>Ga0209395_1004420_pt1 | contig 16537 bp, 17 predicted proteins | sample GOMGulsemesocosm_3_FD_184635 | JGI IMG/M metagenome (GOLD analysis project Ga0209395, IMG submission 184635) | Methane-oxidizing microbial communities from mesocosms in the Gulf of Mexico - GOM9D Gulf of Mexico (SPAdes) (version 2) | ecosystem: Environmental > Aquatic > Marine > Cold seeps... | reverse complement strand
CTGCCGCATTTTACCGAGGGCCAATCCAGCAAAACGCCAAGATCAAGCACCATGCGAATAACGGGGAAGTTAGCGTAAATACTTGGACCAACATAAACATTTGTAGCGGTTATCTTCATCAGTCTCTCCTGAAACAAATGGCAGCGCCCAGGCAACAATGAAAGGTTGCCTTGATCACTAAAGAATACACAAACGGCAAAAAGTATAAAACGGCTTATTAAGAACTTATTTTGGTGGGTAAGGCTTCCTTTCTACAATATCGAAACGACAACCCTGTGACAAAATATGCATCTTCAGATCAAGTAAACTCAAGGCGTCATCTTTAGTTGCCTGACTCATTGACGAATAGCTCAGGTCAATCGGGTCAACGACAGTCACGGCACCACTACCCACCACTTCAAAACTCTGATGATCGGGGCTGATAAAGATCGCCGTGTCTTCGTCTAGGCCAACACCAATCATAAAGGGGTTATAGGAAATTGCGGCCAATAAACGGCCCAGGCGATTACGTTGACCGAAGTGCTGGTCAATTAACAGGGCATTGGTCAAACCAAGGCCTGGCGCAAGGCTTACGCTGTCAGCCGTCGGCAGAAAACCGGGGGAGCCACCAGCAATCATGTGTTCCGGCATAATCGCGGCACCAGCTGAGGTGCCGGCAACATGTACACCTTCAGCATTTAAACGACGAATTTTTTGCGATACCTTGGTGCCACCCAAAATCGTCGATAACCGCAGCTGACTGCCGCCGGTAATAAAGATACCGTCGGCTTGATCAAGCTGTTCTAGGTAATCTTCTCGCCCGGCTTCAGAGCGCTCGTTAATGGTGAGCGATACCGCCTGCTTTACACCAATAGCCGTAAAAATTTCAACGTACTTATCGCCCGTATCAGGCAGCTGAGAAGCCGTGGGGATAATCACAATTCGCGCTTCATCACCGCCACACAAATCGACAAAACGATTTAACACAGGGCCCGAATCGGTGCGTTCTTCCGCACCACCAATAGGTATCACATAACCCCGTTCCTGACCGTCTTTTACTGGTGATGGTGGGCACATTACGCGTTCACCTTTTGTATAACTTGTATCATTCTTCAAATAATCCCTGGACTAATGTTTTGCCTTGTTTGATGTGCCAGACACCGTTGGCCATCACACTTTCGATGCCATGTTCAGTGTCGAGCACCAGTAAGTCAGCGTCCAGGCCAATCTCAATCCGGCCCTTTTGATGTAACTTCAGCAAGGTTGCAACATTGCTGGTCATCAAGGGCAGGATTTTTTCCATGGGTAATTTCAGATCGAGCATTGCTTTAAAGGTGGTTGCCATCGCAGTAGATTTGGCAAAGCCCATTTTCAATAATTCGCCTTCAGCGTTAAAACAAGGCAAACAACCACCGCCATCGGAGCTAATCGTTAACTTATCACCATCGTAGCCACCGTCAAAATAACGTACCACGGCAGCTTCAGCAGACCAACCGGGATCCCCCTCTTCAGTTGGGAATGCGGTTAAATCGACACTACAGCCACGCTTGGTTAACTCACAGGCCTCTTCGAACAGGACTTTGTTGCGGTTTACGTGGGTTGGGTTGAAAACCCTTGCCGGGATTTCACTGTGATCCAAACAGGCATTGATCATCGACAGACCACGCTTACCGTCACCCAAATGGAAATGTACGATGCCCGCTTTGCCCGTCATCAAGCCCGCCACATGCGCTTCGCTGGCCAGCCGTAGAATCTCATCTTCTGTCGGTTGGCTGGAGCGATGATCGCTGATCGCCACTTCACCCACGCCAATCACCGGTTCAAGATTTACAATATCACTGCGCACCGATTCAGTCAGCGTCACTGCGGGCACGTGGTAACCGCCGGTATAACACCAGGCTGACAAACCCTCTTCACGTAAACCCATCACCTGGGTCAATAACGTTTGCGGTGTTCGCGTTAAATCATCGGTGCCGAGCAAACCCACCACACTGGTCACACCGGCACGGGTAAACTGGCTTAAATGCAAAGGAGGAACACGTGTAGAAGGGCCCGCTTCGCCACCCCCGCCGGTGATATGCGAGTGGCCGTCGATAAAGCCGGGGATCAATCTCGCACCCGCAAGATCAGTGACATTAACCGCTATTTGGCTATCAAGCTGCGGAACGTCATCGCCGATGTGTACTATTTTACCGGCGCAGACCAACACGTGTTTTATACCAAGGGAGTGCGGCGCATAAACGTCGGCGTTAGTGATTAGCTCAAACATAATTTATAAACAGCTCAAAACTCAACAGGGTCACACACGATTTGAGGGCGACGGGGAATGACAACTACTCTGTGGGCTATCTTAAAGTAAGCCAACAGAAAATACCGCTACAATTTGCGCTGTCACTCGAGCCTAAGGTTCACTTGGAAAGCCACCTTCAACACCAACAAGCCCAAGGTCAATCTATTGATTAAAGCAGCATGAAGTAAACCGTCCCACCGTCAGTCACAGCCGAGGCTGCCCAGTTGAAACCTCGCATTAAAACATCAGTCATAAAGTTTTCTGCAAACGTCTGGGCAACGGAGGTCTCATGCAGGAAAAACCGAAATACTATGATCTCCCGCCCGAGTAACTTCACCTTCATTAGGCTCTCGCTCGCTAGCAAGCGTCTCTGATGGCGATACATCATCAGCAAGAAATGGTTGGAGGTAAGCGGTATTCTGAGAAGGAACGAGCCCACTGGCGCTCACGTTACTGCGCGGATATGCGTAATCGTAGATTTTCGGGCCGGAAAACCACATGAATATTCCAGAGCCTTACCGCCTGTGGATTTGGCCCGATGATGTACCGCAGGCCATCGACCAGCTTAATTTTATTCCGGCCTAACCGACGGGCTGCACTGAATTGTCAGGGTAACCCTAACCAGTCTGCGACAACATTCAGCGGCTGCTCGCTTTGGTCAAAACTCTGCCAAAGCGATTCAAAACTAATGGCAGTGCCCGGCAGACAAGCATCCGGAGCAATCTCTACAAGTGGCCACAAGACATGGGCGTAACGAGTAATATCCGAACGCGGCAAAACTGCGCCATCAAACTCACCCACCAAATCACCGTAGGTCAGCACGTCGATATCCAGTCCTTTGCCATCACTCGGTTGCGCCGCGCGATTACGACCATTGGCATCTTCGATGGCTTTTAACTTCACCACCAACCCCGCCAACGTCAGCTCGGAGTGCAATTGCACAACGCAGTTATAAAAGGCAGCGCCCTCAAAACCAACCGCTTCACTTTCATAGATACTGGAGACGATCATCCCAGCATCGAGATTTTTAAGCGCAGCCAGCCCGGCCCGCATTGAGCGTTCACGATCAATGTTAGTGCCGAGACCAAGAAAAACCTTGGGCACTATCTGCTTCCGCGCTCAATCACAACACCCACATCTTCTGCCGCTTTAACAGCGCCCGGCTTGGAGACTTTAAAACGAATCCAGGGAATATTAAAACGCTCCATCACCAACGCAGCACCCTGCTCAGCCATCGTTTCAATCAACTGAAAGGCGCTGCCTTCCACAAATTCGATCAGACAGTTGGAAATCGCTTCATAATCCAGCGTGTACTGTAGGTCTTCGGTCTCGGAGGCCTTTTTAATGTCGCAGCCCATATCGAGATCAAGGCTGACAGTTTGCTTAATCTCTCGCTCCCAGTCGTAGATACCAATAATGGTCTCGATCTTTAGGCCTCGAATGTAGGTAATGTCCATAACAAATATTCTCAGAAATTTCTAAAATTTAAGGGTTAGATAGCCGGCAGGTTTTCCATCGGCCATCTTGGTGTGCAGATTATTTCAAGCCCCTCACGCTGCCCGGCCATTAACCGTTGGCAACCAGCAAAGGCGATCATGGCGCCATTGTCAGTGCAAAATTCCGGGCGGGCATAATGCAGATTACCGCCGCGCTCCTTTTTAAGCATCACTTCAAGGCCTTTGCGTAATTGCTGGTTGGCACTCACTCCACCAGCAATCACCAGATTTTTGTGCCCGGTTTCCTTTAGTGCACGTTTACACTTAATGGTCAGTGTATCGACAACAGCCTCCTCAAAGGCCAGCGCGATATCCGCTTTATCCTGCTCCAACAGCTCACCATGCTCTTCGGTGCAATCCGCAATGGTATTACGCGTAAAGGTTTTCAAACCACTGAAGCTGAAATCCAGGCCGGGGCGATTAACCATCGGACGCGGGAACTTAAAACGACCCTTAGTACCTTTATTAGCCAACTTGGCAATGACAGGGCCGCCGGGATAACTCAAGCCCATCATCTTAGCGGCTTTATCAAAAGCTTCACCGGCGGCATCATCCACCGACTCACCCAGCAATTTGTACTGCCCGATGCCCTTCACCTCCACCAGCTGGGTATGCCCACCTGATACTAGCAGCGCCACAAAGGGAAATTCCGGCGGATGCTCTTCCAGCATCGGCGCTAATAAATGACCTTCCATGTGATGAATGCCCAGTGCAGGAATATCCCACACCATCGCCATCGACTTCGCCACCGCCGAACCGACCATCAACGCGCCAATCAAGCCCGGCCCCGCTGTGTAGGCAATCGCATCAATACCCGCCACATCGGTGTTAGATTCAGCCATAACGTCTTTAATAAGTGGCAACAGCCGATGCGCATGATCCCGCGAGGCCAACTCCGGCACCACGCCACCGTATTCGGCGTGCAAATCAATCTGGCTATATAAGGCATCCGCCAACAGGCCCTGTTCGCTATCATAAATAGCAACGCCGGTTTCATCGCAGGAAGTTTCAATACCCAATATTCTCATCACACAACCCAAAAATTAATTTCCGCTCGCCACCCGCTCTCTGCTCACAAAGGGGCCCGCTAAAAAGGCGTTTTATACCATATACAGTACCATCATTGCTTGTAAAAACAGTTTGTTAGCGTATCCTTGCCGACCAGCTAAGGAAATTGCCACTAATGCAGGGTATTAGGCTTTACAATCGCCGCCCCTGAGACTAGAATGCGCGCCCTTGCATATATTAAGTTGTGTTGTCTGTGCGCTTTATAGCTCACAGGCTCACTAAAATTGAAATAATTCGGCAACTACAGGTAACTTTAATGCCTCAAGTAAAACTGAAAGAAAACGAACCATTTGACGTAGCACTGCGTCGCTTCAAACGTTCTTGCGAAAAAGCAGGTATCTTGGCTGACGTTCGCAAACGTGAATTTTACGAAAAGCCAACATGGGTTCGTAAGCGTAAAGCTGCTGCCGCTGTTAAGCGTCACCAAAAGAAAGTTTCTCGCGAAACTCGTCGCATGGAACGCCTTTACTAGCCCCTAGCTAGAACAAGGCTTCCTGTTTAGTCCTTGCCGACTGAACAATATCCTGAACACGGCTAGCTAACCATTATTAGGTAAAGCTATATGTCTGAGCTAAAAAGTCAGATCACAAGCGCCATGAAAGACGCCATGCGCGCCAAAGACAAACCACGTCTTGGCACCATCCGTCTGATTCTGGCTGAGCTAAAGCGCATCGAAGTTGATGAACGCATTGAGCTTGATGATGATCGCATCATCGTTGTGATGGATAAAATGCTCAAACAACGCCGTGACTCTATCAGTCAATTCGAGGCCGCTGGCCGTCAGGAATTGGCTGATATCGAGAAGGCCGAAGTGACCGTAATCCAGGACTTCCTACCTACCGCCCTCACCGAAGAGGAAATTGCTCAGTTAGTTGATGACGCAATTGCCAGCACGGGTGCAGAAGGTATGAAGGACATGGGGAAAGTCATGGGGCCGCTCAAGCCTCAACTACAAGGCCGCGCCGACATGGCCGAAGTCAGCAAGTTGATCAAAGCCCGCCTCGCCTGATCAACGCCCTGCGACCAAAACCCCGGCCGCAAAACTTCTCGCACGGAACTCGTCCGACAACAATAACCGTTGCCGTCTGCATTATCACTCACGATAATAACCCGCCATGGCCGGACTAATTCCTCAGCAGTTTATCGACGATCTTATTGATCGCACCGACATCATCGAAATTATCGATGGTCGTGTTGCGCTGCGCAAAAGCGGGCAAAACTACTCCGGCCTATGCCCTTTCCATAATGAAAAATCACCCTCTTTCACCGTCAGCCAAACCAAGCAGTTCTATCATTGCTTTGGCTGTGGCGCACATGGCAACGCCATCGGCTTTTTAATGGAATTTGACCGCATGGAATTTCCTCAAGCGGTTGAATCTCTGGCCCGCCAGGCCGGCGTTGAAGTACCCGTTGAGCGCAACGCTAATCCGGAAAAAAAGAAACAGCAGGATAGTCTCTACGACCAGCTGGAAAAAGCTCAGCAGCATTTCTCCCAACAGCTGCGCCAGCACCCCTCCAAAGACAGAGCCGTGAATTACCTCAAGGGACGACAGCTCACTGGCGAAATAGCCAAGACCTTCGGCATCGGCTACGCCCCTCCTGGCTGGGAAAATCTACGCGAAGCGCTGACCACATCCGACAAGGACGAACAGCAACTTATCGAGGCCGGCCTACTGATCAAACGCGAGGATCGTGACGGATGTTACGATCGTTTTCGCGACCGTATCATGTTTCCGATTCGCGACAACCGCGGCCGCACCATCGCCTTCGGCGGACGAGTGCTAGGCGATGACAAACCCAAATATCTAAACTCACCCGAATCACCCGTTTTCCACAAAGGCAACGAACTTTATGGCCTCTACGAAGCAAAGCAGGCCTGCAATCGCCTCAGCCGCTTCCTTATTGTAGAGGGCTATATGGATGTGGTCGCGCTGGCGCAACATAACATTCACTACGCCGTCGCCACGCTAGGCACCTCCACCAGCGACGCACATTTAAGCAAACTGTTCCGCATGGTTTCGGAAATCGTCATTTGTTTTGACGGTGACGACGCTGGCCGCAAGGCCGCCGGGCGAGCGCTGGACACCGCACTACCGGTTCTTGAAGATGGCCGCCAAGTTCGCTTCCTGTTTCTACCCGAAGGCGAAGACCCTGATAGCTTGGTTCACAAAGAAGGCAATGATGCCTTCACAGCCCGCCTCGATAAGGCTATGACCCTGACCGATTACCTCTTCGCCACCGTCAGCGAAGGCCTGGACCCTAGCAGCCTCGACGGCAAGGCACGCATGAGCAAACTGGCATTGGAAAAAATGCACCCTATGCCACGCGGCATGCTTTACGAACTAATGATCCAGCAACTGTCTGAAATGACAGGACTCTCCACCGACAGCCTGAAAGAAAGTGCCGCCAAGGTATCCGCACCAAAACCGGCCACCAACACAACCCCAACAACCCAGCCGGAGTATTCCGCCGATTATCAGCCTCAGGAAAGTACCGAAGGCTATGATAATTACGCCGACCTCCCTGATTACAAAAACGATTATCAAAGCGACTTTGATCAGGCACCCCCGCCGACCTCCTCACAGGACGGCCGTCCCCGCAGTCGCGTTACCGAGCCTGCCGACAAAGCAGCAGCACTACTACTACACCATCCCGAGCTCGCAAACTGCGTTGAAGACATAGATGCACTGCGCAACATCAATAGCCCGGGCATGCCGCAGCTTATCGAATTGCTGGAGTTCTTAAAAGATCACCCTCAATCCAACACCGCCGCTATTTTGGCGCACTGCCAAGGCGCGCACGGCGAAGAGGCTGTTGACGCTCTAAAATCACTTGCCGAACGCGAGCAACTGGTCACCCCTGATAACATTGAAAACTACTTTCAGAGCAGCCTTTCGCTATTACAAAAACACCACAACGAACAACAACTGGAACAACTACTTGAGCAGGCAAAACACACGCCGTTAACCAGCGATGAAAAGCAACAATTGCAGGCGCTTTTACTAGCCAAGCACCGTTAACCCAAATAAAGCAAAAAATACCTAGCATCAATGCTTGAAACCACTCGTTTTGCCACTATATTTAACTAGAATCCAACGCGCATAAAACGTATAATTTGCGCCCTTTTTTGTCGATTTACTAACAGGCCCTCTATGTCAGATACTTCGGAGAAACAACGATCCCGATTAAAAGAACTTATTGCGCGTGGCAAAGAGCAGGGATACTTAACCTACGCTGAAGTAAACGACCACCTTCCTCAGGACATTTCAGATCCTGATCAGGTCGAAGACATCATTCGCATGATCAACGATATGGGTATCACCGTAGACGAGGTGGCACCTGATCGAGACACATTGCAGCTCAACGAAAATACCGACGACGACGCCGTCGAAGAAGCGGCCGCTGCATTGGCTGCCGTTGAAACCGAAGTCGGGCGCACAACTGACCCGGTTCGCATGTACATGCGTGAAATGGGCTCAGTTGAACTGCTAACCCGCGAAGGCGAAATTGTTATCGCCAAACGTATCGAAGAAGGCATTCGCGAAGTCATGTGCGCGCTAGCCAGCTTCCCTGGTGCTGTCGATGTAATTCTTGAAGCTTATAAAACCATCATCGAAGAAACGGAAGAAGGCGTAAGACCTCGCATCAGCGACATCCTCAATGGCTTCCTTGAAGACGAAGTTGAAGAGCCGGTTATTCAAGGCGCCCAAGCGGCCCCCGCTCCCGTTGTTGCAGGTGCAAACAACGACGCTGAAGCCGCAAGTGACGACGACGAAGATGAAGAAGAAGTCGAACGCGGCCCCGACCCGGTTGAAACAGCCGAACGTATGGCCGCACTGAGAAAACAGTTCGATACCGTTAACAAAGCCATTGAAAAACACGGCCGTGGCAGCGAAAAAGTACTCAAGGCACAGGAAGAGCTGGGCGAAATTTTCTGCCCAATCAAACTGACGCCACGCTTTTTTGAACGTCTGGTTCAGAATGTCCGCGACACATTAGAGTTTATCCGCGCACAGGAACGTCTGATTCTCCACACCTGTACGCGTGTCATCAAAATGCCTCGCAAAGCGTTCATCAAAGAATTCATGGGTAGCGAAACAGATTCCGCATGGCTTGATCGCGCAATTGAAGCCGGTCATGACTACTCTGAAGGCCTAGCTGAGCATCGTGAAGATATCGTTCGTGCCCAGCGCAAACTAAAGGTCACAGAAGAATCAATTGACGCACCGATCCACGAGATCAAGGAAATCAATCGCCACATGTCGATTGGTGAAGCCAAGGCTCGTCGCGCCAAGAAAGAAATGGTCGAGGCTAACCTTCGCCTGGTAATTTCAATCGCCAAGAAATACACAAACCGTGGCCTGCAATTCCTTGATCTGATTCAGGAAGGCAACATCGGGTTGATGAAAGCGGTTGATAAGTTCGAATACCGTCGTGGTTATAAGTTCTCAACTTATGCCACCTGGTGGATTCGTCAGGCGATTACGCGCTCTATTGCTGACCAAGCCCGCACCATCCGTATCCCAGTACACATGATTGAGACCATCAACAAACTCAACCGTGTATCACGCCAGATGCTACAGGAAATGGGCCGCGAGCCTACCCCTGAAGAACTCGGCGAACGTATGGACATGCCCGAAGACAAAGTGCGTAAAGTTCTGAAGATCGCTAAAGAGCCAATCTCCATGGAAACGCCGATTGGCGACGATGAAGATTCGCACCTGGGTGATTTCATCGAAGACGTCAACATTGACTCTCCGATTGATTCCGCCACGGCTGAAGGCCTCAGTGAAGCAACACGCGGCGTATTATCCGGCTTGACCGCACGTGAAGCAAAAGTACTGCGCATGCGTTTCGGTATCGACATGAATACCGATCACACGCTTGAGGAAGTGGGCAAACAGTTCGACGTAACCCGTGAGCGTATCCGTCAGATTGAAGCCAAAGCGTTGCGCAAACTGCGCCACCCTAGCCGCTCAGATCACCTGCGCGGTTTCCTGGACGAATGATACTAGTCAGCAACAACGTAGCGTCTTATAATGCGCCGCGTTGTTGCTAGCATTTATACTCAGTTAAGAACTCAACAACTCCTCTTTAGAAGAATATAAAAAGGGCCTTTAGCTCAGTTGGTTAGAGCATCCGACTCATAATCGGCAGGTCCCCAGTTCGAGTCTGGGAAGGCCCACCATTCTTCTACCTTGTTTCTAGCAATACCTAGAGCACATCAACACGATCTCCGTAGGGCTTCGCCAAGCCCCTCTCATAGACATGTTTAAGTTTCAAAAGAGCATACAGCCTTCTTTAAGCGTCCTGAGCTGACTTAAAATTTCGCTTATAAAAACAGCCCCACTAATAATGTCAGGTTATTTTACAGTCAAACCCCTCGATTCTATTAAGCCTTTGTTTTAAAAGGGTGGCACAACAATTGCTAAGAAGTAAAACCAGTACATCTCTACAGCGTTATCACACATATCACTCGGATGTTGAAACGGACACGTGACCACTAAATTCAAGGAAATGGACATGAGAATATTCACAACAATCTTTCTACTAGGAGCTTTGGTTCTTGGTGGAGTACAACCTGCTCAAGCGACCGTCATCGAGGATGATTTTGAAATCTACACTACAGGGACATTCCCTGCTTCGTGGCAGGACGTTGGTGATGTAGACCCCAGTTCGACCGCCCCAACCCCATCTGCCATGGTAGTTGAGACGACTGACGCATTCGGCGCTCCGACTAAGGCCCTGCAAATCAATGACGCGATTGCTCCTTCTCAGGGCATTTACCAGTCAATCTCACCGACCAGTAAAGTCACTATCAGCACTGATGTTAGAATTGACCAGTTTAGCAATAACTCATCAAACCCTATATTAGATGGCCCCATCGGCATCGGGCTCGCACAAGCTCAAGGAACAACCGACTTAGTATTTGCGCCTGGGTTTGCGATATTCGCCTCATCCCTTACTAAAACCTGGCATAGCTATGCTTACGGTAGTGACGGAACATTCTCCACTGTGGATTTGCTCGCTCCGGCCTTGCTCGATACGTGGTATCGAGTGGATCTCAGCCTAGATACTCTAAATGGCTCAATGACGAGCATGATTACGGATATTGCGCTAAACACCACTCTACTCAATCAAACAATCACTGTACCTGGTTGGACACCACAAACGTTTGATACAGTGTTATTTGGCGACTCAGAGCTGACGCCAGAGACGACTCGGGGTAATATCACTACTATTGATAACATAACAGTGAGCACCATCCCTGTACCTACTACTCTTGCCCTATTTAGTTTAGGTTTTGCCGGGCTAGGTTTCGCTAAAAGAAAGAAAGCGTAACGACCTCCGCTTACATTTAGCCCCGCCATTGTGCGGGGTTTTTTGTGTCACCTAAATGCCTGTTTAGAATTGTGGATTCAACTAATCAACGCCCCAATTACCTGACCAGTATAGCGGAGCGTAACTGACTCTATGTGCGTTAGCTTGTTATCTGCCTACTACTTCAATAATTAAACAACTGATATTTATGCAACAGTCTCTAAGTTGTATTGTCCCTGGTAATCATCAAGTGCTTGGAGCGCATCCTCGGGGGCCAGATGAAAAAACTCCTTTCTACGATTAACTAAATTTACCCGACGTTTTTTGAAGTGCCCATGAAAGTACTTTTCCAGTGTCGGCGCATCCTCAGTATAGATAAATGCATGTACAGTGAAGAGTTCAGGCACAGAAGCATCACCTAGCTCTTTGACTCTGTCATTGGGGTCCAGGCGTCTTGTCATGCCGATTTTGCAAACACCGTCCCCGAATGAGGTTGTGTTTGAGATGATATACACGTAGCCAGCGCGCGTCTGCTGGGCCAACGATATCGCCCTCGCCTCTTTCGCCCTTAAGAGCTCCAACTCTTTTTGCTGAAGAGCTAATTTCTCTTTCTGAGCTTCTGTCGCCTCACTGATTTTCGTCAACTCCTGGGCCACCAGCGTCTCCATAAGGATCCGGGCACGTTCCGCCGTCTCAAGTTGCTTTTTCACACGCTCTTCATCACTCTCTTCTTCTCGGATCCGCTGGCGCTCCTCTCTTTCCTCTTCTTTGAGGTCAGCCTTTAACTGTTTAATCTCATAACTCAGACGAAGCTCAAGCACCTTTAAATCCAGATAATCCTCCTCTAAGAAAATTTTGACCAGCTTGCTCTCGTCATTAATTTCCTGGAACTTGTTTTGGACGCGCTCTATGAGTCGGTTAATATTATTCCACTCTACCGCAGCTATGGCGGCCTTCACTTCATTATCGAGGCACCTGATACGCAATTTAATTTCGCGGTTTACAAAGGTTTTGGCAGCGCCCTTGCGGCCATTTAGAACTAAATCTGAAGGTAAGCGGGATACGCAGGCTCGTTTGGCGCTGACGATCGCTTTGGCTTTCTCCTTCACTTTCTCTAATTCCGCCTCTAGGACGGAGACATCCCGGGTATCGTGGAAGGGCTTATAGCTGCTGACATCGATGGTACCCACCCCCAAGTTGTAAGTACTAATAATGCCTTCAAATGTTTGAAGGGTGCTGCGCCTGCTTTTGTACTCTTCCTGCAGGTCAGAATAAGTCTTAGAGAGAGTGGACACCTCTTTTTTAAAAGTATCTACAGGCCCGTAGTCGATCATTAGCATATCGTGCTGTGCCTGCAATTTCTTGCGGTATAGTACGCTGACGCCCAATGCTGCCAAGGCGGCGATGAGGACTACTGATAAGATGACTATATTCATGATTTGTCTTCCCCTTATATCGATTCCGGAAGCTCATTGGAGGCTTCTCTGAGACTATTGCGCTCTCCTAGTATCGCTTCCCTCATCAGCTCCGATTCCCGATACTCTCTGGCGTCGCATTCGTAGTACCAGGATGATTTGATGCCAATATTCTCCATAACCGCCTTTACCTCCTCAGGGGAGACAAAAAAGAATTCTTTACGGTGATTCTCTTTGTTGACACGCATAGAGCTGAATGCCTTATGTATGGCCTTTTCTAGTCTTGGAGCATCGTCCACAAAAGCTAAGGTATGCACGTCAAAGCGATATGGGACACTTGCATCACCTAGCTCGACCACTCTGTCCATGGGCTCTAAACGTCGGGTCATGCCTATCTTGCATACACCTTCTCCAAAGCTGCCTATATTAGAAATAACATAGATGTAGCCTGCGCGGGTGATTTGAGCCTGGGAGATGGCTCGTTCAAATTTAGCCTCGAGTTCCCGCTTTTCCTTTTCGATTTTCTCGATTTTCAGTTCCAGTTTTGCTAAATCATCTCCAGCGATTCTCTTTGCTAATTCGCGAGCTTTTTCGAGCTCTGCGGAGCAGGTTGCCATTTGGTTTTCGATTTCGACTTCCTCGTCCTCATCTAACGATCGCCCAAGGGTTTTATTTTGCTCCCGAAGGAGAGCTTTTTGCTTTTTCCGGGCTTCTTTCTCTTCATGCTTTCGCATTAGGTCGGCATGCCATATTTCGAGCTCCTCCTCTTTCGTAGAAAGGTATTCTGAAGAAATTATTACATTGACTGTTTCGGCCAATTTTTCTAACGCTTTGGTGCTCGCATTGAGCTTTTTGATCGCGGCATCATAGCTACCGTGACGCATCTTGCTCCTAGCCATGTCAAACTCGGCATTGAATGCACTAATCATCAACTTGTTATAGGTTTTTATGAGTTGCTGCCCATCTGACCTACTGCCAAACCATTCCCAGTTCGTCATCGAACTTGTCGCGCGTTGATTGGTTATGAGTTTGTGTTGCTTGCCGCGGCACTCTCGAATGACAGACTTTAGGTTTTCATCGTCATCTATTTTAAAGTTAGGCGGGGAAAGTCCGGCCTTGATTTGGCTTACTTGTGCCTCAGCTTTAGCATAAGCTTCAAGCAGCTTACAAAGTGTGGAGTTGCCATTTTGGAGCTTCTCTGAGACAGACAGCTTCTCCTTTTCTAGCTCTTCAATAAGCACTGAAACGGGAGTTTTTGCCATTTCTGACAACATAGTTACGATATTTTTCTTAAGTGATAACGCCTGAAGATATAGAACAATTGCTGATATGCCGAGCGCGAATGAAATAGCAGCAATAAAATAATAAATCTGATCTGAAGAGGCCTCCACTTTAAAGCCCACCCTTTTTAGCATGAACTAATCCGCATACAGACTCTTTCATATAAAAGTGTGTTGTACGGATGAATTGATCCGTATAACGTTCTTCATTTAATTTTTCAGATGAAAATTTTGCTTTAATAATCAACATTCTACCGTAACGCTCCTTGTCAGTTTTTGGATAAGCGAGAACCCTAGTCCGTATATTTCCCTTTAAACACTTTGATACTAGAGTCTTTTTAATTACCAATCAAAGTAAATCTAGCTTGAAAATATTGCCCTTAATAAACCCGCGAAAACATCGGTATCTTATATGGAGAAAGCCTCTCCACCCTTAATCAATCAACAAGAGGCAACAACCATGACAAGCACCTTTCGCATCATCAAAAAACCCACTTCCCCAAAGCTATCCCCTCGAGCTCAAGGCTCCCTCACCTACCATGTCGGCTATGACGAAACCGCCAAAACCTTCCACTTCCGAATCACTGCCAATTCGGGAGGTGGTTTCTTCTCTAACGAATGGATCGCTCTGAATGACGTTCTAGAAACCATAGAAACAACCAGTTCAGACAAGCCCTTCAAGGCCCTCATCTTCAAACCACTCTATGAATCCAAAGGCTCCAACAACCACGGCTTCCTCGCTGCGGCTCTTCGGACTGAGAGCCTACTGCTGCCCGTTGAAAAGCAACTGATGTCTCACAGTTTAGGTGACGTCAAAAGCTTCAAGACGGCTATGCAGAAGCTCATCAAGGACAAAGTCTGCCTGGATGACGACGTGGCCGAAGCTGAGAAGATCAAAGAAGCCAAACGGGCTGAAATGGTCGCAGCAATGAAAGCCTCAACCAAAAAGAAACCAACAAGCAAATAACTACAACTGCATCAATACACCTAAACAACCCACCCCCACTCCACAGCAATAGCACTTCACATAACCCAAAAGGTCCCTTTAGCGAAATGCAATATTTCAGGATGTTGTAGTGCTTTGCTGTGCCTGTGGACTTATTACCAAAGAAAGTAGTTTCAAATTTTAGAATAGCCCTAAAAACTGAAATTCTGGAATCCTGCAGTCCTAACTCCTTACCAGGTTTCCAGCTTCTCGGCCACTCTGATCCCACGGTGACGCAGCGGTATGCGCATCTCACCACCAGAGCCCTTAAGTAGGCGGCAGAAAGTGCATCAGCGTGCCTGGGGGTGTTCTGCCCGTTGCCTCTTAGAGGCAGCCACTTTGGACGACCTTGCCACGGCCACATCCTTCGGGGTGTGGTCTGGCTCTCCCTTATTTTTTTCAAGCTTGTGAGCCTTTTTACCGATAAGCCCTATTAGCCCTAAAAGCTTTAACTATTGCCATTTAAATGTGCCTAAGAAGTAGTAACATACTGGCCCTCATTTCAAAAACTAAGTGAATACCATGACAGTTGACCTAAATAGCCGTTACGGCTTAAATCCTGCGCATAGTGAAGTGGACGAGGCGTGCAAAATTATTGAGCCATGCAATGCCTTAGACATGGGCTGTTCCAATGGACGTAATGCCTTATACCTGAGCCAGCTTGGCTTTAACGTGATCGCAGTAGACAACAACCCCAGCGCTATTGGTATGCTGCAGCAAATTGTGAGCGAAGAGGGAATAGCCAACATTAAGGCACAGGTGTACGACATCAATAATGCCGGGCTTGGTGTGGATTATGGCTTTATTGCCTGCACCGTAACCTTAATGTTTCTCGACCCAGCTCGTGTTGATGCTGTTATGGCTGATATGCAAGAGCATACTCTGCCCGGCGGCTATAACCTGGTTGTTTGCGCTATGAACACTGAAGAACACCCATGCCCAGTCCGCTTCCCTTTTACCCTAAAAGCAGGGCAGTTGCGTGAGGCTTACGAGGGGTGGGAGCTGATTAAGTACAATGAAGATGTAGGTGCTATGCACAATGGCGCGCAATTGCAGTTTGCAACCATGTTGGCGCGGAAACCTGGCTAGTTAAATGAATGATGAAGGCCGTTGTCACCTCAGCGGCCGACACAACCACGCCGCATAAAAAATCAACAGACCACCTAGCCATAACTGGCCCCACTACACGTTTTGTCCCCCAAAGAGATGAAAAACTACCAGCCAAGAAAGCGATAATTATGACCTCGCAAAGCTAAATGTCTTCAAAGAGCAGCGGGGTTATAAATTTGCAATATTTATTAAGGTGACCACTGGCGGAAATCCATACATTTAGAATGTGCAATGGGTATAACAAAGCAATCAAAATCGCGCTTTCAGCGCTGGGCTCGCAACAAGTTGTGAGCCTTTTATGGCGGCGTTGAACGTCCGTTATTGGCTGTGAATTCAATCGGTCGATGCAACACATCCATTAAATTTAGCAGCTGGTGTTATGTAGCCCAAGGTTTTTCTTGGCCTTGTATTTAATTCTCTCGCTATCTTATTCAGTTCTGATTGTGAGTGAACCGATAGATCACTTCCTTTAGGTAAATATTCACGTAACAACCGGTTGGTATTTTCGTTGGAACCTCTTTGCCAAGGACTTTGTGGATCACATAAATACACTTTTATATCAGTCGCTAGTGTAAATTTTTGATGGTTGGTTA
>Ga0209395_1004418_pt1 | contig 16539 bp, 8 predicted proteins | sample GOMGulsemesocosm_3_FD_184635 | JGI IMG/M metagenome (GOLD analysis project Ga0209395, IMG submission 184635) | Methane-oxidizing microbial communities from mesocosms in the Gulf of Mexico - GOM9D Gulf of Mexico (SPAdes) (version 2) | ecosystem: Environmental > Aquatic > Marine > Cold seeps... | reverse complement strand
AATGTTAGTCGCTTTTAATTGAAATTCATAATCTCCATCTGTAATAAATGAATAGGTCGCAGACTTTTCTTTTGACAAAGGAGACCAATTCTCCTCAGCACCCAACAATCTATAACTGTATTTTATATTTCCTGAATTTTTCAAATTAATCCCTACAAAATCAAAAGTTAAATGATTTTTTTCATGAGGAAAAACTATATCATTTGGCACTTGAGTTAATGAATCTAATGATTTAGCGTATAATTTATAATCGAAATTTTCTTTAAACAATTTAATTGATCTTATAGAGAGCAGTGGGATAGAATAACTAAATAATTCTGAATTTAAACTCGGATTAATTTTAATTAACGCAGACGAATTACCGACTAGAATTTGATGTTCTGAATCCTCATAAATTGCATTCAAATTACACTCTAAATCAACCAACCCCTCTTCAGTTGAGTAATGAAATTGAGTTAAAGTGTCAGTAAACGGATTAGCCTTATTGATTAAATAAACACCATTAGCACTACTTAACCAAACGTTATCAAAATCATCTTTAATCGCACCTAAAATGTTTTTTGATTTAAAATTTGTAACATCCAGTTTATATTCTAAAATTATATTCTGAGGAGAAATAATAAATAACCCATTAATTGTTCCAATCCATAAATTCTCATAACTATCCACGACTATCGTATTACAGTTATTCTCATTTAATTTAATTTGATAAAAATCATCTTCCAGCTTAGCCGTAAATTGCCAAAACAAACCATTTTTAGTAGCTAAGAATATCTTTTTGTTAGAAATTTGGATTTTATTGACATCATATATTGCATCTTTCAGAATGTGACTATATTCATCTCCATTCTTTTTCCATAAACCTTTTTTACCACCAAAAAACACATTATTTTTAATAGATTCTATTGATTTGATTTTACCAGTTATAAAGTTAGATTGAATAATTTTATTGTCTTTCAAGTAACTGACACCTTTATTAGATCCAATCCAAGTCGTATTATTTATATTCTTTACTTTCCAAACTGTATTATGGCTTAAACCATTTTCCGTATCAAAATACATTGGTTCTTTTTCTCTTAATAACACCACTCCCTTGTCGTAAGTTCCAAAAACATACTCTCCGTTTTCATTTTCACTAATACTCATTACAATTTCGGAAGACAACCCTTCTTTACTTGTATAACTAGTAATTGACTTACCCGAAAACTTCAATAACCCTTTACCATACACACCAATCCACGTAATATTATCTTTATCTTTAAATACACATTTAACGGCATTGGACAACAATCCATTTTGTTCGTTAAAATAAATTGCCTCATTAGTTGATCTTTCCAATTGAACAAGTCCACTAGTACTTGATGCCCAAATTTGATTTTTAAAAACATAAACATTTCTAACTCTGTCAAAATTTAAGTTCTTAGTTTTTAGTTTTTTGGTTTTAAAATCATACACCAACAAGCCTTCCCCGTATGTTGACAAAAACAACTCGTTATTATCAATTGAAACTCCGCTAAAATTTAAATTTGAAAGTATTGAATCTCGATAAACTGTAAATTGCCCTTTAGAAAACTCAAATAACCCTTCGTTAGTTGCACACAATAAAACTGAATCGTTTAGGGCAGCAAACTCTCTAACACTAAAAAAAGATGAATACTGATTTAGGTAGCCATCTTTGAAAGAGTATACTCCTTTTTTACTTGCTACATACAATGTATCTTCATGTAAAATTAAATCATTAACGCTAAGCTTTGACTCAAAATAATAAGGTGTAAATACATTATCTTTAAACCTTGTTATCCCATTTGCAGATGCAATCCAAAGTGTTTTATCTTTAGATGAATAAAGCAATTTGTGTATTGTATTTCCTGCAAGTCCATCATCTACAGAAAAATTAACAAACTCTTCTCCATCAAACTTACTTAAACCTGATTGTGTAGACACCCACAAGTACCCTAGGTCATCTTGACAAATATCAGTCACTTGAGACTGCGACAAGCCTTCTTTTACACCGTAATTAATAAAACTAAACTGCTGAGCAACACCAACATATGTGTAACAACAAACCATTAGTAAAAGTACAAAATATTTCACTTTTAAAGTGCTTTTAATGCTTTTACAAAAGTAGAGACTCTGTTTCTTGCAACAGGTACCAATTTCCCAGTTTTTAACACCGCAAAATGTCCATCTTCATTAATATACTCTTTTAACTGAGCCATACTGATGATATAAGATTTGTGAACTCTGTAAAATTCATTCGGATTTAAAATACTTTCATAAACTTTTAAAGTTCTAGTATCTAAATACCTTTTCCCGTCAGTAAAATAAAGCATTGTACAGTTTCCTGATGCTTCTGCATATAAAATAGTACTTGTTTCAATTAGCTTAATTCCTTTAGTATGACTTATAGCAATCTTATCACCATATCCTTTATTTTCAATACTTGAAGATAAATTTTTGATGGCTTCAAAATAAGTATTGAAGTTTTCAGGTTCTGAATTATAATTCCCTTTTGTTTCTACAACTTTTGCAACAGCATTTTGTAAATCATCAACATCAACAGGTTTTAATACATAATGAATAGCATTCGCATTAAATGCTTTTAAGGCATAATCTTTAAAAGCAGTTACAAAAATCACAAAGAAATTTCTTTTCTCTATCGACTCCAGCAATTCAAACCCTTCAGATGCTCTTGGCATTCTAATATCAAGAAAAATAAAATCAGGGTTAAGTGCTTCTATTTTTTCTTTTGCTTCAATAATATTACCGGCATCCCCTATCACCTCAACTTCTGGACAATAATCGTTAACTAGCATTGCAAGATTTTTCCTTGCTAATTCTTCATCATCTATTATTAAAGCTCTTAATTTCATACCTATTGATTTTGATTTAGTGTAAAGATAACATTTCTTTAAAAATATCACAAACCAGTAACTCAGAATTTAACACACTTCACTAAACAAGTTAAGCTGTTACAGTTTTTTAGGATAAAAAATTATTTAACATTAATTAACTTAGCTTCAAAATAAAAACTTATGAAAAAATTTACACATTTAAACACGCTTAAAAAAATTTGGATTTTTAACGATAATGGTAATTAATCCTACCCTCACTTTCTCATAGAGATTGTTTTAGTTATAATTGAATGACGATTTACAATAGTAAATCGTCATTTTTATTAAAAAAAGAGGTTAACATAATGTTAACCTCTTTCCTTTTAAAATATTTGTATTTTTTAATTAATTCAAATTAACACTAAAATTTTGAGTTGAATTATTTAACGTAAATTTTTCAATTTTACCATTTATAACATCTATTAATTCGGCCACTTGAAAAATTGACAATTCTGTTTTAGACCCACTTACTTTATGATTTTTCAATTTCTGTTTTGCAAGTTCAATGTACTTCTTATTCATATTAGCTATATTTAAAATATCCATCCTGTTAATTGTTATAATCGTGAGTACTATTACGCACTAAAAAAAATTAAGGTTACACTTTAGATGTGTTATTTTCAATACATTGACAAATAATTCATAAAAAACAGTAAAAAAACAAACTATTACTGCTCTAAACAAGCAAAATTGTGTATATTACCGCGATTAAAATGAAGAAAAACTATGTCTGATAAGATACAATTTGAAATGGAAATTGAGATTAAATCCTCAACAGCCATTTTATTTAACATGATAAGTACTCCAAGTGGGTTAAGTGAGTGGTTTGCAGATGATGTAAACATTAAAAAAGATTTATTTACTTTTATTTGGGACGGAAGTGAAGAATCTGCTTTTCTTTTAACAAAGAAAAAAGGTGAATCCGTTAAATTCCAATGGGAAGATGACAAAGAGGATGATTTAAAAACATATTTTGAAATAGTCATTAAAGTAGATGACATGACACGTGATGTTGCGTTAATGATTACCGATTTTGCAGAAGAAGATGAAATTGATGAAGCAAAATTACTTTGGACCAACCAAATAGATTCTCTTAAGAAAACACTTGGTTGTTAAGCAATCATTATTATTTAATTTTTAAAACCCAAACTAGTAATTTATAGAATCCTCTATATTTTAAGTTTGGGTTATTAGTTAATACCTCCTTTTTATCAAAAAAATTAACACATTTATAATCAAATCCTTCATTGGACCTTTTGTTATAACTTTTGTTATAGCCATGCTGTTTTTGTTAATGCAGTTTGTGTGGAAGTATATAGATGACCTTATGGGAAAGGGTGTTGAATTTTTTGTTATTCTTAAACTATTATTCTTTACACTAGCAAACCTTATACCTTTAGCTTTGCCTATTGCAGTACTATTTTCATCCATCATGACTATGGGGAACTTAGCAGAAAGTAATGAACTCACTTCTATGAAATCTTCTGGAATGTCACTTTTTAAGGTGATGAAGCCCATGTTAATTCTAGTTGTATTTTTATCTATTGGTACGTTTTATTTTTCCAATTATGTCTTGCCTATCGCCAACTTAAAACAGCGTACACTTATTTACGATTTACAATCAAAGGATCCCACTTTTGCTCTTTCTGAAGGTGTATTCAATAGATTAAATGATACGTCAATTAAAGTGGATAGGAAAGATGAACATACTGGAGAACTTTTTGACTTATTAATTTATGAGAAAAGTGGAAAAATAGTTAAAGCAGAAAAAGGTGAATTACTAAAATCTGAGGATGAACAATTTTTACTATTAAAACTTTCTAATGGCTCCATGTATGAAAATGGAAAACTTGATTTTAATGCCAAAGCTAAATATCCATATAGAAAATCATTCTTTAAAGAAACGATAGTAAAGTTTGACATGAGCGGATTTTCTCTTCAAAAATCTGATGAAGATTTATTTAAAAGAGAATATCAAATGATGAATTATAAACAACTTGGTATTGCTATTGATTCTTTTGCATTATCAAATGATTCTATTAATCAATCGTTTCAAAGTAGCTTAGTTTCTCAAACTGTAATTTATGACTCTGAAGCTTTAGCACAGTTTGAAGAACTTCCACTGGAAGATAAAGTAAATAAAAGCTTAAACATACCTAAAAAGACAACTTCAATTTTCTACTTAGATAGTCTATCAACTGCTGACCTAAACTCTGCACTAACAACAACACAAAATAAAATTAGAGCAAAAAAAGATTACATTACCATGAGTCGCCAACTAAGAGCAATGAGAGAAGAAGATTTGAGTGAATACAAAACAGAATGGCATAGAAAATTCTCATTATCTTTTGCCTTAATTGTTTTATTCTTCATTGGTGCACCATTAGGAGCTATCATAAAAAAAGGCGGACTTGGCGCTCCATTAATATTTGCTGTGCTTTTCTTTTTAATGTATTACATATTATCAATTACAGGTGAAAACATGATTGAATCTAAATCAATGACACCTATCATAGGCATGTGGATGAGTTCGCTAATCCTTTCACCAATTGGACTGTTTTTAACCTATAAAGCAGCAAATGATTCCGCATTATTTGACATTGAAGTTTATAAACGAATGGTTAAAAAAATTATACGTAAATAATGAAAATTCTTCAACTTTGTAACAAACCGCCTTACCCTGCCATAGATGGAGGCTGTATAGCTATGAAGAATGTCTCTTTAGGCTTACTTAACAATGCTGTCGATTTGAAAATCATTTCAGTATCAACACTTAAACACCCATTCTCATTAGAAAACTTCCCAAAAGGCTTTGTAAATCAAACAAATATTGAAGGTGTATTTATAAACACAACAGTAAACGCTTTTGATGCCCTTTCATCATTAATCAAATCTGACTGCTATAACGTGAGTCGGTTTTTCTCTGAAAACTTAAATACAAAAATAGAACAAGAACTAAAAGATAACTCGTATGACTTTATTATACTGGAGAGTCTTTATCTAACACCCTATTTAAGTACAATTCAAAACAACTCAAAGGCTAAAATAATACTCAGAAGTCATAATTTTGAGTATTTAATTTGGGAAAGATTGGCTCAGAAAGAAAAGAACCCTCTAAAAAAAGGATACTTAAACTACCTAGCTTCCAACTTAAAACAATACGAAATAAAAATACTTTCTAACCTTGATGGTATTATTACTATTAGCCAAGAGGACACACAAAAATATTTAACTGTAAATTCTGACTTAAAAATCACAACGGTACCATTTGGTATTGATTTTGAAAATTACATACCTTCTTTCATCCCCCTTTCAACGAAATTAAAACTATTTCACATAGGTTCTATGGATTGGAATCCAAATATTGAAGCTATTGAATGGTTTTTAAAAACAGTTTGGAATAACTTTGATTCTGAACCTATTGAACTACACTTGGCTGGTAAAAACATGCCTAACTCATTACTAAACCTGAAAGATAAGCAAATCATAAATCATGGGCAAGTCGATTCTGCTACAGAGTTTATAGATAATCATGACGTCATGATTGTTCCATTGTTTTCTGGAGGAGGCATGAGAATTAAAATCATAGAGGCCATGGCAATGGGAAAAACTGTTATATCTACTACAGTTGGGCTAGAAGGGATTCATGCCACTCATCAAGAAAATGTTTTAATAGCAAATTCAAAAGACCAATTTATATTTGAAATAAATCAATTAATTGAAAACCCTCATAAGGCCATTGAAATTGGAAAAAATGCACGTACTTTTGTCGAAAAAGAACACAACAACGATCAACTAATGAAATCATTACTATCGTTCGCAAACTCTTTATAAAATGATCAGTTCAAAAAAAACAGTATTAATGACAACCTCTAGGTTTCCATTTCCATTAGAGAAAGGTGACAAACTAAGAGCTTATCATCAAATAAAAGAGTTATCTAAAACTTATGACGTTATTTTGTGCTCACTGACAAGAACAGACATTAAAGATGAATGGCAAAATGAATTAAAAAAATACTGCAAGTCAATTCATATTTTCAAACTGAATTACTTTTTAATATTATGGAATACGTTTAAAATGTTTTTCACGAGTAAGCCATTTCAAATCGGTTACTTTTATCAAAAACCAATACACAAAAACATTAATGCCGTAATAAAGGAAACTAAACCTAGCATCATATTTTGTCAATTAATTAGAACTGCAGAATATGTAAAAAACATTCACTCAATTCCTAAAACAATAGACTATATGGATGCATTAAGTTCTGGTTTGTTGAGAAGAGCTGAAAATGCAAAATTAATTTCAAAGTTTGTTTTAAAACTGGAAGGCAATCGGGTAAGAACTTACGAAAATAAAATCTTTGACTATTTTAACAATCACACTATCATTTCCGCTCAAGACAAGAAGTTAATTCAACATCCACAACAAAAAAACATCACCATAATTCCAAATGGTATTGATGACTATTTTTACAACTACTCAAATGATAGTTTAAAAAAAGAATATGATTTGGTATTTGTTGGAAACCTAAGCTACCCTCCAAACATTGAAAGTTGTACTTATATTGTTTCTCAAATTCTACCACTATTTGAGGCCAAAGGAATAAAGTTAAACGTGTTATTAGCAGGTGTGAATCCAACACAAAAGATTCAAAAATATAATGAATTAAGTAATGTAACTGTATCAGGATGGGTTGATGATATTAGAGAAAGTTATTTAAAAGGCAAAATTTTTATCGCCCCATTATTTATTGGTACTGGACTACAGAATAAATTATTAGAAGCTATGGCTTTGAACATACCTTGCATCACAACTTCACTCGCCAACAATGCACTAGGTGGAAAATCAGGATCTGAATTAATCATTGCTGATACATTAGATGAATTTGAAAAAGGAATTAGTCTATTACTCAAAGACAATTTAACTTCAAAACAAATCACTAAGAAGGCACAACAATTTGTAAAAGAAAACTTTAATTGGGAAACCTCAGTAAGTCAAATTCCTTTTTGATTTTTATTACCATTCACATTTATCTTGAATTACGTCCTAACAGTGATTCACATTTTGGATTCTAGAGGTAGAATTATTAAAGCACAGAAGATTGAACAAGATAATATTCTAAATATGAACACAAGTACTTTAGACGCTGGTGTCTATTTTATAAAAAACATTAAATTCTGAAGAGGTTATATTCAAAGAGTATATAAAAAATAATATTATGCGCGAATACTATTTTTATTTAAAATAAAAGTACTACCTTTGTCCTAACTTATATTTTACATGATTTATAAGTTTATGGTTTTATAGTTTTTTCATGATGAAGAAAAAGGAAGATGGTTTAAATAATTATCTTCCTTTTTCTGCTTTATGACTATTCTATAATAAACTTTTTCTGCTCAACATGATTGTCATTTATTAATCTTATAATATAAGTACCTATTGACAAATCCATAATGTCTATTTGATTTGTAAAGTCTAACTCTTTTACCAGCTGACCATTTACATTAACAATCTGAATAGATTCAATAGTTTCATTCATCCCTTGTAAAGTAAGATAATCTGATGTTGGATTTGGAAATATAGACCATTTGATTGGTTTATCAACTTCAGTCACACCTACTATTTGTAATGCTCTCTTAATCGCCTGGTAAGCATTAACCTTTCCGTGCCCCCACTCATAACTTCCCGAACTTGGAAGACTACCAGTTTCATCATCTTCCCTTGCCGTTTGAGTTATTATTTGTTTTACTTGCCAAGATGCTAAATAAGGATTTGCTTCCCAAATTAAGGCACAAACACCCGCTACAACGGGTGAAGACATAGAAGTCCCACTTATTCTAGTGAAATCATAGTCGTTCCCATTAAAAGTAACGGTAGCTGCGGGAGTATATGAAGCATCAGTATATGAAGATACTGAAGAGCCCACGCTTACACCAGGAGCTGAGACATCAGGCTTTATAGCCCCATCAATTAATGGTCCTTCACTTGAAAAACTAGCCAGTGCTCCTCCAAAAACAGCTCCGCTTGAAATAACATTTTCAGAACTATGAGCGGCAACAGAGATAGCTTTTTTAGAGCATGCTGGCGCTCCAATTCCATAATGAGAGTCTCCAGCAGTATACCCAGCACCCATTGAAGTAAAATTATCACCCCAATTACCTACATCAGTTGTAGTTTCACCAACGTTCCAATAATGAACTGTACCTGTGCTTGCGAATGATTTTAGAATAATTTTATAGATGTTATCCTTCTTAACTCTCAATCTCATTTGAGATCTATTGTTAGTTGGATATGCATTATCCATTGATAAATTATACCAAATTGTATCTGCAATACCATTTACAACAACAAAACTATCAACATAAGAAGATGTTGTTAAAGTCGAAAACATAGGACTTTCCCCCATTAATTGATTAGATGAATTTAATATTTGGAGTCCAGCTGAAAAACTACTATTTACATCACCCCAAGCGTGTAAGCTTTGCCCCCAATAGTATTCTGAATATGCTGTGGATGAAAACCCAACTCGAGTAAGTAAAGTATCATTTGCAAACTCTTTTTTAATATGAAAGTTATCATTCCCATTATTACCTGCTGATGATACAAATAATACACCTAAATCAGTAAAACTATCTAATGCTTGACTTAGTAATGAAGTTCCATCTAACGCTCCAGTATGATATAACCCCCAACTCATATTAATAACTAATCTTTTACCTTCCACAACTGATTTATCATACATCCATTGCCAAGCATCTAAAACTGAACTTTCGTCAACTAAAAAAGTAGTAAATAAATATTGCGCTTCAAAAGCAACTCCACTATAAGGTGTACCTACTCCACTACCTCCGCAAATACCAGCCACATGAGAACCATGATAATTATAAGAATAAATATTTGCAGTATCAGAACCTGCAACCAACAAATCTGATACCGCAGAGTATTCAGTACCATAACTAAATCCTGACGGATTTGGGCCTGAAGTTTTATATTGATCCCAAGCTGCCAAAATCCTTGTAGTTTGCAATAATGTATCATAAAAATTGGGGTGTGTATAATCAAACCCCCAATCTGTAATTCCAATCAAAACATCTTTTCCGGTGAAGGACTGAGGTAAATTTATTCCAGCATGTACACTATCAGCTCTAGTGTCTTTTAATACTTTATTTAAAGTAGGTCTTATTCTTCCAGCCATTTGTAAAATATCAATTCCAATTATGTTTTCTACTAGGCTTAACTCCAGTATAGGTACTTTTAAACTTACAATATTATTTATTTTAGTTCCAACAATAATAGAACTATTTTCTAAATTAATTCTACTAAAACCTGAATTTACCTGAGCTAAAAATGATAAGTAATTCACACCACGAATCGTATTAATTGGAAATGTTTCAATTGTTCTATTTGATAACTTACCATGATTGAGTCGTAAATCTTCTTGAATAATATAGATATCACTGATACAATTTTGAGAAATTTGTATTTGTGCAATTGAAGTAAACATAAACATTACTCCTACAACACTAATTAATAGTTTAGACATTTTTAATTTTTATTCAAATATACACAAAATTAAATGCATTTAAAAAAACTATAATCTAGTAACTTAAAAAGCCATTAATTCAATTTAGAATTAATGGCTTTTATTATTATCCGCGACCAGTACTTGTAGGTTTAGGTTTTGTTATCGGCGGCTTTGGTGTAGGCTTTGGTTTTGTTACCGGTGGCTTTGGCTTTGGTGTAGATTTTGGTTTTGTTACAGGTGGCTTTGGCCTTGGTGTAGGTTTTGGTCTTGTTACAGGCGGTTTTGGTCTTGGTTTAGGTTTTGGTATTGTCACAGGTGGCCTTGGCCCTGGTATAGGCTTTGGTTTTGTTACCGGTGGCTTTGGCGTGACAACTTTAGGAACATAATTAATAGTATACTTTAAACTAGCTGAACCTGATGAATTTGTAGCTGTTACAACAATTGAATTCATTCCTTTTACTAATCTAAATGAACCCGAAACATTCTTACTCCCACTCGAATAGATAAACGAATTTTGTGCTTTACCATTTACTTTTATTTTTACTTGACTTTTTGACTCAATTGAAGTCAATTTTGCTTTAAAATAAAACACATTTGACGACACTGTTTTTCTTGTTGTCATTGGTAAAACGGTTTTCACTGTAGGCTTTGGAACCTCTAATGAATGCCCATTATTTCCTCCGTTACTTGAAGCACATGGACTTGTCGGCTTATTATTTCCAGAACCAAAAGTTGGATTTCTGTCAGCTGTTAAACAAATCTCCCAATGCCCCATAGAACCAGGATGACTGCTACTTACATCAACAACTAATACTCCTGTAAATAAATAATACTTCCCATTTTGAACTGTATATGTTGATCCATTAACATTAGCGTCCCCCCCTCCAGCTATTGGCTTGAAGTAAACACTTGAAGCTGGTCCAGAATATGTAAAATTACTATTTAAATCATCTCTTGAATAAGTTCCTGTCGGTGTTACCAAACAGAACTCCCAATTAGAGTTCCCAGGATTAAACCTTGGTCCGCATGGTTCGATTTCTAAGCTAACACTTTTAAGTTCACTTATCACTTCGCAACCATTTGCAGACACTATAATTGTATTAATTCCTTCAATTAATGAGAACGTTGACGTTAAAACTCCAGTTGTTGTATTATACGTAGAACTTACTATTGTTCCATTTAAACTTACAGATACATTTGAAGCATTGTCAATATTCGTTACAGTTCCTGCTAAAGCATAACTTGATGTTGTAGCAGCAGAAGCTGATGTTAATGTAATTACTGGCACATCACATGGTGCAGTATATGCTACATTTAAGGCTTCACTTACTGACTCACATCCATTTGCAGACACAACAATTACATTAGCTCCTTCAATCAATGAGAACGTTGACGTTAAAACTCCAGTTGTTGTATTATACGTAGAACTTACTATTGCTCCATTTAAACTTACAGATACATTTGAAGCATTGTCAATATTCGTTACTGTTCCGGCTAAAGCATAACTTGATGTTGTAGTAGCAGAAGCTGATGTTAATGTAATTACTGGCACATCACATGGTGCAGTATATGCTACATTTAAGGCTTCACTTACTGACTCACACCCATTTGCCGTTACAACAATTACATTAGTCCCTACAGCTAATGAGAACGTTGACGTTAAAACTCCAGTTGTTGTATTATATGTAGAACTTACTATTGCTCCATTTAAACTTACAGATACATTTGAAGCATTATCAATATTAGTTACAGTTCCTGCTAAAGCATAACTTGATGTTGTAGCAGCAGAAGCTGATGTTAATGAAATTACTGGCACATCACATGGTGCAGCATATGCTACATTTAAGGTTTCACTAACTGCTTCACATCCATTTGCAGAAACAATTATTGTATTAGTTCCTTCAATTAATGAGAACGTTGACGTTAACATTTCAGTTGTTGTATTATATGTAGAACTTATTATCGTTCCGTTTAAACTTACAGATACATTTGAAGCGTTATCAATATTTGTTACAGTTCCTACTAAAGCATAACCTGATGTTGTAGCAGCAGAAGCTGATGTTAATGTAATTACTGGAGCAATACAATCTATTTCATAAGTAAAACTTTCAGTAACTGACATTGTTTCGCAACCTTCAACAGTAATAATAACATTATTTTCACCTTCAACAACAGGGAAATTTGCTGTTATTACTCCCGTAAGAGGATTATAAGAAGACACTATAATAGCTCCATTTACTGTCACTGTTACAACATTAGGATCACTCATATTAGTCACCTGAGCAAGCAATAAATACTTTATAGTATTAGTACCATCCAAGCTACTAGACAATGATTGAGTAATTTTTTTAATTTTAACAACCGGAGGAGTACATGGCGTAGCGTGAACAACATTTAATGTTTCATTAACTGACTCACATCCATTTGCCGTTACAACAATTACATTAGTCCCTACAGCTAATGAAAACGTTGACGTTAACATTTCAGTTGTTGTATTGTACGTAGAACTTACTATTGTTCCATTTAAACTTACAGACACATTTGACCCATTATCAATATTTGTTACAGTTCCTGCTAAAACATAAGTTGATGCTGTAGCAGCAGAAGTTGATGTTAATGTAACTACTGGGGCAATACATGGCACAGTATAGTTAACAGAATAATCTACCTCAACGCTTTTACAACCATTTGCTTTTACCTGAATAATATTATTTCCAGCTTGTAAATTTACATTTGCATTAATAATTTTGGTCACATTATTAAAGTTAAAGTCAACAGCATTTCCATTAACGATAACTATAATATCATTTTCATTCGATACTTCTGTTATTGTAGCAACAAATAAATAATTATCAGTTTGTACTGCAGTTGGACTTGAAATAGTAACAGCTGGTTCATCACAGTTATTTCTTGTAATAGAATAAATATATTGATCTCTACCACAATTGTTAACAGCATTTATAGCAATGGTATTTACTCCTACATTTAACGTAGCGTCTTCAATTATGAATGCTGATGCATTTCCATTCAAACCAACTGTCACCACATTACCATTTACTGTAGCCACTAAATCATTTACACCAGCAATGTTTTGAACATTAAACATAAAATCATATGTTGCATCATCAGTTGGACCAGAAATAATTTGTGTTGTTGAAATTACCGGTTCATTACAAGGAATACTAGCTTCTTTTAAAGTAAGAACAAATGCTGATTGATTATCACCACAATCATTAGACACTTTTACAACAAAAGAATTAGACCCTGTTAGCATAACTAGCTGCTTAGTTGCAATACTAGTAGGTGAGTTATAAGTCATATTACCAACTGATATCCCGTTATGAAACAATTCGATTAGTGTTCCAGAAATAAAGTTGTTGATCTGTGCTTCAATTGTTACATTTTCATTTGTTACAGTGGCATTTGGTTGTGGCGCTATATAACCAACAGTAGGTGCTGTACAAGGTGCTATATCTTGCAAATTAACTATTGCTAATTTTGAATCAGACCCAAAGCTATTGTTTACACTAACTTCAAAAACATTACTTCCATTATTCAAAGTCGAATTGTATTGAATAGTATTGTTTACAAAAGCATATTGACTTCCTGAGATAACAATCCCATTAACTTTTAATACAATTTGACTTTTCACATCAACATGAGTTGTTGTCGCTGTCATTACAAAAAATGGATTTGACACACTGAAAGGTGAAGTAGGTGGATTTGTAAACACAACAGTTGGAGGTGTTGGTTTTAAAGGTACTTTATAAATTATCAACCTTGTCTTACTATCAACACCTGAGCTATTTGTCCCTTTAACAAATACAGAATTGCTTCCTTCAACCAATACAACAGGTAAAATCAATACTTTTGTAGCTGAATTAAAAGAAAAATTAGTCGTTATCACTCCATTAAACTTCACTTCAATATCAGATGAACTTCCAACATTTAACACAGTCGCATTTACCACTATATTTTGAACTTCAAAACCAATATTATCAACCGCTGGACTAGTAATAGTCACAACAGGTTTTGGCTTAGAAATGATTGGTCGTTTATAAACAATTGTAGTCGTTTCAACATCTTGTCCATCTTGATTTACACCTTTAACTTCAATAATGTTTGCTCCATGATTTAAAATAGCCGTGAAATTAACAAGCTCTGAAGAAGACATATAACTAAAGTTACTAATAGAATTACCATTCACTTTTACTGTAATATCGTTTGTAGAATTTACATGTAATACCTTTGCAATTACAGCATAAGAATTAACATAAACCGTAGTTGGAGAATTTACAGGATTTAAAAAACTAACAATTGGTGGCCTTGGTGCTTGTGGCAATTTATAAACAAGCATAGTTGAGGCAATGTCTTGACCTACTGGATTTGTACCTTTAATGGATAACAGATTAACACCTACAACCAAATTCACAAGTGGTACTTGTACCTGTTTTGTAGTCGTGTTATATGAAAAATTTGATAATGGGTTTCCGTTAAGTCTAACTTCAATATTAGCTTTTGTTTCTACATTTAAAACTGTTCCAATCACATCATACGAATTCATTCCAATAGTATAAGGACTAACATTTGGTGATGAAATAGTAACCACAGGTGGTTGAACTTCTTTAGGTTTTCTATATATTATAGTAGTTGTTTTACTATCATTACCGTCTTGATTCACACCTTTAACACTAATAGTATTCACCCCTTCATTTAAATTCAATGTTGTTGTTAATACTTTAGAAGTTGTACTATATGTATAGTTTGTAAATGTAGTATTATTAAACAGTACAGATGTGTTCGACTTTCCACTAACATTTAATACCGTTGAAGAAAAAGTATAAACAGAGTTTGAAACTACAATTCCACTTTGAACTGGACTAGTTATAGTCACAATAGGCGGATTAACCTCTTCTACCTCAGGAATTCTTAATACTATAATTGTTGTTTCTTGATCAGAACCCGCTGCATTCACACCTGTTATTTCAAAAATATTCTGACCCAATTGCAATGTCACATTTGCATCAAACTCATCTACATTTGCATTATAGCTAAAATTTGGGTTTACAGTTCCATTTTGTTTAAACGTTATATTACTTTTACCTGTAACATAAAACACATTTGCTTCAATATGAAAATTCGGTGAAGAAACAGTAATTGGTGAATGACTTGGATTAGTAAAATCAACAACCGGCTTTTGCGGAGTTGGATTCGTTGTTCCACCACCAATGTTCCCAACAGGTGTAGAATGTGGATCAACCACTGTTCCTGTCTGAACTGGTCTAGTATGCGTCCCTCTCCCTAAATAAAATTTAAATCCAGCAGAAGCATAATGGTATCTGTCATTTTCACTACTTGACCCGTCAAAATTATGCGGCATTCCATCAAAATCATTATCCCTTGTCCAAGTCATTCTACCTTGCACTCCAAATGAAATATTAGGTGATAATTGTTTTTCAATTCCAGCACCAAAACTAGGCATCCACTCTACTCTACGAGACACTTTCGTATCAAAATCAGAATTAGAAGTACTCTTACTTGTTAATTCGCTTTCATCTTTAATTTGTGTACTGAAAAATTCATCTTTTAGTAAATCCACCTTTGTATGGTAATTTGTAATCCCTAAACCACCATAAACAAACAGATTCCAACCTGTTCTTTCTCTCAAACGATTAGTATTTAATTGTAGCTCTAAACTATAATCATGAACTTTTGTAGCAAAATTAGGCACGTAATACCCATAACTTTCTTGATATTCGTCTAAAATAGATCCTAATTCTAATATGTTCGTATTTGTAGAGTCCAAAGCAAATTGAGAATTTGACAAACCTCTATATGTACCAAACAAATATCTAAATCTTAAGTCCCAACTAAAAATCTTTCCTTTTTCCATTCCGAAAGATTTACCCACGGTAAAACCAACACCTCCACGATAAAGGCCATTAACATCTACCTCAGTATTACTATGGTAAGTTCCACCAGCATTTATTCCGAGAAACCATTTTGAATTATCATAACTAACCTTACTTTGAGCTTGCGCTCCAAAGCTTGAGAATAGTCCAATAATTAGTAGTGTGTAAAGTATTTTCATATTTATTTATTTTATAGATGTAAATTTA
>Ga0209395_1004416_pt1 | contig 16543 bp, 10 predicted proteins | sample GOMGulsemesocosm_3_FD_184635 | JGI IMG/M metagenome (GOLD analysis project Ga0209395, IMG submission 184635) | Methane-oxidizing microbial communities from mesocosms in the Gulf of Mexico - GOM9D Gulf of Mexico (SPAdes) (version 2) | ecosystem: Environmental > Aquatic > Marine > Cold seeps... | reverse complement strand
TCATATTTTCGCTAATTTAAATTAGGTAAAGCATGAAACTTTGGATCGCGTTATTCATACTTGCCGCAAGCTTTTTTGCTGCGGCAAATAACCTATCAAGTATTGATGCCATTAACGCTGATAAGATGAATAATGCTTCATCTATTAATAATCAGCAGCCTCCCCTATTTGAAGCTTTAACCTCACAAGAGTTAGCATGGCTTGACGCCAACCCAAATACAACGATTGCAACAGCGCACAGCTGGCACCCTTTTATTTTTGTCGATCACAATGGGCAGTTAGCTGGATACAATGTCGATCTCATTGCATTGATCAATAAAAATCTCAGCACAAGTTTCTCCATTAAGCGTTATTCATCATGGTCTGATGCTTATGAACTCTTAATGGAAGGAAAAATACCCGCTTTAATGTCTGTAACACCTACAGCTGAACGGGGAAAGGTTCTCGCATTTACACCAGTCTATAACTTTACGCCTCAACATATTGTAACCCACAAGAGCAACCAAGATATTTCATCAATAGAAGACCTTGCAGGAAAAAGAGTGGCGGTATTTAAAAATCATTTGGTCACTGATTTTTTAAAGAAAAGCGTTAAGACCAAATCATTGCACTTCATTGAGCGAATTAACGAAGGTTACTCACTGCTTATAGCAGGTAAGGTGGATGCTAGCATCTTAAGCAATGCAGATAGTGATAAAGATAAATATAAGGGTCTAAAAATTGCTGGCACCATATTTAACCATTCAGGAAACCTCTCGATAGCCAGTCATAAAAGCGAACCTACGCTAAATACAATTCTTAGCAAAGGGATATTATCAATCTCGAAAGAGCAGCTCAACAGCCTCAATTTAAAATGGAACAAATCTGATGAAGAGAATACTTTTTATACTGATGATGAGCTTGATTATATTAAGCATAACCCAATTGTTAAGCTGGGAATAAACAATTGGAAACCAATAATATTTTCTGAACAAAATCAGACAGTAAACGGAATATTGGGCGATATTCTCAATAAAATAACCAAGACCTCAGGTTTAATTTTTGAGCCAGTAATCGGCTCAACAGAAGAGTTATCACAGCACTTCCTTCATAATGAGATTGATGTTTTACCCACAGAGTTCAATCACCCAACGCTCAATGACACCAATGAATATACCCCTAATTATCTAACCATTAACTCATCACTGTTCATTAATGAAAGTAACAATAATGTTCGTTCATTTGAGGATTTGAACCATAAAAAGCTTGCTATATTATCTAATAATCGGCACAAAACAATGATTAAAAAGCTCTTCCCAAAAGTAGAGTTAGTTCATCCTGCAAACTTAATTGAAGCGTTAAAACTTGTCACTAATGGACAAGTAGCCGCCTTGTGGGAGGCGAACCCTATCATTGCTAGCATCATTAAAAATGAGCATGTTCATGGGGTGAAACAAATCTCTCAACCAGATACTCTTCCAAATGCGCTATCAATGAAGATACAACCAACAGCTCCCATCTTACGAAGTATTTTAAACAAATCGTTAATGTTAATCAGCCAATCTCGTAAAAAAATCATCGTCGATGATTGGGTTCAATCAACTCATCTGAAGGCAGGTGTAAATCTGGCTTTGGGTATAGGTAGAGAGCCTTTTACACTCGAACATCCAAATATCAGGGGTATTGAGTTTGATCTGATGTATCGCATTCTAAAACATCAAGGTATTGAGATTTATAACACGATTAATTTATCTGAGCCCTTACTTATACAGTCCCTTTCAAATAATGCGCAACTGGATGCTAAAGTGACTGTCAAACCCCAAAATGATCAATACTTTTATTCAGATCCCTTTATCTCATTTAATAACGTGGTGGTAAGTCGTCAACAAGACCATTTGAATTTCATGCACCCTACTGATTTGAAAGGTAAACATGTTCTCGCTTTTTCAGGAGCTTCAAAATACCTAGGGCAAGCCTATCATGCGCTATTTAATATTCATGATCGGCCGGACCATTATCGGGAGTATAAATTTCAGCAACAACAAGTAGAGGCTTTTATTAAAGGCACTGCAGATGCGATCGTTATTGATTTGGACATATTTAAATGGTACGCAAAAAGTTTAGGTCATAATGATCTAAGTGATTATCGCACCCATGATATTTTTCATAAAAATAATACCTTTACAGTTGGCTTTCGTGATAAATATTTGCGGGACCGGTTCAATATAGGGCTAGAACATATTAAAGCAAGCGGTGAATATCAATATATCATTGACCAATACTCACATAACTTAGTCCAAAGCAAAGTTGATATTTCACAGCTATTTTCTGCCATTATTGCCAATGATTTATTTACTAAAGATACACTGCCACTTAAAAATCTACTCGACAAGCTCGTCAGTCTCCCTTTCATTGAGCGTATTGATGTACTGGATAATCAGAATAACCTGATCGCACAGTCTATTTCGACCGCTAAAAACCCCTATTTTAAGCAACAAAACATCATTAATATTTTTGATAAATTGGCAACGACCAAAGGTTACTTGAATGTATACTTTAACGATGAATACATAAAGAGTCATTACCACAACACCTCTCTGATTCCAGATCTTCAGTTTTTTAGTGACATGAAACGTTTTAAGTACATTTCAGCTATTTATCGACGATTAAACCATATAAATAATGCTTTAAATTTCTCTATCCAAGAGCAACGATATTTAGATAGTCACCCCATAATTAAGTTTTCAGAAGTCAATTGGCGTCCATTATCAATCGTTGAAAATGGCAAATTCAGTGGCTTGATGGCTGATTACATGGACATCATTAGTACCAAAACAGGCATCGAGTTTACTCTCAAAAAAGAAAAAACATGGCCTGATGTCATCACTGCATTTCAAAAACATGAAATAGACCTTATACCCGGCATTACTGATATAGAACAACATGCTTCAAACGGTCTAATTTCTAATGAGTTTTCCTTTTTTAATTTTGCCATCATCATGGGAGAGAATGCGTCATTTGTTGATACCTTGAGCGATCTCACAGGAAAGAAAATAGCGCTACCCAAGGATGACCCTATCTATTACTTCATTAAAAAGAAATACCCTGAGGCTCAAATTATTGAAACAGACTCAATGAATCAAGCGCTAATATTAGTCTCACAACACAAAGCGGATGCTTTTATTGGGCATATGGCAGTGGCTATTTATCAACTAGAAACCCGTTTTCCTCACCTTAAAATTGTTGGTCAGCTTGATACCGGATTTTCACATCGCATTTTAGTTCACAATGACCAACCCATCCTCCTTTCAATAATAAATAAGGTCTTATCCTCCATCGATGATTCGACACACGATGAAATTCGTCAACGGTGGGTCAAACGCAGCATTAAAACAGCCATCGATTATCAAATTTTATATATCATAGTGCTGGTATTCTCCCTCATTTCGTTGGTATTTATTTATAGCTATCGACGAATTAATAGGGCTAGTAAGCAAGTCGAAAAAAGTCACGATAAATTATCGCGCAGTATGCTTGCCCTTGAAGAGCAAAAGAATATTTTTGAAACCTTATTTTACGAAACAACAGATGGGTTATTGCTGATGAAAGAGGGGCGTTATATTGATTGTAATAATTCCGTTCTAGTGATGCTTGGTTACCAATACAAAGAGCAACTAATTGGTCAGAGTCCCTCAGGCATTTCGCCTCTTTATCAACCCTGTGGCTCAGAGTCGAAATTATTATCCAAGCTTATAGAGCGACAATGTAAAACACAAGGCCACAATAAATTTGAATGGGTATTTCAAGACATCAAGCAGGTAAGTTTTTGGGTAGAAATTGTACTGACGACAATCACTTTAAATAATGAAGAACTCGTTCATATCGTGTGGCGTGACATCAGTGATAAAAAACAATTAGAGCAAGAAAACTTTAAGCATAACTCACAGCTCATCAGCGCAAATAAAGAACTTGAGCGCTCTATAAAACATCTAAAGAATGCGCAACAACAGCTTATTGAATCCGAAAAAATGGCTAGTCTGGGCGGCTTGGTTGCAGGCGTCGCCCATGAAATAAATACCCCCGTTGGTATTGGGTTAACCGCTGTGACGCACTTTTTGGAGATTAATAAAGATATTCGAGAAAAGTATCAACAACAAAACATGAAGAAAAGTGACTTTACTAAATACCTTGAAGCATCTAAAGAAATAGCCATACTGCTTAATCGAAATTTGGAACGCACGGCACAATTAGTCAGTAGCTTTAAGCAGGTATCAGTCGACCAAACGTCAGATCAATCTAGAACCTTCAATGTATCAGCCTATATCAATGAAATATTAACCAGCATCTATCATGTCATTAAAAATACAAAAATTAAGATTAGTGTTTCGTGCGATGATAAATTAACCATCACCAGTTTCCCCGGGGCTATTTCTCAAATTATTTCCAACTTAGTGATTAATGCTAGTATTCACGCTTTTCCTTCACAAGAAGGCACTATTAGTATTGAAGTCACTCATGTGAAAGAAATACTAACACTCGTTATAAAAGATAACGGTATAGGCATATCACAGCATAATATCAGTAAAATATTCGAGCCATTTTATACAACCAATAGAGATAACGGTGGTAGTGGCTTAGGTTTGAATATCGTATATAACATTGTTACAACACAGCTTTCTGGCAGTATTAGGTGCGATAGTGAAATAGACAATGGCACCACTTTCACCATTAATTTATCTGTTGTAATCAATGAAGAATGATTAGTTGCAATCACCACTAGCTCCCCTTATTGTAAACTTTATACTCACTCAGCATAAAACATTCAATAACTTTTAGGTGACAACAATGACAACTAAACAACACGGCCAGTTTTGCTGGTTAGAGTTAACAGCTATCGATTGGAAAAAAGCTAAAGAATTTTATTGCCAACTGTTTAATTGGCGCGCAGAAGATGAAGACATTGGTGATGGTATGTTTTATACCACAATGTTTGTAGATGATAATGTTGTAGCCGCTATGTTTCAACGTACACCAGAACAAGAAGAGCAAGGGGTCATGACCAATTGGTTATCCTATGTGGCTGTAGATAGTGTGGACGACACACTCGAAGTTATGGCACCGTTAAACGCTCAAGTCATTGCTGGGCCGCACAATGTAATGGATGCAGGCAGAATGGCTATCATTGAAGAGCCTAATGGCGCTGTTTTTGCTATTTGGCAAGCTAATCAGCATGCTGGTATTGCATTACGAGATGTACCAAATTCACTATGTTGGACAGAGTTAGCAACGCTTAATCGAGATGACAGCAAAGCATTTTACCATCAAGTATTCAATTGGCAGTTTGATGATAAAGACATGATGGGCATGACCTATACCGAATTAAAATCTGGCGGTTTTAGTGAAGGTGGCATGTTAGAAATGACCGAAGAATGGGGGGATACCCCGCCGCATTGGATGAACTACTTCGCCGTAGAAAATTGTGAGCAAAGCGTCGAAAGTGCCCAAGCACTTGGCGCTACCATATGCGTACCTGTGACTGATATCCCAGAGGTTGGTCGATTTGCTGTGATTAACGATCCTCAGGGAGCAACGTTTTCAATTATTGAGGTGTTACCACAAAAATAACTTTACCCACATTTTTAAAAAGCCCTTTTACTATAAATAATAAAAGGGCTTAATCGTACTTATACTTTAGGGCGAGAGCGTCGGTTACCCGAGGCACCTGTTGGTTTATTTTGCCCACCGTTGCTGCGGCGTTGGTTGCTATTATTCCCTTCGCTTTGCTTATGGCGTGTATTAGCACTTTTAGGCTTATGACCGCGTGAGTTTTCACCAGAACGTTGACCATCTTGATGATCTGTTCTTGGATTCTTATGTCTCTTAGGCTTACTCGCTCGGATAGGTCGGGTATCTAATTCAGTTTCAGGCACGCGATGTAGCGCTTCAAACCCTGGAATTTCTTTACGTGGAATAAGCATCTTAATGAGACGCTCAATATCTTTAAGTTGCTGCATCTCATCGTTACTCACTAAAGATACCGCTTCACCAGTACGACCAGCGCGGCCAGTACGGCCAATACGATGCACATAGTCTTCTGCAACATTAGGTAAATCAAAATTAACAACATGAGGAAGCTGTTCAATATCAAGCCCTCGCGCTGCAATATCCGTTGCTACCAGTACTTTAACAGAACGGTCTTTAAATCCTGCTAGCGCTTTCGTTCTTGCACCTTGGCTCTTGTTACCATGTATCGCTGCGGCGCTATGACCACTCGCTTCTAATTGCTTGGCAATACGGTTTGCACCATGCTTAGTTCTTGAGAATACTAAGACTTGCTCCCATGCATTATCTTCTATCAAGAAAATAAGTGCTTGGGTCTTGCGTCCTTTATCTAATGGACACATCCATTGCTCAATGCGTTCAACCGTTGAGTTTTCAGGAGTAACCGATACTTCTACAGGATTATTTATCATTCCTTTAGCAAGTTGACGGATATCAGCTGAAAAGGTAGCTGAAAACATTAAATTTTGGCGTTTTTTAGGCAACATTTTAATAATACGTTTGATGTCATGGATAAACCCCATATCCAACATCCGATCAGCTTCATCTAAAACTAATACTTCTAACTGATCAAAACGTACGGCACGTTGATTATATAAATCGATTAAACGCCCAGGTGTTGCTACTAAAATATCAACCCCACCGCGTAACTTTTGCATTTGAGGGTTAATCTTAACGCCACCAAATACTACTGCAGACTTTAGCGGTAATTTTTGGCTATACATAGCGACATTTTCGGCAACTTGAGCAGCAAGTTCTCGAGTTGGTGTCAATATTAAACAACGCACTTGGTTAGATGTAGCTGGCTGACCGCTTCTTAAATTTTCTAAGATAGGAAGGGTGAATCCAGCTGTTTTTCCTGTGCCTGTTTGCGCCGCAGCCATCACATCCTTACCTGCCAATACCGCTGGAATAGCCTGAGCTTGAATAGGAGACGGTGAGTCATAGCCTTGTTTGGCTATTGCTTCAAGAATTTGTGGGCATAAACCCAAGTCTGAAAAACTCATATAAATAAACTCGTATATTGGTTAATTCATCATTTGATGAAGGAAAGTCTGTGTGACCCAAAAAGCGGGCTAGTGTACAGCAACATTAACTATTGAGCTAATAATACTCGTTAGATTTATCGTATTAATCATGCCCGGCTAGCTGTTATTACCTGCATAGACTAAAAAAGCCAATATCAATGATATTGGCTTTTGGTATATGCATTAACAAGTTAGTAAGCTTGGCAAGTTTTATAGTATTGATTTAACGCTTCTACTAATCCTTTTACGCCAATCAATCCAATATAAACATTCTTTTGTAATACAGGAAAGCATGTTTGGTCACAAAAGCCTGCCGTATCAGAGACAAGTTTACTAGCCACATCATGAATATTTTCATTTGCGTCAACAGTGACTACATTTGTTTTCATAAACTCTTTAACGCTAGGCGCGCCATCACAAAAGTAACTGTTAGAAAGTAGCGTTTTTAAGCAATCACGTTCACTTAATATGCCGACAACCTGATCATTATCAACTACCACTGCACTGTCTTGACTACTGCCTTCTATTTGGTCGACAGCTTCAGATAACAACGTTGAAGATGTAATTACCGGTGCATTATGTGTTAAAAAATCCTTTACTTTTAAATCAATCATCACTTTATCTCCATCGTTCAAATATATTTTAGGCGAAATGAGCTTCTAAATCATCTGCTCCACCGATATGTGCCCCAGCTATAAATACTTGCGGCACAGTAGTATTTCCTGTCATTGCACGTAATGATAATAAACTAGCATCAGAACCGATAACAACCTCTTCAAATGGTAAACCTTTACTATGTAATAATTCTTTAGCTCTTGCACAATGAGGACAGCCAATTTTAGTAAATAGAGCAACATCTGCAGGTGCTTTTGCTTCACTGTTTATATAGTTAAGCATAGTATCTGCGTCTGAAACTTCAAACGGATCACCAGGTTTATTCTCTTCAATGAACATTTTATCAATCACGCCATTTTTAACTAACATCGAATAGCGCCAGCTACGCTTACCAAACCCAATATCACTTTTATCAACTAACATGCCCATGCCTTCACTAAACTCACCGTTTCCATCAGGAATTACAGTGATATTTTCGGCTTCTTGATCGCTTAACCAAGCATTCATAACAAAGGTATCATTTACTGACATACAAACAATGTCATCAACACCATTAGATTTCAAAACGTTAGCTAACTCATTATATCGTGGTAAGTGAGTAGAAGAACATGTAGGTGTGAAGGCACCTGGTAATGAGAAAACAACAACTGTTTTGTTTTCAAATAATGATTGAGTTGTAACATCTACCCAATCATTATTATCGCGAGTTTTAAACGTAACGCTAGGAACTGATTGACCTTCTATATTTTCTAACATGTTTTTCTCCAAGTTTTGCAAAGTCCTTCTGCTGAGGACCTTATCGATAAACATAGTATGAAGAAAAAACCGGTGTAACACCAAGTGAAAAAACAAATACCATTAATAGATAAAACCTATCGTTAAATAAAAATCTTAAAATTAGCCTTGAAGTGGCAATTCAATACGCACACATAAGCCACCTTCTGACCTGTTTTTAATTAAAACTTTTCCACCGTGGTTATTTACAAACCGATGGACGATAGCTAAACCCAAACCACTTCCTTGGCCACCTCGTGCATTGTCACCCTGTACGAAAGGTTTAAACAAGTGTTGAATTTTTTCAGGGTCGATTCCTGGACCATTATCTTCTACAGTAAAGTAAGCCAGTGTTTTTCCGCACATGCCTGATTTTACATAAACTTCGCCACCACCATACCGAATCGAGTTTCCGACTAAATTAGCTAATACGCGCTTTAAAGCGAATACTCGTACCATCATTATAGGTATAGGGGACAGCTCCAGATCAATATCACGGCCTCTGCTTGTTTCCGCATTCACCTCTTGAGTGATAATATCATTGAGATCATGTAACTCAGCCGTTTCTTCGCGATCCATTTTTATGTAAGTAATAAACTGATCGATAATCTCATTCATATCATCGATATCTTGCTCAATACCCTCTTTAAAAAATGCTTCTTTATCATCAAGCATCTCTGTAGCCAAACGAATTCGAGTTAACGGCGTGCGTAAATCATGTGAAATACCAGCCATCAATAATGACCTGTCATCTTCTAGTTGCTTTATACCTGAAGCCATCGAGTTAAAAGCACGTGTTACACCAATCACTTCGGTTGAACCTTTAAAAGCTAATCTTTCCGGATATTCACCTTTAGCAACTTGATTAGCAGCAGACTGCAGAGTTCTGAGAGGACGCGTTAAATGTCCAGCAAAGAACCACCCACCAATGACAGATAACCCACCAATTAAGATGAGATAAAAGGTTAATGGCGAAAATTCACTATCATCAAACTTCTCTAAAGGAACTTTTATCCAAATATAAGGATCTTGTGGTGGGTTAATCCACACCATAAACAATTCTTCTTTAGCTACCCTAACTTCTGTTTTTCCACCAAGATATTCACTCATTTGCTCTGACAGGAAGTGATATGGCGTAGCTCTGTCTAAACCGTATTTGGGTGCTAAGTAGGCAGGGTAAACTCTAAGTCCGGTGACTTCTTTAAATTGTTCGGTTAATATTTCATCGATGGGAAGTTGTTCACGGCCTTGTTCAGGCATATTCATGAAAACCAATTTAACTTGTTTGGCTAGTAGAGTATTTATTTGCTTAAAGCTTGGCTCAACAACATGTTTAACCACTAAAGCGTATGACACTAGCTGATTAATTAATAATAAAAAACCAATTAAAAGCGCGGTTTGCCCAAACGCGCTTTTTGGAAACCAACGTCTCATTAATGCGCTCGACCGTCAGGAACAAAAACGTAACCTAAGCCCCATACCGTTTGAATATATCGCGGATTAGTAGGGTCATCTTCAATCATGCGGCGCAAACGAGATACCTGAACATCAATACTACGTTCTAATGCACTGTAATCTCTACCACGTGCCATATTCATTAACTTATCACGTGATAATGGCTCTCTTGGATGAGTGACCAATGATTTTAGTACCGCAAATTCACCTGACGTGAGCGAGGTTACTTCTTCACCGTGATGCATTTCACGTGTTGCTAGGTTTAGCTGAAAATCACCAAAGCTTATTAGCTCTTCGCTTTGTGATGGTGCTCCCGGTACTTCAGTGCTTCGGCGTCTCAATACCGCATTGACCCGTGCTAATAATTCACGTGGATTAAAGGGTTTAGGTAAGTAATCATCGGCCCCTAACTCTAGGCCGATAATTCTATCAACCTCATCACCTTTGGCGGTGAGCATTAAAATGGGAATATCATTGTTATTTTTACGTAATCGTTGGCAAATTGTTAAACCGTCTTCACCGGGCAACATCAAATCTAGCACCATCATGTGAAAATTTTCGCGCTCCATTAAGCGATCCATTTGTTCGCCGTCGTTTGCCGTTCTTACTTGAAAGCCCTGTTCAACAAGATAGCGTTCTAATAAGCTGCGTAATCGTGCGTCGTCATCGACAACAAGAATTTTAGTGGTTTCATGACTCATGATTTTTACTCTGATGTTCTTAATAACAAATACTATAAAATCTAATGCTTTATAAAGCAAAAAACATAGTGGTTTAATTTAACGATGCTTTGTTACAAAGTATGTTTAGGGGGCAGTCATTCAAGGCTTATTGCGCGTAGTTTTAATCACGCAAGGACGGCTTTGATTCAAACTGTTGTAATGCATTTTTACGACTTTTTGTAATAGATTTTATTAACAAACCACAAACGATCACCGGTTGGTGTTTTAACAATAACTTCATCATCCACCTGCTTACCAATTAACGCACGAGCCATCGGTGAATCTATTGTAATATGGTTGTTAGCAACATCAATTTCATCGGGTCCAACAACGCGATAAGTGACTTTTTCTTCCTGTTCATTTTCAAGTTCTACATAAGCACCAAAATATACTTTTCCTTCTTGTGACGGGGCATAATGGACTATTTGTAAGCCATCTAAGCGCTTCATCAAAAATTGTAAACGACGGTCAATTGAACGAAGTTCTCGCTTGCCTTCTTTATATTCTGCATTCTCACTACGATCGCCCAATGCAGCCGCCTCAGAGACAGCTCGAGTTACCTGTGGGCGCTTAACTTTCCACAAATACTTTAGTTCTTGATCGAGCGTATTCCACCCAGCCGGTGTCACTAGATTAGTTTTTTTCATGATGATAACTTTTAAATATTTCCACGACACATTTCTAATAAATGAACTTTTGATTAATTCATTAAAAACATTTTTGATAATGTACTAAGAATACAGGTTTGAACCTTTCATGACACTGGATTCATATATTTTGTCAGAAAATAGCTCAGTCAGAAAATAAAAAAGCCGACTCACATCAATGAGTCGACTTTAAAAATTCAATTAGTGTTTAGAATTAAAGATGCTGACCTAAAAATTTCTCAATCTTTTGGTACATTTCTATCCTATTTTCCACTTTTCTGAAACCATGACCTTCTTTATTTTTCACAAGCCACTCATACGATTTACCGAGTTCATCCAGCTGCGTTCTCAGTAAAGTAGCATGCTTATATTTCACTCGAATATCGCGACGACCATGAATAATAAATACAGGTGCTTTAATATTTTTAACATGCGCCAGTGGTGACATACGCTCCATTAATTTCTCATCTTTAGGGTCACCTATCTGATGTTCAAGAGCTTTACGACCATTTTCCCAATGCTTAGGCAACGTTTCAAATAACAAGCCTGTATCAGTTACACCAACTGAATTAATACCACATTTGTACAAATCAGGTGTGAATGCTAGCCCAGCCATAGTGGCGTAACCACCGTAGCTTGCACCATAAATACATACACGATCTGGATCTGCAATGCCTTGATCAACCAAATACTTCACAGTATCAGTGATGTCGTGCTGCATTTCAGCACCCCATTTCCCATTATATCCAGCTTGTTCAAAACCACGCCCATAACCACCAGAACCACGGAAATTAACTTGAGCTACGGCATAACCTCGGTTAGCTAAAAACTGAACTTCAGGATTAAACCCCCAGCTGTCACGAACGCCAAATGGACCGCCATGAGGATTAATGATCAACGGTAAATTTTTACCATTACTATTTTTAGGCACCGTTAAATAACCACGCATCGTTAAATCATCACGACTTTGAAAACGAAAAGGGGTCATTTTAGATAATTCATCAGGGTTCAACCAAGACATTGTTTGAGCTAAAAGGCCAAGTTTATTTTTTACACTATCATATAAATAATAAGTGCCCGGATCAGTTTCATCGTAAGCAACTAAAATTCTAAGTGTTTCATCTTCGCTTTTACTCGCGGTAGATACACGCTTTCCTTTAAATATTTTGTTAAAAGAAGCTTGAAGTTGTTTTTCTTTGGCATCAAAATAAACTGTTGTTGGGTAGTCAGCATTATAACCAATGCCTAAAAGTTTCTTTTGCTTTCTAGAAGTTATCAACCCAGAAACATCAACTTCACCATGCTCAAAGATTAGCTTCCCAAGTTTTGCTGTTGATGGATCAAACTCAAAGACAGCATTACGATCTCTACCAATATTGGAAGTTACATACATAGTCTTATTATCAAATGCGAAGCCTAAAGGCGATATTTGCTCATCAAAAATATTATATTTTAAGATAGTTTTAAATTCTTTATCGCCTTTTTCCTTGTATAAGAATTTCCCGACTAACTCATCAACTGATACAGCAGCGCGGACCTCACCCTCATGATCTAAAATCCACCCTTGAACATTACCTGGATTTTCAGCAATAAGCTTCATTGAATGATTGCGTTTTTTACGACTATTCCATTTACTATCAAGTGCTATTTTATATAAATCAGGTGCTTTAATAAAACGACGATTATATGAAACAATAATATGATTAGGGTCGTCAGGGAGAGTATGTGCAACACTTGCACTAACTACTCCACGCCTAGTCCCTTCCGCGCCTAATAACTGAACAATTTCAGGCTTCTTTTTTCCTCTTTCAACGGTATATAGGCTAAGTGCTTCCCTACCGTTACTGCTATCCATAGTAAAAACTATACGGTCATCATTAGCCCAAAAAAAACTACCCACGTTTTGTTTTTTAAAGCCCGTTAGTATTTCATATTTTGATAGATTATTAGTCTCCATAACCATCAAGTTACGTCGATCTAATACATCAATTAAAGCAGCTAAATACTTTCCATTTGGAGATATCTTTAATTGGCTATAAGCGGGGTTTTTGAAGAAGTCCTCTAAGGGAATCTCTTTGCCTGACTTCGCGTAAGTAACACTTACACTCAGCAACAAAAAGAGAGTAATAAAACTCTTAATAATTGTTTTCATTAAATATTCCTTGTTTAGTGATTTATTATTGTTTGTAACACATTGGGACTATAATATATTTGAAAAGATAATCCATACTTGGATGAATCAATATGCATGTTAATTTGTAAAGAAACATTTACCTGAGAGATAAAATGAATAATATTCCTTTAATTATTTCAAAAATAGTGGGGATCTCCCAACAACAAGTCGATGCAACTATAAAGTTAATTGATGAGGGCGCTACAGTGCCATTTATTGCGCGGTATAGAAAAGAGATGACTCAAGGGTTAGATGATACTCAACTACGTGATTTACATCGTCAACTCACTTATTTACGTGATTTACAGACGCGTAAAACAAGCGTTATAAAGCTAATAACTGAATTGGGTAAGCTAACACCCGCATTATCAAAGTGCATAAACGAGTGTCAGAATAAAAGTGAATTGGAAGAGTTATATAAACCCTTTAAAAGCACTCGACAAACAAAAGGGCAACTCGCCATTGAAGCAGGTTTAAATAACTTAGCCACTGCATTAATGATCCTTTCGAGTGATACTCCTCAAAAACTAGCACATTCTTATCTTAACCCAAGTTTGGGCATAACTAATATCACTCAAGCCCTTGATGGCGCTGGTGCCATTATCATCGATACAATCGCTCAAGACACTGCATTAATGACAAAAATTAGGCATCTAATGTGGCAACAAAGTTTTCTGACAACCAAGCAAGCACGTAAGAAAACACCACCGGTTGACCAACATGTACTTAAAAAATTCAGCGATTACTTTGAGCATAAAGAGCGTTTGAAATCAGTGCCATCACATCGAATGATGGCCATGTTAAGAGGCAAAGCCGCTGGCGCTTTGCAAATGAATATCACAGTACCTCATGTGCAAAAAACTCACCCGTGTTTAGAGCTCATTCTTCAGCATTTGAACATAAGACATGCTCGCCAGCCTCAACAGCTATGGCTTAGTGAAATTGCCGAGCAATGTTGGAAATCTAAAATTTTACCAAGCGTAACTACGGAGCTAATTAATCGAGTAAAAGAATCGGCGCAGCTACAGGCTATCGATGTCTTTGCCAATAATCTACATGACTTATTGATGGCCTCTCCAGCAGGAAATCAGATCACTTTAGGTTTAGATCCAGGAATTCGAACGGGTGTAAAAGTGGCGATAGTTGATGGTCTTAGCAAATTATTAAGTACAGATACTATTTATCCACATGCACCAAGAAACCAATGGCAACAATCAATTGACGCATTGCAAAGTTACATAAAACGCTACAATGTATCTCTGGTTAGTATTGGAAATGGTACAGGCTCTCGTGAGACGGAAAAATTGGTGTTAGCTTGCAAGAAACAATATCAGCTTAATGTCGACGTGATGATTGTCAGTGAAGCGGGTGCATCTGTATATTCAGCATCAGAGCTGGCGGCAAATGAATTTCCACATTTAGATGTGTCATTGAGAGGAGCTGTATCTATTGCACGCCGCTTACAAGATCCACTCGCCGAACTCGTAAAAATAGAACCCAAAGCAATTGGTGTTGGACAATATCAACATGACGTTAATGATGTGCAGTTAACTTCACGTCTTAATGAAACCGTGGAGGATTGTGTAAATGCCGTCGGTGTAGAACTCAATACAGCTTCCGCGCCTTTACTCGAGCGTGTTAGTGGCTTAAACGCCACGTTAGCTAAAAATATTGTGTCATACCGTGAGGGAATTGGTCGCTTCAGCAACCGACAGCAATTACTTAAAGTACCTAGATTAGGGCCAAAAGCATTTGAGCAAGCGGCTGGTTTTCTACGGATAAGAGAAGGTGAAGAGCCGTTAGATGCCAGTGCAGTGCATCCTGAATCGTATAAGATAGTGTCTGTAATTGCTCAGCGCTGTCAATTAACTACAACCGAATTAATAAACAATGAACAGCAATTAAATCAAATTAATGCCATTGATTTTGTCAATCATCAACAGGGCCTACCTACCCTCATAGACGTGATAGCTGAACTAAAGCAACCCGCTAGAGATCCACGTGGAAGCTTTAAAACGGCGGAACTCAAAGAGGGAATAGAATCGATAAAAGATCTTGAAATCGATATGGTATTAGAAGGTACAGTATCAAATGTCGCCAATTTTGGGGCATTTGTAGATTTAGGTGTGCATCAAGATGGTTTAATTCATATATCACAAATGTCTGACACCTTTATCAGTGATCCAAGGAAGGTTGTTAAAGTTGGTCAGATAGTAAAAGTGAGAGTAGCGAGTGTTGATATTGAGCGAAAAAGAATTGCATTATCGATGAAAACATCAGCCACGACTGCAATCTCTAATCCAAACAAAGAAATGACTAAAGGTAAATCAAACCAAATAAAGCGAACTCCCAAACAAGAAAATGTCGCCATGGCTGATGCCTTTAAAACAGCACTTAAAAAGTAGCGTTATACTTGTTGATATAAAGTAGCGCTTTGGTTTGCTTGACTAGATTGTTGGTAAAAATCATTAATATGCTGGCTGCGATTGACTAGCGTTTTTTGAAATTCCTTGTCTTTAGCAAGCTCTGAGCGTTCATTAAAACGTTTCGACTCTATCGGATTATTGATCCGGTAATCCTTTTTATCATCATCTTTGTCAGCTTGAGCTTGCGACAGTATTTCTTGACGTGCTTGTGTGGCCAAACGATCCGCTGTCGCAGCAACACTTCTATCTTGAGCTGACGGCTGCGCAGGCGCTAATGCTGCTCGCCTAATTTGTTGTGCTTTAATCAGGGTGGCCTGTGGATCATTAGCTACTTTCGATGTGTTAATCGACACCTCACCTGACACGGCATACTTTACTCCATCGGGGCCGGTTTCATATGAGTAACTAGGTGAACCAGCATATTGCCCCCCCGCACTGGCATGAGCCTTTTCGTGAGCAACAACTTCGGTATCACGATTTTTTAGCTGATCTATTTGTTGTTGTTCGTGTTCACTAAAACGCTCACTGTCGTTATCCTTTTCCTCATCATGATTTTTATCATTTTCTTGTTTATCTTTTTGCTCACCCGCTTGCTGTTCATTTTTTTCATTTTCATTGACAGTTGGGTGTTGAGGTTGTTCATAGGTTGGATTTTGAGAGGTGA
>Ga0209395_1004406_pt1 | contig 16568 bp, 17 predicted proteins | sample GOMGulsemesocosm_3_FD_184635 | JGI IMG/M metagenome (GOLD analysis project Ga0209395, IMG submission 184635) | Methane-oxidizing microbial communities from mesocosms in the Gulf of Mexico - GOM9D Gulf of Mexico (SPAdes) (version 2) | ecosystem: Environmental > Aquatic > Marine > Cold seeps... | reverse complement strand
GTCCAAAAAGGTCTTTCATTGACAATGTATTTGTCGTGCTGAACTTAATTCAGCATCGTATTAAAAATTGTATTTTTGTAGCATGCAAGACCTTATAAATAGCCTTCCAAAGCGTGCCAAAGATACGCATAAGGAAAATAAAACCTTCTTTACTAAACTAAAAAAGAGGCCGCCTAAACAATTGGATTATATTATGGCTGAATTGCATGATGAAGAGTTTCAACGTACCGATTGTCTGGAATGTGCAAACTGCTGTAAAACTACAGGACCACTGTTTACAGATAAAGATGTTGAGCGTATTGCAAAACACTTCAAACAGAAGCCACAACAATTTATATCTCAAAATTTACGAGTGGATGAAGACAATGATTACGTGCTAAAAAGTGTGCCATGTACATTCCTAGGAGCAGATAATTATTGTTCTATATATGATGTCCGACCAAAGGCATGTCGCGAATTTCCACATACAAACCGGAAAAAATTTCAACAAATCTCAGAGCTCACTCTTAAAAATGTTACTATTTGCCCAGCAGCATTTAATATTGTTGAAGAATTAAAAAAGAGAATCCAAGGGGCTAAGTAATTAATTTGCCATTTAACTCAAAATGATCAATAATGAAAAAAACTATTTTACTTTTTGTAATAGTGCTAACCTCATTTAATATATGCAATGCTCAAGAATGGATGGCTTCCTTTGGAATCGCTAAAAGATTGGCACTGATGGAAGATAAAATGTTATTTGTTATGTGGGAAGGCTCCTCAGATGATGCTTATCCTATTTTATTAAACGGTGATAAGGGGAATATTATAATCTCAGATTTATTTGGGGATCCGGTTGTCAACAGACTAATTTGGAGTCATTTTGTTCCTGTAAAAATAAATGAATCAATGTATCCCGAATTATTTGATGAAATTAAGGAAACAAGAGAAACAAGGTATTTAAACAAGTTTAATGATGACAGCATTAAAATTATGGATATAAATGGAAATATTTTAAATACAAAGGTATCTAATAAGTACGATGTTAATATAAACCTGTCTGAGTTTTTAAAACTATATTCTTTAAATACGGTATTTTTAAAACAAGAATTAATTAATTACTCAAAGCAGAAAAATTTCAGCACTTCGTTTAGACTTGCATCCAAATATCTTGATTATGCAATTTTAGCAGAAATGAACATTAGATCAGAAATAATTGAATTGGCAAATATTTATTTTGATGAAGCAAATTTACTGCTGCCAAAAAGTAAATTAATCAATAAAATCGGTTTTTCTCAAAAACTGAGTTTACTTAAACTCAAGGAGTATTTGATTTTAAATAAACCAAAAAAAGTACTTAGACTTTTAAAGAGATTTGATATAGCTGAAATTGATAAAATAAATCAATCATTATATGCATTTTTAAAGTATACAGCATTCAAACTATTAATAGATGAAAATAATGCTGCCTTATGGAAAAGTAAAGTTAAAATGGTAGATTTGAAAAAAGCAGAATTAATCATTAATAACAAAATATAGAAATTTTGGAAACGATACTTAATTATTTTGAATCTATTCCTTCCTTACATCGTAGTATTATTTTAGTAGGAGGATTGACCTTTTTTTGGATACTTGAAGGAGCTGTTCCTTTATTTAAATTCAATTACAAAAAATGGAGGCATGCTGTGCCTAATATTTTCTTTACATTAACTACTATAATTATCAATTTTACATTGGCATTTTTATTATTAAAATCTGCAGATTATGTGATGGCAAATAATATTGGGATTTTGAATGTGTTACCAGAAATTCCAGTTTGGTTATATGTAATTATTGGAATTTTACTGATGGATTTTTTTGGTGCCTATGTGCCTCATTTTATTGAGCATAAGGTAAAACCATTATGGATGATTCATTTGGTGCATCATACCGATCATAATGTGGATACAACAACAGCAAATAGACACCACCCCTTAGAAAGTGTAATTAGGTATACATTTACTTTGGCGGGTGTGTTCATTATTGGAGCCCCTATTGGAATTGTTATGTTGTATCAATCCATGTCCATAATAGCTACACAATTTAGCCATGCCAACATCAAGTTGCCTAAAAGAGTGGATTTTGTTTTGAGTTATATATTAGTATCACCAGACATGCATAAAATTCATCACCATTATGTATTGCCATATACGGATTCTAATTATGGGAATATTTTTTCCATATGGGACCGTTTGTTTGGTACATATATGAAAATGGATCGTGAAGATTTAATTTATGGAGTTGACGTGTTTCCAAATGAATTAGAAAACGGCAATGTCTTAGAATTATTAAAGCAACCGTTTCAAAAATATCAAAAACCAACAGTCATTCCTTCAGATAAAGACTAATCGTAAATTAGATATTTTGCCCTCGTAATTTTAAAATTTTGTAAGCCTTCTTGCCAAGAATCTTTTATTTGAGTTTCGGTCAATCCTTGTTCAATTTGTTCTTGCAATATAGTTGTGCCTGCTAATTTGGTAAAAAAAGCATTAAAGAATTTTGACTTGTCTTTAGTACCATTATAGGAATTAATTAACCATTCTAAATTAATCTTCTCTAAATTTTTACTACTGTTTAAATTGAGTCCATAGCAAATTTCACCTTTATGTTTAGGATATTTTGCGCCATCATTTGGTTGTGGAGTAAATTCAAAATCAAAAGATTGTGGCTCTAGAAAAGGGCTTCCAAATAGTTGAAACTGATGCTCTGTACCTCTGCCAGCGCTAACATTAGTACCTTCAAAAAAGCATAAACTGGGATATAAGTTTATAGCCTTGTCATTTGGTAAATTTGGTGAAGGTTTAATGGGTAATCCATAGGTTTTGTTATGTGTGTAATTTTTAATATCAATTATAGTAATGTCACATTGTATGCCATTATCCAACCACTGTTCACCATTAATCATAGTAGCATATTCACCAATGGTCATCCCATGTACTATTGGGATTGGATGCATGCCAACAAAACTTGAATGTTCTTTTTCTAAAAGCGGACCATCTATATAATGTCCATTAGGATTTGGTCGGTCTAAAATTATCATTGAAATTCCCTGTTCAGCACAGGCTTCCATAACATAATGTAAACTTGAAATGTAGGTGTAAAAACGTGCGCCAACATCTTGAATGTCAAAAACAACAATATCTAAATCCTTGAGTTGTTCAGGTGATGGTTTTTTATTCTTCCCATAAAGCGAGACTATCGGTACCCCAGTTTTTATGTCAATACCATCTTTAACCACTTCACCAGCATCAGCTTTACCACGAAACCCATGTTCTGGTGCAAATACTTTTTTTAAGTCAATATTTAGGCTTATCAAAGAGTCGACAATGTGAGTATAGGATTTTGGTTTTTGATCATTAAGTCCTGTATTTTTGAAAATAACAGAAGTCTGGTTTGCAACAATGCCCACACGCTTTCCGTTTATTAAAGGAATAAAGCGCTTCGTTTGGTTAGCACCGACTATTATTGGCAGGTTAATTTGTGGTATTTTAATTTCCGTCATCCGGTTTTTTTCTTCTGATTTCTGAGAATCAGAACCACAAGAAATTAAAATTAAAATAAATAATAAAACTGTATTTTTGAGGACATTTAAAATCATTATCACAATTTGAAATTTGAATATTTTATAGCAAAACGTATCATTGGTTCTAAGTCGTATAAAAGTAGTATTTCGGCACCAATAATAAAAATAGGAATTATAGCGATTGCTGTTGGAGTTATTGTGATGATGATCGCGATTGCAACTGGGATTGGCTTACAGCAAAAAATTAGAGAAAAGGCCGTGGCATTTAATGGTCATGTTACAATTTCTAATTTTGACAGTAATGCTTCCAATGAATCTCAAATGCCCATAGCAATCAATCAAGATTTTTACCCTGAATTTACCAGTATAGAAGGGGTGTCCCATGTACAGGCTGTTGCATCAAAATTCGGTTTAATTCGCACTGAAACTGATTTTGAAGGTATGGTTTTAAAGGGAGTTGGAACCGATTATAATTGGAATTATTTTCAAGATTTTTTGATTCAAGGAAGATTACCAGAATATGCTAGTGCACAAAATAATGAGGTGCTTATCTCTCAATTTTTGGCCAATCGATTAGGTTTTAAGGTTGGAGACAGTTTTCAAATGTTATTTACCAGTGCAGACGGCGAGAGGATTCGTCATAGAAAGTTTGATATAGTTGGTATTTATAACTCAGGATTTCAAGAATTAGATCAAACGTACTTGATAGGGAGTATAAAACATGTACAACAACTAAATAGATGGAATGCAGATCAAATTGGGAATTTTGAGGTGTTTATAAATGATTATTCGGAATTGGAATTAAAAGGTGAAGAAATCTATCAAAACACTTCATCATTGTTGCGTACTGAAATGGTAACTGAAACCTATGCAACTACTTTTGAATGGGTAAAAATATTTGACAAAAATATTTATGGCATTATTGGTATTATGATAATAGTTGCAGGTATAAATATGATTACGGCACTCTTAGTTTTAATATTAGAACGCACTCAAATGATAGGAATTTTAAAAGCCTTAGGTAGTAATAACTGGAGTATTAGAAAGTTGTTTTTGTATAATGCAGGTTATCTAATCCTGTTGGGTTTATTTTGGGGAAACCTTATTGGTTTAGGAGTGTTGTTCACTCAAAAATATTTTAAACTGTTTCCTTTAGACCCAAGTGTATATTATGTAACTGAAGTTCCAGTATATATAAACATAAGCTATATTATGCTTCTAAATTTAGGTACGTTTATTGTGTGTTTAATAATGCTACTCGTGCCATCTTACATTATAACTAAAATCTCTCCTGTAAAAGCAATGCGATTTGAATAGTTTATTATACGAAACTTTTTAGGCTTCATTTTCAACTTTTAACTATTTTTGCTCGACTAAAGAAATATATGGAATACGCTGAAAATATATTAGGAACTATTGGAAATACACCTCTAGTAAAACTAAATACATTGGTTAAGGACTTGCCATGTCTGGTACTGGCAAAATATGAAACGTTCAACCCAGGAAATTCTGTTAAAGACAGAATGGCTTTAAAGATGATTGAGGATGCTGAAGCAGATGGCCGATTACAGCCAGGAGGAACTATTATTGAAGGTACTTCAGGAAATACAGGTATGGGCTTAGCTCTTGTGGCCATTGTTAAGGGCTACAAATGCATATTTGTGTTATCTGATAAACAGTCAAATGAAAAAATGGATATTCTTAGAGCCGTTGGCGCAGAGGTTGTTGTCTGTCCAACAAATGTCGACCCTGATGATCCAAGATCTTACTACTCGGTGTCTAAACGATTAGCGGATGAAACACCAAACTCTTGGTATGTAAATCAATATGATAACCCAAGCAATGCCAAGGCACATTACGAAAGTACAGCTCCTGAAATTTGGAAACAAACCGATGGTCGAATTACGCATTTTGTCGTTGGTGTAGGGACAGGTGGCACTATCTCTGGGGTTGGAAAGTATTTAAAAGAACAAAATCCGAATATAAAAGTGTGGGGGATTGACACCTATGGCTCTGTATTTAAAAAATATCACGAAACAGGGATCTTTGATGAAAATGAGATCTATCCGTATGTAACGGAGGGAATAGGGGAGGATATTTTACCAAAAAATGTTGATTTTGATATTATTGATGGCTTTACCAAAGTAACCGATAAAGATGCCGCTGTTTATACACAATTATTAGCTAAAGAAGAGGGTATGTTTTTAGGGAATTCTGCGGGAGCGGCTGTTAAAGGATTACTCCAACTAAAAGAGCATTTTAAGAAAAACGATGTTGTGGTGGTTTTATTTCATGACCATGGAAGTCGTTATGTTGGAAAAATGTTTAACGACGACTGGATGCGAAGTATGGGATATATAGAGTAGGGGTAGTGTGAATTAATGCGCTAATCTCTATCTGTAATACAAATAATTGATATAATTTTTCCTGCCATACAAGAATCCATCATATCTGTGTTTTCTGTATAGGAGATGATGATTTTTTTATTGTCCAACAGGGTAATACTAAAGTCATCTAAATTTATTGGGTTTAATTTAGAATCGTCATTTAATTGAATCATCCAACCGCAACCATCTAAATTGGACATATTAATCATTATTCCTTCAACTTGATTTGGACATTGATTATTGTTTTTATTTTTCAATTGAGTACAAGAACTTGTGAATGCAATTAAAGTGATAAAAAGTACGATATAGAAATTTGAAAAAATTTTCATGGACCAAAGGATTAGTATACAAATTTAGGATAATAATGGTTAATGGTTATTTTTATTTTTTTCAACAACATAGGTTTTCGTTAATTTGTCGTAAAGATTTTGATTTTTATCATCCCATAATATCCAGATAACAGGAACGATTAAATAACTTAGTACGTATTTAAAAGTTCTCTTGTTGCTCCTTCTGATGCTTTTTTATAATCTTCGCCAGTTTCCGCTGAGATTACTTTTAAATTAAAAATACGATGACCTAAATTACCTGTAAACAATGGATAAAATATTGCGCCAACTATTAGTCCCCCAATTGCAGATTCTGTGATTTCTTTAGCTTTAAAATCTCTGTTTAAGTATGTTGAAAATGATAGCCCCAAGATAAAATAGATGATCATTAAAAGAATGAAAAATATAATTCCTTCTGTTAAACTTGCGAAGAGTCGTTTTTCTTTAGAAGCCATTCGATATCCATATACTTTCATGTTGCTGTGTGGTTATATTCTTATTAATAAAAAAAATGTCGATTAAAACACTTTAAATATAATTAAATTAGGAAAAAGATTACATTAATCAGGATAATTATATTACCTTGTTTGTATGTATGAAGATTTTATCCATCATATTTGGAAGTATAAAAAATTTAATGTTCTTGATTTAAAAACGGTAAATGATGAACAGATTACCATTGTTTCTGTTGGTCAACATAATTTTAATGCTGGACCAGATTTCTTTAATTCACAATTAAAAATTGCAAATCAACATTGGGCGGGAAATATTGAAATGCATGTAAATGCATCCGATTGGTTTATACATGGTCATGAAGTAGATGACGCTTACAACAATGTAATTTTGCATGTGGTTTGGGAGCACGACACAGATATTTTTAGAAAGGATAACACTGTAATCCCTACTTTGGAACTCAAGAAATTTATATCTAAAGACGTCTTAAAAAATTATAAGAATTTATTTGAGAAAAGGAAAAAATGGATTAATTGTGAAAATGATTTTGCAGAAGTAGATGGTTTTGTGATTGCTAATTGGTTAGAACGCATGTTTTTTGAACGCCTGGAGCGAAAATCAAAAGACATTAATACTTTACTAAAACAATCCGCAAATAATTGGGAAGGTGTACTGTTTAAACTGTTAACCAAAAATTTTGGGTTGAAAGTTAACGGTGAATCGTTTGCCAGTATGGCAAACTCTTTTGAATTTACCGTACTCAGAAAGAATCAGTCGAAATTATTGAGTCTTGAAGCTTTATTTTTTGGACAATTTGGGTTACTGAATGATGATGTACAGGAGATTTATAATCTAGAGTTACGAAGTGAATATCAATTTCTAAGAAGTAAATTTAGCTTGTCTAGAGAAGGGGTTATGCCTCTTAAGTTTTTTAGATTACGTCCTCCTAACTTTCCAACGATTCGTGTTTCGCAACTAGCTAGACTTTATTATGAAAATCATAACTTATTTTCGAGAATAATTAAAGCGAATACACTTGAAGAGTTATATCAGTTATTTAAAGTAGCAACATCTACATTTTGGGAGACGCATTATACGTTTAGTAAGAGTTCAAAAAAAAGAATTAAAACAACATCACGAGAGTTTATAGATTTATTAATAATCAATACTATTATTCCTCTTAAATTTAGTTATGCTAAGTATCTGGGAAATCAAATTAATGAGGATATTATTTTGATGATGGAGCAATTATCTTCCGAAAAAAATACTATCGTAAATAATTTTAACAAATTAAAGAGAGTATCTGGTTCGGCGTTGCAATCCCAAGCACTTTTACAATTAAAAATGGAATATTGTGTAAAAAACAAATGCTTAAACTGTAGAATTGGTCATGCCTTGATAATTTGAGGATTGTCGTTTAAATCTTTGAAAGATAGGGTTTTCCTAGGAGGTTTTAGGGAAAATGCGTAACTTGGATAGTTAATAAAGCATTTAATCTAGAAAATGAATATTTCTTAATGTTTGGTTAAAATTAAATGTATATTTAAAATATATTATGAACAATTTAACCATCAAATTATTTTTAAAATGAAAAAACTATCAATTTTTAAGAGTGCATTATTCGGCGTTTTAGCAGTGGCCATAATTGGCTGTCAATCAAACGCTGTTGAGGATATTTCTCAAGAGGTGGAAAGCGTTACATATAATAAATCAGAGCCTATCCCAGGTAGTTATATAATTGTGTATAATAATGCCACAGGAAGGATGTCAAATTTGGCAAAGGTAACATCTAAAGTAGGCTATGAAACACAATTAAAGGGTTTGAAAACTGGGTTTATAAATGAATTTGAAACCATAAAGTTAAAAGACGAAAATATCACAGCTGTTTATGGTTACGCCCTTAAAGGATTTACGGCTAATTTATCTATAGATCAAGTTGAGGCACTTAAAAAAGACCCAAGAGTAAAAAGTATAGAGCAAAATCTCACTGTGAGTATTTCCCCTTATAAAGGGAAACCAAATAAAGGAGGAGGAGATGAAACTCCTGATCCTCAGGTAACACCTTACGGAACAACAAGAGTGGGAGGGGGTACCCAGGCTTCTTCAAATACAGCATGGATTATAGACTCAGGTATAGACCTAGATCATCCAGATTTGAATGTAGATGTGGCAAGAAGTGCTTCTTTTTTAAGTAGAGGAGATGCTAATGACCAAAACGGACATGGTACTCATGTTGCTGGAACTATCGCAGCTATTGATAATAACATAGGTTCCGTTGGAGTAGCTCCGGGAACTACAGTAGTAGCAGTTAGGGTTTTGGATAGAAGAGGAAGTGGTTCGTACTCTGGTGTAATTGCTGGTGTAGATTATGTAGCTTCAAATGGTGTTAGTGGTGATGTTGCAAACATGAGTTTAGGAGGAGGGGCTTCTTCAGCACTAGATAATGCCGTAATTGCAGCAACAGCAAATGGAGTTAAGTTTGTATTGGCTGCAGGAAACGAATCAGATCATGCTAATAACCATTCACCTGCAAGAGCAAATGGTCCCAATGTGTATACTATTTCTGCAATGGATAGTAATGATGATTGGGCTTATTTTTCTAATTATGGAAACCCACCTGTTGATTATTGTGCGCCAGGAGTGGCAATATTTTCTACTTGGAAAGGCGGAGGGTATAACACAATTAGCGGAACCTCAATGGCAGCACCACATGCTGCGGGTGTGTTGTTGCTAGGAAATGCATCTGGCAATGATACCGTAAATGGAGATCCTGACGGTAATGCAGATGTAATAATTCATTTATAGTATAGAACTCTCAACAAAATATTAAAGCCACTTTTTTTATAGTGGCTTTTTTTTGCTATAAAATTTCACCAACTTTGCTAAGATGAATTTATTCTATAAATCTTTACTTTATTTTCAGAAGCGAGGCTACTATGTGTGTCAACGTATTGCTGACCGTTTAGGGATTAGAGCTAAGGTAGTCCGTACTTCGTTTATGTATCTCACCTTTGTAACCGTTGGTTTTGGATTTGCTTTATACGTCTTCATAGCTTTTTGGATGCGCATTAAAGATTTGGTGTATACCAAACGCTCTTCAGTTTTTGATTTATAACCTATGAACAATACCCTTATAAAATTATTCAGATCAAAAATCAACACCGCAATACTTTTGCTGTGTGTTTTACTTTTTGTTGGTGTAATTGGCTTTAGAATCATGTCCAATCTTTCCTGGGTCGATGCCTTATACATGACAGTAATTACAATTACTACTGTTGGATTTGGGGAAGTGCAACCTTTGGATGATGAGTCCAAAATTTTTACAGTATTTTTAATATTGGCAAGTGTTGTTATTGTAGGTTATGCTATTAAAGTCATAACTGAATACATTTTAAGTAAAAATGATGTTGAAGAAATAAAACAAAAAAAGATGCAAAAAAAGATTGATAATCTTAAAGGCCACATCATTATTTGTGGTTATGGAAGAAATGGTAAGCAAGCTGCTAAGAAATTATTAGTATATAAAAAGCCATTTGTAGTTATTGAGAAGAGTAAAGAAGTTATTGAAAAATTTCAAAATGAAATGGTACCATTTGTATTAGGAAATGCTAATGAGGATGAAATTTTGTTACAAGCAGGTATAGATCGTGCGGGCTGTTTAATTTCAGCTTTACCTAATGATGCAGATAATTTGTTTGTTGTATTGTCAGCAAGACAAATTAATAAGGGTATGAATATAATTAGCCGCGCATCTCAAGAAACCTCTTATAATAAACTTAAATTGGCAGGTGCTAATAATGTAATATTGCCAGATAATATTGGCGGAGACCATATGGCTTCCTTGGTTGTTGTGCCGGGATTAATAGAATTTATAGATAACCTATCAATTGTAGGTAAGTCTAATATAAATATTGAAGAAATTCCAGTTGAGAAATTATATGATACTACAGAAGTAAAAACTATTAAAGATTTAGACCTGCGTAAAAAAACGGGATGTAATGTTATTGGGTATAAGACTGTTAATGGGGAGTACATTGTAAATCCCGAAGCTGATTTGAAATTAGTGGCAAATTCTAAGGTCATTGTCCTTGGAAGACCAGAGCAAATCCAGATACTAAATTCCCTCTATAATATAGATTCGATCAAAGGGATTTAACAGCATATGTTTTAAAAACCCAATTATTTTTAGCATCTTGCTGGCTTTAATCAAAATATTTAATTAAAACTACTAACTAATAAATATCTATTATGAAGAAATATCTTCTTTCATTTTTTACATTAATATTACCGTTGTTAAGTTTTGCTCAGGAAGCCGAAAAAGGTATCGACCAAGTGATCGATGAGAAATTTGGGGATGCTACCGGCTGGTTTGTTAATTTTATTTTTTATCAAATACCATTTTCTGAAAATGTACAAATTTATTGGGTATTGTTTCCATTAATTCTTGGAGCGACCTATTTTACCTTTTATTTCAATTTTATAAATTTTAAAGGCTTTTTTACTTCAATAAATATTGTAAGAGGAAAGTATGACGATATAGATCATCATGAAGCTATGCATATTGCTGGTGATCCACATCCAGATGGAGATAAGATTGAAACGATTGCAATTGAGGATCATGAAGGAGAGGTTACCCATTTTCAAGCTTTGACAGCAGCCTTGTCTGCAACTGTAGGTTTAGGAAATATTGCCGGTGTAGCTATTGCTGTATCTATTGGTGGTGCTGGAGCAACTTTTTGGATGATTGTTGCAGGTTTCTTAGGAATGGCATCAAAATTTGTAGAATGTACACTTGGTGTAAAATATAGAGATATTGCTGCCGACGGAACTGTTTATGGTGGTCCAATGTACTATTTAACTAAAGGTCTTAAGGAGAAGGGACTTGGTAAATTAGGAAAAATATTAGCTGCACTTTTTGCTGTATTTGTAATTGGTGGTTCTTTTGGAGGAGGAAATATGTTCCAGGTTAATCAAGCATTTCAATTAGTTGAAAATATAACAGGAGGAGAAGCATCTTTTCTACATGGTAAAGGATGGTTGTTTGGTCTAGTAATGGCTGTTTTTGTTGGTATAGTAATTATTGGTGGAATTAAAAAGATAGCAAAAGTAACAGATAAAATTGTACCTTTTATGGTCGTTATATATGTAGCAGCATCTTTATTCGTAATATTTGCTAATTACGACATGATTGGATCTGCATTTATGCAAATATTTGATGGTGCATTTAGCCCAGAAGGTGTGGCTGGTGGAGCCGTTGGGGTTTTAGTACAAGGATTTAGAAGAGCAGCATTCTCTAATGAAGCAGGTGTAGGTTCTGCATCTATTGCACATTCAGCTGTAAAAACAAAGTATCCAGCCTCTGAAGGAATGGTAGCGTTATTAGAACCTTTTATTGATACCGTAGTTGTATGTACAATGACAGCTTTAGTATTAATTATTACAGGAAATGTTACTGCTGCAAATGCAGGGTTAAATGATGCTCAAGCCATCTTATTAACATCTGGAGCCTTTGAATCTGCTATTTCTTGGTTCCCTTATGTACTTACAATTGCAGTTGTATTGTTTGCCTTTAGTACGATGATATCTTGGTCTTATTATGGGTTCCAAGGATGGTCTTATTTATTTGGAAGAACAAGAAAAATGGAATATGCTTATAAATTATTATTCTGCGTGTTCGTAGTGATAGGAGCTGCAGCAAGTTTAGGTTCTGTAATTGGATTCTCAGATGCTATGATTTTTGCCATGATGGTACCAAATATGGTTGGTATTGTATTATTAGCGCCGAAAGTTAAAACAGAATTAAATAAATATATGGCGGCAATAAAGGCTAAAAAGGCATAATAAAAAAGTTTATCTGCAATGAACAATTATAGTTTAATAAGGATGGTGAATTTGTATCTCAAATTCAATTTATCCGATTTATAATTTATTAAAGATGAAATTTAAATCCCATTTCGAGTTTTCTAGGAAACAACGGAATGGGATTTTTTTATTGTTTGGACTTATTATAGTATTTCAATCGCTGTATTTTTTTGTTGATGTTTCACCAAAAGATATTTCAATTAATCAGAATGAATGGAAGCACTTTCAAGAAGAAGTCGATTCCTTAGCCTTGATTGCATTAGAAAACCGTAAGCCAAAACGATATCCATTCAATCCAAATTATATAACCGATTATAAAGGGTATTCTCTAGGGATGTCCAATGAAGCTATTGATAGACTTCACCAGTTTAGAGCACAAGACAAATGGGTGAACTCAGCCAATCAGTTTCAAAATGTGACTAAAATTACAGATTCACTTCTAAATACCATGTCTCCGTATTTTAAGTTTCCAGAGTGGGTGACTAAGCCTAAATCTAATTCAAAATTTAATGGACTTGACACATATAATATTGAGAGATCTTATGCTGAAAAAAATGATTTAAACACGGCTTCAGCCAACGAGTTGCAGCGTATAAATGGTATTGGTAAAAAACTTTCAGCTCGAATTATTAAATTTCGTAATAGTTTTGATGGAGGTTTTATTGCAGACATACAGTTACAAGATGTCTATGGTTTAACACCAGAAGTCATCGAACGTATTATAAATCAATTTACAGTAAAAACTTCAAGACAAATTCTTAAGTTAAATCTCAATGTGGCAACCATAGAGGATTTAGTTACCATTCAACATATAGATTATGAATTGGCCTACGAAATTATTGAGCAAAGAACCTTAAGAGAAGGCTTTGCATCATTTGAAGAATTAACAAAAGTAAAAGACTTTCCAGTTCACAAAATTGAGATAATTAAATTATATTTGAAGCTCAATTAAATCACTAAAAATTTCAAAGAAAAATGGATAGCATGTACTTCACAGAAGAGCATCAACTTTTTAGAAAAAGTCTTCAAGATTTTTTAAAAAAGGAAGTCGTTCCACATATTGATAAATGGGAGGAAACCGGAACTATTGACCGGTTTATTTGGGAGAAATTTGGTGAGATGGGTTATTTTGGATTGGCATATCCAGAGGCATATGGTGGATTAGATTTGGATCTTTTCTATACGGTGATCTTACTAGAAGAATTACAGAAAGTAAATTCAGGTGGGTTTGCAGCTGCCATATGGGCACATGCATATTTAGCTATGACTCATGTTAATAAAGAAGGAAATCATGACATAAAGGAACGATATTTAGCACCAAGTATTTCAGGCGAAAAAATTGGCTGTCTTTGTATAACCGAACCTTTCGGAGGAAGTGATGTAGCAGGGATGAGAACTACAGCTGTAAAACAAGGAGGTTCCTACGTAATTAATGGATCTAAAACTTTTATTACAAATGGACTGTATAGCGACTATTTGGTGGTAGCAGCAAAGACAAATCTGGAGCTAGGAAATAAAGGCATGAGTATTTTCATCATGGATAGAGACACACCTGGTATTTCTGCAACGAAATTAGATAAATTGGGTTGGCGAGCTTCTGATACTGGAGAAATTGCTTTTGATAATGTTGTAATCCCGGCAACAAATTTAATGGGAGAAGAAGGTCAAGGTTTTCCTTATATAATGCAGCATTTTTCACTTGAGCGTTTGATTATGGGTGTAAATTCACATGCCCGTGCGGAGTTTGCTTTAGAGTATGCAGTTCAATATATGAAAGAACGGAAAGCATTTGGAAATACTTTAGATAAATTTCAAGCATTGAGACATTCAGTAGCTGACATGGCAAGTGAAATAGAATTATGTAAAGTCTTTAACTATGCAGTGGCTAAACAATTAAATGACGGGCAGTATGTTGTAAAAGAGGCAACCATGGCAAAACTTCTATCTACAAAAATGGCAGACAAGGTTATTTATGATTGTTTACAATTATTAGGAGGATATGGTTATATGGAAGATTATCCATTAGCGCGCCTATCAAGAGATAGTCGTTTGGGACCTATAGGAGGAGGAACATCAGAAATTCTTAGAGAAATAATAGCTAAAATTGTCATAGATAATAAGGAGTACAAACCCGCTACAGATTAAGAAAATTAATAAAAAACAAAAAGATTAAAATTAATTGAGATTAGCTATTGGATATTTATAATTATATATATCTTTGCAATCCGAAATTCTAAAAGAGAGGAGGTTAAGACACTATGTTAATAATACCAATTAAAGAAGGAGAAAATATAGATAGAGCGCTAAAGCGTTTTAAGAGAAAGTTTGATAAAACTGGAACTAAGCGATCTTTACAGACGCGTAAGCAGTTTAACAAGCCTTCAGTAGTACGTAGAGCTCAAATTCAAAAAGCACAGTACATACAGCGATTAAGAGATGCAGAAGAAATCTAGAAAACTGTAATCAGATAAATTAAAATCCCACAATATATATTGTGGGATTTTTTTATGCTACATATTGGCGGCTACTTTAAAGTTTTGTACTTTTATCATGAGTGATAGATTGAAGCTTTATATTGAATTCATATGAATTGGTAATCTGTAAAACTAAAGTCGAAACTTTTTAGAGAAATATTTTGATGTCCTTATTAATGTTATATGTCTTTTAAAGCCTTCATCGATTACCTTCAATTTGAAAAGAAATATTCTCAGCATACTATTCTGGCCTACCAACGTGATTTAGAACGATTTCAGGAATTCAATATACATGAGTTTGATTCAGTGGATTTAGCGGATGTAAATTATTCGCAAATTAGGAGTTGGATCATTCATCTTTCAGAATCAGGAATTAGTAATAGAAGTATAAATAGGAAAATATCTTCATTGAATTCATATTATAAGTTTTTACTAAAAGTAGAAAGTATCGTCTTAAACCCTCTAGCGAAACACAAGGCTCTTAAAACAAGTAAGAAAGTTGAAATTCCTTTTTCGGAAAGTGAAGTAGCTGCAGTATTGGATGATCTTAATTTTGACCAAACTTTTGAAGGGTTAAGAGATAAACTAATAATAGAGTTGTTTTACACAACAGGAATCCGTCGCATAGAATTAGTCCAGCTTAAAATGGAGGATGTTGATCTTTCAAATAAAACACTTAAAGTTCTTGGTAAACGAAATAAGGAACGATTATTACCGTTATTAGAGAGTGTTTTAAAATCGATTAAGACCTATTTGTCTAAACGACTGGAATTAGAAAAAACTGGTAATATTGAAGTTTTATTTTTAACCAAAAAAGGCGATAAAATTTATGAAACTCTTGTGTACCGAATAATAAATGAGTACTTTAGTAAGGCGTCTACTAAGGTAAAAAGGAGTCCGCATATATTGAGGCACTCATTTGCAACTCATTTACTAAATCAAGGTGCAAATTTAAATGCAGTTAAAGAATTACTTGGGCATTCAAGTTTGGCGGCAACACAAGTTTATACTCATAATAGTATAGCTGAGTTAAAAAAGGTACATGCTAAATCACACCCAAGGAACACATAATTTATATTGTCTAACCCTAAAAGCAGAAAGATGAGAGTAAACACACAATCGGTAAACTTCAATGCAGACCAAAAATTAATAGATTTCATTCAAAAACGAATGGATAAGTTAGATGTATTTTATGACAAGGTTATAAAATCAGACGTATATTTGAAATTAGAAAACACTAGTGGCAAGGAAAATAAAATATTTGAGGCAAGAGTAAGTATTCCTGGAGATAGTCTTGTTGTAAAAAAAGTATGTAAGAGTTTTGAAGAAGGTGCAGATTCGGCAGTAAATTCGCTGGAAAGACAGCTAAAAAAACGTAAAGATAAATTAAGAGCACATTTATAAGAAAATATCTCAAAAAATGTTTTGATTAAAAAAATAAATATATACATTTGCAGTCCGTTAGAAATAGCGGACTTTTTGTTGCGTTAAAAACAACGAAAAAAGCCGATGTAGCTCAGCT
>Ga0209395_1004405_pt1 | contig 16570 bp, 9 predicted proteins | sample GOMGulsemesocosm_3_FD_184635 | JGI IMG/M metagenome (GOLD analysis project Ga0209395, IMG submission 184635) | Methane-oxidizing microbial communities from mesocosms in the Gulf of Mexico - GOM9D Gulf of Mexico (SPAdes) (version 2) | ecosystem: Environmental > Aquatic > Marine > Cold seeps... | reverse complement strand
ACGCATCGATATCATCAATATCAACCGCAGCAGCGGCATCTGTTTGTTCTTCACTTGGTTCAACTAGCTGATCTGTTTCGGCCAATAACGCATCGATATCATCAATATCAACCGCAGCAGCGGCATCTGTTTGTTCTTCACTTGGTTCAACTAGCTGATCTGTTTCGGCCAATAACGCATCGATATCATCAATATCAACCGCAGCAGCGGCATCTGTTTGTTCTTCACTTGGTTCAACTAGCTGATCTGTTTCGGCCAATAACGCATCGATATCATCAATATCAACCGCAGCAGCGGCATCGACTTGCTCTTCGCTCGTTTGCGTCAAGTCATCCGTTTCAGCCAATAAAGCATCGATATCATCAATATCGACCGCAGCAGCGACATCGACTTGCTCTTCGCTCGTTTGCGTCAAGTCATCAGTTTCAGCCAACAACGCATCGATATCATCAATATCGACCGCAGCAGCGGCATCTGTTTGTTCTTCGCTTGTTTCGACTAGCTGATCAGTTTCGGCCAACAAAGCATCAATGTCATCACCACCGACAATGTCATCGTTTGCTTCAGGCGCATTTTCCGCTGCTAATAACGCATCAATGTCGTCACCACCGACAATGTCATCGTTTGCTTCAGGCGCATTTTCCGCTGCTAATAACGCATCAATGTCGTCACCACCGACAATGTCATCGTTTGCTTCAGGCGCATTTTCCGCTGCTAATAACGCATCAATGTCGTCACCACCGACAATGTCATCGTTTGCTTCAGGCGTATTGACCTCTGCTAATAACGCATCAATGTCATCACCACCGACAATGTCATTGTTTGCTTCAGGCGCATTGACCTCAGCTAATAACGCATCAATGTCATCACCACCGACAATGTCATCGTTTGCTTCGGGCGCATTGACCTCTGCTAATAACGCATCAATGTCATCACCACCGACAATGTCATCGTTTGGTTCAGGCGCATTGACCTCAGCTAATAACGCATCAATGTCATCACCACCAACAATATCATTATCATCTGGTTGGCTTTCACCTAACGCATCAGCCTCGGCCAATAACGCATCAATGTCATCACTGCTGACAATATCATTATTATCATCTGTTTCGCTTTCACCTAACGCATCAGCCTCAGCTAATAACGCATCAATGTCATCACTGCTGACAATATCATTATTATCATCTGTTTCGCTTTCACCTAAGGCATCAGCCTCGGCTAATAACGCATCAATATCGTCGCTACTGACAATGTCTTCATTATTATCTTCTAACGCATTAGCCTCCGCTAATAAGGCATCTATATCATCGCTACTAACAATTGCTTCATCATCTGCTGAGTCGTCAAAACTGTCATCTAAGCGAATTTCTTCAATGTCGTCATCAGGCACTAATAATTCGTCGCCCATGTCATCATCTAACAAGTCATCATCTAACAAGTCATCGTCTAGCAAACCGCCATCATCAGTGATTAATAAGTCATCATCATTTAACTCGTCTTCAATAGAGCCGTCTTCTTCACTAAGATCGGGTTCGCCAACAGGTTCCTGCTGCTTACTTGGTTCCTCAACTTGCTCAACAATAGGTTGGCGTCTTCTGCTCAGCCAAAATACAGCAGCCGACAAGATTAAAATTGAAGGAATACTTGCAATGCCAGCGATAAACCAGCCATTATTTAGAATTGAGTCCTGTTCGTTCAATGCTTGATCTTCGAGCATAGCCAGCTCGTCTTGTAACAACTGGTGATCTTTTTGTAGTTTCTTATCTAACTGATCTTGAACCTTCATTTGGTCAATTGAATTGGTTAATTGTGCGAGTTGTTCACGCAATACCTTATTTTCATCAACTAACAACTGCATGTCATTCATTGCTAAATTAAGCTGTTTTTTAAGGTTTTTAACTTGAGGGTTAAAGCGTGGTTCAACCGGTAACGTCGCTGCGACTGTCGCTGTATTTGTGGTGTTGTTCGCGGGCTCAACGTCTTCTTCAACGGCTTGCTCAGGTTGCTTATCTTCTATAACAGTTTCAATAGGACGCGCCGGAACACTATGACGGACCACTTCTTGCGTTACTACTTTGGCTGGTATCGCCGATGCCACTACCGTGGCCGCTGGCGCAATATTTTTAATTGCCTGCGGCAGGTTTTTGCTGTCAGATTCAATTTTAGATTGAGCTTGGCTATTTGTTATCGAGTCAATATCGCGAGCAGCAGGGATCACTAACATACTGCCATCTTTAAGCAGATTGATATTATCATCAAGAAATGCATCTGGGTTAGCGAGAAAGATCGCGATCATCACTTGATCAACGCTTTGTCTTTTATCTTGTCTCTTGGTAAAGGCGATGCGCCATAACGTATCTTTAGAGTTTATCGGACCATAAACTTGCGTTCCACCATTCAAAGTTGCTCGAACTGGGCGAGCTGGTGCCGCTGTAACTGGGGATGCTACCGCTGGACTGACTTGCTTTGGCTGTGCAGTGTTGTCATCAGGACCCGTTAATTGGATTGCTTGAACGGCATTACTCAGGCTCAATAACAGCCAGAAAATTGCGCTTGTTGCTATAATGAAAGGAGTAACTCTATTAAAGGAAATCATCATTGTCCCTTGACAAATAAAAAAAACAAAGACAAGCAACTGATTCAACGGAGATTTAATGCTAACTTGAATTATTGTTTAAAATTAGTGCTTATCATATCAGCAAAATCATTAGAAAACCTATAGCAGATCTAAATCAAAAGCCAGATTTTTGACTTTCTTTATAATGCAATAAGTATGCCTTTTGACGCAAACATGTATTTAAATACACAATAAATACATAATCGATTGAAACAATGAAGAAAATCTAATTATATTAAATTTCTTGTATCTAATATATTGATATTTTTTAAGGGCAGAAAAGCGCTAACTGAGATGAACTACGTCGGAGATGGTTGTTAAATTCTGGTGTAAATGGTCATGACGAACAACAAGATCTTCTCGTTCGCCACAGCCATTAAATGAGTAATTTAACTATTAATTAATAGTAATCTCTTAATAACATTTCGGCGATCTTGACACAGTTTAGTGCTGAGCCCGCGCGTGTATTGTCAGCAACAGTCCACAGGTTCAAAGCTTGTGGATGAGATTGATCAGCCCGAATTCTACCGACGTGAACATATTCGCTATCTTTGGCATCACCGATTTGCGTTGGCTGGTGACTTGGATCAAATTCAATCTGCTCGAATTCTTCAAGCCATTGAATCACTTGCTCTGGTTCAACCGGCGTTAGCGTTTCGATATTAATCGTTTGTGCCAAACCATAAAATACGGGTGTCATAACGCTGGTTGCATTAATGAAACCAGAGTCATTACCGATGAATTTCGCCGCTTCATTCGAAACTAGCAACTCATCTGTGCTCAAACCACTGTCTAACAATGGACCAACAGCAGGTAGGATATTAAAGGCCAATTGCGCAGGATAAGGATTATCTTCAACTTCTAAGCCGTTAAGTAATCGAGCACATTGGCGGGCTAGTTCTTGAACGCCCGCTTCACCAGCACTTGAAACTGAGTGGTGGTTGACTAAATTAACACGGGCAATGCCAACATTATCAGCAATAGGTTTTAATACCGTCCACAGTTGCACACTGGCACTTGACGGACTTGAGATTATGTTGGTATTTCTAAAGTCAGCAATCGCTTCCCCGTTCAAATGCGGGATCACCATTGGAATTTCAGGACGATCAACAAATGCACTGGTACTGTCAATCACTGCAACGCCAGCTTCTGCTGCGATCGGTGCAAATTTTACCGTTGACTCTTTCTCTTCACAAAAGAATGCCAAGTGGACTTGTGACCAATCGAAATCAGTGACGTCTTTGGTCAATAATGGTTTGTTTTTAAACAAACCCGCTTGGGCTTCTGTCGCATCACTTGATAAGGCATGTAATTGATCTACTGGGAATGCGCGTTCTTCTAATAGTTCGATCAGTACTTTCCCAATCAGGCTATGCGCCCCTATAACAGCAATGTTAAATTGCTCTGACATAATTATTCTCCAGTAAATCCAAGTTGGTTAAGTGTATTGGTTTGTTGTTCATCATTGCATAGCACTGTTAGGGCGCTAAATTCACGACGGACAGCATATTGTTTGCGTAAAGTATCAAAGCCTAAGCCACTACCGGCTTTGCTCCGGCATAATTCATCATCATCACGAATGTCATAAATCATCCGAACTAATTTGATTAAACTATCGCTTTGGGCAATAAGATCTATTTTAGTTGAATTAAAAGTCGGCTGAGGCAGTAATTGCTGCAAACTTTTGTGCTGAATTTGCCCTGCCAATAAGCACCATTGCTGGTATAACATGAACGTGCCGCGGGCTTTACCTTCGAGGCTATATCCCGCAATATGCGGTGTTGCTATATCGACATTGTTCATCAGTTCTTGGCAAATCAGCGGCTCATTTTGCCACACGTCCATTACGGCATGTAGCGATTGCCCTTGATTGATAACATCAAGTAAATCTTGATTGTTGACCACATCACCACGGCAACTGTTGATTAACACCGTGCCGGGTTTAAGTTGGCTTAGAAATTGTCGATTGATTAAATTTTCTGTTTTGTCTAAACCAGTTTTAGTCATCGGTACATGCAAGCTAATAATATCCGCTTGAGCGACAGCCGCCATATCTCGATAGTCACCGTTTGCACCCGCACGTGCTAATGGCGGATCGCAAAAAAAATGCGCGATATTTAATGCCGACAATTTCTTAGCTAATCGTTGGCCGATATTACCAGCACCCACAATCGCCACGACTTTGTCCTGCAAGCGCATTTCATGGCGGGTCGACAACGTCATTAAGGCGCTAATCACATATTCGGCCACCGCAGTCGCATTACAACCCGGGGCGTTACGCCACTCAATCGCGCGTTGTTCGAGATATTGGGTATCTAGATGATCGGTACCGATGGTTGCTGAGCCAACAAATTTCAATTGAGCCGCTTTGCTTAATAATGTTTTGTTAACTTGGGTTATTGAACGAACCAATAACACATCAACCCCAATAAGATCGTCACAGGTGATATCGCGTCCCGCTTTAGTGCGGACATTACCGAGTTCGCCGAACAGTTGTTCAACGTAAGGCATATTTTCGTCTGCAAGAATCTGCAACATAATCAGTGGCACTCTAATAAATTCTGGCGCGATTGTAGCAAAAATAACAGCAAGACGTTACAGCAATTAAATGTCGAACCTCTACAAATCGTAAATTAGTAGCTGGGCGGGTGTTTTTTGACCGTCACAGGATCGAAATGTCACTATTATCATATGAAATAGCATAACGAGACGGATACCGACTTGGTAGTTTTTAACGCTTGCTAGCGGCCAAAATCGTTAGCTGTACCTAATAAAAACGCCAACTGACAATAAGTCAGTTGGCGTTTTGCCGAAATACTAACAAGCTAGTTGGTGTTTATTTTTCAAATTTCTGAAATATAAGCGTGGCATTAGTGCCACCAAAACCAAAGCTATTAGACATTACAGTCGTTAGTTCGCGTTGTTGCAGCTCAGTAACTACCGGTAAACCAATAGCTTCAGAGTCAAGTTCGTCAATATTAATTGAAGGCGCGATAAAGCTATTTTCCATCATAATAATAGAGTAAATTGCTTCATGAACACCAGCTGCCCCAAGAGCATGACCGGTTAATGACTTAGTTGAACCAAAAGTTGGCACATCGTCTTTAAACAATTCTCTGATCGCGCCAAGCTCTTTCACGTCGCCCACTGGCGTACTGGTACCGTGAGTATTAACATAATCGATTGTACCTTCGGTCGTCGCCAATGCTTGTTCCATACAACGAACAGCACCTTCACCCGATGGGGCAACCATGTCAAAGCCGTCAGAGTTGGCACCGTAACCGACAATTTCAGCATAAATATGGGCACCACGCGCCAGCGCATGCTCAAGTTCTTCAACAACAACCATGCCGCCGCCACCCGAAATGACAAAACCATCGCGATTTGCATCATAAGTACGTGACGCTTTTTCTGGCGTATCGTTATATTTAGTTGATAATGCGCCCATGGCGTCAAACCCCATCGCTAAGGTCCAATCAACTTCTTCACCACCGCCGGCAAAAACAATATCTTGCTTGCCAAGCTGGATTTGCTCCAGCGCATGGCCGATACAGTGTGACGAAGTCGCACAAGCAGAACTAATCGAGTAGTTAATGCCTTTAATTTTAAATGGCGTCGCTAGAGTCGCCGACGTCGTGCTCGACATGATTTTTGGTACTAGATATGGACCAACGCGTTTAACGCCCTTGTCACGAAGTTTATCAGCCGCTTCTACTTGACTTGCTGATGATGCACCGCCGCTACCGGCAACGATGCCAACACGTGGGTTTGAAACCTGCTCTGGCGTTAATTTCGCATCAGCGATTGCCTGCTCCATGGCAACAAAAGCATACGCAGATGCTTTGCCCATGAAACGTAATGCTTTACGGTCAACATGAGCCGCAGGATCTAAATTAATATCGCCCCAGACTTTACTGCGCAAACCATATTGTTCAAATTGTTCTGAGTAGCTAATGCCACTGGTGCCATTTTTTAATGACGTTGCTACTTCTTCTGTATTGTTGCCAATACTAGATACAATGCCTAGGCCAGTAATTACTGCGCGTTTCATGATATGTCCTGTTTTTTAATAAGCTGTTACTATTGTAATAATAATTTGACCCTAGAGTGGTCAGCTTTGATCATTTAATGAGATAATATCAGTAGTTAATCACTTTTGGATCAATTTTTTGCCAAACAAAATCACAACGGCGGCTCTGTCTTGGAATGAAGACGGCGAACCTTACTCTGACCAGTTCCAACAACGCTATTTTTCTAGGCATGATGCCTTAGCTCATTCTCGTTATGTTTTCATTGAAAAAAATGATCTAAACCAACGCTGGCTCGATTGCCAATCGGCCAGTTATGTCTTAGCTGAAACAGGCTTTGGCAGTGGTTTAAACTTTTTAGCGGTATGTCAAAGCTTCCAACAATTTGTACAAGCACATCCAGAGTCTCCGTTAAAACGGCTTTATTTTATCAGTTTCGAGAAGTACCCATTAGCGGCGTCTGATTTAAGTAATGCCCATCAACGTTGGCCACAGTTGACCGAGTTTGCAACGCAGCTCCAAGCCAATTATCCCAGCGCCATCGCGGGTTGCCATCGGTTACATATCGATATTAATGCCGGGCATCAACCAACAGCTGTAACTGAGCATCAAGTAATTGTTGATTTGTGGTTTGGTGATATTGCCGACACTCTGCCGCAAGTGAGCTACCCACCAACCGGTGTAGTCGACAGCTGGTTGCTCGACGGCTTTGCGCCAAGCAAAAACCCATCGATGTGGAGTAATGCCTTTTTTCAAAATATGGCTAAAATAACCAAAGATCAAGCGAGTTTAGCCACTTTTAGCGCTGAAGATAGCGTGAAACAGGGTTTAGCCGCAGCGGGATTTGAAGTGACAAAGGTTAAAGGCTTTGGCAAAAGTCGCGAAATTATCACTGCAACTTTTAAGCGTGAGCACTCAATTAGCTCAACCCAATCTTGGTATCATCGCCCTAGCCCGAATAATGTTGAGACGGTGACAATTATTGGGGGCGGCATTGCCAGCGCTGCACTTTGCCTGTCATTAGCTAAACGCGGGGTAAAGGTACGTTTAGTCTGCCAAGATCCCGCGTTAGCACAGGCGGCTTCAGGCAACCGCCAAGGTGGGTTTTATCCGCTGATAAATAGCCAGCACGATTATTTAAGTCAGCTCTACAGCCAGGCATTTTTTTACAGCAGGCAAACGTTCAGCCAATTCGATATGGTCAACAAGGGCGACTGTGGTGAGTTATGCGGGGTTATTCAACTCGCGTACAATGAGAGCTTGCAACAACGCTATCAAGCAATTAGCGACAGCGGCTTATTTCCTCGCGACTTGCTGCAATGGTTAAGTCCAAGTCAAGCATCTGATATCGCAGGGGTAGCACTTAGTCACCGCGCACTTTATTACCCGCAAGGCGGCTGGGTAGCCCCGGCACAATTAACCCAGGTTATGCTGGCACATGCCAGTAAATTATCTGAGGTTGAGGTGATCTATAATCGCCAAGTAAGCCAGTTAAGTTATCAAAATGAGCAATGGCGGCTTGATTTTAATAGTGACGAACCGCTGTACGCTCAATGTTTAGTCTTGGCCAACGGCCATCAGCTCACTAATTTTGCGCAAACAGCTCAATTACCGCTCTACCAAACGAGTGGTCAAATAAGCCATGTTCAAAGCACTAAGCAACTGTCACCGCTCAAGACACTGCTGTGTTATCAAGGATATTTAACCCCGGCCCACCAACAACAGCATTGCCTTGGTGCCAGTTTTGAGCGGAACAAAACCACCGCTCAATTGACCGCAAATGAGCAAGCACAAAACCTTGAAAAATTAGTCGACTGTACCGCTGGCAGTCAATGGCCATTAACAATACGTTTAAATAAACTCGCCGGCAAGGTGGGGGTTCGGCTCAGTGCTAAAGATCATCTGCCGATGGTCGGCGCAGTACCTGATTTCACCGCAACAATGGCACAATACGGTGATTTGGCACGTGGTAAGCCTGCAAGTAGATACTCACCAGCACCTCACTACCGCAATCTCTATATGATTGGCGCATTAGGGTCGCGCGGTTTGTGCTCGGCGTCATTGCTCGCTGAAATTCTTGCCTGCCAGCTTACCGGCGAACCACAACCCGTTAATCAGGCGTTACTTGACCAGTTAAACCCTAACCGATATTGGATCAAGCAATTAAAGCGTGGCAAACAGTTACCCTAGTTATCAGGTATTCAGGTATTCAGGTATTAATGTAGCGATCAAAAAAAGGAGCGATTAATCGCTCCTTTTTTATTTGGCTAACTACTGGTTATTAATATTAACCTTTAGCGAGATCTAACATTAGCTCGTTCATTTTGTTAACAAAGCCAGCTGGATCTTCTAATGATCCGCGTTCTGACAATAAGGCTTGTTGGTATAACACATCAACCCACTTAACAAAACGCTGCTCGTCTTGCTCGTCATTAATGTGCTTAACTAACGTATGCTCTGGGTTAAATTCAAAGATAAACTTAGTTTCAGGGACGCTTTGACCCGCCGCTTCCATTAATTTCATCATTTGGCTTGTCATGTCGTTACCGTCTGACACGATACAGCTTGCGGTGTTAGTTAAACGATGTGATACCCGGACATCCTTAACTTTATCGCCCAATGTTTCTTTGAAACGTTCAGCTAAACTCGCAAATTCTTTATCCACTGATTCTTGTTGTGCTTTTTCTTCGTCGTTAACATCACCCAAATCAAGATCAGCTTTAACAACTGAGACTAATTTTTTGCCATCGAACTCTTCAAAATGGCTCATTAACCATTCATCAACACGATCCGACATTAATAGTACTTCATAACCTTTCTTGCGTAGCTGCTCTAGGTGCGGGCTATTTTTAGCGGCAGCAAAGCTGTCTGCAGAGATGAAATAAATGCTTTCTTGGCCTTCTTTCATGCGCTCGATGTATTGTGGCAATGAAGCAGATTGCTCGTCAGTATCAAGGTGAGTTGAAGCAAAACGCAATAATTTGCCAATTTGCTCTTTGTTACCCGCATCTTCAGCCGGGCCTTCTTTAAGCAGCTGACCAAATTCTTGCCAGAATTTCTGGTATTTTTCAGGATCTTTGTTACCTAAACGTTCTAACATTTGTAGGACACGTTTGGTACAACCGCTGCGCATTTTCTGCGTTACTTTGTTCTCTTGTAATATTTCGCGTGAAATATTCAATGGCAGATCATTTGAGTCAACCAGTCCTTTTACAAATCGTAAGTAGGTTGGCATAAATTGCTGCGCATCGTCTAAAACGAAAACACGTTGCACATAAAGTTTTAAACCAGACGTTGTTTCGCGGTTCCACATATCCCATGGTGCACGTGCAGGGATGTAAAGCAGGCTGGTGTATTCAAGTTTACCTTCTACTTTGTTGTGGGCCCAAGTTAATGGATCTTCATAGTCGTGTGAAACATGCTTGTAGAATTCTTTGTATTGTTCATCTTTAATTTCAGACTTGCTTAACGTCCAAAGCGCTGATGCTTTGTTAACAGCTTCCCAGTGTGCTGGTACTGCTGGGGTGTTTTCACCCTCTTCCACTTCTACTTCGGCAACTTCTTCGGTAAACATTTCAACTGAAATCGAAATATGATCAGAATATTTTGAAATTAACTGCTTAAGGCGATAGTCATTTAAAAACTCGTCTTCTGAATCTTTTAAATGAAGAATAATTTCAGTACCACGTTCTGTCTTGGTGATATCAGTTAGATCGTAACTGCCTTCACCTTCTGATTCCCAGCGCACTGCTTCATCGGCGCTTGCGCCAGCAGCACGCGTATTTACTGTCACTCTGTCGGCAACAATAAACGATGAGTAAAAACCAACACCGAATTGACCGATTAATTGGCTGTCTTTAGCCTGATCACCGGTTAAGTTTGTAAAGAATTCAGCAGTACCTGACTTTGCAATCGTACCTAAATGTTCAATCACATCAGTACGGGTCATGCCAATACCGTTATCGCTGATCGTTAAGGTTTTAGCTTCTTTATCAAAAGAAACACGAACTCGAAGCTCGCCGTCATTTTCATAAAGGGCATTATCAGCAAGTGCTTTAAAGCGTAACTTATCTGCTGCATCTGCCGCATTAGATACTAATTCACGTAAAAATATTTCTTTGTTTGAATAAAGTGAGTGAATCATTAACTTCAGTAATTGAGTTACTTCAGTTTGAAAACCATGGGTTTGGGTAGTCGCAGTCATGCTCGAAACTCCGTTATCTAATTATAAGCGATACAATTTGGTCATTTGACCAAGGATAGTTAATAGATGGGGGGCTCAAGTAATTATTCAAGGGCTCAAACAAAAAAAACACCCGTCGGTGTTTTTTATCATCGATATTGGCAATACTGCGGCAATAATTATCATTAATTGCCCATTTGGACTGCTCATTGTGTTGTTGCTTGTTGTTTAATTGGTTAGCTGTTAGTTATTCATCTCTTAACCATTGAGAACTGAACGGCCGTTCAATGAGTGACTTAGCGTCGTACTATCAACATATTCTAAATCACTGCCAACTGGCACGCCATGTGCGATACGAGTCGCTTTGATATGATAATCTTGGCATATGTCAGCGATATAATGGGCAGTCGCTTCGCCTTCAACCGTTGGGTTTGTTGCCAATATTACTTCTTTAAATTGCAAACTAGCAAGAATTGTTTCTAGTTTGTCTAACCCGATATCTTGTGGCCCAATGCCATCAAGTGGTGATAAGTGTCCCATCAATACAAAATAACGGCCGTAGAAGTGACCGGTTTGCTCAAAAGCAATGACATCAGCTGGGCTTTCTACCACACATAGTTCGCCGCTAAGCCCCCGTTTAGGGTTAACGCAAATTTCGCATAACTCATGTTCGGTAAATGTACGGCAAGCCTGACAATGACCAACCTTCGCCATACTCAACGCTAATGCGTTAGCCAAAATGTCGCCACCACGACGGTCGCGCTCAAGCAAGTGAAACGCCATGCGTTGAGCCGATTTTTGGCCCACGCCAGGTAAACAGGTGAAGGCTTCGATCAACTCACTAATATAAGGACTAAATTTCATTGGTTTTACTCTACTACCAGTGCAATACGCTGACTGGAATACGACAAAATATTAAAGGAAAGGACTTAGCAGCACAAGACACGGAATTACCGTGCAGTATATACCTGTAATCAAAGAAGTTGCCCGATTGCAATGCTCAAGGCTATAACACCAAACAACAGCTAATTGCCGGCTAAGTGGACTCACTTAGCCGGCACAATGACTTAGAACGGCATTTTCATCCCAGGAGGCAGTTGCATGCCGCCCGTGACTTTCGCCATCATTTCTTTGTTAGTTTCGGCAACACGACGTGCTGCATCATTAATTGCAGCAGCAATTAAGTCTTCTAACATTTCTTTATCATCTTCCATTAACGCTTGGTCAATATTGACCTGACGGACGTTATGGTTGCCTGTCATTACAATTTTAACTAAGCCAGCACCAGACTCACCAGTTACTTCAATTTTTGCAATGTCTTCTTGTGCTTTAGCCATGTCGTCTTGCATTTTTTGGGCTTGTTTCATTAAGTTGCCCATTCCGCCTTTACCAAACATAATGTTCTCTCTTTATTTCTCAATTAATACGGTGAAACTTTCGCTATTAATGACTAATAACGCGTTATATTAGCAATCATATATTAGTTATATGATGTTTTTAAGTTTTCTGTAATTAATACTATCAATATTTACTTGAGCACCAAATTGTTGCTCAAATTGAACAACCGACGCATCGCTGCCAATACATTGCTGTGCAAGATGCAACCGCTGCTGATGTAAATTAACGGCTAACTGATCTGGCGTTAATTGATGATCGCTACCAATTTCAACCGTTAAGTTAATGTCAGCGTCAAAATACAACTGTAATTTCTGTTCGAGCTGTTCTGACGCGCTCGCCGCGAGCAAATGACGATGCTCAGCTCTTAGCAATAAGTTTACTTGCAGCGCTTGCTTAAGATAACTCGATTGCATGGCTAATAATCTTAAGCGACCAGTAAGCTCCATATCGTCAATCAGTAAACTCCAAGGATCGTCGGTATTAGGGGCCAACAAGGTCGCGGGATCGACCATCATTTCACCCGACACACTCATTGCTTGCGTTGATTGAGAATTTTGTGCTGCGACAGTACTTCTAGTTTCAGTAACCTGCGTCGCAGATTTAACCTCAAAGTGCCGTGGCACGGCCAAATTTGTTTCATTGTGACGATCGCTTTGCGGTAAATCATTTTTCGCTAAGTCATTTTGCACTAAGTCATTTTGCGGTAAAGAACTATGCGATAAAGAACTATCGGCACTAGCAGACAATCTGCTCTGCTTAGGGCTCGATGTTGTCTTTACCGCCTGTGGCTTTTTTACGCTGGCCTCCGGCTCTTTTGAAACCTGACTGCGCAAAACCTTACGTGCCGCTAAGAAATCACTGATCCCGGTGCTGCTTTGCCCATTGTTAGTAGGCGGTGGTGTGACGTCTTGCGCCGGTGGTGCACTAAATTGACTATGATCTGATGGCTCTTGTTCAGCCATCGCATAAGACATATTCAACATGTCTTGCTCAGAAAACTCTTGCTCTGGGCTTACTGGCGTAACATTAGTCTCAATCGCCACACTTGCTTGATTAAGGTCTGGCTTAGCAACATTTACTGCTGACTCAACTCCTTGATTGACTAACCCGGCTGGATTGGCAGCAATCGACTCATTCTCAACCTGGTGTGAACCAACATTCGGCATGCCAATTTGATTCGACGTTATTGGTGCTATGATGGTTTCTTGAACTTGATTGGTGTTATCCGGTTTCGCTGCTGGTGTTATTTGAGCTGCCGAGGTTGCGGTTAACACTTTGGCCTGTTGCAAAATCCCTTGCTGTTGCGACGTCAACAAGTCAAGTTCATCGTCGGTTGACGGCTCCGGTGACACTGGCATTGCTTGTTTGGGCATAAATGCGATTAAACGTAGCAATACCATCTCAAAACCACTGCGAGGATCTGGTGCATACGCTAGCTCTTTACGCCCTTGCAATAAAATATGGTAGAACAGTTGCAGCATTTCAGCATTAACCGCTGCGGCTAATGCAACAATAGCTTTGGGCTCATCGCCTAACCGCGCCGACGACTTTACCATTTGACTCAGTGCGGCTAAGTGCACATCTTTGCTCATCTGTTTGAGCAACTGATCATAATCAGGCGCGAACTGGCTCAACTCTTCTATTTTACTAAACAACAAATCGCCATCTTGTTGCGCGGCGAGCATAATTAATTCAGTACTGAAGCCGGTCTCTAAACTGCCTAACATCGCCGTAACATCGGCAATAGCAAGTGTGCCATTGCCAAACGCGATCCCTTGATCGGTTAAACTTAACGCATCTCGCATGCTGCCATCAGCGGCATTGGCAATTAAACTTAAGGCACCGAGATCAAAGTCGACCTGCTCTTGTTGCAGAATATGTTCAAGCTGTTGAGCGATTTGATCACTGGAAATGGCTTTAAGATTAAATTGCAAACAACGTGATAAAATTGTGACCGGTAGTTTCTGAGCTTCTGTTGTCGCGAACAAAAACTTCACATGCTCTGGTGGTTCTTCCAGTGTCTTTAATAACGCATTGAAACTACTGCGAGATAACATGTGAACTTCGTCAATTAAATAAACCTTATAGCGACCTCGGCTCGGTTTATATTGCACATTATCTAAAATGTCACGGGTGTCTTCAACTTTCGTTTTAGATGCGGCATCAATTTCAATTAAATCAACAAAATTACCTTGATCAATTTCGATACAGCTTTGACACACACCACAGGGTTGCGCTGATACGCTTTGTTCGCAATTGAGTGCTTTAGCTAACAACCGAGCGATCGACGTTTTCCCAACCCCTCGGGTGCCGGAAAACAGATATGCATGATGCAGCCGATTGTTGTCTAGCGCATTGACTAATGCTTGCAGGACATGCTGCTGCCCAACAACCTGATCAAAGCTGCGCGGACGCCATTTGCGGGCCAATACTTGATATGACATATAAATTCCGAATTAGTGTTAACGTTGCCTATTCGCCTTCAAATTCAACTAAAGTAGTCAACGAAAGTCCTAAAGCTTTTAAACGTGTTTCGCCACCAAGATCAGGCAATGAAATGACGAACGCTGCATCAACAACTTCAGCGCCCAGCTCACGGATCAATAATGTTGTCGCTTCAACCGTACCGCCAGTTGCCAATAAGTCGTCAACTATTAGAACTTTATCTGCAGGACTTAACGCATCAACGTGCAATTCAAGGATATCACTGCCATATTCAAGTTCATAAGATTGTGAGATAGTTTTACGGGGTAACTTGCCAGGCTTTCTTACTGGAACAAAACCAACACCTAATGCCAAGGCCAGTGGTGCACCAAAGATGAAACCACGTGCCTCAGTGCCAACAATTTTGGTAATGCCATGGTCACGGTAAGTATCTGCAAAAGACTCTATAACCAAAGCAAACGCAATAGGATCTTCGAGTAATGAAGTAACATCACGAAAGATAATGCCAGGTTTTGGGTAATCAATGATGGTCGCGATTGCATTTCTTACAAGGTTTAACTGCTGTGTATCCATTTTAGGTTCCATTTCCTGCCGCTTAAGAAGTAAAGCAACTAGGGTTCAAAACCGCCAATTATATGCGAGCACAATCAGAATTAACAGACCTTGCGCAGCCTAAGTAAAAAAAACATCGGTTTAGAGGTTAAACTCGTACAATAGATACTCAAGCCAATAGATAATAGCGCGCGAAATAAACACTAAGGAACCATTCTAGCACTAAAGTTCTGGTACTTAGCTTATTGTGCGAAGTTAATAACCTAAGAACAAGAACCTTTATAGGCCTCAGCACGTACAAACCGATATCTACGAACCTAAGTATCTACAAATATGAGTCTCGAAATATTTAAGTACTTAAAACCTTACGACCTAAAATCTAAGGGTCTAAAACTGATCTCTAAACTCTAAGTTGCTACGGTTAACCGTCAGTCGTAATAGCAGTGATCAATTGTGTCAGCACCTTCTCGGCGTCGATAGTCGCAATTTGGCAAGTGCCGGCCGCATTATGCCCCCCGCCTTGGTACGTTAACATCAAATCACCAACATTGGTTTTAGATGAGCGGTCAAAAATCGATTTGCCCGTCGCAAACACGATATTTTGGCGCTGAAAGCCCCACATTGCATGAATCGAAATGTTACATTGGGGGAACAAGGCGTAAATAGTGAAACGATTACCGGCGTAAATAGTCTCTTCTTCGCGTAAATCTAATACCACTAAATTTTTGTGCTCGGTAGCACAACGCGTCACCTGCTCTTTGAACAAATCTTGTTGTTCAAAATAAAGCTCAACCCGCTCAGCAACATCGGGGTGTTGCATGATATCTTCAATATCAGAGGTTCGGCACATATCAATTAATTCCATCATTAATTGATAATTCGAAATCCTAAACTCTCTAAACCGACCCAAGCCAGTGCGTGCGTCCATGATAAAATTCAATAAATCCCAGCGTTTGGGCTCAATAACGTCACTCATTTCAAATTGTGCAGCATCGCATTTATCAACCGCAGTCATCATATCATCCCAAGACACCGGAAATACTTCATGGCCGCCATAATGCTTCCACACCACCCGAGCTGCCGATGGTGCATTAGAGTCAATCACATGATTATCGAGCCCGGCCTCGTTGCGTTTGACTTCAGACAGGTGATGATCAAAGGCTATTTTAACTCCAGGTACAAAGGGCAAATTTGTCGTGATGTCCCTTTCAGTAACGGCTATTTTCCCATCTTGCATATCTTTCGGATGAACAAAACTAATTTCATCTATTAAATCGATATACTTCAACAGCACAGCACAAACTAATCCATCAAAATCACTGCGTGTAATCAATCTAAATTTATCTA
>Ga0209395_1004403_pt1 | contig 16572 bp, 12 predicted proteins | sample GOMGulsemesocosm_3_FD_184635 | JGI IMG/M metagenome (GOLD analysis project Ga0209395, IMG submission 184635) | Methane-oxidizing microbial communities from mesocosms in the Gulf of Mexico - GOM9D Gulf of Mexico (SPAdes) (version 2) | ecosystem: Environmental > Aquatic > Marine > Cold seeps... | reverse complement strand
AATCTGCCGATAGCGCCTTGGACGATGTTAATTTTATTCTCGATGACCCAGCGACTAAATCGCTGCCAAAAAATCTAAATACAACACTGATCGATCTCGGTAAAACCCTAAGGGGTATGGACCCTGATTCCGATCTCTATAGAGACCTCGAGGCGACAATGATCGAGCTAAGGCGCATGTTGCGACAGACCGATATTTTATTTAAGCGCCTCGATGCCAAACCCAATTCAATGGTGTTTTCCAGCGATCAAGATAACGACCTAATTCCAACGGTGAAGCCATAATGTCTATCAAAGCTCTCGTAGCTTCTCTGATTTGTTTTGTCAGCTTGTGTGCATGTACGACAGCGCCAACCCCTCGTTACTACCTTTTAGATTCCGGTGTTGAAAACGGTGTTCAGAAAAACTATCGCAAAGTCTCTCGTGTACGCCTGCCCAGCTATCTTCAAACGGGGAGCCTGGTGCTACAGGTTGGGCCGCAAGAGATGCGAGTCGCTAGCTTTCACTTTTGGGCGGAGTCATTAGAGCAGGGTTTCGAAAGGGCGTTCGATTCTGCATTTGAAAGAAGCGCAAAATTGAGCAAGCGGCAGGGAGAGGAGTTGAGGGTGGTTATTGACGTGAAACGTTTTCACGGTAATTTAGATGCACAGGTGGCTCTAATGGCTGATTGGGTGGCGAGTGCTCGCTGTGGCGATGTCAGCGGCAGTTACTCGCAACTGGTAAACCAGCAGCAAAGCGGTTATCCGGCTATGGTGGCGGCTCAGGTACAGCTTGTAGAAATGATGGCCTCAGATGTCCGTGAAAAGTTAGGATCAAGTTTGTGTCCGTAGTTTGTGCTCGTGCTTTACTGATAAATGTAGAGCGGAATCCTTTTCTGTAGTGGCTTGAGGTATTTGATAGTGTTCGGCGCGGACTGCTGAGCAAGGGAGTGGTGCCCATAAGGATAGATGGGGTTAATGGATGGTCTTGTTCGTGGTCTTAGTGTTTTTCACTCACCTTCACTCAAAAAATCCCCTTTCAGTCGTATCTATGCACCAGGGTTTATTGGTTTTTTCTTGTAAATCAGTCACTTAGGTGGATATATAATATTACATGTAATTAATTTGACGCATTACATGTAATGGAATATATTTTGTCTATGGAAACGAAATCATCAGCACATTATCAGCGAGAATACCGAAAGCGTCTGCGAGAGCAGGGGCTGGTTAAGAAAGAGGTATGGATCCGCCCGGAAAATACAAAGCAGCTTTCGATTGTCGAGAAGCAGCTACGGGTACTTGAAGGAAGATGCAGTTCAATAGGAGTGAATGCTATGACAGACAAAGTAGAAACCTGGGCTACAAGCAGTCTATATGACGCGCTGAAAGAGACGGAGCTCTTTACAGGCGGTCAGGCTGCGATCGAATTGATTGATGGCGTCGAGCCTGCGATTCATATCGTTATGGCTGAGTTTGGTGACTTACCGATTTTCCTCACAGTCGCAGGCGAGCAGATAATTGTGGAGTCAGTGTTGTGGTCAGTCGATGAGGTCGCTGATACAAGCAAATTTAATGAAGCGGTCTTAAGGACTCATAAGTACTTCCCGTTATCGACTATCAGTCTAGACAGTATTGGTGGCGATGGTGATTACTATTTGATGTTCGGTGCATTAAGTTCAGCCTCGCTGTTACACAATATTGTGTTCGAAATTGAGGTGTTAGCCAGTAATGTTATCCAGGCCACCGAGGCCTACAGTGAATTCTTATCCATTCCAGTTGAAGCAAGCTAATCAAGTAGGAGAAGGGCAATGAATATATGGGCAAAAATGATGACTGCTCTACGAGGTGGTATTAACGAGGCCGGCGAAGCCGTTGTTGATGGTCAGGCGTTGAGAATTCTCGATCAAGAGGTTCGTGATGCATCCGAGGAGTTAAAGCTATCAAAAAATGGCTTGGCTGAGATTATGGCTCGCCAGAAGCTAGCAGAAGAAAAGTGTACCACTTTGCAGGCTGGCGTCGATGAGCATGAAGGCTACGCGGTCAAAGCGCTCGAGAAAGGTGATGAGCCGCTGGCTCGAGAAGTTGCCGAAAAGATGGCCGATCTAGAAGCGCAATACGCACAAGAAAAAGAAGCCGCAGAAAATTATACTGCTAGTGCGACAAAGCTACGGTCTGCAATTAAGCAAACTGAGCACAATATTAAGCGGTTAAAGCAGCAGGTCGATACCGTCAAGGCCACAGAAAACGTGCAGCGTGCACAAGCTGCAGTTGCTGATCGTCACAGTGGATCGAATTCAAAAATGCGTACCGCTATGGACTCGTTGGAGCGAATCAAAGAGAAGCAAGCATTGAAAGACGCGCAAATGTCGGCTGCTAGTGAGTTGGCGGAAGATGCATCCGACAATTCCCTGCAGGAAAAGCTGGAAGAGGCCGGTATTACTTCCGCTAGCAATAGTGCTGATGATATCTTAGAACGACTGAAGCGAAAAAATAGCTAGATACCGTGTCAAAGGGAGAGCGACATGTTTGCCGTATTATTAAGCGAAAAGATGGATCCGTTTTATCAGAATATATCCTCTTTTCCGACAGTGTTTTTTACATTTTTTCTGTTGCTCTTCATGTTGTTTTGGTTGGTAGCTGTGCTCGGGCTGGTCGATATTGATGCTTTAGACCTTCCAGATTTAGACATGGATGTTGATCACGCCTCTCCTGACGCCATTGCCGGCCTTATTATGAAATTTGGCTTACATGGTGTTCCTATCACAATAACTCTTTCAATACTGACGTTATTTGGCTGGTTTATTTCCTACTATGCCGTCTACTTTTTAGGTGATTTCTTTGGTGATGGAATACTTCGTTTCGCTTACGGAGCAGGTGTATTTGTCGTAGCTCTATTGGTAGCCACGAAAATAACCTCATTCTTAATTCGACCGTTGAAACCGTTATTCAAAAAAATGGAACAAAGTACTGATAAGCTAGTTTTGGGGCAGGTTGCCGTGGTTCGAACTTCGCGAGTTGATGGCGTCTTTGGTGAGGCAGTTCTTGAAGATGGTGGAGCGGGCTTGATTCTAAAAGTTCGATCGACTAACGGGGATACGTTCAAAAAGAGCGATAGAGTTGTGCTGTTAGAGTACATGGAAGATCAAAATGCATATCGAGTAATTTCAGAGCGTGAATTTACTCAATAAATCACTAGATGTTAATAAATGGAGTAGTAATTATGGCGGATTTATCAGGAATTATGCCAATTTTAGTTTTGGTCGGATGTGTGTTTGCAATCATAATGGCGTTGCTCGCCATTATCAAAGCGTGGTACGTAAAGGTACCTCAAGGTACTGCCCTTATCGTGAACGGATTGGGTCCGATACCCAAGGTTTCCTTTACGGGTGCAATCGTATTTCCGATTATTTACAAAAAAGAGCTGATGAAGGTTTCACTAATTACGCTAGACGTGGATCGTCGCGGAAATGATGGGCTTATCTGTAAAGATAATATGCGAGCAGATATTACCGTTGCATTCTACCTTAGAGTTAACGAAACCGCTGAAGATGTATTGAAAGTTGCGAAGTCGGTGGGTGCAGAACGCGCGTCAGATAAGGTGTCGGTTGATACTCTATTCTCTGCGAAATTTTCAGAAGCGCTAAAAACGGTTGGTAAGCAAATTGACTTCGTTTCACTATTTGAAAATCGTCAAGAGTTTCGAGAGAAAATCATTGAAGTAATTGGAGATGATTTAAACGGCTATGTGCTTGAAGATGTTGCTATTGACTATTTGGAGCAAACTCCTAAAGCTTCACTCGATCCTACCAACATTCTCGATGCAGAAGGTATTAAGAAGATTACCGAACTTACTGCGGCGCAGAATGTTCGAACCAATATCCTGGAGCGTGACGAAGAACTAGCAATTAAGAAAAAAAATGTCGAAACCGTTGAGGCTATGTTAGAGCTTGAGCGTCAGCAGTCAGATGCCGAGGCGAAGCAAGAGCGGGAAATTGCAACTATTCGAGCGCGTGAAGAAGCTGAAACCAAAAAGGTTCAAGAGGAAGAGCGTCGTAAGGCCGAGGCTACGACTATTCAGGTCGAGCAAGATCTTCAGGTTCAAACCGAAAATCAAAAGCGTGAAGTAGAAGTGGCTGAACAAAATCGTCAGCGCGCAGTGGCGATCGAAAAAGAAAAAGTAACTCGGGCCCGTGATTTAGAGATCGTTTCTCGAGAGCGTGAAGTAGATATTCAGCGTATCGAAGCCGAAAAAGCGCTTGAAGTAGAGAAGAAAGAAATTGCTAACGTAATTCGTGAGAGAATCGCAGTCGACAAAACGGTTGCTATCGAAGAAGAGCGTATTAAGGAAGTGCGAGAAGTGTCAGAAGCTGATCGAGCCAAGCAAACCCAGGTTCTTGCGGCCGAAGCAATCGCTGAAGAAGGCAAGGTTAAGCAGGTAAAGGCTGCTGAAGCTGAAGAGCTAGCAGCGAAACACAAAGCAGTTGAAATCACGACTATTGCTCAGGCAGATCTTGAGGCTGCAGCCAAAGAAGCGGATGCCAAGAAGAAATTGGCTGAAGGTATACAAGCTGAGCGAGCTGCACCAGGGCTGGCTGACGCGAAAGTTCAAGAGGCGAAGGCCGATGCACTTGAGAAAGAAGGTATCGCTGAAGCTAATGTTGTTCGCGCCAAAGGCGATGCTGAGGCGAGTGCTCACCTTGGAACGGGTAAAGCGGAAGCCGAAGTTATTGCCGCTAAAGGAGATTCAGAAGCCCGCGCCGCGAAAGAAATTGGTATGGCAGGAGCAGACGTTACTCGTGAGCAGTTTAAAGCCGAGGCAGATGGTTTGGTCGACAAATTCGAAGCGATGAACAGTATGAGTAAAGACGCCCGTGCCCACGAAGAGTATCGAATGGGTCTTGAAACAGCATTGAAAGAAGCATTGGCATCAATTGACGCTGGTAAAGACATCGCTAAAGAAAACGCCGAAGTGCTCTCGGTGGCACTACAGAAAGCGAAGATTGACATCGTTGGTGGTGAAGATCATTTCTTTGATAACTTTGCGAAGTCTCTATCGATTGGTAAGGCTATTGATGGCCTGGCAGACAAGAGCGGCGTTATTTCAACACTGATCAATCGCGTCGTTGAAGGGAAACCATTAGCTTCCGAAAATAAAGAAGCTGCGGAGCTTTAAAGCCCATTTAGAGTAACTCTCTGCGGTGGGGACGTGGTCCCCTTTCTTTATTTGGGTTGATCGATTCATATTCTTTCTGCTTTGAGTATCAAGACACGAGTCAACCCGCACGGCGAAAGGAATGCTGAAATGGTGCAGCAAGATAAATCTATCGATACCGCAACGGATGTTGTAGATGCTGCCGTCGCTGAAGGCGGCGCCTATGAAATTATTAAAAAACGATTGCTCGACCAGGGGCAGCAGCTAGATCTAAAAGTACGAAGCCTAAACCAGTCTCGTCTAGCCGAATTTGGTAGTTCGGACATGAGCGTTATGGCTCGCGTTCGGGTCCGTACTGAAAATAACTGCGTCGCTCGCGATATTGTCCAAGTGGGCGAGCATCTACTGTTTGGTTATAACGTGTTTATTGGTCTTAAGAAAGAGACCAAGATTGAAGATGTGTTTGTACTATATGATGTCAGAGAGAACGAATCAGGTTTTGATATGGAACCTGTCGCGGTGGATCAGACATTTCTATCTGAAAGCGGTTTTGTCAATGATTTTGAAGAGCTATATCGCTACTACAAACATACAAAACTGGTTGAGCTAACTATTAAGAATGGCAAGTTGTTGGCCGGCTTTCAAATTGGTGAACGATTAGAGGACTTGCGCGTATTTCGTTGGTCAGTTTCAGCCGATGGCAGTGAAATCAAGTATATCGATAATCGCGGTGAACGAGAAATCCAGTTGCCGCCCGCGTATGATTTCGAATGGACTGAAACCACTCGTGACGATACCGTTCATGGTCGTCATCCTCATGTTAATGTACTGGACACCGTATTTGTCGAAACCGTGGGTGGTGATCTAACCATCAAGATAGAAGACAACACCGAAGATGGATTAGGGATCTACAGCGAACCGGTCGAAGATAGAACTCAGTCGTTAGACGATGCAGACGTACACTATGCGGCTGTTGGGAACCTGATTCTATTGAAAATTCTGCCTTACCGAGAAGAAGTTTGGCGATACCTAATATACAACACTATGACGCAAGACGTTTTGAGGGTCGACGCACTCGGACAGTCTTGCGTTCAGCTACCTGAAGATCATGGAATTATCTTTCCGGGCGGATACTATCTACAAACAGGCGAATACAAAGCCTTCGACGAAGAATCTCAAGGACTAAAATTTAAGCGCAAAATTCGTTCACCGAACGGTGAAGATGTATTGTATGTTTTCTATGAGCCAGAAGAAGGCATTGTTGGCCTGTTTGCATACAACCTCATTGAAAAAGCCCTGCAGAACCCAATTTATGGGCACGGTTACGCGCTGGCTGAAGATGGCCGTTTGATAATATTCTCGGCCGAAACTGAGCCTACCCGAATTCATCCGATGCAACTTTGGCAGACTCCCTATGTAAGTTCTGAGTTCGCTAGTAAGGCGCCTGCCAGTCAGAGTTTTTTCGGTCGGATTGGTAACGCGGAATTAGTCCGTGGCGTCTCCGACCTCTATAGTATTTGTCGGATGATTGACAATCAGTCGGTCTCTTCACGTCTGTATGAAGAGTTAAGTAAGTCCGCAAAGAAAGTATTTGATGATCATTACTGGATCGAAGACGACGAAGCCAAAGGTATCTCGACAGTTATAAAGGACATAGCATCGACCTCTGAGTTGGTCATCGATGAATTCGAGAAAGTAGAGAGTATTCGAAACCAATCAAAGAAGACGATGCTGGAGGCCGATCGTCTTCAGCAAGAGTTGATTCAATCCGTGCGCCCAGATAATTGGAATAGGGCAGAAGAATTCGTCGACGCATTAGGGCGTATGCGACGTCAGCGAGGTCACCTAGTCACGATTAAGGGCCATCGTTATATTGATTTAGAGCGAATAGTCGTATTGGATTCCGAGCTGCAGGCTGTCGAATCTTCGCTCAGCGAAAAAACGGTAGAATTCTTAGCTGATGAGAAAGCTCTCGAACCCTATTTGAATAAAATAGATAGCCTTAATCGAGAGGTGGATCAAGCGAGCACCATTGCACAGCTATCGCCATTGATTGAAACCATCGAGGGCACGGCTTCGGGTCTTGATTTGTTGTCAGAGCTCATGGGTTCTCTCAAGGTTGATGATGCAACTGTTCGTACGCGAATCATTGAAACTATTTCTCAAGTTTATTCCAAGCTAAATCAAAGTAAGGCTTCCGCCAAACACAAACAAAAAAGCTTGGGTTCAGCCGAGGCAATTGCGCAGTTTGGTGCACAATTTAAGCTCTTTTCACAGAGCATAACCAACGCGCTGGGCTTGGCAACTACGCCCGAAAAATGCGATGAGCAATTATCACGTTTATTGGTTCAGCTCGAAGAGCTAGAAAGCCAATTTAGCGAGTTTGATCAATTTTTGGCAGATATTCTCGATAAACGAGATGAAATATACGAGTCTTTTGAGAGTCATAGACAGCAGTTAATGGACGAGCGTCAACGCAAGGCACAATCAGTAACTGACGCGGCAGGTAGGATTCTCTCGAGTATTGAAAAGCGGTCACTCAAATTTTCGGAAACCGATGAGCTGAATACATATTTTGCCTCGGACACACTTGTGACCAAAACCCGCGATCTTGTTGAACAGCTTAGAGATTTAGATAGTGCGGTGAAAGCTGATGATATTGAATCTCGCTTCAAAGCGATCAAGGAACAGGCGCTACGCTCTCTACGAGATAAAACCGATATCTACGAAGACGGCGGAAATATCATTAAGCTTGGTCCGCGCCACAAGTTCTCTGTCAATACTCAGGAGTTAGATCTCACCATTATTCCGCGTGATGGGGAGCTGAATATTCATCTGACGGGAACCAACTACTACGAGCCGATTGATCATCCGGATCTAGTGGGGCTAAAAGACTATTGGGAGATGTCTCTAGAGTCTGAGACTGCCACCGTTTATCGCGCTGAGTATCTGGCGGCACTCGTTATCGATTCTGCGTCGGCTCAAGTTGATGGTCTATCCACAAGCGCACTTTCGTCGGCACTCGTTGATGATGAGGCGATTAGTAAGTTGGTTCGAGACTTTGCCAGCCCTCGTTACAAAGAAGGTTATGAAAAGGGCGTACACGATCACGACGCTGTGTTACTACTGAAGACACTGTTGCCTGCTCTCGATCGAGCTGATCTTCTTAAGTATGACCCGCTAAGCCGCGGGCTTGCGCAAATTTTTTGGGCGAATATTAGAAGCACCGCAAAAAATAAGGCAAGGCAAGATTCTGATTTTGATGCATTGTCTTACACGACATGGCCAGAGCGCGCGCAGTCCGCGGCGCAAATGCACTCTGTATTCACTAGTACACAAGCGGTAGAGCTATTGGCAAGCGAAGTGTCTTGCGCGTTAACTCAGTTTGTGAAAAAACACCCTTTGCCGGTGAGCTCTTTGGATATTCGCAGAGCATCGGACTATCTGGTGGCAGAGTTAGGGCGTGAGCGGGTCGAATTTATTGGCAGCAAGTACGCGGTACATCTAGTCGATGAGCTCAAGCGGTCTTTGGACGATGCCACTTGGCGAAGATACCAAATGGCGCTGGAGAAAATGATGGGTTGGCCGGCCGAGCGTTGGAATTTGACCACCGCCTGGTTGACAGCGTTAGTGGAAGAAAAGCAATTGACGCCGCTCGCTCGCTATATTCCCGAGGCCGTTGCATTTATTAACGCGGATGAGCGTTTAGATCGTCGACTAACTGAAGTCGATTTGGAGCTATCGATCAACGGGCTACTGGGTGATCACCGCACTATTGTTGATCGAGCACTGTCGTTCTCACTTGATTCTTTTTTACAGCGAATGGAGCAGCACCGTTTCGAGGTAGTACCCGCGTATCATCGCTATTTACAAGTGCGTCAAGAGGTTATTGCGTCTGAGCGAGATACCTTACGATTGGAAGAGTTTAAGGCTCGCCCTTTAAGCTCTTTCGTACGTAATCGTTTGATTAATGAATCCTATTTACCGCTGATCGGCGACAACCTAGCAAAACAAATGGGCACGGTCGGTGAAGATAAGAGAACCGATTTGATGGGATTGTTAATGATGATCTCTCCGCCGGGATACGGTAAAACAACATTGATGGAGTATGTTGCCAATCGCTTGGGGCTGATCTTCATGAAAATCAACTGTCCGTCGCTGGGCCATGATGTGCTTTCTTTGGATCCAGAGCAGGCACCTAATGCTACCGCGCGAAAAGAACTGGTGAAATTGAACTTGGCGCTTGAGATGGGTAACAATGTGATGTTGTATCTCGATGACATACAGCATACGCATCCTGAATTTTTACAAAAATTTATTTCTCTATGTGATGGCACCCGTCGAGTTGATGGCGTGTGGAAGGGGAAGACCAAAACCTACGATATGCGAGGAAGAAAATTCTGCGTTGTAATGGCAGGTAACCCTTACACTGAGTCAGGCGAAGCGTTCAAAATTCCAGACATGCTGGCCAACCGTGCCGATATTTACAATCTAGGCGACATCTTAGGTGGAATGGATGAGCAGTTTGCACTCAGTTATATTGAAAACTCACTGACTTCCAATCCAGTATTAGCGCCGTTGGCGGTCAGAGAAATGAATGATGTATACAAACTCATTGATTTGGCGAAGGGTGCCAATGTGGCAACCACAGATTTGAGTCATCAGTACAGCGGTGCGGAAGTGAATGAAATCACTGAAATTTTCAAAAAGATGATAGTTATTCAAGGCGTGGTTTTGAAGATCAATATGCAATACATCGCCTCGGCGGCTCAAAACGATCAGTATCGCACCGAGCCTTCGTTCAAATTGCAGGGTAGTTATCGCAATATGAACAAAATGACGGAAAAAATCTCCGCAGTAATGAACGAGAAAGAAATGCTGCAAATGATCGAAGACCACTATCTCGGTGAAGCTCAATTGTTAACCGCTGGCGCCGAAGACAATCTTCTGAAACTAGCTGAGCTTCGCGGGAATATGACTCAAGAGCAAATCGGCCGTTGGGCGCAAATTAAAAAAGATTTTTTGCGCAATAAGGCGATGGGCGGCGATGATAGCGATGTAGGCGGTAAAGTTGTAGCGCAATTGGCTGATCTTGTGGATGGAATTCAGAGTATCGGCAGCGCCACCGAAAGAGCTGCTCTTTCTGCTGCAGCGAAGCCTGCAGAAGACAAGAATGATACTAAAGAGCTCGAAAAGCTAGTCGAGAAGCTAACCGCGGCGGTTGAGAATAGCACACCGAATGTTGAAGTCGTTAATCAGCCTGTTCCAGGTTTGGACAAAGTGCTGACGGTCTTGGCTGACACCATGGAGCACAGCATATTTCCGCTGGTGAGAAGTATGGACAAGAAGCTTGAAATCGATCTGCGTACTCACGACAAGATGAAAGACATCGCTCAGCAGTTGCGCGAGTTGGAATCCGTAGTGCGGTCGTCGTCGGACAAATGAGTCAAATATGGATGCTAGAAGAAACCAGAGAAGAGCCATCTCGAAATCCGAAAATACAGATGAAGTATAGAGGCGTGCTAATATGACAAAGGCACTTCTTCTGCGGCTAAAGTTAGTCGTGGGCGTGGTGCTGGTTATGGTTTTGGTGCACGTCGTTAATGTAGCTCTCTCAGGGCAGCTAAATCAATTTGGAGTTTATCCGCGAGATATCAAGAGCCTACACCACGTTGTGTTCGCTCCTTTTATTCATGGCAGTACAGAGCATCTCCTTAACAATTTGGTGGCGCTGTCAATCTTCAGTGCAATCAGCCTTATCCGCTCGGCGAAATTTTTTTTGACATCGAGCTTGTTCATTATTGTCGTCAGCGGGCTATTGATTTGGTTAGTGGCTAGAGACGGGTTTCATATCGGGGCTAGTGGCTGGATATTCGGGTTGTGGGCTCTGAATTTGGCAATGGCCTGGTTTGATCGACGTTTTATGAACATTATCATCGCGCTGGTTCTGTCGTTTTTCTATGGAGGAATGATCTACGGAATTTTACCTGCAGATTCTGCTGTCTCGTTCGAAGCTCACCTTTTCGGCGCTGTTGCAGGGACTATCTACGCTTTGTGCTATGTGGCCATTAAGGCTCGAGCGAGAAAGAGATAACCTGAGCAAATTGTAAGATTACTCCATATTAAAATTTCCAAAAGGATGATTTCGGTAATGATCAATTGGATAAAGAACTTGTGGAATCGGATTTTTCTCTCTAATAAAGCCGCTCCCATTGTGCGCTGGGAGCCAGAATGGTCGGCTTTTCTTTTCGATAAAGTGGCCTTCTACCGTATCCTTGATGGTGCTGGCCGAAGACTCTTTGAGCAGCGTGTCGTCTTGTTTTTACAAACGACTGCGGTTGAGGCCGGTCAATTTGAAGTGACTAACAATGACCGGTTGTTAGTCGCCGCAAGTGCGATTATTCCTGTGTGGGCTTTTCCTAAATGGCATTACTTCAATTTGAGTGCAGTCTATCTATTGCCTGCAGCATTTAATGACGAGTTCGAGTGTGGCCATTCCGATTCTATGATTACTGGAATGGTAGGGACAGGTCCTATGTCTGGTAAGATGGCGCTAAGCAAACCTGCGCTCTATCAGGGTTTTGAAAACAGTAGAGATAAACAAAATGTAGGTATTCATGAGTTCGTGCATCTAATCGATATGGCTGATGGAGACTGCGATGGTTACCCCGAACGTCTCAAGGAGTTTTCGTCTTCAATTCCTTGGTTTGATTTGGTTGCGTATAAAGTCGACGCCATACACAAAAAGAAAAGCGATATTCGCAGTTATGGCGCAACCAATCGAGCAGAGTTTCTCTCGGTGGTTTCAGAGTATTTCTTCGAACGACCAAAGATGATGAAAAAAAGACACCCTCAGCTCTTTGAGTCGCTCTCAGAGTTCTATCAGCAAGATGTTTTAAGTATTTCCGAAGATATAAAACCAAAGAAGAGGTCGCCCTGTCCGTGTGGCAGCGGTAAACGGTACAGGCATTGTTGTTTACCCAGCGATTAGTGTTTGTGTCATGAATCTTCAGTCAAGGAGTCGATATGAATTGTCCGCAGTGTCAAGGTTATCAATTAGAGCCAAAAGAAATTGAGTCGGGATTGGTCGCTGGAGCCTGTCCAAAGTGTGAAGGTACTCTTTTGTCATTAATGAATTATAGATTTTGGAATGATAAAAACCCATCGAACTTGAAGGTTGATAGCAATGAGATCGAAGTCAACGAACCCCATCAAAAGGCTATCGATAACAGCTCTGCGTTGACTTGCCCGAAATGCTCTCGATTTATGTCGAAGTTCAATGTTGGCTCGGGCTCTAGCAATAGAATTGATCTGTGTACTGGGTGCGATGAAGCCTGGTTGGACAAAGGCGAATGGCGCCTTCTAAGTAGGCTAGATTTGCAAGGTCAGCTCCCCAAAATTTTTACCGATGCCTGGCAGCGTAATGTGCGTATTGAACGCAAAGAAAATAACTTTAAAAAACGTTATGAAACTTTATTAGGTAAGGATGATTTCAAGCGAATTGATGAGTTTAAGAGCTGGCTCAATGAACACACTGAGTCAGCTAGTATTAGGCACTACCTAAATGCAAAAATGGACTAAATTTCGCTAATACGGAAAAAGTAGTCGCGAGATAGAATCGATATCAGTTTCGGCGCGCCTTCCTTTGTTTTTGACGAGAAGCCCCTATTTACATCAGCTTGGGAAGGTATTTTTCACGTCTCTCTGATAAGCAGTGATATCGATGGAATCCAAAACACCTACGTTAAGATGTAGTTGCCTGCGATAAAGCCAATAAGTAGTAAAGATATCCCTTGCTCATATATCGTGGCGCTACGTGTGTTCCCAGCGATTCTTGGTAAGCTCTTCGAAATTGTTTGTTAAATCTGTTAAAAGACACTGTTTTTTGGAGGAGCCACTATGTGTCAATATCAATTTTGAATCTTAGGCCTGTGTCTTCCAAATTAGTCGTTAGTTATTTACTCGGTGCGACAGGTTGATCAACAATGTCGCACTTATGGCGGTTAGTCTCCGCTCTGCTGGTGAACATGGAAAGCGCTAGTACGTGTAGAAAATCAATATTTGACGATTTTTTACAAATTAATGGCGATTTCCTTCAAGCTGAGATTAGCTGGGATTTGTTCTAATAGGTATCTAGATAGTTAGGAGCGTGAATGATGACCAATGAATGGCTGAAAGATAACCGCAAGGGGCTAATGGCCTCATTGGTTGCCGCAGTTTACGTCAAGTTCTTGCTGTTACCTACGGCAACATTTTTCTATGAGGCATACCACCTGCTGAAACTTGATTTTCTATATATCGGTTATCAAGTATTCAAGGCGGCGGGTTACGCCATGTCAGGGTGGGATTACAGTAACCTTACTGTCGTCGTGGTTACTGTAACTGTTTTCTTGATATATCGATTGATGAAGATGTTAGGTCGTAAAAAAACGAAATCACAAAAGGCTGCCTAATATGAAACGTCGAGAATTTTTGGAGTGCGCGGCCTTAATAGTGGGGGGCATGTCCGCTGCTCAAACGGGGTTGGCGTTAACGCAAGAGCAAAAAGTCTATTTGGCATCAGCTCCTGATTACATCTCACGTGCGGCGAATTTATTTTCCGTAGAGCAACGTTTTTTAATCGATAACTTTTGCGAAATTATCATCCCTCAAACAGATACTCCTGGCGCAATTAGGGCCGGTGTTCCGAAGTTCATTGAGTTGATGGTGGCTGAGTGGCTCAATGACGAGGAGCGATCTATCTTTCTGACAGGGTTAGAGTCGATACCTGTTTATACGGCTAAGGAATTTGGTAAAGGCATAACAGATCTTTCTCAAGCGGAAATGCTGGAAATCTTGGAGTCTTTGGAAGATGCCGCCAGTAATGATCCCTGGTACGGCTTTGGCAACATGGAAGGGGCTTTTGGTGAAAAACACAAATCCCCATTTATTTGTCAATTGAAAGAGCTGACAATTTGGGGTTTTTTCACCTCAGAGGTAGGCTCCAAACAGGTGCTTCGCTATAACCCCATGCCAATGGAGTTTAAAGGCGATATTCCGCTGGAGGATGAAGATAGCGCATGGGCTGGAAAAATGCTCTAACGCAGAGGTATTAGAGCGTCTTTCGAAATAGAACTAGCTAGGTAAATATTATGCTGAATAGAACTACAGAATACGACGCAATTGTTGTTGGTTCGGGCGTTTCCGGGGGATGGGCTGCGAAAGAGTTGACCGAAAAGGGTCTGAAGGTGTTGATCTTAGAGAGAGGCGTAGAGCTACAGCATGGTATTGACTACTTGGGCGAGCACGCTCCAGATTGGAAAATACCGTTTAACGGCAAACCGAATCGTGAAGTCGAGACTGAAGACTATCCTATTCAAAGTAAAAATTACGCCTTTAGCGAGGCGACTAAACACTTTTATAACAACGATAGAAAAAATCCCTACATTCGGCACGACGAAAAACCATTTGATTGGTTTCGAGCGGATGTCGTTGGTGGCCGTTCGTTGCTATGGGGTCGCCAAGTCTATCGTTTGTCGAAGCAAGATTTTGAAGCTAATGAAGTAGAAAATATCGAAATTCCTTGGCCGGTTACCTACGATGAAATAGCGCCTTGGTACAGTTACGTAGAAAAGTATGTGGGTGTGAGCGGCCAAGCGGAAGGTTTGAAACAATTGCCAGACAGCGAGTTTTTACCGCCTATGGAAATGTATGCACTTGAAAAAACCGTCAAACAAAGATTGGCAGAAAAAGAGCCAAAGATACCTATGACCATAGGTCGTGTTGCGATTCTCACCAAGAACCACAATGGCCGCGCGGCCTGTCATTATTGTGGCCCTTGTCAGCGAGGTTGCTCGACGGGTAGCTATTTTAGCTCTCACAGCTCGACCTTGCCGGCTGCGCGTGCCACCGGAAACCTGACGTTACGCGCAAATTCTGTGGTAGAGGAGCTGGTTTACGATAAAGATACGGGCAGGGTCTCGGAAGTACGAGTGATCGACGCTCAGACCGGTGAACGTTTGAGCTTTTCAGCAAAAATATTTTTTATGTGCGCGTCGACCATCGGTACCGCGCAGGTACTTCTCAACTCGAAGTCTGAGAGCTTCCCCGATGGTTTAGCCAATAGCAGCGGTACATTGGGTAAATACCTCATGGACCATATGTTGACTGGTGGTGGTATTGGTGTGTTCCTCGATGATATGGATAGCTATCATTATGGTAATCGCCCTAACGGTATTTACATTCCACGCTTTCGGAATTTGGACGGACAAGATGAAGACGCTGATTTTATCCGTGGCTATGGTTATCAGGGCAGTGCGTTACGACTTGGTTGGATCTCAAAAATAAACGAAAAGGGCTTTGGGGCTAAACTGAAGGAAACCTTACGAAAACCTGGTATTAACGTCTTCGCTATTAGTGGTTTTCTCGAATGTCTACCTCAGGCAAGTAATCGGGTGACGGTTGATCCTACTAGACTTGATCGCTTCGGTATTCCTCAGGTTTCAGTGAAGTTTGATTGGTCCGAAAACGAATACAAGATGCAAGCGGACGTGAATACGCAAGCTGATCGTATTATGAAAGCCGCTGGTGCCGTCTACATCATCAATCAAGAGTCAGAACATATGACAGATAACCCCGTCGGTGGATCTGGAATTCACGAAATGGGTACCGCTCGTATGGGGGATGACCCAGCGACTTCTGTATTGAATAAGCACAATCAAGCTCACGATGTCGCGAACCTATTTATTACTGACGGCTCGTTTATGACATCTTCGTCCTGTGTAAATCCATCGTTAACCTATATGGCATTCACTGCGCGAGCTTGCGATTATGCGGTCAAGCAGTTAGCAGCAGGAAAAATCTAATAATATGAGAAAATTATGATTAAAAAAATCGCTTTATTGGGGTCGGCAGTAGTTATCGTTCTTGTCGCAGCAGGGTACTCGTTTCTATATTACAACGGCATGATTCCGCGCTATGACTACGAAACGGTGCCGCCACAATTATCAACATTCACTCGACCAACGGTATTGGTTTTTAATAAAACCAATGGTTTTATTCACCGCGACGCGATTCCGGCCAGTGATGCGATGCTGAAAGAGCTTGCCGATCAATTGGGCTGGGATGTATTCGTGACTAACAATGCCGCGGTGCATAATATTGAAGACCTGAAGCGTTTCAATATGGTGGTTTGGAATAATACCTCGGGCGATGTGCTGACTGAGTCTCAGCGCGCTGACTTTAAAGCCTGGCTAGAGCAGGGCGGTGGCTGGATCGGTCTGCATGCAGCCGGCGGTGATCCGTCATACCAGTGGAGTTGGTATGTAGATGAGTTGCTTGGCGCTCAGTTTATTGGGCACACAATGGATCCACAATTCCAAGATGCTGATGTCCATGCCGCGGATAAGGAAGAACCTCTGACTAGTCACTTGGCCTCGCCTTGGAATATTAAGCAAGAAGAGTG
>Ga0209395_1004402_pt1 | contig 16575 bp, 23 predicted proteins | sample GOMGulsemesocosm_3_FD_184635 | JGI IMG/M metagenome (GOLD analysis project Ga0209395, IMG submission 184635) | Methane-oxidizing microbial communities from mesocosms in the Gulf of Mexico - GOM9D Gulf of Mexico (SPAdes) (version 2) | ecosystem: Environmental > Aquatic > Marine > Cold seeps... | reverse complement strand
GACGGCAATACTCAAGTCGGTTTTGCCTTTAACATGATATCGGGCATGGGACAGCGCTTCTTAGATCGCTTAATAGGGGAACTCCAATGGGAAGAACGCCAGAGAGCAGAACAAATAGAACTAGCTGAACTTGAAAAATTGAAAAATAACGAAAAACTGCCTAACTTAGAAGGCTAAGTGCGTCGCTAAAGGTAAAGCCTAACTAAAATACGAGCGGCTAATTTAATCTGCTACAATGCCGCCATGACTGATATCGACTTTTACATTTTATCCGCACAAGAACCGCAGCAAAGATTAGACTTTGCTTGCCGCTTGGTTGAAAAAGCCTACCGCAGCCGCTGCAAGGTTTATATTCATTTCGATAACGAAGATCAAGCCTCTGCTTTTGATGAATTGCTCTGGAGCTACCGTGAGAATAGCTTTATACCTCATGGTTTAATTTCGAGTGATGGACTCGAGGAAAACTGCCCTGTTCATATAGGATTTGGCACTCAGATGCCGCCTAATTTCGATGTACTGGTTAATATGGCCAGTGAAATCCCAGCCACATTTGCCCGCCATAAGCGCTTACTCGAAATAGTCATTCAGCAAGATGACGTATTAATATCAACGCGTAAACATTACAAGTTCTACAAAGAACGTGGCTATCCCATTAATAATATCGACATGCGAATGTCAGGCTAGCGCTATCGAGTGCAAGTGAAAAACAAATAAAAAGGGCCTGCGATTACAGGCCTTTTTACTTTCCGAATATCGATATTCGTTAGCCCAACGACCCATAATAAAACAGCCTAAGACAGCAGCAAGAAGGTCGCTACAAACACAGCACCTTGATCCATTCCTGCTTGAGCTAACATCGCGAGATTAACATCGATGATATAAGCCATGGTTAAAAAGGTTGTCACCCCTGCCAGTATTTCAATTTTAGGGGGTGAGCCAAATAGGGACAATTGAAAAAACGTTCGAGTATAGAAGGAACCCGTTACTGATTAGACTGATGAGTTATTTTTAATTAACAATTAATCAACAGTCGAGATTGTAATGCTCCTACACTCCTAACCATCTGACCAGATGGACAAATATTGACGGACATGGCTATAATGCAATCAAGGCGCTTAAGATGTTGCATATAAGCAATGCTAGCCTCTGACTTAACTGAAGTTTATAACGACTATTATAATGGGAATGATCATGAAATTTACCAAAATTGCTTTAGCAGCAGCGATGACAGTAGCGGCCGGTACAGCCAGCGCAGAAACTTTCTTCTACGATAACAGCGTTACAGTTCTCTATGGTGAGAGCTATAAAGGTATTGAGTCAGATCAAGCAGTAGTAACCTTTGAACACTTCAGTGCTAACAGCTGGGGCGATATCTTTGTCTTTGGCGATCGTTTGATGTCAACAGGTGACGAAAATCAGGATCAAACTGAGACTTATATCGAAGTATCTCCTCGTTTCAAAGTATCTAGCTTTGATGGCGGTATCGTTAAAAATCTATACGTTGCAACAACTTGGGAAATGAGCGAGTTCAATGACGACCTATTGGCAGGTATAGGCACAGACTTTAATATCCCAGGCTTTCAAAACTTAAGCGTTAATGCTTATCGTCGTTTCAATGATGATGGTGATAACAACTACCAGACTACAACAGTTTGGGGTGTACCTTTTGCAATTGCTGGCCAAAACTTTAAGTTCGACGGATTCTGGGATTGGGCTACAGCAACAAGCACTAAAGAAGCAAGCAGCAACTTTACTTATCAATTGAAGTGGGATGCGGCACAAGCTCTAGGTACAGAAAAGCAAGTATATGTAGGTATTGAACACGCAACTTGGGATGGTAAGTTCGGCGCACCAGGACTCAAAGAGAACGTAGTAAGCGCTCTCGTTAAAGTACACTTCTAATCGTCTCAAAAGACACAATTAGAAAGCAGTCTGACTGCCATAGCAGCCTAATATCGTATTAGGCTGCTATCCTTTCAAAGAACACCCTTTATAGAGCAGCTCTTGCTCAACTTCACCTAACACATTGATGACGAGCTTCGAAAATCTCATGAGCGTTTATAGCGAGCAAATCCGCCAAGCCGTACGTACCATTGCTGATTGGCCAAAACCAGGTATTCAATTCAGCGACATCACTCCACTAATGCATGACCCAAAAGTCTTTCGCATGCTAATCGATAGTTTTGTACATCGCTATCAAGGTCAAGATATTCAAGGCATCGCCGCATTAGACGCACGAGGCTTTTTAATCGGCGCCCCGCTAGCATATGAACTTGGCCTCACGTTAGTGCCTGTTCGTAAACAAGGCAAATTGCCCTACGAAACAATTACCCAAAGCTACGACTTAGAGTATGGCAGCGCCACCATAGAGCTGCATACCGACGCGTTTAAGCCCGGTGACAAAGTATTAGTGATCGACGACCTAATCGCTACTGGCGGCACGATGCTCGCAGCATGTGAGCTGATTAAACGATTAGGTGCCGAAGTCGTTGAATGTGCAGCGATCATCGACTTGCCAGAATTAGGCGGTTCAAAGAAGATTATTGAAGCCGGTTTTCATGTTTATTCTATTTGTGACTTTGATTAATAATCAGGCAAAACCATTAGTTTAAGAATTATTCTCATTTAGCTATTGCAATGCGAATAGGAATCGTTATTATTACCTTATTCCAACGGGATGCAGTTTAGCCCGAAAGATGTTAATTCAACGACTATGGGAGTGGTGGTTGGATTAACTTCTCGGAGCAACTCTTCACGGCGTTGCGTAAGAGATCTCTCTCATCAAGCTAATCACGGTTATTTCGGCCAGCTAGAAGCGTAAGCGACTAGATCTGGCCTCTTTTTTGTCTACCGTTGAAATCGATAGAACAGACAATTATTGCACCGACATCGTAAAAATCAAAATTCAGGATTAGTTACCCACTCACTGGGGTTTTGATTGATGACGTAATCCATAAATACATCTCTGTAATTCTTATTTTCACCATACCAGCGCTCTACAACCGCAAGGTGTGACATTAATAATTTCCGCGTGATAACTTTATTTATTTCCGACATAACCTTCTTTCCAAAAGGTGTTTTTGAGCAGTGGCTGTGCATACTTGTAAACATATCAATTTCTTCAATGTTATAAAATTGATATTTATTTGGAATGCCCTTCACATCAGAATTAAAAATAGTCTGCGCGGAAAACCCAAAGAAATAGTCCAAGCGATTACTATCTAGCATCGATAGGTTAAGTTCGACTTCACTCCCAGAAGAAAAGTGGATGTTACCCTCACCTCTATATTTCTCCAATAATTCATGTACTTTTTTTGTGTAACTCATTTCTTCCAAATACCCCAGAATAATGTCTGGGTTCGACAGCAGTTTCGCTAACGAAAGAACGTCACCTGGCTTGCCAAATAAGTGCTGTTGTGATTTTAAAATTTGAATACCCGTTCTAGGAGCTAGCGAAACCGCTCTACTATGAACGCGAAAATCTTCACTTTCTGGGACGATCCAAGCCCAAGCTACACAAACATTCTCTTCTTGAATAAGCCGATTGTATCTACGGGTATTGGTGATGATCATTTCATGATTATATTGCGGTAACATCTGCTGTAATGCGTTAGTAAAAGAGTCACCTATCCCCTGACCTTTATAGTCTCCGTAAGGAATGAAATTAGGTACTTGTTCCCATCCCAACCAGCGGATGGTCTCTTTCTCTTGAGCAAATGCCGACCCTGTTAATAAAACAATGACCAGGCTCGATACTATAAATCGCAGCATTGATAATACTTTCCTATTTTTCTAAATAGTCAATTATAAGAATAGACTAAAACCTGAAAGATGTTAATTCAACGACTATGGGAGGGGTAGTGGAATTAACTTCTCCGAGCAATGCTTCACGGTATTGTGTAAGAGATCTATCTCAGCAAGCTAATCACGGTTATTTCCTGTCCTTCGGGGCAGGGTTTTTTATCCCTATCCCCTTGTTTTTATTGACTTTTTATACTGTATAAACTTTAATCATTCTTATGTAGACAATTTTGTAGACAAAAAGACTGATTATGACAGACAAAAAACGATATATTCGATTGCGTGAAGGTTTAGCTATATTTCTGCCAAATGCACATACAAAAACTTGGTGGTGTCGAACCCGCGAAAATAAAGAAGATATTAAATTTAGCTTACAAACTCGCGAACGTGAAGAAGCAGAAGATAGAGCCATTTCTTATAGAATAGCTAAAAAAAATGGTAATAATTTTGATGTTGTTAAAATCTCAAAAACAACATTTTCAAAATATGATGAAGAATTACAAAAATACATTCTTGATAAATTTTCAAAAAATTCTGTAAAAGGAATTATCAGACAATATAAAAAATATTTCCTTCCTGAATTTAAATCAACTGATATACATAGTGTTTTAAAATCAGACTTGCAAAATGTTATAGAAAAACACGAACTAAATAGAAGTGTCTTGAGGGATTTCAAGATGGCAACGAATGCCGTTTTTGAATATCTGGACGAAAAAAACTATATTCAATTTAAACCTACATTTCCAAAACCAAATAAACAGCAGAAAACAGAATCAAAACCAATATCTTATGATAGTTTTAATGATATAGAATTATCATATGTTTATAATAAAATATGGGAACTTTTGAAGGGAAATAATCGGAATTATCCCAAAAAACACAAGCATATTGAAGAAATATTATTATATTACACGACACTACTTTTTTCAGGAACTCGACCTTCTTCAGAAATAACAAAAATACGATTTGAAGATTTTCGAAAAGTTGGTGATAATCAATATAATTTAAAAATAATAAACGGTAAAAATTCGGAATCTCATGGCAAACGCGTCATTCCAGTTCATAAAGATATTATTGGTCATATCGCTTGCTATGTCGCTGAAATTAGAGACATACGTATAACTATGAGTGGTAAAAACAGAATTGGTGCACAACTAGAATGGTTTGATAATAAAATACAGACTTCAAGTGATTTAGTATTTAAAAATCTTACTTATAGCATTATTTATGGAGTATTTAAAACAGCCGTTAAAATTGGTGTCGATTCTGGCAATGTCAGAGCTGGGAAAAATTTCGCTCCATACTCTTTTAGACATTCATATATAAACAGAGCGTTGAGAGGTGGAACTGACGTTTATTTATTAGCAAAAGCAGTTGGAAACACGGCGCAAATGATACAAGATTCTTATGATTCTATGGACGTTGTAGAAAGAAAAACAGAGGTTCTAGCCATTAAATCGCCCTTCCCTGCTTATGACACAAGCCAACAATAAAAGCCCTTAAAAGGGCTTTAAAATGCGTTATAAGTGAGGTTTTAACCTGCTTTTTCTCTTAATAGAGCCGTCAGGCGATACAATCAGAGCTTTGGCTTTTATTGATTTCTTTTTGATATTATTTTATTTGACTCTTCTTTATATTTATCAACATTACTTAAATTATGTGATTTTTTAGCTTGTCTTTGTTGCTCTTCTTTTCTTTTTATTTTGTGAATATCATCAGCCGAATCTTTCATTGCATGCATTGCAACATTAAAAGTGCTAAAAATTATCATCATTAGCGCCGCCGCTATCATAAAATTATAATAATCTAAAAAAGTGTAGCCTCCGCCGCTACTTCGACCGCCAGTTCTGTAAGTTGGTTTGATTTCGTCAGGTTTATTATATGATTCTTCAATTTCTTTTTTTGATTTTTGAAACTGTGCTATATATTCATTTTGTTCAAAATCGCTTAAATTCTTCCAAATTTCATTGAATTCTTTTTCTTTTTCTTCTTCTGATTGAATAAAATCTTCAAGACTATTTAAACTATCTTCAAACATTCCATCAAAAAAATCTTCACCTTCATCTTCATCTTTTTCTTTGTGATTTTGCATTATTTCGTTTTGTATATTGTCGAGAGATTCTTCTAATTCTGACCAATAATCTTCTTTTTCTTTTTGTAAATTATCATGAGCTGCTTCTAAATCAGATGGATCAAAACCAGAAAAAGCAAAAGAATTAAAAAATATTAAGAGTATAAAAAATATAAAATTAATCATCTTCGAGACCTCCTATAAATCACACTGCACCTTATGTTCATTGGGCAGTCTTCACCAAAAAGACTTTGTTTTATACTGTTGTATTTTGTCTTTGCATAATCTCCAATATCTTTTGCAATACCAACAAAAAAATCAACAATTGCATTAGTAGTTTCAATTTTAACCTCTTTTTCAAAATCTAAAAAATCATTAGAATTTGCTAAAACTTGAAAGCTTGAAAAAGTTAAAATTAGTATAAATAATATTTTCATTAAAATTTAACTCCTATTTTTTCTTTACAATAATCATTATATTTTATTGCAAATTTAAAAATGTCTTTTCTTTTCATTTTGTATAAATCTTTTTTGGCTGTTTCTCTCATGCAAAAACCATAATCCATTCTTTTTATTTTTCCATATTTTTTAGATTCTGCTTCTACTGCAATACCAAAAAGTTGAATCAATGAATCAAAAGCGCCATATTTATAACCTTTGTCAAATCCTTCATCTAAACCATCTTGATAAGTTTTCAAAGGTTTTTTTATTTCGTTGTCACCTTCTGAAAACTCATATTTAGCGAAAGCTGAAGAACTAAAAACCATCATTAAAATCATTAAATATTTCATATTTATACTCCTTTGGGTTTTGGTTTTTTTGGTGCAAAACTTGGAACTAGTCCTTTATTTGTTGCGCCGTCATTTTTTGGTATTTCTTTTTTCTCTTCAAAAAGTGAGTCGAACCATTCGCAATCTTCTTTACATATTTTTATTTTAAATTGACCATCATTATTTTTATTTTTCATTTTGAAACCTCTATATTTTTATTTTATTTTTTCTTTTGTTTTTTTGCTCTTCTTTTATTTCTTGATAATTATTTTTTATCTCGTTATTTTTTGCAATGTTTGAAACCTCTTCATAAAAAACTTTTTTAATGTCTTTGTGAATATTTGGTTCTTCTTCGATTGTCTCTTCTGCTTCTTCTTTTGCTTTTCCAACCTTTAAAGATTTTTTAATATAATTTAATCCAGATTTTACCCATTTTTGAACTTGCTCTTTTAAAACTTCGTTTAATGTTTTTAATTTCTTATTTTCTTTTTTCAATTCGTGATTTTCGCTCACTTGCTTTAAAATCTCATTTTCATTTTTTAAACGCTCACCCATTTGTTCGCCCAAAATAATTTTACTATCATTAATCGAATTTTTAACTTGTGCCAATTTATCTTTTACAAACTTCTCTTTGCTTTTGTGCTCTGCACTTGTAACGTCCTTACTCTCACCTCTGATGTATCCAATCGGTTCAAAAGTTGAAGTTGCAACGTCTTGCATTTTTACAAATTGAGGATTTAATTTATTCACTTGGCCGTTCGCGTCATTTCCTTTTTTCATTAAATCTCGTAACGGTGCTTTTTTCTTTTTAAAATCAAAATTATAAAAATATGCGTGTGCGTGTGTGTTCACGTTTTCGCCCCCCTCGTCAAGATGAAGAGCAAAACCCAAAGGCTCGAACCCGTATTCTTCTTTTATATTCTCCATATATTTTTCTAAATATTCTTCGTGATTTTTTGCCCCGACTTTTGAGAAATTTTCTTCACTGAAAATGATGACCGTTTCAAAAATTGCATTTCTATTTTTCTGCGGATTTTTTCCAATCGCTTCTTTGTGCTTCTTCTCTATCTCGTTAAATTTTTTATCATCGAAAGAATAAATATTTTGATTTTGATTTTCGGGTTTTGTGACGTTTTGATTATTCGCGTGTGCACCTTTTCGCAACGCGTGAGCAATAACTTTTTTACCAGCTGCTTTTTTATAATATTTAGCTCGAATCGCAACATATTTTTTCATTCTTTTTTACCGTATTTTTTTATTATTATTTTTTTCTTTCTCTCCTTATGTCGTATCATAATATTTAATAATGTCAAATAAATTTTTTAACGGAGTAACACATCTTCTTTAACCCACTAAAGCACTACAAGTAGTGCGCGCCCTTCGGTTGGTCTTCGACTGGGCGATTTCATCGAGATTCTGCGAAAGCAAAAGCAAAAGAAAAAAGCAAAAGATAAAAGATAAAATCAAGGGCGAAAGGCAAAGGTAGTGCCGCCAATTTTTCAAGTCCAAAATCTCCCGATTTAAGACATAAAAAAAGCGGGGGCACTACTCCAAAAAACTGGGCACTTTTTAAATAAAAAATCTGGATGATTTTTTGATTGAAAAAAGCAAAATCAAGAATTCTCAAAATTCAAAATCTGGACGATTTACAATTTATAAGAAATCTCAAAGCACTTTTTAAATAATAAATCTGGATGATTTATTGATTGAAAAAAGCAAAAGAAAAAGACCTGAAATTATCGCTTCGCTCGGCAAAAGAAAAAAGCAAAAGATGGTTAATCAGGTAGAAGATTTTAAAAGATGTTAATCATGCTGCGCATATAAAAAATTTATTTATCGGCCCAGGATTTTTCTAGACTCAATATAATTATTGATTTGATTTCTTGAATTCAGTATATAAATTAAATCTTGATTTGCTTGTGTTGAATTATAATCTTTAATGTTTTTTAATCGCCATTTGAAATGTTCAATTAAATTAATTTCTTCTTCTTCATCATCAAAGCATTGCAAAAAATTATTTAAATCTAAACTTATAGATTGTTTATTTTTGCATTTGATTTTTATTAATTCAAAACCGTTTATTTCATTTGTATTATTTATTTTTGATATGTTGATTTTCATTTTTATTTCTCCTTTATTATTATTATTTTTGGTTTTCTACTGCTTCAAATAAGTTATAAAAAAATTGTGATCTTATAACTAAATTTAGTATTTACTTTATATACTGAAATTTAAAAATACATAAACCCACAAAATCAAGTTAAATGTAATGTTAAATAATACAAATAATTTAAATATACTAGACTCAAATAATGAGTCTATTTTTTTAAGAATATTTAATTTACTCATTGTAAAGCCTTAATTTTTTTTGACTTGGAAATACTGAACTTTCTTGATTCTCTTTTTTTGTTAACGCTTCAACACATAAAGAAATATTTTCTTTATCGCTATTTGAGTTAATACATTCAACAATTTTTTTAGCTCCATCTTCAAAACCGAGCTCATAACCTATTTTATAAATAAGCTTGTCTTCTTGAAGTTCTGCGAAAGTTTGAAAACTCGTCAAAGTCATTATAATTAATATTATTTTTTTCATTTGAAAACCTCATCTACACTCTCTGATAAATATTGATTTATTGTTGAGATACTAGATTTAAGTTCTGCGACCTGCTCCATTAAATCATTTATTTTTTCTAGCGAGTCTTCGAAATATTCTTTTTTATCGCTCGTTTTGAAACCTCCGCGAATTAAAAAATCTATATCTACTAACTGATTAATTAAAAGCATTATTGCTGTTTGATGACTTTCTTTTACTTGCTCGTAAATGTTGATTATTTCGCCAGTGTGTTGGTCATATCTCATTATTTCTATATCTTTCATTTTTTAAGTCTCCTTTGATTTTAATTTATATTCTCTTTTTACATTCCAAGCTTTTTTTATTGATAAACTTTAATAATAATTCATCTTGAACATTATCAATTTCACGATGGGAAGTTTCAAACATACAATTTTTAAAGTTTTCCCCAGCTTCTTCACCTTTTGCTTTTACTGTCATAGAGGCAAAGAATTTAGCGAATATCTCAAACGAGCCCACTTTGTAGCCTTTATTATATCCTTGCGTGTAATCTTCCGATTTTCCATCTGTTGCGAGTGCAACGCCTGCGCTTGCGGTGTTAAACATTAATACTGTTAGTATAATTATTAAATATTTCATTATGCTTCTCCGTTTGTTTTTATATTGTTTATCTCTTCAAATGTTAATAATTCGTTTTCTGCTAGCGTTTTTTTAACCAAGCTGAAAACCTCTTCTCTGACTTCTTTATTATTTAAGCCGTTTTTAAGTCCGTTTTTTAATATCTGTCTTAACAGCTCATTAATATCTTTTTGACTGTAATAGAGCCTTAAAATCACGCTTGAAATGTCTATAAACTCTTTACTGATGTTTATAGATGTTCTTTTATTTTTATTGTTAATTCCGTCATACCTCATCTTTTAACCTCATACTTTATAGTGTTTTTTTCTAAATATTCGATTACCTCTTGATGATTTTCAACATAACAATCAATATTGTTTTTACTAACTACTTCGTGAAAAAGAAAGCTTTCTATTTGATACAACAAAGACATTTTAAATTGTAGCGTATCATCTTCTTTTATATCCTTTGCTACTTCTTTTATTTTTTCAATAATTATTAGCTCTGCAATTAACCCTCCTTTCACAACATTATTAAAAACAGTTTTAGAAAAACATCTTAATAATGAGTCATTAATATTTAAAAATTCTTTTCTATACTCATGATCAAAAACAACTTGAATTGTATTAGTTTTAAAATCAGCTTTGCTTTGTCCAGTTGCTTCTATTATTTCAACATCTACATTTATTTTTTTCATTTTTTTAAACCTCCTCATCCATTTTTCCCCAAACAATATCATCATCATCTATTGATAAAATCCAAGGTGTCTTGTCTTTTGTTAATGTGCTGCATATCTCATAACAAGCGTTTTCGCTTTCTGTTACCTTCTCAAAAACTTCAGAGCAAAAAATATCAACATTGCATTGATTTATTTTATATTTCTTTTTTACAAAACGGTTATGCTCTGCTTTTATTCTTAATAAACTTTTTGATTTTATATATAAAGGTAAGTTGTATATTTCGCTTTTTTTCATTTTTTAAATCCTCTTTTGTTTGCTCTTATTTATAATATACACTGCTGAAAGTGTATTGCAAATCACATAATAGGAATAAAAGCAACACTTTATTTAATTTATTTTTTAAAAAGCCAGTGTTTATTTGAGTTTTTGAAGATTTAGGGTTGCGGATATTTATTTTGTAATGAAATGTAACCTATGATTTTTCGGGGTTTGTAATATATAATCAACCTGCTTTTTAACTATATTGTCATTGAGGGAATTTATGAGCTTTGGAATTTTAAAAGGATTGGCACTAACTGCAACGATCTCACTTGTCGGCTGCGGTGGCGGCGGCTCTAGCAGTTCTAGCAATGATGTAGAGAAACTTAAGAATGTAACTAATGTCGCAGGAAACTACACAATAATAACAAGTGTGTTCTCGATTGAATGTAGCACTGGGTTTACTGACACATCAAAAGCTATTGCCTTGTCTGGTAACATTTTACATTCTGGAAATAAAATCGAGTTTATCGGTGATGAAGAAGATTCAGGAGTCGGACTTACAATTATTGAAAATGATAAACCAAGTGGAATTATCGAACCTGATGGTAAATTTATAATGACCTCGGCAATTTTGGCAAGACAAGAGGGGATTGATGGTAATTTAACATTAAGTTATAACGTTTCTGGCTACTTTAACGATACTGGCTGGAAAGGTGATTTTGAATATTCAATATTCTTTCATGAGTCTTCAATGAATTGTGTTTATTCATCTCCTTTCTATGGCTCTAAAAGCTAGAATTTGAGAGAATAATATATTTTATATTATGAGCAGACATAAAAAAGCCCAGCAATTAGCTAGGCTTTAAAAGATTTTAGTTTTTTGGTTCGTGAAAAATTAGGGAATTATTAAAATAATAAATATTTAAATATAAAAAAACCCTAATTAAAGGGTTCGAAAAAATAAATCTAGAGTTAGACACTTAAAGCATAGCAACATTAAGTGTCTACTATTCAATAGAACATATTATTTTAATATGTCAAATTAAAATCTTGGAGCTGCAATACCTCCTCCACCATTTTTTAATACCTCAATTTCAGCTAATATTTTAGATTCTAATTCTCGCAGAGGGTCAGAACCAACAGGCAAACCATTTACTGCAATAAATCCGCCGATTGGATATCTAAAGTTATAAACTGCACTACTACAATCATAAGCAAAGTTATTCAGCTCAACAGAATTGTTTGCTGTGTCAGATTTAATGTTAGAACAAATTTGAGGCGCATTCTCATCAATGAATGGTTTTTCATCGCAATAATTAATATAAATATTATCTTGTCTTTCTCCCCAATTCGCTTCTAAATCTGTAACGCATTGAGATTTTACAACTGAACCTTCGCCGTGATTTTTTGGAGCTTCGATTGACTCTATATTAATATGATTTAAAGAAATTAATTTAGTATTAAACTGAATGCCTGCACTTGCAAATTGTGGCGAAAGACTCGCAACTAAAAGAGTTGTTATCATTATTATTATTTTTTTCATTTTTTATTTTCCTTTTTTTATTATTATTTTGGTTTTCTACTGCTCTATTAAATAGTTATAAGAAATTGTTGATCTTATAACTAAAATAATTTATTTCTTGGATCTTGGTTTTTTTGCTTCTGGTTTTTTCTTTTTAGGCTTTGGAGTTGTATAATTTATATGTGAGTTTTTAATATGCTTCTTGTCCATCTGTTCACTTTTACAGACATAAACAGCAGCATTAAACTTTGCATAATGAATTTTATCTTGGGATTGGTTCCAGACAATACGAGCATTTATACAGTAAATGTTCATATTCCCAGATTTTAAAACGCTTATATATTTATTTTCTTTTAGATACTTTATTGAGTCACTTAAAGACCTTCTACCTCTCTGAAAATGACTCATCATAGCTTCATACGAAACTATTAAAGCGTTTTCTGAACCCATGTTATTAACTAGAAAAGTAAAAACGGATGAAGCAACAGGGTTTCTTCTTGATAGCTCTTCTACATATCCATGTGCGACTTTCTCGTAAGCAAAAAATGGCTTTTTAACTATCTTAATTTCGCCAGTTTCTTTATCCAATTTTGTTGGGTAAACCTCACCGTTTTCTTTTATTTTAGTTTTAACTTCTAATACTAATTCTTTATCATCTTGCGTTTCGTTTACTATATCCATAATTTACCTTTTATATATTGATAATTATGTATTAACATTATTTTTTCATCTTGTCAACACAACCTATGCAGAAAAACGCACATTAGTGTGCACACCAAATGTTTTTTATATTATTTTTAATACTTTTTTATATTTTAAAAACTCAATAAATACGGGCTTTTTTAAGTGTTGAGTTCGTAAGTGTGCACATAGATTTAGCCCAGAAATATAGGCTTAAATGGTCAGTTTTGGCAAAACCTTGCACACTAGTGTATCCAGAAAATGCACATAGATTTAGCCCAGAAATATAGGCTTAAATGGTCAGTTTTGGCAAAACCTTGCACACTAGTGTATCCAGAAAATGCACATAGATTTTGATTTGAGCCAGTAAATACGGGCTTTTTTATTTTTCTCTTCTTATAATATTATAAATAATATTAATTAATAAAAATGAAATCTTTTTATTTGATTTATTTTTTTTAGATTTCACTTTAAAAGTGTTTATATTTAAAAACTCAAATAAACATTGGCTTTTTAAGTATTGAGTTCGTAAGTGTGCACATAGATTTAGCCCAGAAATATAGGCTTAAATGGTCAGTTTTGGCAAAACCTTGCACACTAGTGTATCCAGAAAATGCACATAGATTTTGATTTGAGCCAGTAAATACGTGGATTTATATTTTTTTCTTCTTATAGTCTTATAAATTGAGTATTAATTTAAACTTTCTTTTCATAATTTTTTTAGACAAGCTAAAAACAATCCCAAAAGAAACAAAAGACCTTACTTTAAAAATAATTCAAGTAATGAAGTTAAAAGACTAAAAGCTAAAAGCCTGAAAGTAGTCATACAGGCCAAGGCCTTCCTTCCAATCAAGCCATGAATGGCCCTTAAAAGACAAAATAAAGAACTTTTAAATAATTTTGATGTGATTGTATGACTAAATAAAGAAAGGGCCGTTTAACGGCTTAACCGAGGCAAAGCCTCATCAAGACAGATTAGCCATTTATGGCTATATTTAGATGTTATTTCATGTAGACAACATGTATACAACTACAAAACCCTTTAAAATCAACAACTTAACCTATTTATAAGCTAATCACGGTTATTTCGGCCAGCTAGAAGCGCAAGCGACTAGATCTGGCCTCTTTTTTTGCCTAAATTTTAGAAAGATCAAAGCGAAGGAGCTATAATTCATATATCGATCCATTAAATCTAAATGGCTAACAATTAAGATACCTATATGAAAAACTGCTCTGAGCATCAGCTACACCTCCGCATCGCCGAACTTGAAGAGCAGGTTAAAGAACAGCAGCTAGCCTTAGACAGCCAGCAATCTGATCAACTTCTAAGTAAGCGATATCAAGAGCTGGTAGAGCACGCCCCTGTTTGTATTCACGAAATCGATCAGCAGGGTAAATTAGTTAAAATGAATCCTGCGGGTCTGGAAATGCTAGGACTTAGCTTAGAGTCTGAGGTGGTTAATACCCCTTACTTAGACTTTGTGGGTGATGCCAACTTAGGCCGTATTCAAGGGTTAATGCAAGAAGCATTAAAGGGACATCAAGCTTCTCATTTTCAATTCACTGTCGATACACCCACCGGAGATAAAACATTTGAATCCAACTTTATTCCCATGTATGACCCCAAAGGCAATATTTCAAAATTGATGGGTGTGACCCGTGACATTACCCTAGAACACCAATCAGAGGGTCATCTTATAAAGGCAAAAGAACTCGCTGAAAATGAGAACCTCGCAAAAAGTAAATTCATGGCAAATATTAGCCATGAATTAAGAACGCCCATCAATGGTATTTTAGGCGCATCACAAATTTTAGCCTATGAGAACCTAACAAGTAATCAAGCAGAATTTGTTGATATCATTCATTCGTCCAGTGATATTTTACTTCAGTTAATTAACGATCTACTTGATATATCAAGCCTAGAGGTCGGCAAAAATCGCTTAATGTTAAAAGAGGTCGATTTACCGACATTAACAAAAAACATATTCAATATGTTTCGTATTGAAACTCGACAAAAATCATTATCGTATGAAATAAATGGTCTAGACCTCTTACCCACCTCAGCTTATATTGACGGCCTTAGAGTCACTCAGGTTTTACAGAATATTATCGGTAATGCCATAAAATTTACCGATCAAGGCAGCGTAATCATTAATATTAAGGCAAAGTTCTTAACCGCCAATTCTTTTTCATTCATAGCAGAAATCATTGATACCGGTTTAGGAATTCCAGCATCTCGACAACAAGATATATTCAATTCCTTTACACAATTAGATATGGACATTTCGAAACGAAAAAAAGGATCTGGTTTAGGATTATCCATTTGCCAAAAACTTTGCCAGCTAATGTCTGGCAGTATTAACGTCGAGAGTCATCCAGGAAAAGGATCAACATTCACCATTGAACTTCCAATGCAGCTAAAGAGTGAAACGACAACTATTTCCCCAAAGATACTCAGCAATAACAAACAACAGCTAACGAACGTACAACGCCAATATGGTAGAAAAGTATTGTTGGTTGAAGATAATATTGTTAATCAAAAAGTGACCATAAAGTTATTACAAAAATTAGGCTTGCAGGTAGTCGTTGCAAATGATGGTCAAAATGCCATAGAGCTATGTAAGAAAGAAGTATTTGATATTATTTTAATGGATATTCAAATGCCCATTATGGATGGTATCCAAGCAACCAAACAGTTATCAATACTGCCAAATTTTACTCAACCCCCTATCATTGCTTTAACAGCGTCAGCATCCCAGCAAGAGCAATTAGAATATAATGCAGCTGGCATGTCTGGATTACTGGCTAAACCCATTCGCTTAGAAACTCTAATTGAAGAATTTGATACTTGGTTTAACCCTGAAACTCTAAAAGTTCTTACTTAAAGTAGCTGATTGTGACCTCAGACATACACCACTACGATAATGGCAAGCCGCTCAACCGCTCTGATTCGATTAAACGACAACTAGAGCGAGATGCAGCAAAGCACTTCTTACGCCTGTATGAGCAGATGCATCAAACCCCTATGCGTAATATCTCGCATAACGAACCTTCTAGGCCTGATATTTCCTGCCATTTGGACGGTAAGCCACTGGATCTAGAAATCGCGCATTTATACGCTAGCGCCAGCGAAGCTAGAATATTAAGCCAAGAACTCATTGATCAAATACAAGGCCACCAAGTGCCTATTAAATTCCCTAATAAAGAATTAGAGCCCAACGACAAAGAACTAGAACTGTTCAACTATTTATCCGACCTTATTAAAATGAGCAGTCAGCAGCGGCTAATTACCGCACTCAGTCGAATATTAATCAGCAAAGGCCAGAAGCATTACGACTCAGCCCGTGTATGGCTGGTAATCCGCAATGCCAGCCCGCTTTGGCAAGCCAAGGATTTCCAACAATGCATACAGCACTTCCAAGTACCCAATAACCCGTTCGAACAAATTTGGCTATTACCCGAGTTTGACGGCAGCCAGCTACCTATCCAACTTTTTTAGATTCTTTTTTTTAGATCAACTCAAATCTTGTTTCAACGAAATTTTCCCTATAAAGTGTCCCAAACTCAAATAATACAAACATAAAGATGGAACGCTTA
>Ga0209395_1004401_pt1 | contig 16578 bp, 14 predicted proteins | sample GOMGulsemesocosm_3_FD_184635 | JGI IMG/M metagenome (GOLD analysis project Ga0209395, IMG submission 184635) | Methane-oxidizing microbial communities from mesocosms in the Gulf of Mexico - GOM9D Gulf of Mexico (SPAdes) (version 2) | ecosystem: Environmental > Aquatic > Marine > Cold seeps... | reverse complement strand
ACGAGGAGGTCGCAGGTTCGAATCCTGCCACCCCGACAATATTAATGCTAAGGGCTCTTAGCTCAGCTGGATAGAGCACCTCCCTTCTAAGGAGGCGGTCGAAGGTTCGAATCCTTCAGGGCTCACTGAAAGACTTACAGGAAACTGTAGGTCTTTTTTGTTTTTAGATAAGTTTTAATACTCTCTTTTAATTAAGTATAATGCTTGAAAGCCTTGTGAGAAATAGAAACTAGAAGTATATTTGCAACCGCAAATTAATATTGCGAATTATTTTATTGAAGAGGTGTCTAGGTTTCGATTCTTAGTTTCTCCGCAAATAAAAATTAATTCGGGGTGTAGCGTAGCCCGGTCATCGCGCCTCGTTTGGGACGAGGAGGTCGCAGGTTCGAATCCTGCCACCCCGACAATATTAATGCTAAGGGCTCTTAGCTCAGCTGGATAGAGCACCTCCCTTCTAAGGAGGCGGTCGCAGGTTCGAATCCTGCAGGGCTCACTGAAAGACTTACAGGTAACTGTAGGTCTTTTTTGTTTTATATTGCATTTGTAGTACTTCACAAGGTTTTTAAGAGTGTTTCTTAACTATTCCATTAACCCATTATTTAAGTAAAGTATGCCTTTTAAGGTATACATTTAGGTACACCACTTTTAAAATCAGAAAATAGTATGAATTTATTTAATCTAGAATTTTTTTTCAAACACAGTACTACTCTTAAATGGAGTCCCTATGGAGGTTGTGTCCGAATTATTAGGGCATAGTAAAATTAAAGTTACTCAAGAGTATTTTGCTAAGGTTGTGAAGAGTAAAGTTGGTGAGGAGGTTTTGAAATTGAAATGTATTATGAAAACTTAAATGATTGAAAGTTAAAACATTAAAAATCACTATAAATAGTGAGTAAAAATACTCAATTATGGTTAGTTGGGATTCTGTTTTATTGCACTACATTCGCTGCAAAAAAAAACTAACTCAAAAATTTATATTTATGAAAGTAAAGTTACTTTTAGTACTATTGTTAGTAGGACGATTGACCTATGCGCAAACTCAAATAGGTCAAGATATTGATGGTGAAGCTGCTGGGGACGAATTTGGGTACGCAGTTAGTTTAAGTTCTGACGGATTGATTGTTGCGATAGGAGCTTTTTATAATGACGGTAACGGAAGTAATTCTGGTCATGTTCGAGTATTTGAAAACATCTCTGGGACATGGACACAAATTGGAGTAGATATAGATGGTGAAGCTACTGGTGACGATTCAGGTTGGTCAGTAAGTTTAAGCTCTGATGGAACGATTGTTGCGATAGGAGCTCCATATAATGATGGTAACGGAACTATCTCTGGTCATGTTCGAATATTTGAGAATATTTCTGGGACATGGACACAAATTGGAGCAGATATTGATGGTGAAGCTACTGGTGACCGTTCTGGTTTGTCAGTAAGTTTAAATTCTGACGGTTCAATTGTTGCGATAGGAGCTTATACAAATGATGGTAACGGAACTGACTCTGGTCATGTTCGAATATTTGAGAACATCTCTGGAACTTGGACTCAAGTAGGTGCAGATATTGATGGTGAAGCTGCTGAGGACTATTCTGGTTTGTCAGTAAGTTTGAGTTCTGATGGAACGATTGTTGCGATAGGAGCTCCATATAATGATGGTAACGGAAGTGATTCTGGTCATGTTCGAGTATATCAAAATATTTCTGGGACATGGACACAAATTGGAGCAGATATAGATGGGGAAGCTGTTAGTGATGGGGCTGGTGCTTTAGTAAGTTTAAGTTCTGATGGAACGATTGTTGCGATAGGAGCTCCATTTAATGATGGTAACGGAAGTAATTCTGGTCATGTTCGAGTATTTGAAAATATCTCTGGAACTTGGACACAAATTGGAGCAGATATTGATGGATCAGCTGCTAATGACCAAACTGGTCGGTCAGTAAGTTTAAGTTCTGATGGAACGATTGTTGCAATAGGAGCTCCATATAATGATGGTAACGGAAGTAATTCTGGTCATGTTCGAATATTTGAGAATATTTCTGGAGTATGGACACAAATTGGAGCAGATATTGATGGAGCAGCTCCTAATGACCAATCTGGTAGGTCAGGGTCAGTAAGTTTAAGTTCGGATGGTTCAACTGTTGCGATAGGAGCTCATTTTAATGATGATAATGGAAGTGAATCTGGTCATGTACGTATGTTTACAAACCCAGCATTAAGTATTCAAGATAACACATTTGGTTCATCATTTAGTGTATATCCAAATCCGAGTAATGGAATATCAAAAATACAATTAGGAGAAAATTACAATACAGTAACTGTAAATGTATTTAATGTATTAGGGAAGCAAGTAGCTAACCAAGAATATAATAATACTAATGAGATAGAATTAAATACTCAAGAATACGCAACAGGTATTTATTTCATAAAAGTACAATCTGGAGCTAAGGAAGCAACTATTAAGTTGGTTGTGAAGTAAGTTAAAGATTAATAATATTATATAAGAGACAGTCAGAAATGGCTGTCTCTTCTTGTTTAAGGGAGTTTCTGATAAAGTTAGTAGTCTACATCTGATTGAACCCTATATTCTAAAAACACATCTTTGAGTAGTCAGTAAATCAACACTAAATATTTATCCAAAACCATAACCAATCTTTTAAGTGCATATTATTCATTATTAAAAATTAGTTATTACAAACTGACAAAAGATTTTAATGGCTAAGAAGAGAAGGAAAAAGAATTTTTTTAGCTATCTTCATAAACATGAACAGATTAGGAGAGAAAATTAAATCATTTGGAGTTAATATTAACTTTGACTCCTTGGGGGAGTTTGTCAAATCATTAAAAATTGATGAAATATCTTATCTCCCCTTTATCAAAGATCCGGAAAACAAAGGAGAGTATGGAAGAAATATATGTTCAGTAGAACCATTTGAATGTGTACTTATAAATTGGCCTGCAGGAATAGAGAGTGCTGTTCATCATCACAAAGGTTTATTTGGTTATGTTTTGGTGCTTGAAGGGGAGTTAGATAATATCTCCTATAGGTTTAAAAAAGAAAATTTAGAAGAGTATTCAGTTGATAGATATGGAAGGGGTGGGGTAATTCCAGAACCTGATGGGGTAATACATAAACTACGTAATAATTCAAAAACAGAAAGGGCTATAACACTGCATTTCTACTATCCAGCAATTCATAGTTTTGAAGGAATGGAAATTTTCAACTTAGAAAAAGGAGTTATAGGCATTTTAAGTAATCTAGCTAAAACAGCAACTTGGAGCTCAAAACAGGGGCATTTTAAAGAAATCAAAGAGAATGCTTTCAAGTTTATTTCATTTGAACAGCTTAACTATAATAATAGTCATGTCATTAATTATATTATTCCAAAGCCTTCTGTTAGTAAGATAAATGAAATGAACTCTGTTTACTTTGATGAACAGTCTTTAAAATATGACTTTTCAGATTTTAATCAACCTAATAGAAAGTTATACATAGACTCGATTGATAATTTAATAGCTGAAGGCATAGAGGCTAAGAAGGACCTTACTAAATATCTAGATGTAGCAACAGGAACAGGGCGAAGGGCTACGCATATAAAAGAGTTGTCAAAAAGAGAGTATGAAATTGTAGGGGTAGATATTAGTGAAGCTATGTGCAAAATTTCTGAATCGAGAGGAATTAGAACCTATTGTCAGAATTGGGTAAATGAAGATTCACATATAGGAGAATTCTTTGATGTAATAAGCTTTTTGTATGCATTTGGTCACATTGCTACGGAGAGTGAAAGGATTAAGACTTTCAATAAAATAGCTTCCTATTTGAAACCTGATGGAGTTTTTTATTTTGACATCTTTAGCCTTAGGAATAAAAATGAATGGGGAGGGCTTGTTGAAAGAAAATTTCATGAAAAAAAACTCGAGAACTTTGGTTATCAAAAAGGAGATGTCTTTTATCGAAAGAAAGAATTAACGGAGGTTGCTTTTCTACATTATTTCACTGTTAAAGAAATAGAATTCTTATTGAATAAATGTGGGTTTAAAATTACAAATATTAGATATGTTGGATACTCCAAGAATCCAGGGGAAATAGTTTCAGACGAGGAATCGGGAAATATATTTATAGAATCTAGGAAAATAAATGGGAACACTTTTAGTTATACTCAAAAATAGAGTAGTGGTTAAGTTACTATAAATAGTAATAACCTAGGATCAGGTTCGAATCCTGCAGGGCTCATATAAAAACTTACTGGAAACAGTAGGTTTTTTTGTTTCTATACCATTTTCAATACTTCACAAGGATTTTAGGGTTTAGCCCTTTAGTTCATTAAATTCAATTATTTAAGTAAAGGATGCTTTTTGAGCTACACTTTTAGGCATCACTTTTTTGCTTTGGGTAGGCATCTTTTAAAATCAGAAAATAATATGAGTTTATTTAAATGATAAAAATTTCTGCAACTACTATGTTGCTCTTAAATGGAGTTCTGATGGAGGTTGTATCAGAATTTTAGCACATAGTAAAATTACAGTAACACAACAGTATTGTGCTAAGGTTGTGATGTATAAAGTTAGTTATGAGATATTTAAATTTAAAAAATAATTTAAAATAATGGGTAACAATTAATTATAAAAAGGAACTATTAAATGTACAGACGTCTGATTATTAACTAGGTTTTAAAACTAACTAATAATTAAATTTATTATGGGGAATGCAAAAATTTATTTAAAACAGGGAATTCTACTGCTTGGAATTTCTTTAGCACTTGTAAATTGTCAAAAAGATGATGAGATAGTTAGGAGACCAAATTATGTAGAACAATCAGAGTTAAAAGTCCAAACTCTTAATTATGAACAGATAAGTTCAAATGAAGGAATTGTAAATTCCCTTCAACGATTTATTCCTAAGAAGTTCAAAGGGCAAAATTCAGCAAGAGAAATATATAATGCAGAACATGGTTTTACAATAAATACTGACTTTGTTAAATATATAGAAGATTCTGAAAACAATAAACACTCATATAGTTTCCCATTATCAAGAGAAAATCCTACAACAAGTAATCTTGAAAATTTATTGCTTAGTTCCAATGGTAACGATGGGTATAATGCATACATTGTTCAATATGGTTTTACAGCAAATGAATATTCTAGTTTAGATGAAAACACAATAACTAATTATAGTACACAATTTATTCCAATAGATTTTGATTTATCTGTATTTAATGATGGGGAACTTTTAAAAATATTATATGAGTGTAGTGAACAATGGATTTATGTGACTCAAAACTATCATGATAACACTGGGGATAATCATGGAGTGCTTAATGATGGTACTTGCCCAGTTTCAAGTTGTGGTAATGGCAAATCAGGCTGGGTAATCTCGGAATTTAGTTGTGGTTTTTATGAAGACGGGTCATCAAGTTCTGGATCAGGTTCAACAACAACAACAACAACAACAACAACAACAACAACAACAAATACTGGCCCAAGTTCAACTTCTAATCCGGATTCTGATCCAATAATAACAGCTCCTGCTATAGCTGAAGATGACGATGAATACGAAGATGATGATTGTAATACTTTTGAGGAAAGAGTTAATGATGTTTTAAGTACTGAAGGTGGATTTGTAAATGACCCTGCAGACCCAGGAGGTGCAACCAATAAAGGAATCTCTTGGAAAGTATGGGTTTCTAATTCCGACGATATCTTAGGAGTATCACCTACTTTAGATAATTTAGAAAACCTCTCTGATGAAAATGCTAAGCTAATTTATAAAGAACTATATTGGGATAAAGTTTATGCAGATGATATTAATGATGGTGATTTAAGGTTTTTATTATTTGATTTTTTTGTAAACGCAGGAGGAAATGCTATAAAAAGCTTACAAAAAACTCTTTTGAGTTTAGGTATACCAGTAAGTGTAGATGGGGTAATGGGAATAAATACAATTAATGCAATTAATAATTACTCAAATCAAGTAGAATTATATAATTCATTTAAAGTTGAAAGGCAGAATTATTATAATAGAATAACTAACAAAAGTATTGAGAGGTACGTTCAAAAGTTTCCAGATGCAACAGAAAGTAATCTTTTGATGCATACCTTTAAAAGGTTTATTAATGGTTGGACAAATCGTGTAAATCATTTTATAGACAAAACTCAATCAAATCCAAATAATGTTAACTGTTAAAAATAAATAAAAATGAAAAAATATATACAGATATTAATTTTCCTATTATCATCTTTCTCTTTTAGTCAAATATCAGGTACTTGGTACTGGGATTTTGGAAATTATAAACATAGTATGGAATTAGACCTAGAATTAGTTGGGACAGAGCTTAAAGGTTATCATTGTTCAAGTTTTTATGATGGTAATAAGATAGATTGTATTGAGAATAATAATCTTCTAGATGATTGTTCTTTACTTCTAACCCAAGTTTCTTTGAATGTTTATCAAGGTACTATAAAAAGTGGTTTCAGTGATACGGAAGGTGTAGTTAAGATAACTTATTCAGCAGTCACTGATGAGATTTTATTCGAAGTAATTCAAGATCCTTTGGGTGAATTTTATTTACCAAATAATGTTACATTAAATAAAACACCATAGGTGTTTGTCAAAAAGACAGTCAGCAATGGCTGTCTTTATTTTATTTAAGTATTAACTTGTAGTTTTGATAGCTTGTTTAGAAGTGGCTGGATGTTTTGTGTGGTGCTCTATAGATGTTGTATATTGTAGCTAAGATATGGATAAGACAATCGATAAAGCAATTAAGGTTTTATAAGTACCTTGTAATACTATTCACAATAGTTTACTGGATATATGTTATAATTGATGATTACAACTTTATTGTACAGTATTGGGATAGTGGTCGGTTACTATACCTAGGGATTTGGTTAATGTATTATGTAGGTTATTTAATAGCTTTAACTATATATTATTGGGTTTCTTCGGCAGTAATAATATTTATATATCATAAAGTAATTAAAAAAACGATATGAAAAATTTATTATACATACTTACAACAGCTTTACTAATTAGCTTTACTGTAAATGCACAACCGACAACAAATGAATTAAGCACGAGTGATTTTAACCAGATAAAGGTTAATGGTGTTTTGTTTACAACTGTAAAAAACACTATTGGTAACGAAAGCGCATTAACAGCCTTATTTGGCACTCCTACTAACGTTCAAGAGGGGCTTGATGGACTAGGCGATGGATGGAGAGAGCTTAGTTTCAATAATATTAGTTTTAATTTTGATGATGTACATTCAAATACAGATACACCAGAAGTAACCTATTTATCAGCTCAAACCTTTGAAGTTTTAGGTATTACAATAAGTGTAGGCGATGATATATCAACATTCTTATCTTCTAGTAACTTTCAAAGTCGTACAAGACTTGACGGAATGATATCTGTATCGATAACATGGGGGAATGGTGATTGTTGCCCTTTTATTATTGAATACAACTGTTCAAATATTGTTACCAGTATCAAATACTTTGTTTGGTCGTAGTTTAGTAACATAAAACACTTAAAAGGCTATCTTAATTGGTAGCCTTTTTCTTTTTAGACAGAGTATTCGATGGTGATTAAAAACTGTTATGACCGGGCTGAATGAGGTGTGCTGGGGTACATGGAATTCTGGTGAGGAAGTTATGAGGTTGTAGGTTTTAATTTCTTTAACACTAATAGCTTATTATCACATATACCATTATTTAAATTGACTAATAAGTAGCTTCTATTTTATTTGTTGTTTTAATATTTCACATGTAATTCATTGAGGCCTATATATATAGTTCCCTAAAAGTGCTTTTTGTTACCCAAAAAAAATAAATAAGATTTCTATACCTTTAAAACACTAATTAATAATTTAAAATATAGAAAAATGAAAAAATTAATTTGGGGATTATGCACCTTAGCATTACTATTTACATCTTGTCAAGATGATTCAAATGATTTTGTTAACGAAGAGGGTTTAAGTATTAACACTCAGAGAAGCGAAAAACAATGCTTTTCAATGGATGTGTTAGATAAAAATTTAAAGGAAGACCCTTCTTTAGCAGGTAAAATGGCTTCAATAGAAGCTCAAACAAAAGAATTTATTGCCAAAGGAAACTTTAAAAGACTCGTTAATGGTTCTATTGAAATTCCAGTTATCTTTCATGTAATTTACAGAACAGCAAGTGAAAATTTATCTTTACCCGTTCTAGAAGGTCAAATAGACGCATTAAATGAAGATTTTAATTTACAAAACCCTGGTAGAAATACTATTCCTTCTGAATTTGCTACTGTTGAAGCTAATGTTGACATTTCATTTGTAATAGAAGATGTTATTAGAGTACAGAACACTAAAAAAAGAAGATGGCAACCAAATGATGGCATGAAATTTTCCTCAAGTGGAGGAAGTGATGTTGTAAATCCAGAAGAGTTTTTAAATATTTGGATTGTAAATTATATGCCTTACCATGGAGGACAAATTCTAGGTTATGCACAGTTTCCAGGAGGTAGCCTTTCAACTGATGGTGTAGTCCTTGCAGCTAACTTCGTTGGTGCGACAGATAGAACAGCTACTCATGAAGTTGGACATTATTTAAATTTACGCCACATATGGGGTGATGGAGGTTGCGGTGCTAGTGATTTTGTTGCTGACACACCAGATTCAGATGCGCCTAGTAGAGGATGTCCAGCATATCCAACAGTTAATTGTGGAACCAATGATATGACAATGAATTTTATGGATTATTCTAATGACGACTGTATGAATATGTTCACGGTGGGTCAAAAAGCTAGAATGGATGCTATATTTACCACTGGAGCGTTCAGAGCATCTATGGCAGATTAACGTTAGCACTCTTTAATATATTATTTAAAGACAGTCAGCAATGGCTGTCTTTTTTGGTTATAGGGAGTCTTTGAATCTGAATTATGAGCACATAGTAAAATTACTGTTACGTAAGAGTATTTAAGGTTGTTAAGAGTAAAGTTAGTGTGGAGATGTTGAAGTTGAAAGGTATTATATGACCTTAATTTATTAAAGTTAAAAACATTAAATATCACTATAAATAGCGAATAAAAATACCCAATTATAGTTAGGTGAAAATCTATTTTTAACAACTACATTCGCGGCAAAATAACTAACTCAAAATTTATGAAAATAAAATTATTTCTGGCACTATTATTACTAGGTAGGTTAACCTTTTCGCAAACCCAAATAGGTACAGATATTAATGGAGAAGCAGCAGACAATTTATCAGGATGTTCAGTAAGTTTAAGTGCTGATGGGAGTGTCGTGGCTATTGCGGCTCGTTTAAATGATGGTGTAAATGGTACAGATTCTGGTCATGTACGTATTTATGAAAACACATTAGGTGTTTGGACTCAAGTAGGAGCAGATATTGATGGAGAAGCAGCAGGTGATAGATTAGATATTGTAAGTTTAAGTGCTGATGGTAATATTGTAGCTATTGGAGCTTATTTAAATGATGGGGCAAATGGTTTGGGGTCTGGTCATGTCCGTATTTTTGAAAATATTAGTGGTACTTGGACTCAAATAGGAGCTGATATTGATGGAGAAGCACAAGGAGATAGTTCAGGAAGTTCTGTAAGTTTAAATTCAGATGGTAGTATAGTAGCTATTGGAGCTACAAATAATGATAGCAATGGTATAGATTCTGGTCATGTCCGTATTTATGAAAACATTAGTGGCACTTGGACTCAAATAGGAGTTGATATTGATGGTGAAGCTACAGGGAATGGATCAGGATATTCTGTGAGTTTAAGTGCAGATGGTAGCATAGTAGCTATTGGAGCTCCATTTAATGAAGGAGTAAATGGTTTAAGTTCTGGTCATGTCCGTATTTATGAAAATGTTAGTGGCACTTGGACTCAAATAGGAGCTGATATTGATGGAGAAGCGATTAATGATTTATCAGGATATTCTGTAAGTTTAGGTGCTGATGGTAGTATAGTTGCTATTGCTGCTCGTTTTAATGATGGTAATGGGACAAATTCTGGTCATGTACGTGTTTTTGAAAATATTTCAGGTGTTTGGACTCAAATAGGAGCTGATATTGATGGAGAAACAAGTAATGATGAATCAGGATGGTCATTAGACATAAATACTGATGGTAACATAGTAGCTATTGGTTCTATTGAAAATGATGGTAATGGAAATATTTCTGGTCATGTACGAATATTTAAAAATCAAAGTAGTACTTGGTCACAAATAGGTACTGATATTGATGGAGAAATATCACCTGATCAATCAGGGTATTCTGTAAGCTTAAATTCAGATGGTAGTATAATTGCTATTGGAGCTGTTTTAAATTCAGGAACTTTTGGATTTGCTTCTGGTCATGTACGTGTATTTGATTTAAGCTCGGTTTTAAGTGTAGAAAATCATACTTTTGGCACAGAATTTAATGTATATCCAAACCCAAGTAATGGTTTTTCTAAAATTAACTTAGGAGAAACATATAATCAAGTTAATGTACAAATAGTAGATATCTTAGGGAAGTTAGTAAGTACTCAAAGTTATAGTGATACAGACACAGTGATGTTAAATACTCAAGAATACGCAACAGGTATTTATTTCATAAAAGTACAATCAGGAACTAAAAGAGCTACAATTAAGTTGGTAGTGAAGTAAATTTAGTAATCTTAATATAATACAGGGAGACAGTCAGCAATGGCTGTCTTTTTTGGTTTTATCATAATTAAATATCATGGTAATGTTGCTTCAAATACGACTAGAGTTTCAATATGTTGATTACTGATTTTCTCATAAGCTCCAGGGAATTTTTCAATATTATTCATGAATACCTCGTCTTCAAAATAGTAGTCTCGAAAGGGGACTTTTTGTTCTCCAATAATTTTTACCTCCATACCCCAGTCTTTCATCAGGGTTGTACTTTTTTTCACATCTGCCACAGTTGATTGTATAAAAATGAGTCTTCCCCCTTGTTTTACAAGTTTGTGCGCATCGTTTATTAAGGTGTCTATAAAATATCTGTAATAGCGTTTTCCTGACGTCACAAATGGTGGGTTGGTAATAAGTACATCAAATGGGCCTTTGTTAATATGGGTCCAGTCAGCTACTACATATTCAACGGGCAGATTAATATTATTTTTCAAGATGTTGTGACGTGTATTGCTAAGTATGTCCTGATTGATTTCTGTTACGGTTAGTTTTTTTGGTTTTTGTTGAGAAATAAGAATCGTATGATTTCCTGACCCGCTACCTAATTCCAAAACTTCTTTGTCTTTAAGGTCTAAAGTAAGAATCATATTGCCTAAATGCATTCCATGAGGTGTAGGATTCCAAACCCCTTCTGGTACATCAAGGTCTAAGGTTGTATCTCCAAAATTTAATGTAAGTTCTTGGGGGTAAAGATTGTTTACTGTGTACATGTGATTTGATTATGAATGTTAATATAAAATACCAGTTGTTTTATGGTACAGTATGATCTTTAGAATAATTAAGTAATTCACCTTCTGATTTGGCAATAAGAATAGACCCGCAGCTATCACTCCAAACATTTACGGCTGTTCTGAACATGTCCAGAATTCTATCAACGGCTAATATTAAACCTATTCCTTCAAGAGGCAAGCCAACAGCGGTTAATACTACAGAAATCATTACAAGGCCAGCCATGGGTATTCCAGCGGCACCAATAGAAGCGAGTAGTGAAGTGGCTACTACAATAATTTGCTCAACAAAACTTAATTCAATCCCATAAGCTTGGGCAATAAACATTGCAGCTATACATTCATAAAGCGCTGTACCATCCATATTTATTGTTGCTCCCAATGGTAGCACAAAACTGGTTACTTTATTGGAAACACCTGCTTTGTTTTCTATAGCTTCCATGGTTAAAGGTAGTGTAGCAGAAGAGGATGAAGTAGAAAAAGCGGTTAGTAATGGGATAGACATTGATTTTAAATGTAAGGAAGGATTCACTTTTCCGAAAAACTTTAAAATCAAAGGAAGAACAATAGAGGAATGTATTATAAGTGCAGCAAGTACAGTTATCATGTATAGTCCTAATCTCTTAGAAATCCCAATTAAAGCTGCGGAATCTCCTGATTGCTCAGCTACAGTTACGGCAACAATACCTAAAACACCAAATGGAGTAAATTTAATGATTAGCGTTGTGATTTTCATCATTAATTCAAAACCGGCATTTACACCGGTGAGTAAAAAAGTTTTATGTTGTTCATTTAATCTTGTAATGAAAAACCCCATCAATAGGGCGAAGAAAATAATGGATAACATTTGATTGTTAACTAATGCGTCAAAAATATTTTCAGGAATAATATTTATTAAGGTAGCGCCAAAAGAATCTGTAGCAACACTCAAGCCTTCAACTTCTTGCACCAAGCCTAAATCGGCACCAACACCAGGTTGAATAAAATTAACCAAAAATAAACCAGTGGTAATAGCTAATACACTTGTAAGTAGGTAGTAAGAAATGGTTTTTAAACCTAACTTACCTAAATTTCCGCCGCTTCCAATATTGGCTACACCTGAGGCGATTGATGTCAGGATTAATGGTGCTACAACCATTTTTAAACTTTTCATAAATAAATCTCCCATCCAAGAGACATATTTTACATAATTTGCTAAAAATAGTCCGTATCCTATTGCTAAAATAATAGCAATGAGAATTTGCCAATGAAGCTCAAATTTTTTCATATGTATACATGTAAGCGTGTTATAATAATATAGGCTTAATATAAAAGATTTGAAAAGTGTTGGGGAAACTCGTTGTTATACGATAACTAAGATAGTCATTTTCTGATGATTAAATATAATTTAGAGAATGCAGATTTTTTTAATAAAAACTAAAGTATGAATGATATGATAAAGTAGTTATAAGGAAAGAATGTAACTACTATGTGAGTGAAATTAGTATCTAATACGGTTATAGCTATACAAAATTGTTTAAAAAAATAAAGCAACGTTTTAAGAAAAACGTTGCTTTTGTAGTTTAATTATTAACCCCTTAATTATAAACCATGAGGCAAATATATAAAATCTATTGGATTGGTAGGCTATTATTTTATTTTTTTAACATAAAATCATAAGTTTTGTGATAAAAGTGATATTGTAAAATGAATATGGTAAGGGAGAAAGAGAAGTAGATATGCTATTTTAATTGCTTTAGTGATATGAGAATAGTATAAAAAAATAAAGCAACGTTTAAGAAAAACGTTGCTTTTATAGTTTAATTATTAACCCCTTAATTATAAACCATGAAGCAAATATATAAAATCTATTGGATTGGTAGGCTATTAATTGTTTTTTTTTCATTTTTTAAAATATTTCCTCCATTTTATTCACTCATTAAATGTTAAAATTTCTTAAAATAGTCACGTATGCAATTTATTAACTTACATTTGTACCTACAATTGTTGTTTGTACATGAATAAATTATCAGATATATTAAAAAGTAATGCCTCTTTACCATTGGCAAAAGAAGTAATTTTAAATGTTTTATGTACAAATAACTATATTTCAGAAAAATACACACTGTTTTTTAAAAAGTTTGAAATTACAGGTCCACAATACAATGTGTTGCGAATATTACGAGGACAAAAAGGAGTGCCTGCCAACTTATCAACCATACAAGAACGTATGGTACACAAAAATAGTAATGCCGGAAGGTTAATTGATAAATTGCTAACAAAAGAATTGGTTGAGCGTTGTGTGTGTGCTAAAAATCGAAGAAAAATTGAAATATCAATTACAAAAAAAGGCTTAGAGAAGTTGAGTGAGATTGATTCTAAATTGGATGGTTTGGAAAAAGAAGGTTTAAAAAATCTATCAATTGAGGAGGCTGTTACATTAAACGAATTATTAGAAAAATTAAGAACATAAATAAACAATTAATTAAATAACTATGAAAATGAATAACACATTTAAAATCGGAGTGGTAGCAATAATAGCATTTGCTTCATTTGCTTTTACATCATTAATTACTAAAGAAGTTAAAATAAGTGAAAGTACGGTTAACTGGAAAGGATATAAAGTTACTGGAGAACATTCAGGAACAATACAATTGAAGGAAGGTACATTGACTTTCGAAGGTGATAAGTTAACTGGAGGACAAATTGTTATTGATATGACATCGATAAAAGTTACTGATATGCAAGGTGAATATGCTGATAAATTAGCGGGTCACCTAAAAGCAGATGACTTTTTTGGAGCAAAGAAGTTTCCTACAGCAACATTGAAGTTTACAAAATTAAGTGGTCATGGAGCACATTATCATGTAACAGCTGATATGACTTTAAAAGGAATTACTAGCCCTGTTAGCTTTGAAATGCAAGTTGCAGCTAACTCAGCAACGGCTAAGTTGAAAATTGATAGAACTAAATACGGTATTAAGTATGGTTCAGCTAGTTTCTTCGATGATTTACAAGACAAAGCAATATATGATGAATTTGATATTGATGTAGCTATTAAGTTCTAATAGCAATAAAAAGTAAATATAAAGAGGTTGTCTGAAAAGATAGCCTCTTTTTTTTGGTTGAATTTTAGGTTCCCCAGACGAATAAAATAGTATTGCTTAATACATGCTTCGAGTGCATGTATCGAGAATATTGATTAAAAAGAGTATATTGTAAAGGATTTTTTGAATATGAAATATAGTCTAATCTTATTAGTAATACTTGTGTCTTGTATGTCAAAAGACAAGAAGAAAGCTGTGAGTTCAAAGCAGTTGCTTCAAGATACATTAGTAGCTGCTAAAGAAGAAAAAGTTGATTCTTCAAAAGCAGAAGAAAAGCTAGTTTCTTTGGTATATTATTCTGCCGATGAACGCGCTCATTTTCACGACTCCACTTTTGTGGCGCTAAAAAAAATGGATTCCACTTTTTATTACAATTTGAAGTATGCTACTGAGGATAATTTCTTAAAAGAAAAAGTGTATGATTGTGCTGATTGTTTTGTGCGTTATAAAACGGCTAAAAAATTAATTATAGCCAATGATTCTTTAAAAAAAAGAGGTTTCCGAATTAAATTTTTTGATTGTTATAGACCGTTGACTATTCAGAAAAAAATGTGGAAAATATATCCAGATAAACGCTATGTTGCAGACCCAGTTAAAGGATCGAATCATAATAGAGGATCGGCAATTGATATTACTTTGGTTGACAGTCTAGGTAATGAGCTTGATATGGGAACGGAATTTGACTTTTTCGGAAGAAAAGCCCATCATGCCTATCAAAACTTACCAGAACAAGTACTAGAAAATAGAAAACTACTAAAATCTGTAATGGAAGCAAACGAATTTTGGAGCATAACGTCTGAATGGTGGCATTATAATTTAGTAAAATCGTACCAATATAAAGTATCGGACTTCAAAACGGAGTGCGAGGATTAATAGTTTTTTTATTTTGCTTCAGTATACTGTATTTAATTAGCTCTTATGAAATCCGTAATTAAATAGCTAAGTAACTTCCCAGTTTGGTTAGCAGTATTATTTTCTAAAGCTGGTGCTGCTTCGCATAAATGTATATAGGCTACTTTTTTTGATTTTCCAAAAAACGATACAAATTGTCGTGTTTCATTAACACTAAAACCTGAAGGGGTCATGGCACTACTTGCAGTATTTTGAATAGCATCTAAATCAATTTCAAGTCCAAACTTATCTTTTTTAATAAAATTTAATGCGTATTGCATTTCGTTTTCTATAGAGGTTTCTTTTCTAATAGAAATCGCTTCAAAAGTATTGTAGTTAATATGTCGGTTATGAGCATTTAATTCTTCTAAAATTGCCTTAGAAGTATAGTTTTCATGAATCCCAAAAATAAAGTAGTTGTTTAAAAAACCTTCTTGAAAAGCATAAGAAAATCCGTTTCCAGAATGTCTGCCTTCCAAGTCTCTAAAATCAGTATGTGCATCAAAATTGATAACATTAACAGGCTTGTTTAAGGCAAGCGATGTTCCTTTTATATTTCCGTAAGCATTATTATGGCCTCCGCCAATTACGATAGGGATTTTTCCAGCGGAAACAATTTTAAAAATAAGGTTGGTTACCTCTTCATCAATTTCACTAACTAAGTTGTATAATTTTTTTAAATCATCAGGATTATTAGTGTGCAACTCTTTGGCAGCTTCCATTTTTTCTGGAAATTCCAAACAACCTAGTACCAACACTTTTTTCCCTTTATTAAAAGGAGAATTCTGAGTATTTAATAAACTAGATAAAGTACTTTCCCAAGCGGTTTCTGTACCTTGATTTCCTTTATTCGCTTTTACACCAATAGATTCTTTAATTCCAAATAAAACATATTTAGCCTTAGAGTTTAAAAGTTCAGTTTCAAAATCATTTTGATTTGTAATAAAGGCTACTTTTTCCCCAAATTTCTTTTCTCCTTTTCTTTTGTTTACAAATGCAAGAATATCTTCTTGGCTATAAATATTTAAGTTAGTCATATAAAAAAATGTATCTCTATACGAAAGTACTGCTATTTTTTTTTGATTGAGAATCTTTTTAGTAGATTTAGCGATATAAATTTTAAACTAAAAAAATGGCTACAGAAAATAAGAATATTGGATTGAAAATTGCATTAGGAATAT
>Ga0209395_1004399_pt1 | contig 16581 bp, 17 predicted proteins | sample GOMGulsemesocosm_3_FD_184635 | JGI IMG/M metagenome (GOLD analysis project Ga0209395, IMG submission 184635) | Methane-oxidizing microbial communities from mesocosms in the Gulf of Mexico - GOM9D Gulf of Mexico (SPAdes) (version 2) | ecosystem: Environmental > Aquatic > Marine > Cold seeps... | reverse complement strand
ACATTATTGGCGGTGGCTTACTGGTTGGTATGACGTACTGGGTTATTTACTGCAAAAAAGAATCTTAATGTCCGTTGTAAACACAGCAGACAGCAAACTTTGAAATTAAACTTTTTATAGATTATTTATAGATTAGGTGTACTTATGACTGAACAAACAATCTTTGATCAAGCGTGGCAGGGTTTTACAACTGGCGAATGGACTAACGAAGTTAATCTACGTGATTTTATCCAGAAGAACTACACAGAATTTACTGGTGATGAATCTTTCCTAGCAGATGCAACCCAAGCAACAGATACGCTTTGGAACAATGTGATGGAAGGCATCAAAATCGAAAACAGCACGCATGCGCCACTTGATTTTGATACTTCTGTACCATCAACAATTACATCTCACGCCGCTGGTTACATTGACCAAAGTTTAGAAACAATTGTTGGCCTGCAAACTGAGAAACCTCTGAAACGTGCAATTATCGCTAATGGCGGTATTCGTATGGTTGAAGGTTCTTGTAAAGCTTATGGTAAAGAACTTGATCCAGTAACATCAAAAATATTCTCTGAATACCGTAAAACGCACAACCAAGGTGTTTTCGACGTTTACACAAGTGACATCATGAAATGTCGTAAATCAGGTATCCTAACTGGTTTACCTGATGCATACGGCCGTGGTCGTATCATTGGTGATTACCGTCGTGTTGCTGTATACGGCATCGACTTCCTAATGAAAGATAAATTTGCCCAACAAAAATCATTAGAAGCGAAGTTCTACTCAGGTGAAGACCTAGAAGCAACAATGCGTTTACGTGAAGAAATCTCTGAGCAGTACCGTGCTCTAGCACAAATCAAAGAAATGGCGGCAACTTACGGTTTCGATATTTCTGGTCCAGCGATTAACGCAAAAGAAGCGATCCAGTGGACTTACTTCGGCTACCTAGCTGCAGTTAAATCACAAAATGGCGCAGCAATGAGCTTTGGCCGTGTAACGACTTTCTTAGATGTATACATCGAACGTGATTTACAAGCGGGTATCATTACTGAGTCTGAAGCGCAGGAAATGATCGATCACCTAGTAATGAAACTTCGTATGGTGCGTTTCTTACGTACACCTGAATACGATGAGTTATTCTCTGGTGACCCAATCTGGGCAACAGAAACTATCGCTGGTATGGGTACTGATGGTCGTTCACTAGTAACTAAATCATCATTCCGTGTACTACACACACAATACACTATGGGTCCTTCACCAGAGCCAAACATCACTGTATTGTGGGCTGAGAACCTACCATTAAACTTCAAACGCTACTGCGCGAAAGTATCAATTGATACGTCTTCAATCCAGTACGAAAATGATGATTTAATGCGTACTGACTTCGACAATGATGACTATGCAATTGCTTGTTGTGTATCACCTATGATTGTTGGTAAACAAATGCAGTTCTTCGGCGCACGTAGTAACCTTGCTAAAGCATTGTTATATACAATCAATGGCGGCGTAGATGAAAAACTGAAAATCCAAGTAGGTCCGAAATCAGACAAGATCACTGATGACGTTCTTAACTACGAAGATATCGCAGCGCGTTTAGACAAGATGATGGATTGGTTAGCAACAACGTACGTTACTGCACTTAACTCAATTCACTATTCACACGATAAATACTCGTATGAAGCATCACTAATGGCACTACATGATCGTGACGTTGAACGTACAATGGCATGTGGTATCGCCGGTCTATCTGTTACTGCAGATTCACTTTCTGCAATTAAATTTGCAAAAGTTAAGCCTATTCGTGACGAAGACGGTATCGCAATCGATTTTGAAATTGAAGGTGATTATCCTAAATTTGGTAACAACGATGCACGTGTAGATGAAATCGCTTGTGACCTAGTTGAAACCTTCATGAAGAAAGTTGCTAGCCACAAAATGTACCGTGATGCGAAACCAACACAGTCTGTACTAACAATTACATCTAACGTTGTATACGGTAAGAAAACAGGTACAACACCAGATGGCCGTCAAGCAGGCGCACCATTCGCTCCGGGTGCAAACCCAATGCATGGTCGTGATGAGAAAGGCGCAATCGCAGCACTAACATCAGTTGCAAAACTACCGTTTGAATACGCAAAAGATGGTATCTCTTATACTTTCTCTATCGTACCAAACGCACTAGGCAAAACAGACGATACTCGTCGTACTAACCTAGCTGGTTTAATGGATGGTTACTTCAAGCACAGCAGTGTAATTGAAGGTGGTCAACACTTAAACGTAAACGTAATGGATCGTTCAATGCTACTTGACGCTGTTAAGCACCCTGAAAAATATCCACAACTGACCATTCGTGTGTCTGGTTACGCGGTACGTTTCAACTCGCTAACACCTGAACAGCAGCAAGATGTAATCACTCGTACTTTCCAAGAGTCATTCTAATACGATTGATAACGACACTATAAAATAACATTCGCTTATTTTTATAGCATCCATAGATAAAAGCCTTACACATGTAAGGCTTTTCTATTTATAATAACTGTATAGACCTATCTTTTGGAGAGATTATGCCACTCAATAAACCTATTGATTCTACCGAATTATGTAGCACAGTAGGACGCATTCATTCGACCGAATCTTGTGGCACAGTTGACGGTCCTGGCATTCGTTTTATCGTTTTCATGCAAGGTTGCTTAATGCGTTGCATGTATTGTCACAATCGTGATTCATGGGATTTACATGCAGGTAAAGAAACCAGCGTTGATGAGTTAATGCGTGAACTTGTTTCCTACAAGGCATTTATGCAAGCAACCGGTGGCGGTGTCACAGCATCAGGCGGTGAAGCCATGCTACAGCCTGAGTTTGTACGTGACTTTTTCACGGCAGCACAAGCGCAAGAAGTGAATACCTGTTTAGATACCAACGGCTATATTCGTAAATATACAGATGTGGTTGATGAAGTTCTCGATGTCACAGACTTAGTGATGCTAGATCTAAAACAAATGAATGATGAAATACACCAAAAATTAGTCGGTGTAAGCAATAAACGCACCCTAGAATTTGCCGAGTACTTAGCAAAACGTAATCAAAAAACATGGATACGTTATGTGGTAGTACCGGGTTATACCGATGATGATGCATCTGCCCATGAACTGGGTAAATTTATTCAGCATATGAATAATATTGAAAAAGTGGAATTGCTGCCTTACCACGAACTAGGTCTGCATAAATGGAAAACCATGGGCTTTGATTACCCACTTGACGGTGTTCCACCACCAAGCAAAGACACTATGGAACGCATTAAAAACATATTATTGACCTACAAAGATAATGTACTTTATTAATCGTCCAGCCTAATTCTATTTCAAACCGATCCTAGCTCTATGCTATGATCGGTTTTTTGTTTTAGCCTTTTTGCTAATCGCCATCAGAATAATGAGATCACATGAACTACCTCTGCCCTATCTGCGCTCGCCCTTTATCCGCACAAGACAAAAGTCTAGCTTGTGAGCAACGCCACCAATTTGATCTAGCAAAAGAAGGTTACGTAAACCTGCTTCCTGTACAAAACAAAAAATCAAAAAATCCAGGTGACAATAAAGAGATGATGCAAGCGCGTCGTGAGTTTCTGGATCAAGGTTTTTATCAATCACTATCAGACAAGGTTAATAGCATTGCTCAGCAAGCGCTAACGGCTGTCAACGCACCAAACATCCTCGACTTAGGCTGTGGCGAAGGTTATTACACCCATCGCTTAGCGCAGGCTATAGCGACTCTTTCTAATACAGACGCGACGCCACAAATTGCGGGCTTAGACATTTCTAAATCAGCGATCCGTTATGCGGCAAAACGCTATAAAAACATTAGCTTCTGTGTGGCAAGTGCATACGGCACCCCTTTTGCCGATGCGAGCCAAGATTTGGTAACTCGTATTTATGCACCGTCACAAGATAGTGAACTTGCACGTATTATCAAAGCAGAAGGTTACTTATTGACAGTGACGCCGGCTGCTGAGCATTTATTTGAATTGAAACAGAAAATTTATCAAACCCCTGAAAAGCATGACATGACAATTGAAGACATTGCAGGATTTGAAATGGTTGAGCAACAAAGGTTAACCGAGCAGATCACCTTAACCCAAGCCAAAGACAGTAAGAATTTATTAGAAATGACACCACTGGCGTGGAAGATGAGTGATGAACAAAAAGCGGCAATATACGCGGCAGATTTAACCCTTACACTCGACTTTAATATCACGCTTTATAAGCGCACGGCTTAGACTCAAACGCTAACGTGAGACCTTTGCCGTTTTAAAGACAAAAAAATACCGATATTAACTTCAATATCGGTATTAACAGTTAGCGGTTATTACTTAGTCATAAACACTTTATCCATGCGTTTAAATGCACTTTCTAAAATATCAGCCAATTCACTGTAATGTGGATTTTTTGTGGCTGGTTCAAGTTCACAACCTTGCGTTACTAAACCTTGATATAACTCGTGGTACCAAGTTGCCAGTGAAACGGGAAGTAACTCACTCGAACGTTTACCTAACCAAAACAAACCTTGCAACGGTAGCGTAATAAATAATAATGCAATTGCAATACTGGCTGGTAGCTGCTGCATATCACCATAGAGATACTGCATCATCACAGTTAAAATAGCCAATGGTGGCATAGTCTTCAAGCCAAGTTTCGTGGCAGCGATAATTCGATTCTCAGGAAAAAGTGCAGCCAGTTCTTTTTTCATCGGCCAGCGCTGCATATAATGTTGACCTTTATACAAGGTATTTTTAAATACACTCATCAGCATCCTCCGGTCAAAAGATAAATTTACTATAGTTCAAACCATACACTATGTCATCGGGCAGGTAAAATAGTATATGAATGTGACGTTAATGGTTTAGATCAACTTTATTACAAATATACTTTGAGATATCGTCCCATAGCAAGTAAACTATGAAGCAGTTAACACTTTAAGGGAAAATGTGAGTGATATAACTCACAGTTTAAGAAAGTCGTCATTTCTTTAAGATGGATACTTAGTAACGAACATTCGTCGTATCAACTACGACATCGTACGTAAAAATGACAGTGTCAGCCAATTTACTAAGCACAGACAACATCTCTGCTTTAATAAAGATACGATACCTATGCCAATATCGCTAGGATTGTTATCAGTTATTTTATTGATTATTTCATAATAGGTTTTTACGCATGAATAAACTCGTTCTAGTTCTAAACTGTGGTAGTTCTTCTCTTAAATTCGCAGTTCTTGATTCAGTATCTGGTGATGAACAATTATCAGGTCTTGCAGAATGCTTTAATTTAGAAAACGCACGCATCAAGTGGAAACTTGACGGCAATAAAGGCACAGCCGATCTAGGCGCATTCGCTTCTCATAAAGAAGCTGTAGCATACATCGTAAATAACATTCTTAAAGAAAAACAAGAAATGAGCGACGCTATCGTAGCGATCGGTCATCGTGTTGTACACGGCGGCGAAAAATTCACTTCATCAGTAATCATTGATGATGCTGTAATGCAAGGTATCGAAGACTGTGCAACATTAGCACCGCTTCATAACCCAGCTCATCTTATCGGTATCCGTGCTGCACAAGCTGCATTCCCAGCGCTTCCTCAAGTTGCTGTTTTCGATACTGCATTCCACCAAACTATGCCTGAAAAAGCATACTTATACGCACTACCGTACAAACTGTACCGTGAAAATGGCATCCGTCGTTACGGTATGCACGGTACTAGTCACCTATTCATCGGTCGTGAAGCAGCTGCTCTTCTAGGTCAAAAAGTTGAAGAAACTAACATCATCAACTGTCACCTAGGTAACGGCGCATCAATCTGTGCAATTAAAGATGGTAAATCAGTAGACACAAGCATGGGTATGACTCCACTTGAAGGTCTAGTAATGGGTACACGTAGTGGTGATCTTGACCCAAGCATCATCAACCACCTTGTTACACAGTGTAACTACACACTTGCAGAAGTGAACAGCATGCTAAACAACGAAAGTGGTTTACTAGGTGTGTCTGAAATTTCTAGCGATTGCCGTGCTATCGAAGATGGTTATGCAGAAAAACAAGCTGGCGCAGTTCGAGCAATGGAACTTTCTTGCTACCGTCTAGCTAAATACATCGCTTCATACGCAGCTGCTTTAGGCCGTATTGACGCTATCGTATTTACTGGTGGTATCGGTGAAAACTCTGACGTTATCCGTGCATTAGTATTAAACCAACTTTCTATCTTCGGTATCGAAGTTGACGATGCAGCGAATACAGCAGCACGTTTTGGTTCTGAAGGTACAATTACTACAGCAAATAGTAAAATTAAAGCTATGGTTATTTCGACTAATGAAGAACTTGTTATTGCACAAGATGCAGTAAGCTTAATCAGCTAAGACTGTTCGCTAAATAAGTTTCATTTTTAAATAAGAAAGGTGTAACCGCACCTTTCTTTCTTCTCAATCCCAATATAAGGGGACGCTAGTGGCTCGCACTATAATGCTTATCCCAGTTGGCGTAGGCGTAGGCGTAACTTCTGTTAGTCTAGGTATGGTTCGTGCGTTTGAACGCAACGGCCTAAACGTTAACTTTTTCAAACCTGTTGCTCAACCTCGCCAAGGCGAAAAAGGTCCTGAGTTATCAACTGAAATTATCCGTCAAGGAACGAATGCAGCACCTGCAACACCGTTCACTTTATCACACGCTGAAAAATTAATCGGTGCTGGTAAAACAGACGTGCTTCTTGAAGATATCGTTGAGCGTTTTGAATCGCACATGGTTGATGCTGAAATCGTTGTTGTTGAAGGTCTAGTACCAACATCAAAACAACCATTTGCTAACAGCGTAAACTACAACATCGCTAAAGCACTTGACGCTGAAATGGTATTTGTGACTAATCCAGGCACAGATTCTTCAGAACAGCTTAAAGATCGTTTAGAAATTGCTTGTTCAAACTTCGGCGGCAGCAAAAACAAACGCATCATTGGTTGTGTGATCAACAAAGTTGGCGCACCACTTGATGAAGCTGGTCGTAGTCGTCCAGATCTTGCTGAAATGTTTGAAGCTAACTCAGGTAATGCTAGCCATAACCTAGAAGTGCTACAAGTATTTGGCAAAAGCCCAATGCCTATCCTGGGTTGTATCCCATGGAGCGCAGAGCTAATTGCACCACGCGCAAAAGATCTAGCTAAACACTTAAATGCTGAGATCCTAAACGAAGGCGAAATCGAAGAACGTCGTCTAGTAGGTATCACTTTCTGTGCTCGCTCTATCCCGAACATGCTTGAGCATTTCCGTCCAGGTGGCTTATTAGTTACTTGTGGCGATCGTGCTGACGTTATTGTTGCTGCATGTCTTGCTGCAATGAACGGCGTTAAAATTGGCGCATTACTATTAACTGGTGATGCACGTCCAGACGAAAGCGTATTAAAACTTTGCCAACAAGCAATGGCAACTGGTTTACCAATCATGCTAACGCCAACAAATACTTGGCAGACTGCATTAACGCTTCAAAATTTCAATCTTGATATCCCTGCAGATGACAAACAGCGCATCGAAGCAGTTCAAGAATACATCGCTAGTCACATCGACAAGCAATGGATTGAAACGTTAACAGTTGGCACTAAACGTACTCGTCGTCTATCGCCACCTGCATTCCGTTACCAGTTAACTGAATTAGCACGTCAAGCGAAGAAACGTGTTGTACTACCTGAAGGTGAAGAGCCACGTACAATTGAAGCTGCTAACATCTGTGCTGAACGCGGTATCGCGACACCAGTACTAGTTGGTAGCCCTATTGAGATTAAACGTGTTGCAGAAAGCCAAGGTATCGTTCTTTCTGATGCAGTTGAAATCGTAGACCCAGTAACATGTCGTGAAAAATATGTTGCCCCTATGGTTGAACTGCGTAAAGCGAAAGGCCTGACTGAAGTAGTAGCACGTGAACAACTAGAAGATAACGTTGTACTTGCGACTATGATGTTAGAACAGTCTGAAGTTGATGGTCTTGTATCTGGTGCCGTTCACACGACAGCAAACACAATCCGTCCAGCACTTCAGTTGATCAAAACAGCACCGGGTTCAAACCTAGTGTCTTCGATCTTCTTCATGTTGCTACCAGATCAAGTGTTAGTGTACGGTGACTGTGCAATTAACCCTGATCCAAATGCTGACCAACTAGCTGACATCGCGATTCAATCTGCTGACTCTGCTAAAGCATTCGGTATTGATCCTCGCGTTGCTATGATCTCTTACTCAACTGGTTCATCTGGCCAAGGTAGTGATGTAGAGAAAGTACGTGAAGCAACTAAAATCGCACAAGAACGTCGTCCTGATCTAATCATCGACGGTCCATTACAGTACGATGCTGCTATCATGGAAAATGTTGCGAAAAGCAAAGCGCCAAACAGCCCTGTTGCTGGTAAAGCGACTGTATTTGTATTCCCAGATCTTAATACTGGTAACACAACTTACAAAGCGGTACAGCGTTCTGCAAACCTAATCTCGATTGGTCCTATGCTGCAAGGCATGCGTAAACCAGTAAATGATTTATCACGTGGCGCATTAGTAGACGATATCGTTTACACAATCGCACTTACAGCAATTCAATCTAAGCAATTAACGTCTTAGTCTGAACTTCTGATAAACGTGTATTAAGGCTCCTTAGGGAGTCTTTTTTAGCTGCTTAAACCATTGAAATACAATGTATTTTATATAGCCTCGCCCACGAATTGACCACACCAATCGTTAACGAATAAAAACGCCCCTGCTAACCTATTCATTATCAACAGATATTCTAACTCACTTTAAACTGTCCAGCCGAACTGCCACCAGGTACCACAACCAGCGCATTAGCAGTGATCTCATCAACAACTGCATTCGCAATAGCTTGTGCTAATATCGATGCTTGAGCATGTTCACCAGCGATAACAATACCGCCCTTAACCATCTCTGCTTCAATCTTACTTTTTAATGCTGACTTACTTAATGCCATATTATTTCCCTGCAAAAACGGTAGTGGAACCATCAACATGTGGCTTACCCGTGAATGGGCAAATACTGGCGCAGGTTATCACCCCTTTTCCGCCATTTAATTTAATCGTATCTGCATCTTCGGTTATATTCTTGGCTTTAATGATCAGTGATTTTGCACTATCGAGATGCGTGTCTTCTGCGCTTTGTATTTTAACTTCTTTGTTACTGCCTAAAAGCAGGTTATCCAACGAGGTAATGATCGCCTTTTCACCAACGAGTATTTTCAACGCACCCATGATTTCATTTACCTGGTTACCGTCTATTTTATTAATGTCGTGCGTTGCAACCTTAGTGCTGCGCTCAAAGTAATTCTGTTCGCTGGTTTGGGCTTCAACTATAGATTTCTGGCTGTTCTGTTTTATTTCACCATCTGTCTGCAAGTGCCAATCACCATTACTGCCAACTAATTTACTGCGATGCGACAGCTGCAGACTCACATCGGTTGAACGATGATCGGGTACCAAAGTATGCCAGGGTAAAAGCGACGTGATCACCGGCAGTGAATCAAGACCATCAATATATTGAATTAAGCACTGCATGCCAGGTGTTGGTTCGACGAACAGACCATGTTCATGTCCCTGCCCTGACGCAATACTCACTTGCTCAAAGACAGGAACGACTAATGGCTTACCTGTCACCGCATCTAATAATTGAATATCGGCCGATTTGTATGCACGAAATGCACTGCTTACACTGGCACCATTAACTGGCATATCATAAATTTTCTCTATTCGTGCCAATTGCGGTAAGTGTTTACGCTGTCCTAATTCGGGAAAGTAACGTAATACTAAGCGACGTATAGCGTTTTTGACCATCTGATAACCTGCTTGTTTCCTGTTAATGTCACTTCAGTAATATAACGTCCATTAAGTTTTAGCCCTGGGCGTAACTTAGGGATCGCAATTAATTCGCCTTTAGTCGAGCTAATCGGCTTGATTGGGTGTTCTGAAAAATCAGTGATAACCGACTTGGCCCAACCGGAATCATGCCAACTGCCTACGTAGATCTTGCCATCAGGACGTTGTTGAAAAATATAATCCGGTACCTGATATATTTTCCCCAACTGGCGCAATACCGATATGCCATCTCCTTGATGATAAAAACAAGGGACGGGCTGATTGATATACTCTGCATCGGGATAAATAAAATGAAGACCGGTGGCCGAGAGCTGGTCCAATATATCTTCCATCGTCGCAAAACGGATTGCCATGTTAGCCGGCAGTGACAATGCGCCGAGTAATTCACGACAAGTCAGATACCAACGGCCAGATGATTGATACTTAGACTCGATGACACCCATGAAATAAGGCTGCAGGTTATCAACCCTATAGCCAAGGTGTAACTCCACGATGCCTTTCGGTTTTTGTTCACAAGTAATAACAAAGCTGGCGCGACCAGGGCTAAACAAATCAAGTTGCACACTGTTATTGATAATATTAGTTACGGGCTCACCACCAATGGTTAGTACGGTGGTTAGTCGTGCTGAATCAGGTTTATCCATACCCTTAGTCATAAGTTAGGGACCCTCGACATTTTCAAATTGCTGTTGCAATGAGTTGTGACCATCACTGCTTTGTGGCGCTGTATTGTTACTGGCTTCAACATCGAGCTGCAGCTGTTCGCGATCTGACTTACTCATGACTTCAAGTAAGTTAAAACTGATTATCCAGGACTTCATTTCATCATCCTCCGTCGCACTCATTTCGCCATCAAACTTCGCTTTACGTACTTTGAATGATTCTGCAACATCACAATTCACGGTGCGGATCATTCTGGCGCCGTGTTCATCTAGTTCTTTGGCTTTTGATATGAGTTTGGCTAAGTCTGACTTTTCATTAAAAGGTATCTTGGTTGTCACTGATAATACTGCAGGTTTAACCCCGTTATCTGATGACAGAGTTAAAGAACCGTAACCACTTAAATCTTCGCCAGCTAATTTGAAGCTGCATTTTATCCTGGTTTCATAACCGGGTACTTGCCAACCATCGAGCGCTATCATAAAAACAGTTCCTTCATCGGTTCAAGTTCACTGCTATTGCCCACGAACGCACAAAAAGCCCAATACGCTTTATCATCACCAAGACCTTGCAGTTTATCGGCTAAGCCTTTAGCTGAATTGGCGCTGATACTAATGCAATTTAAGCCAATGCTAACTTTTTTAAATTGAGTGACTAACAAGCGGTTGTCACGTTCAGACTTTAATTGTTTACACTCAGTCATTGCGCTGTCTATATCGCTTATCAGTGATTCCCCTGTGCTACTAACTAGCGCCAACAATTCATCATTATGCTTATTGCTCAGTGCTAATAAACTACGATTATCATTTATCACGCCCCACTCGATTGATTGTTCAGTACCGCTAGGTAGTTTCGTTTTATCAGTATCGAGCGTGGCTAAGCTTTGATGATAACGAGCAGTTTCAACAAATACTGGCAACGGACAATAAGCATTAATTACTAACAGCTTATTAGCCAAATCACTTGGCATGTCACTACTCACCCAAAGCACATAAGCATTAAAATCATTTGGCCGACAAGTTCGGCTAATGTCCTTTATCGCATTGGCCAGCAAACTAGCCCCGACTGCTGATGCGCAAGGGCTTGATAGGCTTCAACTTGCGCCTTACCTGTGACTGGTGTGGTGATGACAATAATTTCAGGACTGATGTTTTGGTCCATGGCTTTATCGATAAGTGCAAATTCATCATCACCTTGGTTGATAGGGATCGCCCAACCAGACACTAATGCATCACCATTACGCACCCATGCGGTTAATTGTGTTTTCAATGCAGTATCATCTGCTGAAATCAGTTCATCCAATTCAGACTGTGCATTAATCGGTACTATTTTGTTTATGTTCAACGTACCAACACCGATAAATAATGCTGAACGCTCCACTTCTTTTGTTGCTCCGCTACCCGTATTTAATGCGGTAACTAAAACCTTGCCTTGTGCCATATGTTTACCCTTTTAGCGGAGGCGAAATGCCTCGTCCAACATGTAGTTTTTTAATTCTTTTTGTTCATGCCTGTTTTGGCCCATGAACGAACGCGCTGGTAATTTAACGTCCCAACTCGATTTAGCCTTTTTATTACCCCGTAAAATACGCAGTATGAGTCCGGCTTGTCCCACGGATATATTTTCAGTTATCCATTTAAGCGACGGTACTTTCCAACTTTTGCCGCGCTTTTTTCGGATCTTATAACAACTATCACGCAGTGACTTTGCTTGCTTGCGTGATGCCAGAGCCCCGTAATCAGGCACCCCATTAATTTTTACTGCTTGCTGAGCCGTTTTCGTTAATGTGATACCTTCTTGATGCACTCTGGCTATTTGTCCTAACCGTTTATTACCAAAGGTAACCGTCGCATTATTGGGTGTGGTATGAACCTGAATGCCTTTACCCAGTCGCCTTAACATGCGTTTTTTACGGCCATCACTGCGACCTTGCCAATTGGTACCGGATAACCCTCTTTGCTCTTTTAATCGCGCTTTGGTATCTCGTCTTACTTGCCGACCCGCACCACGTAAAATACGGCGACGCTTATTGGCATCGAGCGTTAACAGGTCTAATTCTTTTAACGCGCTATCGGTGGGAATACCGATATTCAGCATTTATTATCCCATCCCACATTCGGTATCTAACTCAAATGACGCTGCGATCCAAAGACTCTGCTCACCAAAATCAAAACGCTTGGTTTCGCCTTGAAACTCCAACTCAAACGGCCCGTTAATATCTTCAACTAGCATCACATCTTCTGCGAACCGTTCGATCGTTAACTCGATTTCAGCGCTGTTGTCATCATTAATATCCAGGCTAAATTCCACATCATGACTGTCGTCTTTTTCTGCATTTGTCATTAACCAAAAACTCACATAAGTTGCGATCAATTCAACAGGGGCATTGCATGGATTAATGCTGATCACACCACTGTAAAAAAATCGTGCAGCAAGCAACCCTGTTCCGTTTATTCGTTTGCTGGCGTGTTCAATTCGCCCACCTTCAATCCAACTATCAAACTCACCAGCTCTGGCTAAATGTCGACCCTTGTAGGTAGCCGATACCAGGTACTGCACTAAACGTTGTAATTTACTTTGGCTCATAACAATTCAACGCCTGAATTCGTTGTTTTCATCATTTGACGCAAAGCCGTGTCACTTTCTGCTAACCAGTATTCTTGGTTATCACTAGCCATTACTTGTTGTGCAGCTCGTTGGTCACGATGTGTTTCACCTAGACGGCTGATTAACAACTTGGCTTTAGCGCGGCAATACACGGCGCGTTGGTACATAAGGATTAATGTATTCACACCATTAATTTCATTAAGGTTCACATCTTGTAACTGTTCGACCAGTTGCCAATGGCATAAGCGGTATTTTGCTAATGCCTGGTTAACATCGAGCATAGCGAGCACTAATGTTCGTTTAACCTGTCCGCTGTTGTTGGCGTATTCCGTGGCGATCGCGTAATCAGTGATAAATTCAGCACTGCCAAGGTTTGGATAAAAGCCGTTGTTGACTACATTTTCATTGCTTACTTGTACCAGTGGCATACCGGTTAAATTCATCACATTACTCACTTCTAATAGGTCGGCTCTGGCCACTGCGATAAGGAGCCTATTTCACTACTGTGAATAAGTCCAACGCAGCCGAACCGGTGGCGCGAGAGTCATTACGATTCGTTGTCTTTACCAATGGTTTTGGCGATTTCTCTGACCATCTTTTTAACGCCCGCGTTGTCATTTAACGCGGTTGCTTTGGTGCCGTAGGTATAGGCATTGCCTAAGTTAAATACGCTTTGTTCTAACTTTGCAGCCATGGCATATAGCTTGCCGCCAATCAATTCACTTAACCGCCATTGATGAGTTTCCAACAGCTGGATAAATTGGGTGAATAAGTTAATCACTTGGCTACGCTCTACGGCATCACGGCCTTTGCTTAAATGTTTAGCCCCTTCGTCATAAAGCTGGTCGATTAAAAATGTCGGCCAATCTTGGTTACTAAAGCGCCCTGGTAAACGCTGGTTTTGCGTCACTAACAAAGGCAAGAATTCAAAGGCTGTTTTCCAGTGTCCAAGGTCAACAAGCCAAATCACCACCCAAGCCAGCACCATGTTCTGATGGTTGGTTCCTTGTGCTTGATAGCGACGTAAATAATCCAGGTACTGATGGCTCTCAATCGCCTGCGCTTTGTATGCAATTTTGTCTTCGATATGAGAAAACTTTTTAAGTTGAGCAAGGTCGGAATCCATTGCCGCTTTGAAAAAATCAAACTCATCCATAATGCCTTCGGCGCGGCTTGGTTCGGTTGCGACAACCTTGCCATTTTTCACTATCGCTGTGACCGATTGATCAGGACCGTTTGCTAGGTCCACACCGATAATCGTTGCCTTGGTTTTACGTTGATTTCGTTTGACTATGCTCATTTCAAAAAACTCTCTGCTTGGGAAATAACTGACTTACCGTGATAAGCCAGTGGTTCATTTAGGTTATGGATTCAACAACGACTAAGACCAAACCCAGTGGTCAGGGTTATCCGCATCAAAGTCACCCGCAGCTACAGCAGGGTCTTTCACCTTATCCAGCTTCACGCTACCCGCTTCAAAGAAAGCGATCTTTTCCATGTCGTTGATGTAGTAACAATCGTTACGTGATTGATAATCTTCGACACGCTTCTTCTTGGCGTTATTTTCAATCGAAGTGCGCGTTGAACCTGATTGCACGTAATGACAAAGGTTGTCGAACGAGGTAATTAAGATGCCACGGTCAGGGAAGAACGGGATCTTATACGCCTTCAAACCACCAAAGGTTTCAATGATCTGTTCTAGTTCAATTTTGTCTTTTTCACTGGGGGTATGCGCTTGCTTGGCATAAAGCTTGTTCTTTTCTTTGGATAACAGCTCATCACCAATAATAGCGACTAGACCAATGCGTTTATGGGCTGGGATCGCTTGCAGTAAATCATGCACTGCTTGACCAAGGTTTTCATAATCACCGCCCGAACCAATACGGATCTCATCGTCTTTTTGCTCACCGTCAGCAAATACATTGGCGGCATTATCACGGCGAACTAGCGCCAGCCAACCGATGTTCACATCTTGCATCATTGGATATGTTGCGATATCCGTTACTTTGGCGGCGCTTGTACCGTTCCAACCAATTTTGATGATATCCAGTGCAATGGCTTGGCGAACATGAGCGCGAAAACGGCTGTGGAAATCGGGAAACTTAGCCCACATATCCATGCGCTGCCACGTAATGTGGGTATCACATTCCACCGGATAACAGCGGTATTCACGGTCAGTTAAACCCAGCGGGTCTTTGGTGCTACGACTTTTAGTGTCATCATCTTCTACACCCGCACGACCAGTCACGCCGCCACTGATACCTGCAGTAATCGAGCTACCGACTAAATCATCGACCATTTGCGTATCAATGCGCTGTAAGAATTCAGCACTTTGATATACCTGATCATACAGCGTCTGCTCAATCGATGGCTCGACACTGAACTGCTCTGATACGGAGGCGACCCCGTAATTGACAGCTAATGCAGACACAACAGCGGCAAAAACTTGTGTTGTTTTAAGCTTCATTAATTTTGTTCCTATTGCTAAAGAAGGTTGTGGTATTTGCCATTCTCACCAAGGTGTTCTTCTTCACCTTCAGTGGTCGTTGACGCTGGTTCTTTAATTGCATCGCTGACGGTTTTGGTCAGTGCTTCAACTTGCCCAACTAAGCTATCCACTTTGCCATCAAGCGCCGAGAATTCAGCCGTTGGTTTATCAGCACTGGTGTCTGTTAGGTTGTCGGTATCCATATCGTCAACCGGTGTTGGTGCAGTACTCTGCTTAGCCAGTAAGGCTTGCGTTGCTTGGGTATTGGCTTCCAGTGCTTGGCTAAATTGCAGCAAGGGTCCACCGAGTGCGTCAGTCATCGCGGCAGCAAAATCTTCACGTTTCATGTCGTCATCATCCTTATTAAAATTAAAGAGTTTTTTAAACAGGCTCTTTGTGGGTTTAGCCGCTTCTTCTAATGCTAATGACACCTTTAATAGGTCAGTATCTGAAGGTGTATGCTCTGCATTGGTATTAGCAGCCAGCGTATTCGTAACGTGTTCTTTGCCTTGTTGACTAAAGTGAATACGGTCGGTGTAGGTACTCGCGGGATAATCCGTCACAGCAAGTCCAGTTAAGTAGGTTTGCCCTGACTTCATAAAGTCGCGATCAATTTCAATACTGAAATACACCGCTTGGTCGGCTTGGTTCAACTGAACAAATGACGCATTAGGCGATAACACGGCGTATAACACTTTGATGCCATCTTCATTTTTAGCCGTACTCAGTTCAATGACATCACCGAGCATCCCGCCTTTGATATCAATGTTGCAAAGGTTCTTCGCAGCCCAACCAGACCAATTAAATTCGTGGTCTAAATTGATACGTGCGCCGTACTTTTTATATTTGTAAGTAGCAACAATATCGTCGATATCTTTTTCTGATATTTCTCGACCATCTACCGTTAACCCCATGGCGGCAATGGCAAGTGGAATA
>Ga0209395_1004397_pt1 | contig 16590 bp, 17 predicted proteins | sample GOMGulsemesocosm_3_FD_184635 | JGI IMG/M metagenome (GOLD analysis project Ga0209395, IMG submission 184635) | Methane-oxidizing microbial communities from mesocosms in the Gulf of Mexico - GOM9D Gulf of Mexico (SPAdes) (version 2) | ecosystem: Environmental > Aquatic > Marine > Cold seeps... | reverse complement strand
TATGAACAGCTTTACTTTCAATTATTTGATACCCTCCCCAATTTCGTTTTGAAATCACAACAGAATCTATCCCTTTATCAAATAAACGAATAGTAGTTTCTTGATTTGATGGCAACTCTTGAAAATAGGCTTTTGCATATACTAAACCTGATTTTGAATTATTAACTAAAATTGATTCTAATTCTAATTTAAATTCTAGTTGTTGATTTAAAGATGACAATTGGAATAAACCGGCAATAACAATAGAAACTACTGACAATAAAAACAAAGCATAAAACATGGCGGATGATTTGACTCTATAACCTATGTTAGACATATCTTATTTTTTAGACACTTTAGTCTTTTTGTTCTCTTCTACGTCTTTCTCCGTTTTATCTTTTCTTGTAAACCATTTTCTTTTCTTCTCTTTTTCTTCTTTAAGCTTTGGAGACGATTCTTCATTTTTCTTAAACAATTTGTTAAAAAATGATTGGTCGGTGTCCTTTTTAAGTTTTGGCTCTTTTTCAGTTTTAACCCGTTCTATTTTTTCTTTGACAACTTTCAATTGTCCTTTACTATACTTATCGGCCTGAATTAAACTCCCATTTTTATAATTAAAATGCTTACCATGTAGTTGTCCTTTTTTATAGTTTGATATAGAAACCAATAAACCTTTTTCATTCCACACTTTCCATTCTCCAAATTTTAATCCAAACTTATAGTTTCCATACTCGGCTAATTGACCAGATCTATAATATTTTTTATAACTACCGTTTAATATATTTCCACTCGACTGACCCTGAGTAAACATAACTTTTTTGGACTTATACCACGCATATAAAACAGTATCTTTATGGCTAATTTTTTTATGATCTGCAGATACGTAAAAGTCAACACTGAAGCTATCATTTTGAATGTGACGTAACTCCGAATAGTCTTGACTAAACGAAAAGTTAACAACAAAAGTAAATATGACTATTAATAAATTTCTCATAGATAAAAATAAAGGTAATAATTTTATTGACTGTAAATATTAAATTTGATTAATATATGTTTTTTTTAATCTTATCGAATTAATGTAACTTCTCCAATAGATTCAAACTTAGAACCAAGAACTCCTTCATACTGAAGCTTCCAAAAATAAACCCCATCATTTGATTCATAACCATTAGATTCTCCATTCCAACCTTCCATTAAATTTTTTGACTTAAAAACAACATCCCCCCAACGATTAACTATTATTAAATTTGAAGAAATTATATTTTTCATATGTGTTGGAACAAAGACATCATTTATTAAGTCATTATTTGGTGTGAAAACATTTGGCATTTCTAATTCAGGGCATTCTTCAATAACAATTTCCCTTTCAATAATGTTAAATTCACCATTTAATATATAAGAAGTTGTTTCAGTTGGTGATACAGTAATGTTTTGCTCCTCTGATATTACAATATTTGGTTTATGTTTAACACTCCAAGAATAAGAATTATCTTCTGGTGCAACTAGTTCTATATACTCTCCATAACAAATCGTGTCAATTATTATTGGCACATGACTCACCTCCACCTTATCTATAAAATAATATGCTGCCTCCTTATGATAAATAGGCGGGAGAGAATCAGCCATAGAAGTATATGATACATCAGAACTATTATTATAGTTTCCAATAGTAAAGTAATTATAAGTCGAATCTGATAAAAATTTGAATTCAAATTTTTTCCAACCCATTGACCATACTTCACCTTCAATTTTCAATTGTGGCTCCAAATCTATAGCTCCAGCCCCCCCTTGATAAAGAACATCTCGCGTTAAACACACCCCCAAACCATCACATTTATATCCATTAGTCAACAAAGAATCTCCATTCGAAATCCAAAATGAGATTGAATAACTGTCACCTGCTGTCATGGGTTCAGTTAAATTACAAGACAAATATTCTCTATAATACTTGATACTGGTTCCTTGAAAAAGTACAGGGTCAAACATACCAAAAAAACCCATAATGTTGTTACCTGATTTTGGAGTGACATTACCAAAATAAGTATAAGGTAATTCACCCAACGTACTATAATAATCTGGAGTAGGACTAGGTAAATTAAAAAATTGAGGATCACTTGCATTTGTCCAACTTTCACATTTTCCCCATTGACTAATACCGTAAGGAATTTGTATATAGTTTTCGAAATCACCATTTGGAATAATACTTTGGGACCATAAAGAATTATTAAAGGCAGAAATAATAAACAATATGATAATTCTAAATTTCATAAAAGGTAGTTTACTATTTTAAACTAACTTTAGGAATATTTTCTAAGTCTCGTTTAGAAAAATTAAACTTAACTCTATTAAAACCAAACACTCTGTCGTCAAAAATTAACGTTAATTCCTCTACCTTTTTATTCAATTTTGGAAATGAAAGTAATATTTGTTCATATGGTGTATTCCCATAAGTTCTTTCGTGGTGATTTAATACACAAAACGTAGTATCTAAACCTTGTACCAATTTTAAATCTGATTTAATATCATAAGATAAATACATTGACTTTTGTTGAAATGACTCTTGTGTAGAATAATTATCTTTAATTAAATTACTGCCATCATGATTTTGAAATTTCAATATGAAGTGATACATATTGTTTATTTCGTTTACTTCAGCATTGTATACTACTGTATCAACCGTTCCTTTTTTAAACTGTTTTAACACGACATACTCTGTAGGAGTATATTTACACTCTAGCTGAGTAGTATTTGTTTCTTTAATTTTAACCATTCCGTTTTCAGGATCATTCACCCATTGAATATAATCAATTGGGCTTTTTTTTGAATTACAGGCCGTTAAAAATAATATGGATAGTATTAAGAATATTTTCATTTTATTAATCATAGATTGATTACAAAAATAACCTTTATTTAATAAAAACGGAAGACTTACATTAATTTATGTCAAACTAAGTAATTACAAAAATATATTTTACATTGATTTTTTTGAATTTATCATTTTATTAAATTCTTTTTTATCCTTTATACTTTTCCATAAATCTCTTCTCACTTTGGAAACAAAAATGGAACATATAAATATAATGATAATCATTAAAATAGTTTTAAAACTATCATCTATAAAAATCAATTTCCATAAGAAGTATAAATACAATGAAGATAATAGAATTGACAATATCAAAAAGATAATAAAACCAGCATAGTCAGACCTAGTTTTAAAAACCAAGTATTTGTTAGGGTAATAAGCATCATTATGATAATTCATAAATTGACTAATCGTATATTTATTACATTCTTTAATTTCATTATAAAAAACGTTACCCATTTCTCCTATCTTAAAAGGACTAATTAACTTAGGTTTTATACCAAACGTTATACATTTTATTTCATGATTTATGTCGGACTTCAAACTCTTTAAAATTTCTTTCTCTTCTAAACTTTTTTCTAATATAGCCAAGGTGTCAATTTTAATTTGTAATGCATTATTCTTTCGTTTATCTTTTAAAAAATTAAGATTGGCAAACTCATAATTTTTAAAAAAAGTAAGCAGTGTAATTGCACTAATAATTGTTCCAGAAAATATTTTGTGATAAGATTCTACATTTTCAACATTCCACATCATAATAGTATTTATTTTTAAATAAAAGTAAATCAATAGAACGTAGTTTATTTATATTCATGATTAGAAATTTTTAATTTGCCAATTATTCCAATAAAAATATAATAATATTGATGCTTCTAACATATTCAAACTTTTACTATATGACAATGTTTTTCTATTTAATCTTTTTATTTGTTGTCTTAATGTTAAATTAGCTCTTTCAATTCTGTTATTCCTAGATTTATTTGTATCATGTTGGCAGGGCTTTATTAAATCCACATAGGTTATCAATTTATCTGTCACGATCTTTTTTGGATTTAAAACTTTAAGCTTATTAATTATAATTTTTAAACTAGCTTTAGTTCTACGTCCAATTACAACATCAATAACCTCTTTTGTTTTACGATTTAAAGCATATGTAATATAAACATAGTTACTTGGTACATTAGAACCAATAAAAGTACACATTTCATCAACTTCATACGTTTGATTATATTGAGCATAGATTGGACGAACAACACGTTTTGATAATTCTAATATTTTACGACTTATCGTACCTTTTGAATACCCTAACACTCTTGACATTGACCTAATTCCAACACCTTCTGCATTTAATGAAATAATATTTTTCTCATCGCTAATTTCAAATAACTTATACTTATAATCTTTGAGTTGATACTTATTACAATTTTTACATTGATAACGTTGGGTGTTATTTCTGACTCCCTTCTTTATACAACGATTTTTAAAACAATATTTACATTTCATAGGTTTAACTTAGGTGCCATTTGGTACGCAAGGTTAAAACAAAGGTTTCTAAGCTGTTTTAAAGCACTTCTAAAAAACTTAGGTAAAATACCCTATTTCAACCAGTAAACCTGAAAACATAACTCCCTGAATATCAATTAAAAGTTTCTATTTTTTGTCAAAAGTGCCATTTGGGACATTACCCACTAGCGGGAGCATATTACCTACCCCATCTAGCATTCTTTATTAAAATCATATCATACCTTTTATTAGCTTCAGGATGCAACAATAAATCGTCTCCTTGAATAATTTTATAATCCTCTTTTTTATCAATTAAACTACCTATAGGAACACTTAAAGTACAATCTTCATCAAACCAACGAGTAGTTATTCTTCCCCTATAATATTCAACACCTATAGTAAAAATAATATGTTCACTATTATTTATTAAAAAATTTGAAAAATATGTAAAACCACTTTTATATCTCAATGTATCTCCCTCTAATTTTGAAGCATGTAAATTACCACAAAGTATTAATGTATTTTCTTTTGATTTAACATAATAATTAATGGCTTTTTCAATATAACACTCTCTTTTTACATTTGAACTTTTAGTTAATGGAAAATCAGTTAAATAAGATATTTCCATACCACATAAAATAAATTCGTATGTTTCAAATAAGTCTCCTAAAACCGATTTATATAATTTATTATGCTTTATCAAATCTATTGATAATTGTTTTGTTATTTCTTTTAAAACTGTGTAATCTTTTGTGTAGTTTTCTACTTCAAGGTAGTTGAAAAGTTCTAAATTATTAATTCTTTTTATTTCTTTAAAGTTACTACTTAGTATTTTTAAAGTAGCATAATTCGTATTAGTTGAAACATCAAAACAAAATACAGTTATTGGATTCTCCTTTGCATATAAAGAATTATAACATTTCAATCCGTAAAGAATTTTCTTAATTGAAATTCTATCAATTCGATATTCTTTTGATAGTAAATCAAAAATAGTTTTATCACCATTTAATAAAAAATTATTACACGATTTTGTTAAACCAAATGAAAGCTCTAAACCAATTTTAGTAATTTTTTTTGTTTTTCTTAATTCATGAAGAATTAACAATTGATGCTTTAAATTATCGTCAACATGAGACTCTCCTAAAATAAAAATATTACTTGAAACTTCTTTATCGAATATTCTATTAAAGGTGGAATCACCAACTGACAATAAGTTATTTTTACAGAAATTAGTGTCAGCAATGCAATACTTATCGCTAAAACAAAGGAGGAATAAACAAATTAAAATCTTTGACATTATTATTATTTTATTGGTTCTCTTACAAATTTTAAACGTTTCTTTGGTTTTTCACGTTTATATTCAATAATTAAATCATATACTAATTCGTGATAACCAATCTCTTGTACAGTTCTTGATACTGATGAATTAGTTATTTTCTCATTAAGCACACCAACACCTAATGATGTAGGATGAAAATACCCACTACCTTTTCCTATGTCATTATACGTAATACCCTCTATAGTTGTTGTGTACTGATTACGTTCTGGTTTAGGGCCTGGTTGACCCTTAGCTTGACCATCATTTCTAGGAGTAAGTGCAACACCATTTATTAAAAATTCTGAATTCTCCTCATTATTAACCAATTCATTAGGAGAAATTCCTTTATTTATTCTTCTACCTCCAAAATTTTGCGTACGTATACCTGAACTAAAATCTTCTCCAATATCAATATCAAAATACTCGACTTTTTTTCCATTAGTCGATCTAGATTTTGAATTCAAATGATTTGAATAGTATCTAAATCTTTTAGATTTATGTTTTGTTCTAAACTTACCTGTTGGCATAAACCTTAACTTCAATCTATTTGTTCTTTTGGTTTTTTTATAAAGACGAAATCTTAAGTTTCTATTACCTCCTAGTCTTAAATTAAAATCTTTAAAATGATCGCTTCTTCTTTTTGATGTTCTGTGTCCACTTGTTCTTTTTGTAAGTTTTATCTCAAGTCGTCTATATTTTCCGTTTCGTTTTTTCTTTGAATGATGCACTTCATCATCCTTACCTCCCGTTTTTTTATCCGGATCAACTTTATCATCTCCACCTTTTGACTCCAAACCAAGAGGATCTGTCAAAGAAATTGGATTATTATCCATACCTACAAATGGACTCATCCATGGAAATTTACCAGCCAAAGGATCCAAAGATTTCCATCTTCCAAGTCGTGGGTCATATTGTCTAAATTGAGTGGTGTATGAATTTCCAGTACCTGATACTTCTTTATCAGTTTCCATACCGTTAAAGGCATACCTATAAGAGCTAATACTCTTTTGAGTCAAACCTAACTATGATGTCAGACACTTTCATTATTTAAAGAACGTACATCAAAGATATAAATCTCAGACAATTATTTATTAAAACTCACACTCAAAAACTCTGTCATGAAGTTCTTTCCTATAAAGCGAAAGGACTTGCAAACACAACCTTATTAACACAAATATAAAAATTCATCCTTATTGAACAAAGTTATTTCAGTTTAATTATCTTAATCAATAACGAAACCGTCTACACCTGTCTATAATATTGGATTACTGAATTCTTTCAAGAATAGTCGTCATTCTTGCTTTTATTTTTTTTGATATTCTCTTACTTTTGTAGACACAATATATCAAGTCCTCATACTCGGCTTGAATCATCTTATCTTTAAGATCGATCGATTCTTCTGGATATACTTTTAGTAGCTTAGAAAGATCCTGTTCATAAACTGTTGAGGATTGAATGTAAATAAAACTGTCTTTAGAAAACTTAAATCCATTTTCTCCTATTTCAGTAGTATTTGTTAGAACATAGCTATGAATATTTAATTCAGGTTCATTAATACAACCATGTTTGAATAAGCTATCTGGAATATAATTTTGAGAAGTAACAACAGAGAGCACTAGTGATGTTTCTTCATTTTCATCTAGTATAATAAAGTACCTTCCTTTTATTGGTTGGCCGTTATTAAAATCAAAATCGTCTATGTGAATTATACTTCTTGATTCAAGCATTACGCAAATTCTAATCTTTTTCTAAATGAAATACTATCTTTCATTTCATCATACATACTTTTCAAATATGTATCATTGATAGCTTCCTTCAAATCAATCTCATAAGGAGATGTATTTGTTTCTGTATCAGAATCAAATATTGCTTGCAAGTTTCTTTCTTGAACAATCCTGTGCCAAATAGTATCTTGTTGGTGCAAAATTTCAATCAGTTCATTAGAATTGTAATGTCCAAATTTATTGATCACTTTATCAATGAGTTCCATTTCATACTCTGAAAATTCACTTTCATCAAAATCAGTCTTTGGAGTAATCTTTAATCCATTAATCTTTTCAATTTTTGAAATATTAATATATTTTGAAAACTGATTCCCCTCCTCAAAAGTGATGTTGAAATGTACTTTTTGAGGTACAGGACCATTCTTCCAAACTCGATAATTTAACCAAGTTACTGGTGATCCAGTTTCTTTTACGGAATACTCGTCAATAATATATGTAAGTTTTAATAATTTAGTAAAGAATAAATTATCAACTTTTGAGGATAGGTAGTTGAATAAGTTTCCTATCTTCTCAACATTAAAAACAGTGTTGTTGTTTGTAGATGTAGTCATTTTCAGGTGCAAATGTAACTCTTTTATTTTTTGAATTACTAGTAATATACAATAATTTTAATAAATCACGCTGGTTTCTATCTCTTAAATGGGTTGATTACCTTAACGTTAAGTTCTAATTTATATTGCACAACGGGTGATACTGATTAATCAAACGTCTTTGTTCATCCATATTTGCACGTTTGTATCGTTCTGTTGATGATGGCCATTTGTGCCCTGCCATTTGTTGAACATCTTCTAATGGAATTTTACGATCGTTCAGCCAATTAGCGATGACACTCATCCTAATCATCTTAGGATTTAATGTTTTATAAGTGAACAAAGCTTTGAGTGGTTCAAGCATTGAGTGTACTCCGTCAACAGTTTCGGTCGCTCCTGTCATAGTAATAAATAATTTATTTGTAGATGCATCCTTTTTCAATAAGAATGGTCTAGAATCTTCCAGATACCTTGTAGCTAACATAACTTGTGTTGGATGCATACCCAACGTTCTACCTCTCAATTGACGTGAAGGGCGAACATAAATTGTCGCCGCATCTACATCAATATCTTGAACTGTTAACCTTACAACTTCATTACTTGCTAAACCTTGGTAAATCAATAATGAGATTAAGAATTTATTACGGTGACCTAAATACTGATAACGCTCCTCCCTGTTAAACAATAATTCTAATTCATCTGCACTAAACAACGTCTCAAAGTTAATTCCTTTCTTACGGCTGTCCTTAATGTTCAACCTCCTGCATGGGTGATTATCTCTTAAATCAATATACATTAAGTAGTCATAGTATTTTTTGATTGAAGAGAGTACTTTGGATCTGTAGGTTCCACTTAACTTTTGATTTTTAAGTTCCAATAAATAATCTAATACATCTTGATAACCATACTTCTCCGCATCTGGATTAGTGGTCAAGAATTTTACAATACTAAAATGATAGCTCTTAGCTGAGCTAGAAGTATGTGCAGATTGTAAGTATTCTAATAGTGTTGGATATTGCATAATATTTATTTTAGACAATAAATTTATTTTTTTGTTTTCTACGTTTCATATAAAGTGAAGTGGTGTCAATTTCTGAATGACCTAAAAATGAACGAATAGTTATCATATCTAAACCTCTATCAACCAAATGGGTTGCTATTGAGTGTCTCATGCAATGCAGACAAACATTTTTATTCTGTAGTTCTGAATCACCTGTTCGTTCTACAATCTTTTTTAAAGTCTTGTTTAAGTAATCACCTGAAAGTCTTTTACCTTTACCATTCAGAAAGAATGCACCGGTACTCGTTTTACTATTTCTGATCCGATCTAAACGTTCTGTAAACAAATAATCTTTCAAATCTTGTATCACTGTATCACTCATAATTACATCCCTTACTTTATTACCTTTTCCTTTAGTAACTACAAGAATACCGGTACCGAATATTAAATCTGCAACATTTAACTGACTGATTTCAGACCGTCTTAATCCACATCCATAGGCTAATGACAGAATCGCTTTCTCTAATGCATTTTCAGAATACGTATACAACATTTGTATTTCTTCTTCTGAGAGCGTTGCATATTGTGCACTGTTTCTTTCTACATTGTTTGGAACAACTGGTACTTGATCTGCGTAACCAATATCTAAAATGTGATTAAAAAATAAACGTAGACTGAATAAATGATGGTTGATAGTTGAAGCACTTAATGTCCCTCCTCTTCTTTTGTTTGGTCTTACGATTAAATTCTCCAAGTATTCCTTGACCCTTGGTGTTGTAATTTGATCAAGAACTGTAATGTCTTTTTGCTCCATCCAGGACAAGAATTCTTTAACACACGCTTGGTACATTTTACCTTTACCTGTTTTATAATTTTTAGACTGTACCATATTATCATACTGATCATATAGTTTTTTAAATTCTGTTGTATGTAGTGTTATTTTCATAAGGCTATATTAATGCGTTTGTTTTTTTGAAACACCAGCGTTATATGCTTTGGTATTAGTAGCCTGTAGTGTTTCTATTTGACTGCTTAAGTGTTCTTTTATCTTAGTTCTGATCTTTTGTGCATCATCCCAAAAGGTGATTGCATATTTGTAACCTCTGTTTGATGTACCTTCAACAATCGCAACATATTCTAATGACTTTAGTGTTTCTATAAATCTGAACACTTGTGTTTTATTAATGTGAAGTGCTAACCGTATATCTCGTAATGTAAATCGCTGAGTGCTTCCGTTGACTTGTAGTTTAACAAATTGCTTTAATTGCTCAAAAAACTGTCGGGTAGAGGAATCTAATTCATCTATTTTTAAATAGATTGATTCTGTAAACAGTTCTACTGCCTTGGTTAAATCTTCTGGGCTTGCTATAAGTCTACCTTTTTCATCTACTTCTCTTTGGTATTGATGTAACAACGTCACCTGTGCTACCATTGATTGAAACTGATTATTTAATCTGCGGATTGATTTAGCCTCCAATGGGATCATAACTTGATCTGCATAATGGTTTACAACTGGTTTAGAAGAAAGCAATCTCATAATACACCTGAGTAGCTCCTGTGATTGTTCAACCTCTTCTTTATCTACAAGCCCTGCGGTTATTCTGTTTTGGTGAGTCAATATCTTTCTGGTTTGCCCCTCTGATTCATCAACTCCAACTATGACTGATCGATTCATGTTATCTGGATATATCTCAGCTCTAGTTGTTGCAACAATACTTGCGAAATGCGCTTGCACATGTTTCACTTCTGCTTTTAGATTTCCAAATCTATCTTTGTTGGTTATACTACTGGATAGACGTTTTGCTGATTGCATTTCTCTGAATGCAAATTGTGCATCATCATCCAATCCATCAAAATCTTGAATTAGTAAGAGTTTATTCATTAGTTCACCTTCTCCATAGTGATATAAAGATTTACTAGTTATTCTAGTCATTGACAATACATCTTCTGGTGGAAACAATGCTGCAATTGTATTTAGCAGATGACTTTTACCTGAACCAGACAATCCTTGAATTAATACATGGATAGGATGTTCCATCTTATAAGTTGATGCCATTACAAATAATGGTAGTCTTGTTTTTTCTTCTCCGACAACTCCGGCGGTGGCAATAAGTTGATCAATAATATCCAGTAAGTTTGGATCCTGTAAAATGTTAATCGCTTGTTGATGTAATTCTGGACTGACTAATTGTTTGGAGCTTTGCTTTGTTGTTACAGGTGTTAATTGTTTGTCTCGGTAATTTTCTAAATGGTCAATAAAGGTTGTTATGTCTGTTTCCATATTAACAGCATCATAATTTTCTTTATCTGAAAGATCTACACAAATCTTTTGAACATTAGAAAAATCATACAAATCAATGCGGTGGCGATATTTTCTTTTGGTATACTTGTCTTCAATAACTAACAATACCTTTAAACTGGATTGATCAAACGATAACTTCCCTTTCACATGATAATGAGCTTCTTTACCTTCATAAGTTATGTGTTGCTCACTGATCACTTGAATCGGTTCCTCCGTTTCAGTTATATCAGGTACTACCAACTTAGGTAACTTTAGTTTTTGCCTTTCTCCTGTTACTTGTCTGGAGTCTTCTACAACTTTATGGAGTAAGTCATTGATACCTTTAATGTCTTCACTAATCAACAAACTGTTTAGAGATTCACCATCTGGTAACACAGCAACATTCACCTTTACTTTTGGTTTTATACTTTTGATTTTGTCACTTAATTTATTTTCAGTCATGGCTCTAGTTTTTAATTAAAATGATTTCTTCTAACTGATCTAGTTCTTGAATAAGTTGACTGTGCTGTTCCAACCATTCGCCATTGTGAAGTGCAATTACAGCTTCTCTACTATCAAGGGTTGCTGATTGCACAATACTTGCTGCTTCAACGACTGTAGATGTAACATACAACCTGCGTGTTAATACAGATGGATAATTAGGATATAAACCAAACGTGTTTAGATACTCTTCTTTTTCCTGTTCTAACTTAATACGTATTGCAAACAGATTAACTATCTTATTTTGCTGATCCATTAATGGAAAGACAACACTGTATGCACCAAAACAAGTGTATGCTTTTCTACTAGGATCGTTTACTGGTGCGGAGCTAGGTGTTAGGACTCCTAATTCTATAAACGGTTGACGCCATTCATCATCTTTCCTGTGGTGAAACTGACCGGAGCAAAAACCAAGATTAAGTTTATGAAAATCTAATCCCTTCTCTTTTAAATATTGTTTGGGGTTAACGGATTTTACGGATCTAATCCCTGTACAAAACGACTCGAAAAGACGTTGTAAATGTTTCTGTAAATCAGGGCTTATTGACATTATTATATTCATGTTTAAATTATTTGATGCCGCAGTGTAGCCGATTCTTTCGAGTGGAGAAATCCATTTTTGTGAAATGTTTGTTTTATTCATTTTATATGTTTTTTGACCCTATGGATCAGTTTTGTAAATTTTAGCGTTTATTAGCAATTCAACCCGAAACAAACGTCCGGGAATCGCGTAAAAAATTATGTAGGTGATTCGGTGCGTTAGATAGAAAAAAGGATATAATGCTTTATAATGAAGTAATCTCACATCGCCTAACGGCGTGTACTTAGCACCACTTTAGAGCGTATCTCACAGCAAACCTAATGGCAGTACTTAACACCCTCTAACGGACATATCTCATAACAGAATTGTATATAACCATCTTCTACTATTCTCTAACTAATCATCTGAAAGCATTAGTCTGAGTAGTCAATATCTATTGTGTTGGGATACTACAACCTATAACATTATGATCATGGGCCGTTTATAGGCTGAATAGTTACAATATCGTAATAGTTGTAACATTCTAAACCTTTAGAACAAGAGTAGCTAGCCCATAAGCTCAATTTAATAAGCCCAGAACCTACCTCTAGCGTATTTGTATATGTAGTATAATTTAAACTCCTTATATTCATCCGAATTAGTTTTAGTAATTAAAACTTTAAAATTCGGGAATATGTATAGATATTACATTAGCCTAACGTTTGGCTAGGAGAGTAAATAATTATGATACGGATATTTTATTATGTTTCGAGAAGTATTATTTCATTTACCTATCAAACTCTTCAGGACTATTAAGATAGGTAATTAATGTAGATTTTTTCCATACTCCACTTTTATCTTCATAAAGCATAACAAGAAATTCCATCAAGATATTGGCAATACTCGGAATTTCTCCTCTTTCCTTATTTACGAATTGCTCTATAAAGATGGTCTTAGGTTTATTCACCTGCGTAGATATTTCACGCTTAAACACTGTTCTTCCTTTAGTCCATTTTAGTTTAAAAGGAATTTCAAAAGGCTCCTTTTCTAATGTTAATAATCCGTTGGAGTCATAAATATCTCTACTTGATTCTGTAGGTAATACTTCTTCAAATACCATCTTTAACACATTCATTATTTCCTCTTTACTATGATCGCCTGTATTCGCGACTATAGTACCGTTTTGTACAAGGTAACTAAAATAAGATTCGAAATTACCTTCCCTAGAGTTCCATCTTAACCTATGGCTCACTATAACTTCTTCCTTTATTACTTCTTGCTTTTCTTTACTCAATTGGTAACTACGTACTTTAAATTGCTTTTGGAGGATCTTAGTTTGATATTCAAAATGCTCTAGTATACTATCTAACAATTCCACGTATACTCCAGTATGGTCGTGCAATTCTAAGCTTTCTTTTCCATCTACCTTAGACGTTTGGATTTTTTTGTTGTACGAAAATATTTTAGATTCAATATTTTGACGGCTGAACGATTCGTTAAATTGAATACGACTTTCATCAATGAGTTTAATTATTTTATTTCCTTCTACTTCTCCTTCAACATCAATCCATTTTGAAAGTTCTTCCTTCATATAATTTATATGAATTCTTACATTTCTCAACACAAAGCTCTGCCATTCTTTTTGTTTTGATGTATCCCCTAGTCTAATTACGTCTGAGATTGAGGGTTGTTTTTTTATTTGTCCGGATTCTTCTATGTACACTATAGATCCATTGGAACTGTCTTCCACATGCATATCAATAACACCAAACACAGTAGTAATCATCTTAATCTCACCAAATGAGGATATAAATTTAACTGCATTATTTGTCTTAATATACCTTTCTCTATTCATTCTATAGTTCATTAAATTTCACTGACCAATTTACACATTTTTATCATTTAGCCCAACGTTAGGCTAATACATTTTTTAAATAACCTTCATATTTTTATCAAACGATTTCAACAAACGGTTGAGACATTAACTTAAATTCTAATTAACATGGAAGAACAAATTACAAATGGGAATGAATCCCTTGAAAATGAAGCTGCAACTAGTAGTTCGAAACAAACCACTGGTTTTGCAGAAGCGTTAGCTGCTGCAACCAGTGAATCGGTAGCTGAAGATCAGGATACCTTTTTAAAATTAGAGAAGTCTGGAAGATCCAACTTTACTCCAAATTTGGATGAGACTAGAGATGTTATTATCTGTAGTCCAAACGGAGAAGGTGACAAACATGTACGGTTCAAACGTACTGGAAATAGTACATCACAAGGAATGTATGCACCACGTACGCAGTTTGAATCCAGTTTTGATATTGATTTTGACGAGTTGGATAAGGACACGCAATTAAATCTTGTGATGGCTAACGGTAAAATTCTTATCGGATATGTCGTAAAAGGAAAAAGTAGAAACGGAGCATATTTTCAAAAGAAGTATGCTGAACCAGTCTTAACTCTTCCTCCTTTAGGAAAGCAGTTACCAATTAAAATCCTAACAATAATAGTAGGATAATCTAATCACGGGGTGAGTTCATTTAAGCTCACCCCATTTTAAAAAACACAACAATGGAATATACAATGATTGGGAAATTAATCCAAATAAGTAATACAATAGAAATCACATCTGCATTTAAAAAGAAGGAGATTATAATATCTGAAAACAATGGGCCTACTCCAAGCTTTGCAGTTTTCGAACTGTTAGGTAAACAAATATCTAAGGCAAATCCATTTAAAATTGGTGACGGGGTCAGAGTCCGATTTAAAATTAAAGGTAAGAAACATACTTATCAAAGCGGCACTATAAAACACTTCAATAACCTTGTAATAACTGAGATTGAAGCTTATAAAATAGTAGAAGTAAACACCACATCACCAGTTACATCATTTGATAACCCTAAATAAAACAACATGGAACAAGAAAATACAGATTCAAATAAAGATTTAATATTCAATCACTTTTGGTGTATAGACCCAAAAGGTAAAGTAAGTATCCATCATGAGGGACTGATTGAATTCTTTAGATCTAAAGGGTATTGTTGGTTAAATATCAACGGTTCAAAACAACTGGTTCTTAACCAGACTAATATCATTTCTGAAGTAGATATTACTGATATTGTTAATTGTGCCTATGAATTCATTTGGGGCAATCAAGTTCCGGAACTACTAGGGAATGGTGCTAAGAGAAAAGACCTGGTTAATCTATTTGTACGTGGTATTGACAACTACATTAACCAAGCAAAACTACGCTTACTACCAATTGTTAATTTAGAACAACACCGCGATACAGCTAGTGAATCTTATTTCTATTGTAAAGAAGATGTAGTCAAAATTACTGCTGACAACATTTCTATTAGTGGTTACTCATCACTTAATGGCTATGTCTGGAAGGACCAAATTAAACCTCTTGGTTTTACACTCTTAGATCCGGAGACTTCTACTGGTGATTTTGAAACATTTGCATACCGAATTTGTGATGAGAATGATAAAAAATTTGAATCTCTACAAACCGTAATTGGTTACACATTACACCGCTACTGGACAGCTTCTACTCCTGTTATCCCATGCTTATTAGATGAAACAATTGTTGGTAATTCGGAGGCGGCTGGAGGGACCGGTAAAACCCTGTTATGTCAAGGTTTTTCTTATATCAGATCTATGGTGGGTGTTGATGGTAAAAACTTTAAAGCTAGCGGTAACTTTTCTTTCCAACGTGTAACCGGTAGTACTGAGTTGTTGTTTGTTGACGACTTACCCAAAACTGCACATTTTGAAGATTGGTTTAGTATTGTATCTACCGGAATTACAGTGAATAAAAAATTCAAGGCCTCTTTTCAAATTGAAAGGGAATATTCTCCTAAGATTATTCTTACGTCAAACTTCCCAATCAGAAGCGTTCCAGGCTATAGCACGGAGCGTAGAAAGTTGGAAATGGAAATTGGTACGCATTATGGGCCACATTGTAAACCAATTGATGAGTTTGGTCGGGAGTTTTTTCAAGATTGGGATGCTGCTGAATTTAATAAAATGCTCAATTTTTTTTCACGTTGCATTCAAAACTATCTTAAGACTGGGTTGATAGAGCCACCTTCTATTAATGCAAAAATTAGAAAACTCATAATGGAATTAGGCAGTGAAGATCTTCTACAATTTATGGACGAGAAGATGTACTTACGTGGCGCTGGCAGATTACACAAAGCTGATCTATATGATGAATTTTTAAAGTCTAATCCAGGACAAAAGAAATATTATCCTTCACAGAATAAGTTCACACTTAAGGTACATAAGTATTTAAAATATAGAAATATACAA
>Ga0209395_1004395_pt1 | contig 16591 bp, 20 predicted proteins | sample GOMGulsemesocosm_3_FD_184635 | JGI IMG/M metagenome (GOLD analysis project Ga0209395, IMG submission 184635) | Methane-oxidizing microbial communities from mesocosms in the Gulf of Mexico - GOM9D Gulf of Mexico (SPAdes) (version 2) | ecosystem: Environmental > Aquatic > Marine > Cold seeps... | reverse complement strand
CCCGACTCCGTGTCCAGCGTGAACATCACACCACTGGCAGCCGATTCACTGGCCACCATAATTTGCACCGATGCTGACAACGCCACTTCATTGTGATCAAAGCCCTGATGCACGCGATATGAAATAGCTCGGTCATTAAACAGCGAGGCAAACACCTCTTTGATTGCCGTTAATACCTGCTCACGGCCACGCACATTTAAGAAGGTTTCTTGCTGACCGGCAAAGGAAGCATCGGGTAAATCTTCAGCGGTGGCCGAAGAACGTACAGCGACGGCCAGTTGCTCGTTGCCAGCCTGTAATTCTGTTAGATAGGATGAGATTTCCATCTCAAGCGCAGGATGCAATGGGGCATCAATAATCCACTGTCGGATTTCATTACCGGTAACTGCCAGTGCATTTACATCGTCGGTATCAAGCTCCGCGAGCTTAGCTTTAATACGCTCGGCCAAGTTATTTTCAGTCAGAAAATCACGATAGGCATCGGCCGTCGTCGCAAATCCCGTCGGCACGGAAACACCCATCGCGCTCAGATTACTGATCATTTCGCCCAACGATGCATTCTTGCCGCCGACACGGCCCACATCGTTGATACCCACCTGCTCCAGTGAAACCACCCAATCGCTCACGTTACCTCCTTTTAAACCACGTTTTTGTCTCTCTTTTACAGCATAGCTAATCAATTCAACTACAAAGTTATTTCTCTCGAGAAAAGAGGTTTAGATGTGCGTCGTTACATCCTATGATGTTATTCATACGCCTTTTTCAGAGATCTGCAACCGATGAAACGTCAGGTATATTTTATTTCCGATGGCACCGCCATCACCGCTGAAACACTGGGTAAAAGTCTGTTAACCCAATTCGAACAGGTCGAGTTCGAATTCATCACCCTGCCCTACATCAACACTGCAGAACAAATCACCACAACCATTGAATTAATTGAATCCGAACACCGTGATCAGGGCACCCTGCCAATTGTCATCATCACTATCGTGGATGCCAAACTCCGGCAGCAATTCAAGCAATGTGACGCCTTTATTGTCGATATCTTCTCCGCATTTCTCACGCCGCTGGAAATGGAGCTGAACACCCCCTCCGCACATACCGCCGGTAAACAACGCGGTATCGACCACCACCAGTATGCTGACCGCATCGATGCCGTACACTTTGCTATTGATAATGATGATGGCGCGATCACCCGCGAATACGACCAGGCCGACATTATTTTGGTGGGCGTGTCTCGTTGCGGCAAAACCCCCACCAGCCTCTACCTTGCACTGCAATTTGGCATCAAAGCCGCCAACTATCCGCTCACCGAAGAAGACTTCGGCAGCTACAAACTACCCAGCGTATTAAAAGCCCACAAAAATAAACTCTATGGCCTCACTATCACCCCGCAACGCCTGCAAAGTATTCGCCAACAACGTCGTGCCAACAGCCAATACTCCTCCATGACGCAGTGCCAGCGGGAAGTTAGGGAAGTAGAAACCATCTTCAGGCACGAGCGCATTTCCTACATGGACACCACCCACGCCTCCATTGAAGAAATATCAACACGCATTATGGAAGCCGCTGGCCTGCGTCGTTAGTTGCCGTTTTAGTCACAACTTTGCAAAGATGGATCATTCCATTGCAGATAGGATCAAATAAAATAGCCGCCCTAATTAACCAACATTAACTAACACCTATTAGGTTTCGACAACCCATGATCTTCGCTCCTCACTTTTTCCCACTTTGGCTGATTATCGCCTCATCCCTGATAGCGTTAATTGGATTAGGCGTGGCCATATTCAAAGCACCCTGGGCGTTGATTTCCAGCAACAGCGAACGCCAACACCTGGTCTTCGGTGCCAGCATATTACTCGGTCTATTCTGGCTATTACGTGTCGAAGCACTGGCAATACTTACCTTCCATCCACTGCTCATGACCGCCGTCACACTCATGATCGGCTGGCACTTTGCCATGCTCGCTGGCGCCATTGCCCAGTTAGTATTACTGGCAACAGGCTTTGATCACTGGCATATGTTCGGCGTAAATTATCTGGTCACCGTAATGATTCCAGCAACCGTCAGCTACGCGGTAGTAAAAGCCAGCCAACGTATCGCCCTAAAAAATATGTTCGTGTTTCTCTTCGGCGCTGGATTTTTAGGTGCTGCGCTCTGCTCCGTTGCCGTGGCCATAACCACCCTCATCCTCCTCCTGTTTGCAGGCTATGACCTATCCATCGGCAAACTCGCCAACGACGCTCCTCTTCTGTTGTTGCTGATGTTCCCCGAAGCATTTCTCAACGGCACGATTGTTACCGCCATTACCGTATTCAAACCGCACCTGATGAAGACGTTTAATGAAGAATTTTATTTGGGTAATTCAGATAAAAAACGGTAAACGAGAGGCTTAACTAAACAATACCTGATGCACCAATATTGGTATTCAAAAGAAAAAATATTACTGCGATATTAGGAGAACCCCTGTAACACACTGTTTAACAACAGGTTTTAAGTGTCCATTTTTGGCGCTATTTTGGGGATATGGGTACTTCAGAGGTTTTGTATATTGAAAACAGCAAACAGGACACGTAAGATATTTAACATTACTCGCTAAGGAACAGCGTAACCCTATGAAAACAAATGGATTCCCGCCTTTCTTCCCCGCGACGTATATAACATATTATTGGACAAACGGGTCCATATCCCACTGTTATATGAATGCACAATGAGAATACTTAGCATTAAGACTTTAGTATTTTTTTTAGCAGCATATTTTCTGAGCTGGGTCCTTTCGTACGTTGTAGTTAATGGTGATCTCAATATAGATTACATGTGGGAATACTTTGTGTTGGCATGGACATTTGATGGATTCGTAAGGCCGGTAGTAACTTGGCTGCTAAGCATCGTTACCTTCTCCGTCATTGTTTCGGTTTCGTGGTATGCCAAAAGGAAGAAAGGTAGTAATGCGGAGTAATCATCATATAACAAGTGGGTCGTGTGGGACTGCGTTCCGCTTTGCTTCACTTGCCCCACACCCTAAGCGTTAGAGCCCATTCATTATGGCAAGGAAGCAAACTTTCTCTCTTAAGAATACAGCCAAATTTTCAATGGTTAGCACTTTGGTACTTGGGGCTGTCATGGTTATATCTAGTCAGGTCAATCACACAGCTATTCTGGGGCCTTCTGCACTAGCTTACGTGCTTGTTAGTTTGGTTTTTTCTATTTCAGCTTTTTTGTTGTTATTGCGTCACTATAAAATCACATCGGAAAACTATATTTTAATGCGAGTTATCGCCATAGTTGGTGCGGTAATTTGTTTTGGTATTTGGGCGGTATTAATTTATCCAATGGTAATGTTGATGCCATGAGCTCTAACAAGTGGGTCGTGCGGGACTGCGTTCCGCTTCGCTCCTCTGGCCCCACACCCTAAGCGTTATGCTCTTAAACACGGAAGACAATTATGATCGAAGTACTCAAGGAAAGCTGGTCTGAGTTCCTAGTTCAATTAAAACCCCTGATCATAGCGACATCGCCATGGATTCTTGCCTTGGTAGCACTTGGAGCATTTTCTTTAGTGCTAAGCGACTACATCAATGGTTTTATCTTTTTCCTCATCCCAGTTATAAAGCTAATCCTGCAAGCAATGATTGCTTTTGCAGGCCTGCAAGTCTTATTCAAAAACAGGGGCGCAGGAGTTGAAGTTACATCAGGAAAAATACTCATCTATATCGTAGCCGCGATCTATATTGGTGTCGCCACAATGCTTGGCATGATGTTCTTTATCATTCCAGGGCTAATAATCATGGCAGCTTCATTTTTTGCCCCAATCTTTATCTTAAAAAATGGCGAAGGCCCAATTGAGGCAGTGGCTTCAAGTGCGTCGCTTCTGCAAGGACGGGTGGTGCATGTTACTTTTCTGCTCTGTGGGGTCTGGCTAGCCATTTATGCCATCGAGTATGCGGTCAGCTTTATATTCGGCTTATTCCCAGCTCCCGAAATTCTAGTCACAGCAATCGCTTCTGCCCTATTACTTGTGGTTGGCTTGTTTACATTGCCCGTCATGGTTAACCTTCACTCGCACCTTGTAGCAGAGCATAACAAGCAAATGCAGCCGACGCCTGACGGCGCCAGCTGATCTGGGCGTTAAGAGCACCATGGATGGAACACTAGATTGAAACTACTAATTCGCAGTATATCCATAGCCACTATTTTGGGTTCGGTGGTTACTTTTATGTATAGCTTGGGAGCTTTTGCAGGCCACCCTTCACCTTTTGTTCGTTCAATCATTAATTTCACCAAAGAGTACTTCCCTGAATCTAGTTACCAAATCCCAATTTATGTAATTACTGGGTTAGTTCTTCTTTCAGTAGTACTTTTTGTATTGGGTGTAGCTTTTTGGGTGCTCGCAGGAAAATCTAGCTTTGAGTAAACTGATAGCCGGGCTCTTAACAAGTGGGTCGTGCGGGACTGCGTTCCGCTTTGCTTCACTTGCCCCTCACCCTAAGCGTTAGGGCCATATGAGAACGAATATCTTAATAACACTGAATGTAATACTAGCTATTTCCTTATTTGTATTCGTTCTTAACATGCTGCCATTTGCACATGGAGTAGCATGTGATGCCCAAGCAAATACTGGAAATGCGTGTGAGCCTCTTAGCACCTTCAAATTAATTTTAAGAAGTCTTATTCCACCTTTGTTTGTTTTAGTAACAGCCTTCATAGCTAGGTGGGTCAAAGAAACAAAGCCACAGACAAGCAGTTTCTTGTTTTTACTGTGGCCTGTCTTAACACTCAGCGGGGTTATTACAGCTTGGAGTTTTTCCCTTGCCACTTAGCCCTAACAAGTGGGTCGTGTGGGACGCTGCACCGCTTCGCGCCTTGCGCCCCACACCCTAAGCGTTATATTTTTTTGAGGTATCAAGGATGACAGAGAGAAAGAGTAAATTTTCAATTATAGGAATGGGGATTGGAGCTATCGCTCTTCTGCTTGCCCTTACTCATTTCTGGGGTGGTCCTTTTTCACCTCAACCAACACTTGAAACAACAATTGCGGAGAAAGTTAGTTCAATCCGCTCGGCCACGCTTGATGCCATAAAAGGTAAAGCGGTCGAAAAGAAATCATACATTTCAAACTGGGACGCAGACAAAATCACTTCAGTCACTACAGCAGTTTTAGGTGGCTTAGCCGTTATATTTGGCTTGTTTGGCTTTACTAAAAAGGAATCAACAAGGGTTGCTGGTGCCGCAGCGGCTTTGGGAGTCAGCGCTATTTCATTCCAGTTCATAGCCATGTACGCAATGGCTTTGCTGGTGGTAATCCTAATAGCCTCAATACTCTCAGCTTTTAGTTTTGGCTAAGGCAAATATAACAAGTGGGTCGTGTGGGACTGCGTTCCGCTTCGCTTCACTGGCCCCACACCCTAAGCGTTAGATTACTTTCAAAACTCGTAGCAAAGGATCAATTTTATGGAAGAAATGGAAAGAAAATGGATATCCGGTTTTTGGAGGAGAATTGGGGCATTATTTATTGATACCCTTATTCTTGGCTTTGCGGGCTTTGCATTAGGACAAGTGCTCGAAAGCACATTCGTCGAGATAGGGGCGTGGGGACGGTTAATTGGTTTCGCCATAGCTCTTGTTTACTTTGGTGTCATGAATAGCTCAATTTCCAAAGGGCAAACGGTTGGTAAAAAAGTATTAAAGATTAAAGTAGTTGATTCATCCGGCGAGCCAATTAGCTTGGCTAGGTCTTTTGTAAGATATTCAGTTTTAGCAATTCCGTTTTCCTTAAACGGGGTGCACTTTACTAATGAGGCTTTACTTTCATACTTGATCTACCCATTTTCATTAATTGTTTTTGGTGGTCTTTTCTCAATACTATATTTGTATATTTTTAATCGGGTCACTCGGCAGTCGCTTCACGACTTAGCTGTCGGCACTTACGTTGTAAATTCTGGCGCACTTAACCAAGGGGCTGGTACTGTTTGGAAGCCTCATTTAATAGTGGTTTCGGTTCTATTTGTGGCTGCCGCTGTTATCCCTGTAGTCACAGCAAATATTATTCCGTCTCAACCGTTTAAAGACTTACTGACAACACAAGAAGCTCTAAACAACAACTTGGGCGTCACTTATGCAAGCGTAAGCTCCGGATATACCACATTTAGCTCTTCCAGTGAGGGCTCCAAAACAACAACCTATATCAATGCTCAAGTATTTCTTTCAGAGGACAATGTGTCCGATGTTGAGCTTGCGCGTAAATTAGCGAAAGTAGTTGTTTCAACTTACTCTGACTCAACAACAAAAAATGTAATCCAAATAATTCTGACATACGGTTATGACATAGGTATTTGGGCGCAATGGTCTAATTACACACATTCGTTTAATCCGGCTGAGTTGCATGGTTCGGAATAAGCGTAATCTAACAAGTGGGTCGTGAGGGACTGCGTTCCGCTTCGCTCCTCTGGCCCCACACCCTAAGCGTTATGCAGCATGAGTAAACACTAATTCTTAGAATTACACCCTCAGAGGATAAATGGATGAATCAACTGAAATACATAGTAGTATTTTTATGTCTAATTTCTATGCCGTCTGCATATGGATTTGAGCACAAGAATCTTTTGGCTCTTCTAGAGCAAAATCACTATGCTGAAATAGAAGATATACTCACAGAAGCAGCGAGCGTTACTGAAAAAAACCCAGCACATGAAAGTGTTTTAAATAATTACCTTGATCAGTTCTATACCCCAATTCCTTCCCTTGAAAAAAAACTCGACGATTGGGTTTCTTCTAGAAACACCTCTTACATTCCTCATTTAGTTCGTGGAATCTATTACACATCATTAGGGTGGAATCAACGCGGAACCCGCTATATAAGCGAGACAGGGCAAAACCAAATAGATGGAATGCATTTTTATTTTGAAAAAGCGTATAAAGATTTTGCTAAGTCATTAGAAATTGAGCCTCGCCAAGTCCATTCGCAGAGCTACCTGATAGAGATTCTAATGAACTTTAACCAACAAAATCAGATAGAAGCTTTATTAAATAGTGCGCTAACGTATCGGTCGGATAGTCTTACAGTGAGGTGGTACTACCTTTCCACACTGCTACCTCGCTGGGGAGGCTCGATCGAAAAGATGTCCTCTTTTGTAGATTCGACCCGCCCACATTTCGAAACAAACCCTGCCCTTAAGATATTAGAAGGGCGAGTAAAAGCAGAGATGGGAGATCAAAACTACTTTGCCGGAAAATACCAGCAGGCTTTAAAACTCTATTCAGAAGCATTGAAAACTGGCGACCACTGGTATTACTTGAAGCAACGAGGCGAAGTCCTACTCCGTGTCAATCAATATCAAGAAGCAATAGCAGACCTCTCAAACGCCATTAAAATTCGACCAAATTATTGGAGGGCTTATGATCAGAGAGGAGTTGCATACATGACCATGGAGGCACAAAATCCTGCAATAAGCGATCTCACCGTGGCCATCGATCATCTACAAGGAGGAGCAAGAGTCATAAACGCAAGAGGTGAAAGTTACTTGGCTTTGAAAAAATACGATAAGGCCCTAAACGATTTTGAAAAAGCAGTAAAAATTGATCCGAATGACGCAGACTACCGGACTAATAGAAATCGCGTGATAACTTTAATCGATCAAAGATAAAGCTATTAAACGGGCATAACAAGCAGGTTGTGCGGGACTTCAGCACGTTGTGCTTCAGCCCCTCACCTAAAGCGTTAAACGAAAGGAGCCCCAGTGATATATCTAAGGGCATTTACATACGGATTTGTATTTTTTGGAATAGTCGCCTTTATAGCTTTTGGCGGCCCACCAATAAATCAATGGGTTTTAAAGGCAACTATAGGTAATGGCCTAATTGGTGGTATTGGCTGTGCCTGTTCCTATCTTGCGGCCAAAATAACCTTCGATTACTACAAAGATCTCATTGGTAACAGTAATGACTGATACGCTTCAATATGTGCTTATAACAGGGGCTGTCGTTTTTGGGTTGTGGCCTTATCTATACATTTACTTTAAAAAGGGAACGAATAAGTTTCTCTTTGTTTCTGCTGTTATTGGTGTGCTCTCACTAACAGCAATACTTCTTTATGTTGTCGCGTTGCCCTTTACTTTTCTTGCAGTAAAGCTTCTTCCCTCGCTTAACGAGTATGGAGTGCACACAGTTCAGTACATCGCGTTACCAATTGAGTTTGTCGCAAACTGGAACTTCATTGTTTATCTAGCTCTCTATTTTTTCCTACCGTTTTTAATCTATAGGAAATACGAGATTTTTCGTTTAACAAATGGGTCGGGCGGGACTTCAGCACGTTGTGCTTCAGCCCCGCACCCTAAGCGTTAGGCACCTCTTATGAAACAAGAGATTATTTCAGAATTAAGCACTATCAAAACACTTCTATGGGTAAACATAGCGCTGGTATCTACTTGTGCACTCTATGTTTTATCTAAAACGTTTATATCGAATCTTTCAAAAATCGACTCTTTAAAAAAAGAGCAGTTCTTGTCCGAAGCCGAAGCACTTGAAGATCAAGGTAATTATTCTCAACTAGAAAGTCTCGCCAAAGAACGTTTAAAGAAATATTCAAGGGATAGCCTAACTTGGTGGTTTCTCGCTATCGCCCAATATAAGTCGAATAACTTTTCCAGTGCCTTAAACTCATTTTCAGAACTCCAATCTATAGACCCTACATTTCAAAAAGAAACAATCGAGGGATACATAAATGAAATCCGAAGTTCCATGCAAGGGCCTAAAGGTAGCAGCGCCTAACAAGTGGGTCGTGCGGGACTGCGTTCCGCTTTGCTCCACTGGCCCCACACCCTAAGCGTTAACTGTATTAGATATGGCGAGAGTACTAAAAATTATCGGTGGACTTTTATTAGCCCTAATCATTCTATCAATTGCCATTGTTCTATATATATTCAGAGCACAAACAATCGATTTTACTAACTATATGCCGCCCAAAATCGAGTTTTGTGGTGAAGAGATTACCACCGAGCACATTGAACATAAGAAATTAACGGCATGGTTTAAGGCTAACCAAAAAGGTTGGGAGTTTAGCCCCGTAAGCTATGTTCCAAATTACATTTACAGCTCATCGGACTTCCGAGTAATAATTGATGAAACTGGCATGGTAGTAAGCTACAAGGAAGGTACTAATTTCCAACAAGTTACAAAAACTGCCAATACCAATGGGCTTGTGAGCAAGTGCGACTAAAACACATAACAAGTGGGTCGTGCGGGACTGAGTTCCGCTTCGCTTCGCTTCACCAGCCCCACACCCTAAGCGTTAAATATCTAGAGGACATCTGATGAAGTCACTCATAATCATATTAATAGGATTGTATGCCTCATGGCATTTCACTGACCTCTCTTCGGAGAGTTCTATGTATAGTATTTGGGCTCCCGTCGGTGTCTTTGTATTTTTCATTTCTCTTGCTCTTTGGCTGGTACTTAAAGCAGGTTTTGGTGGAAAAACTGATAATTCAGGAGGGCATTTTGGTTCTGATGGAGGTTTCGATGGTGGAGGTGACTGCTAAACATTTAACAAGTGAAGCGTTATGTGCTCAGGATAAATCGAGATGATAGATGAAAATAGTACCACTACCGGTGGCTGTCTATGCGGTGCCGTACGTTATAAAGTAAAAGGACCGTTGCGCGACGTTGTGAACTGCCATTGCAGCATGTGCCAGCACTTGCACGGTAATTTTGGTCCGCATTCAAAAGCTCGTAAGGTCAATATTACAATCACAACCAGCGATGGACTAGCCTGGTATAAGACTTCCGACGTTGCGCGTCGTGGATTTTGCCGTGAATGCGGGTCTTCTCTATTTTGGGAACCCTTTGAACTTGACGCCACTGGGATTATTGCTGGTTCGCTTGATGGTCCCACAGGCCTCAAAACCCTGGGACATATATTTGTTGGCGAAAAACCGGATTTTTATGAAATAACTGACTCACTGCCGCAGTTCGAAGGCTCGCCCGATGGGGAGTTGGTAAACGATTACAAATAGTCATCATGGCCAAACACACCACAGCACATAACAAGCGGGGCAAGGCCGACGCGCAAAAATCGCGCGCTTCGTACCCCTGGACGTTATGTTTAATCAGTCATGAGAATGGTCTATACAAAATTAGCCAGACATCCACCCACTTTAGTGCTATTACTAATTACCCTGACGCAATAAGTGGTTTCTATGCAGCCTTTTAATACTCAATTCACCTTATCTCGAGATTACCTTGCTGAGTGTTTTGATCAGTCTTTACCCTATGGGAAAAATGCCAAGCCCAATTATCTATTTCCTGCATTATTGTTTGCTGCTGGTGCGGGATCACTGTTTTTTACTGAGCAACCTAAGGTCGTAGGTAGCATATTTATCGCTTTGGCTGTGCTGGAGCTGATTCATATTCGATTTCGACGAGCTTGGTGGTTAACACGACAGATGTGGGGGAGAGGTGCCGGTAGTGAAGTGAAATTAACCATAGATGAAGATGGGATCCAAACACAGAACTCCGATACGCAAACAGCGCTATTGTGGGCAGATATCGAGCGCGTTATTGAAACTGATTTGGGGCTTATTCTGGTGGCTAAATCTGGGGGTCAGCAGTACCTGTCTAAATCGTTATTTTCTGCCGAGTTGATAAGCGAGATTGTTGCTAGGAATAAGGATTAACACTCACTTCAATAAAAATTAAAACCGTTCCTACAATGCAGCTAATACAGCACATAACAAATTGCGGATGAAGATACATATTTATTGTTATCCAATTTAAAGTACGAGTCCTCGAACTGAGATACCTGAATTTTCTTTTTGGAAGTTTAGCTGTATATAATTACCCTCATATTAGAGAGAGGTTGGCATGAAATCATTCCTCCGCGAGAACCCCACCATCGCTTTTGGCCTGGGTTTGCCGCTGTTACTCGTTGTGGCATTCCTGCTGATTTCCGGGATACCTACCCTGTTGGTTGCGCCTCCGCAATATGACGTGCTTTATACGACGGAATACTACAATTACCGGAATGGTGTGCAAATATCCGTCGTTGACCAGAAGGTTCGGGTTATCTACCAAGGTAGTGTACAGGGCAGCCAGAAACCGCGCCTCTGGCGTTACGACCCAAAAACCGGAGGGGTGAAGGAGATCGCTTTCCTATTGCCACCGGGCCTTGCTCCGGCTGGAAAAACACCGGCTACTCCCGAGGAAGTTTCAAAAACAACCCTGATCGATGTTCCTGATCTTGAAGAACTGACTATTGATTCGTCCAGCATTGCACCTGATGGATACGAATTCAGCCTAGGAAGGGATCGCTATTCGGGTGATGTATTCAGCGGTCTGTTTTATTCCTCGCGCTATCGCCATGAAGCGGTACTGACGAAAAATGGGCGCAGCATTCGCTTGCCGAATACCGTTGGCCGATATTACAGCCGTAACACCCACTTCATCGGCTGGGTAGTGTCACCATGATTTCGCTACTTGTCCTCATCGTCATATTATTGCTGATTGGCGGAGGCATATGGGGCTGGCCGCTGGTGGCTGGAGCCCTTGGCATATCGAGCGTAACCGATAAGCCCGGCGCGATGAAAAATATAACGCAACTCATGAACACTTACGACATCACGCCCGCCGAGGTCGAAACCGCCTTTCATGCGCCTACCTCTACCTGTTCTGCGCCCACTCGGCGTAACAAAGGCGATATCGCCAAGACTCTCTTTACCTATCTCGGCGCGATTTTTATTCTCGCAGGCATCAGCACCTATATCGGTATGTTCTGGAATAGCATGGGCAGTGCGATGCGGATTTGCGTGACGCTGGGTGTTGGCTACGTTCTTCTCATTGTTCTGGTTTCCGCTTTGCATGAGAAAAAATTTCCAAGGCTTATTCTGCCACTTACGCTCGCCAGCGTATTCATGATGACCGGTGGCTGGTTCGTGCTCATCCACGAGTTGTTCCCACGCAGCGACGACTGGCATGCCGCCGTGCTCTTCGTATTCGGCGTGATGGCCCTGCAGCTGAGCGCACTGTTTGGCAAATACCGGCGCACAGTACTGGCGTTCACGTCGCTCTTTTTTGTTTATGGATTTATACATGTAGGCCTCGATATGCTCGGCGTCCGGATCGCTTATATCGCCATTATTCTTGGCGCTTCGTTGTTCCTGACTGGTACTGCACTTGAAAAAACGCCTCACCGTGTGCTGGTAGAACCCGCTTTATTGATTGGGACCTGCTGGCTAAACAGTGGCTTGTTCGATCTCGTAGCGGATTTCACCGCCGCTAACTGGGCGAGCCTGATCATTGGCATGTGTGTGATGTTAACGGCTTACGGTTTGCAGAAGGCGGGGCGGCATCCGCGTCTGACAGGTCTCGGCTATTTCATTGGTTCGATCATGGCCTACAGTGGTTTGTTCGACCTTGTGCAGAACACGTCCGTAGAACTCATCTATCTTGCAGTAACGGCGTCTATTCTCTATGCCTGTGTGGTGCTACAAAGCCGGGCACTGTTACTGACCACAGTCATTGCGATGCTCTCCTTCATCGGGTATTACTCTGCAGAACATTTCGCAAATTCATTGGGTTGGCCGGTCACGCTCGTCCTCATGGGTGTTGCGTTCCTTGGCGTCGGTACAATCGCCATCAAGGTAAAGCAGCGCATCTAGTCCAATTCAAACAACCAATAGTTGGTAAGCGTAAACTGGAGTCTGTTAGTGACACATAACAAGGAGGTCAGTTCACTCCGGGCCTACGGCCCTGTACGGAATGCCTGCTACACAGCCGCCCCTTACCTTGGCGTTATGTTTAAAACTATATTGTTGCAGAGTCATATCAATGAATAAAAATACGTTATTTGAGTTAGCCCTTTTTGATCCTGAGAATACTCTTATTGCTTTGCTTGAAAAGCGAGATATAGAATTTCGAAAGGTACCAGTAACACGAAAGTTTGTGGTTGCTATGGACGAAACTATTGAAGTCGTCAGTAATGATAACAGTGAAATCCTGATTGAAAATCTCGCATTGATATTCATGGAATGGCTTAAAGAAAAGCGATACCGGAAATTGCAGGCTCAGTTAGTAGACGGAAGTATTGTATATATTGATGAATACGATATTGAAGGCGTTACCAACATACTCAAAAGTTCGTTGAAAGTTACTGCATTCGATCCGGAATATAACAACCGAATACTCAACAAACAGAAAGATCACTCTTAGTATTGGCTATGAGAGTCATAAACATAACAAGCAAATAAAGCGGGATTTTTAACAGTTGCCCCCCGAAAAAAGCTATCAGTAACGGATAACTTGCAGAAAGACATCGTCTACAAACTCCACCTTCACCGAGGTGCTGCCCTCTTCAGGTTAATAAACCTCATTACTCAACAACTAACGCTTAGTGTTAAAATATCACTGTTTCACACCATGCATTCAAGGAGACATATCATGTCAGACACTTGGGAGCTACACGGTACCGAATTCAGCAACTGCAATTGTAATTGGGGTTGCCCCTGTCAATTTAACGCCCCTTCCACTCACGGTAGTTGCAAGTTCACTTCGGGTGGCCAAGTTGAAAAGGGGTTCTTTAACGATATTTCTCTTGATGGCCTGAAGTGGGCTGTCATTGCTGATTTTCCTGGTGAAATCGCTGAAGGCAATGGACGCCAGCAAATGATTATCGACGAGCGTGGCTCACCTGACCAGCGCGAGGCGTTACGAAAAATAATCCAAGGCGAATCAACCGAGCCCGGCGCTACCGTCTACAGTATTTTCGCCAGCATGACTTCGGAAATGCTTGAGACACTGTTTCTGCCCATCGATTATGCCATCAATATTGCTGAACGAACGGCCCACATCAGAGTGCCCGGTCTCATTGAGGCAGAGGGTAACCCTATCATCGATGAATTCAGTGGTGAGCCTTTCCACGTGGGCATTAATCGCCCCAAAGGAAGTTTTGAATATACCTATGCCGAGATTGGCTCAGCGTCGACCAAAACCCAGGGGGAAATTACCTTGGAATTTAAAGACAGCTACGGACAATTCAACGAATTGCATTTCAACCAAAGCGGCATTATTGAGCCTTAAACTCAACGGAGTTAACAGACTTGCCAACCGACTCTGGCTTGAAACTTCCCACCCTTCGTCAATGGGATAAGGCAACGCTGTACCTGTCGATAGCAGGTATTGTTGCCTTGGCTTGGTGGTATCTGATTGACATGGCTGCGGGCATGTCTGCGATGAATATGTCCGCCTCAGCTGTTATATCAACCACGGCCCCAATGGATATGCAGTCCCCCACCGATCTGCAACATTGGGCGCCGCGAACTTTTTGGATGATGTTTGTGATGTGGACGGTGATGATGGTGGGCATGATGCTACCTTCTGCCGTGCGCACCATCTTGATTTATGCCCGTGTCGCTCAACAGTTAAACGGCTCCATTCTGTCCACCACATTCTGTTTTATCAGCGGTTATCTAATTGTCTGGACAGGCTTTAGCCTGGTAGCAACTGTCACCCAGTGGTGGTTAAACCAACATGCGCTGCTATCACCCATGATGGTTTCAACCAGCACGCTATTGGCCGCCAGTTTGTTGATTATTACCGGCCTCTATCAGCTAACTCCCCTCAAAGAAGCCTGTTTAAGTCACTGCCAATCACCCATCGACTTTATCAGTCGCCACTTTAAAAAAGGCTATCTTGGTGCAATGAGAATGGGCCTACATCATGGGTTTTATTGTCTGGGCTGTTGCTGGATATTGATGAGTTTACTGTTTATCGCGGGTGCGATGAATCTGTTATGGATTTTAGCCATTACGCTTTTCGTACTTGTTGAGAAACTGTTACCTGCCAATCCGCATACAACCGGAATATCCGGCACCGTGATGATCTTCTTAGGCATTTATTTACTCGCCTTTCACAGTTAATCCTACTTAACTTGATTCAGCTCAAGTTGCCGCAAATGCAAATCATTATTATTAACGATCACTACATTAATAAACTGAGCCAAGTTGAGTGAACAACCCAGAACAATTCGATCCAAACCTGCACATTGAAATCACCGACATTACAAAAAACTCAAGAGGCCTGCTGGGTCAGGTCGAGTCCTTTTTTGTACGCCAGAAGGATCGGCTGGTTTGGGTCCATGCCGTCATGTTTGTTGTGTTTGTTGCACTCATTTTTCTGCCGTTATTCCTTTCTGAACCATCAGAACAAGCAGGCCCGCTCGACCACTTCACCGAGTTTGCCAACTACGCCATGTGGGGGCTGTGGTTCCCGTTGGTTCTGTTATCAGTTGTTTTTACAGGTCGCAGCTGGTGCGGGCTGCTCTGCCCGATGGGCGCGGCATCGGAGTGGGCTAATAAAAAAGGGCCTCAGTTTGCCATTCCTCGCTGGTTAAAATGGCAAGGCACACCGATTGTCAGTTTTCTTCTGGTCACCACGCTGGGCCAAACCGTCGGGGTTCGCGACCACCCTGAGGCAATTGCCCTGGTGTTCGGCGGCACGCTGGGCATGGCAATTCTAATCGGCTTTTTATTTGGCCGTAATAAACGTTCGTGGTGTCGACATGCCTGCCCCATTGGCCTGTTACTCGGCGTATTTTCAAGAGTCGGTGCGGTGCAATTCACACCTAAACGCCCCAAAGCAGGTTGCGAAAGTTATACCGAAAAGGGCATCTGCCCGACCATGATCGATATTTCCCGCAAACAGGAGTCTCGCCATTGCATCGAGTGCTTCCGTTGTGTGAACCCCAAAGCAAAAGGTGGGCTGACATTAAAAGCTCGCCGCCCCGGTCTGGAAATTGAAAATATTCACGACCACAACCCAAACGCAGCGGAAATCTGGTTCCTGTTTCTAGGCATCGGCAGTGCGCTGGGTGGGTTCCTGTGGCTGGTGCTGGATCTCTATCAGCAATGGCGCCTCGACGTAGCAACCTGGTTCATTGATCACAACTTATTCTGGATTGGTGACGCCGGCCCCTGGTGGCTGATGAGCGTACACCCGGAGCGCCGCGAGGTTTTCACCTGGCTTGATTTCATCATGATCGTTGGTTTTATGAGCCTGTGCGCCATCGCTCTGACTGCGATTCTCTGGGGCACGACTGCACTTTGCGCCGGACTTTCTGGCAAATTATCCCGATCCGATGCTTACCCTCCTCTGACTCTAAAACAACGTATGGTTGAATTGGGTTACCAATACGCGCCCGTTGCTCTAGTTTCTTTGATTTTGGGATTGGGCGCAGAATTATTTGAGCCATTACGGTTATTAGGTTTAAGCAATACTGGCATCGGTTGGGTCAAGGGCTCCCTCTTTGTTCTCAGTCTGCTGTGGAGCATTTTTCTTGGTTACAAAATTCTCGGCCGCCAGGGTGTCGCTCGTCATCACCGTTGGCTGCCTCTTATACCCGGTATTTCCGGTAGCAGCATCATAGCGACCATCTGGTGGCTGGCACTTTTCGGTTAATTATTTTGCCACTTTTCATTTAGAGGTTAAATATATTTAGAAACAATCACTCTACAGAACAAAAGCTAACCATTATCACTCATAACAACAAAGGCATAATTATGTTGCGTTATAACATCTACAATAAACCCTGTTTGATAAAGCAGTC
>Ga0209395_1004394_pt1 | contig 16592 bp, 15 predicted proteins | sample GOMGulsemesocosm_3_FD_184635 | JGI IMG/M metagenome (GOLD analysis project Ga0209395, IMG submission 184635) | Methane-oxidizing microbial communities from mesocosms in the Gulf of Mexico - GOM9D Gulf of Mexico (SPAdes) (version 2) | ecosystem: Environmental > Aquatic > Marine > Cold seeps... | reverse complement strand
CTTCAGGAGCGGTAGATCCGACTGTGAATATCACAGGAACAACAGGTGGTTCATTTGCCTTTACAATTAATTCAGGTGGACCTAACTTAGCATTTGATACAAATACAGGAAACATTGATTTATCAGCGAGTGATGTTGGAAGTTATGATGTTAAATATCAAACAAATGGAGTGTGTCCAGCTTTAACAACATTAACAGTAGTTATTACTGATGCACCAATCGCTGATATCGTTGGTGGAATCTATTGTATAAATGACAATGGGGATCCTAATGATATGGTGACTTATGTTAATGGTGGTTCAGGAGGGGTATTTACTGCGCCAGTTGGTTTATCAATTAATTCATTAACTGGTTCTGTAGATGTTGCAGGAAGTACTGCTGGAACATATACAATAACAAATACAATTGATCTCACAGCGCAAGGCTGTGTTATGGTGGTTGCAAATACAGATATGACGATTAATGAATTACCTACAGCTACTATTAGTGGAACAACAATTTTATGTCCATCTGACCCATTACCTGATTTACAAGTTGAGTTTACTTCAGTTGGAGATTGGGATCTTACTTATGTTTATAATGGAGTGCAACAAATAGTTACTGGTCCTTCACCGTTAATTATGACTGATGCCGAATTTGGAAGTTATGAATTAGTTAGCGTTACTGATGGAAACGGTTGTGTTAACTCATTATCTGGAATTGCCATTGTCGACTCTTTTTTAGTTCCTGTTGTTCATCCTTTTAATGATTATATTCTTTGCGAGGGTGATGAACTTGCATTGCCTAATTTTTCCAGTTTGAATTCAAATGATTTATTTGAGTGGCAAATAACTACTGGTACAGATGTTGGTTTTGGTACTAATGGAAATGAGAACATTCCTTCTTTTGTTTCTTCAAATTCTCAAACAGTAACTGTTGAAGTAACTCCTCTTTCAAGTATGGATGATGGTGGCTGTTATGGTGATCCGGTATATTTTGATATTGTAATTAGTCCAATACCAACCGTTAATATTTCTGCTGATATATTGGCTGGCTGTGCACCAACAATAATAGAGTTTACAGATTTAGTGAATGATGGACAAAGTTATGACTGGACATTTGGAGATGGCGCTACTGGAAGTGGAAATCCATTATCGCATACGTATGAAGAAGGTGGAATGTATGATGTTGGATTAACAGTTACGAGTGCTAATGGTTGTGTTGCGAGTGATGTGGAAATTGGATACATCAATATCACATCTATGCCAATAGCTGATTTTAGCCTTACACCTCAAATTACTGATGTTTCACATACAGAAATTGAATTCACAAATGAATCTATAAACGGAGAAGAATATGAATGGGATTTTGGGGATGAAACAGAATTGAGTAATGATGTTGACCCTACGCATATCTATGCAGATGTTCCTAATCAATATGGAATTACATTGTGGGTATATAACAATAATCGTGTTTGTAAAGATTCAATTCAAAAGTTTATTACAATAAATGATGTACTTTTATATTATGTGCCTAATGTGTTTACTCCAGATCAAGATGCGTATAATGAAACATTTAAGCCAGTATTTACATCTGGTTTTGATCCGTTCGATTATCATTTAATGATATTTAACCGTTGGGGAGAAACAATTTTCGAATCACATGATACCAGATATGGTTGGGATGGTACATATCCTGAAGATGAAGGGCTTTGTGCTGATGGTGTATATGTTTGGAAAATCTCATTTGCAGAAACCATGTCTGACAAGCGACATGATATTACTGGTCATGTCAGTTTATTAAAATAAATTTATAAAAAGTGCTAAGCGAAAGTTTAGCACTTTTTTTTATAACTAAAGTTTTGTAAAATAAAATTACTTACTTTTATGAAATATAATTAGATATTTTAAGGTTATGGTAAAAGAAATAATAATGGCTAGCGTGTTGATGTTTTCAATAAGTTGTGCAAATTCTAAAAGAGCAGAAAGAAAAGCTATGAAGGAAATTTTACCAGTTGTTTTAACTAATGACTTTTCTTCTTATGCACGTAATAGTTCGGATACTCAAATAATAAATGCTTTTCTATCCGATTCTATATTAACGTTAAATATCGGATATAGTGGAGGTTGTGAAGTGCATTCGTTTGAGTTGATAGGTTCAAAAATGACACAAAAATCATTACCACCGGTAAGAGGGGTAATGTTAATTCACCACGCAAATAATGACGATTGTAGAGAGTTAATAAAACAAGAGTTACGATTTAACGTGAATAAGTTTAAATTCCAAGGAGGTGGGATTATGTTAAACTTAAAAGGGTGGGGCCCAAAAATAGAATTACATTAAATTGGACTACGCCAGATGTACATCATAAATTAATTGATGCCCAGCTTCTGTATTGATGATTTTAATAATCTCGGTCTTTCTATGTGATAATTCATTTCTCATAACAGATGAATTAAGTTTAATGTACAATACTTTATTTGTTATTTTTAAAGATTCTGTACGTAAAGCAATTGGTTTACCTACTAATTCCTCCCATTTTCCTAAAACAACCTTTTCTTTGTATTCTTCTTCAAGCCCTTGAGCTTTTAAATACGTTTTAACAGCATCTTTCATAGATACTGCAAATTTTGGATTTCGTCTATTTGGATATTTTTTATGATCAGGCATGGGTTATAGTTTAAAGACAGATTTACTAACAGGTATGTTTTTAAATACTTTATCAATTCGCTCTTCATCCGTATCAGTAATTAAGACTTGGCCAAAAACATGATCAGACACCATTTTCATTAAACGTTCCACTCTTCCGTGGTCTAGTTTGTCAAATATGTCATCTAATAATAGAATAGGTTTTTTATTTAATAAAGCGGTTATGTACTCAAACTGTGTGAGTTTTAAAGCAATTAAAAAAGATTTTTGTTGGCCTTGTGAGCCGAATTTTTTAATTGGATTACCATTTATTTGAAAAACTAAATCATCTTTATGTGTTCCTACAGTCGTATATCCAACTCTACTGTCTTTTCTACTGGCTTCATTTAATAAGTTGGATAAGCTGTTAGTATTTAATTGAGAGTTAAATTCTATATTTATACTTTCATTACCGTTAGATATTAAATTGAAAAAATTTTGAAAGCTAGGCAAAAATTCTGCTAAGAATTCTTTTCTTTTTTCAAATATAAAGTTTCCTAATAGTACTAATTGAGCATCCCAAATTTCAATGGATTCTGCTTCAAAAATTCTTAATTCTTGAAAACGTTTTAATAAAGCATTACGTTGTTGTAGCACTTTATTATATTTCATTAAGGTAGCTAAATATTTTTTGTCGTATTGAGAAATAATGCTGTCAATAAATTTTCGCCTGACTTCACTACCTTCTGAAATTAAATTAGAGTCGTATGGTGAAATTACAACTACAGGAAACTCGCCAATATGATCGGCCAATTTTTCATATTCCTTTTTGTTTCGTTTGATTTTTTTCTTTTGACCAAAAGTAACACCACAACTAATTTGATTACTCTTTTCATTTTTAATAAAATCACCTTGAATTAAAAAGAATTTTTCATCAAACTTAATATTTTGTCTGTCAACAGAATTTAAAAATGATTTACACATTGATAAATAATTAACGGCATCTAAAATGTTTGTTTTACCAGCTCCATTATCACCAACAAATACATTGATATCATCATTTAAATCAAATTGCTTTTCAGCATGATTCTTAAAATTTATGAGTGATAAGGTTTTTAGATACATTAATTTTAATCTTTAAAATCAAAGGTAGGTATTACTTTTTTGTTTGTTGTAATTTTTTTAGTTTTGTAACATGAATTTCCCAGAGTTAAACTTACCAAAAGCTAAATTGAAATTAAAAGATGATTTGATTTGGTGTGTGTTACGTAGGAAATATATTAAAAACACTCCAGAGGAGTGGGTAAGGCAACATTTTATACATTATTTAATTAATGAGTTAAGCTATCCAATTGGTTTAATGGCCTCTGAAAGAATAGTGAAATACAATAATATGTCAAAAAGATGTGACATTGTAGCTTTTTCAAACGAATTAAAAACATTAATGATTGTGGAGTGTAAAGCTCCTAAAGTTAAATTGACTGAGGATGTGTTTTACCAAATAGCTAAATATAATTTCACTTTAAAAGCGCCGTTGTTAATTTTAACAAATGGGTTACAGCATATAGTAGCACATGTTGATGTAGCTAATAAGGAAGTTAGGTATTTGAAAGAAATTCCAATTTATGAAAAAATTGTGGTACTATAAAGGTCAATTTTAATTAAGGCATAATTTTTAAATCGCCATTATTCAAACTCTTTAAGAAATTCCCCCATGATACAGGGTTAAATAAATTGTTTGGGGCTTGTTGTCCTCTGTAATACACTTGGTTTAAATAATGTTGACTTTGTGCTTTGTAGGCTAAATTAGCATCCGTACCCATTACGCCATATACAAAAGCCATCTCTTGAGGTGACATTCTTTCTTTAGCACGGTTAATAGCATCATTATCAATTTCTAAATTAATAAAAGCATCCGCAAATTGTTCGCGTGATGGCCAAGGGTAAACATTAACAGGTGCAGACATAATGGTGTCAGACTCTAAAAGGGTTACAATACTTAAATCATTACTTCCAGTTTCAGGTTCAGGTACAATGAAAGTTTTCTTTTTAAAGCCAATAAACGAAAATTGAATAGTGTCTCCTGGGTGAACAACTAAAGCAAAGTAGCCAAAGTAATCACAAATTACACCTCTACTTGTTGATTTGTCGTAAACAGCTGTGTATGGTAAACGTTGTAGACTATCATTTACAACAATACCTGTTAGTTGAACATAGTGTAAACTGTCTTCTTTAGTATTGAGATCTTGAGCAATAGTAATGGTATTAAATGCACTGAAAATTAATAAGCTAAAGAAAGTTACGTATTTATTCATCATATCACAAATATCGTTAAAATATTTTGAGGAATCATTTTTTTAACAATTTTTAAACGCGTTGACTATTATGTTTCTGTACTTATTTGAAGTGGAATTCTCGTTATTTGGTTATTTTCTGACCAAGATTGTAGCGGTAACTTTAATTTTGGTTTTAGAATTAAAACTTGACTTTATAAAGCAGCAAAAAAAGCTTTTTTAAAAGTTAGTTGAAATCTAAACAAGAAATCAAACTTTAGTGTAAAGCTTGAAGTGTTCAGCCAAAAAAAAACTATATTTGTTTTGAATATAGTGGTGTAATAGATGTTTTCTACATGTAAATAATACAATGGATAACATATAACGCATAATATAGTGTTATTTCATTAAAAATGCCTACCTTTGCACGAATTTAATTTAAACTAAATTCGACATGGCAATTACTAATTTAATAGAAGTAAAAGAAGGTTTAACATATGATGATGTATTGTTAGTACCAAGATACTCAGAGATTTTACCAAAAGACGTTAAATTAAAAACGAAATTCACTCGTAATATTACGCTAAACACACCAATTATTTCAGCTGCAATGGATACTGTTACAGAATCTGAATTGGCTATATCTATGGCTCAACAAGGTGGAATTGGTGTAGTTCATAAAAATATGAGTATTGCTCAACAAGCATTGGAAGTAAGAAAGGTTAAACGTTCGGAAAGTGGAATGATTATAGATCCTATTACTGTAAAAGAAACTGCTTTAGTTGGTGAAGCTTTACAATTAATGTCTGAAAACAAGATTGGCGGTATTCCAGTTATTGACAGTGACAATAATTTAAAAGGAATTGTAACAAATAGAGATTTACGTTTTGTGAAGGAATTAGAATTGCCTATTTCTGATATAATGACGTCTGAAAATATTGTAACGACTACGGAAGGTACTGACTTGGTAGAAGCTGAAAAGATCTTACAAGAATTTAAAATTGAAAAGTTACCAGTTGTTGATGAGAATAATAAATTAAAAGGTTTAATTACTTACAGAGATATTATTAAGGTTAAAACTCACCCAAACTCTTGTAAAGATAGTTTTGGGAGATTGAGAGTGGCAGCAGCAGTTGGTGTTACTGGTGACAGTTTAGATAGAATTGATGCTTTAGTTGATGCTGGTGTTGATGCTATTGTAATTGATACAGCTCACGGACATACTAAGGGTGTGGTAGCAACATTACAAGCGTCAAAGGCAAAACATCCAAATTTAGATGTGGTTGTTGGTAATATAGCAACGCCAGAAGCAGCAAGGTATTTAGTTGATGCTGGTGCAGATGCAGTGAAAGTTGGAATTGGACCAGGTTCTATTTGTACTACTAGAATCATTGCTGGAGTTGGTTTTCCTCAATTATCGGCTGTTAATAATGTTGCTAATGAATTAGAGGGAACTGGTGTTCCTGTAATTGCGGATGGAGGAATTAGATATACTGGAGATTTTGTAAAAGCAATTGCTGCTGGTGCAGATTCGATTATGGTAGGTTCTATGTTTGCAGGTGTTAAAGAATCACCAGGTGAAACAATCATTTATCAAGGACGTAAGTTTAAAACGTACAGAGGAATGGGGTCGTTAGAGGCTATGGAAAAAGGATCGAAAGATAGATATTTCCAAGATGGAGAAAGTGATAATAAAAAATTAGTGCCGGAAGGAATTTCTGGTCGTGTACCTTACAAAGGGAATTTAATTGAAGTGGTTCACCAAATTTTAGGTGGAATCAAAGCTGGAATGGGATATTGTGGAGCAAAAGATGTCGAAAATTTAAAAGGTGCTCCTTTTATAAAAATATCTGCTGCTGGTATGAAAGAAAGTCATCCACATGATGTAACTATTACTAGAGAAGCTCCAAACTATAGTTTGAAGTAATAAAATGAATATTTAGCCGTTAATTAGCGGTAAACAAAATAAAGAACATGAAAAAAAACTTACAATCATTAGTAATTGCGCTTGCAGTTACGTTAACTTCATTTGGTCAGTCTACTGATCCTGTAGTTTTAAAAATAGATAATAACGAATTTAATATTTCTGAATTCAATTATATTTATACTAAAAACAACAAAGATATTTCTTACAAGAAAAATGATTTGGATACCTACATGGAGTTGTTTATTGATTATAAGTTGAAAGTTAAAGAGGCTAAAAGGTTAGGGTATGATACTATTCCTAGGTTAGTTGCTGAATTAGGTCAGTACAGAACTCAATTGTCTCAACCTTATATGATTGATAAGGAGAAAAATGAAGCATTGATTGTAGAGGCTTATGATAGAACAAAAAATGAAATCAGAGCAAGTCATATTTTAATTAGAGTAGGAGAGAATGCTAGTCCTGCTGATACTTTAAAAGGATATAATGAAGTGTTAGCGTTAAGGAATAGAATAATAGGTGGTGAAGACTTTATTGCTGTTGCATCAGGAAAGGGAGGTTCTCAAGACCCATCTGTAGAAGTTAATGGAGGTGATTTAGGTTACTTTACAGCGCTACAAATGGTGTATCCGTTTGAAGATGCTGCCTTCAATACGGCAATTGGTGAGGTTAGTATGCCTGTTAGAACTAAGTTTGGGTATCACATTATTAAAACTACTGACAAAAGGTTAGCGAAAGGAAAAATTCAGACAGCTCATATTATGATTTTATCAAATGATAAAATGTCTAAGTCTGATAAAATGAAGGCTGAAGAAAAGATTAATGAAATTTATGGGCTGTTAGAGAATGGAGATAAATTTGAAGATTTAGCAATGAAATTTTCAGATGACCAATCGTCAAAAGAAAAAGGAGGGCTGTTACCAGAGTTTGGTGCAAGTACTAAACAAAGAATGGTGCCAATGTTTGAAGCTGCAGCATTTGAAATTGAAAATGATGGTGAGTATGCAAAGCCTATTTTAACATCTTACGGTTGGCATATCATTAAAAGAATTAAAGTGACTCCAATTCCTGAGTATAAGGAAATGTATAGAGGGTTAAAATTAAAAGTTGAAAGAGATGTAAGAGCTCAGTCTACAAAAAATGCATTTATTACGACACTAAAAAAAGAATATAAATTTTCTGAAAACAAATCAATACTAAATGGATTGGCTAAAGTTGTTGATGAAAGTATTATGCAAGGTAAATGGAAGAAATCTGCTTCGTTCACAAATGAAGAAAAAGTCTTATTTAGTTATGCTGATAAATCTATAACATTAGATGAGTTTGCTACTTATTTATTAGAAACACAACGTAGAGAGAAGCCAATCTCTATTAGTTCGTATCTTGAAAATAAATACCAAGTATTTGTTACTTCTGAAATTACAAGATATGAAGATTCTCAATTGGAATCAAAGTATCCTGAATTTAAAACGTTAATGCAAGAGTATCAAGATGGAATTTTGATTTTTGAAATTATGCAAAATGAAATTTGGAACAAAGCGTCTAAAGATTCAGCAGGTTTAGTGAATTATTATACAGAGCACAAAGCGGATTTCTTTTTTCCAACAAGATACAGCGGTACATTATACACGTGTAAAAATAGATCTATTGCTAAGCAAGCTCGTAAATTGATAAAAGAAGGAACAATGTCTCCTGAAGAGATTGCATTACAACTTAATGAAAGTTCAGCTTTAAATTTAAAAACTAAAACAGCAACATTCAATTCTGAAACTACACCTGAATTTAGAAAGAAAGGTTCTAAATTAAGATCGTTAAAGAAAGGAGAAATAGCTTGCTTTAAGTTTAATGGTGGTGTTTGTATTATGGATACAAAAGATGTTTTATCACCTTCGGAAAGAGAGTTTAAAGAAGCAAAAGGTTTAGTGACTGCCGCTTATCAAAATGAATTACAGGCGAAATGGCTTGGGGAATTGAGAGCAAAGTCAAAAGTAGAAATTGTTGAAGCTATTTTATATTCAGCGAAAAATTTTAAGTAAGACAATAATAAATTTTGTTAAAAAAGGCTAACCATTGTACATAATATCTACAATATGGGTTAGCCTTTTTTATCTTTGAACAATGTATAAGTTAATTACAATTATCATTTTATCACTATTTCTGGTACAGTCCTGTACTAGTGCCAAAAAAAATGGTAATGTTGTAGCTGAAGTATATGGAGAGAAGTTAGATCGAATGGATTTTGACTATTTGTTTGATGGATCTGAAACAACTCAAGATAGTATAGAGATTGCTAATCGTTTTGTTACAAATTGGTCAGAAGAGCAAGTTTTGGCTTTTTCAGCTAAACAAAACGTAGAAGTTGACAAAAATAAGATTGCATTAAAAGTAAAACAGTTTGAAAATACCTTGTTGATTCATGAAAATGAAAATCTATATATTAAATCAAATTTAGATACACTAATTGATAACAGTGAGTACACAAGTTACTATGATTTGCATATAGCTGATTTTCAATTAAATGATTATTTGGTTAAAGTTATTTATTTGAAAGTGTCTTCAGATGCACCAGATCTTAATTTAGTTGATAATTGGTATAAGTTAAAGAAGGATGAAGATTTAGTGAGAATTGAAGAGTTTGCTAAAAAATATGGTAAAAACTTTTATTATGATAGTGAGAACTGGATGTATTTTGATCAGTTAGCAAAAGAGATTCCATTAAAGGATCTTAATAAAGATCGATTTATTACACGTAAAATGAATGTGAAAATAGATGAGAATGATTATTTTTATTATTTAAATGTTTTAGATTATAAGTTGAAAAATTCCGTATCTCCTTTAGAATTTGAAAAGGGAAATATAAAAAGAAGAATTTTAAATAGTAGAATTAAAGTATTAAGAGAACAGTATAAAGTAGAAACTTTACAAAAAGCAAAAAATGAAAAAGCCATTAAATTATATTAAAGTAGCGTTAACAGTTTTTTTAATTACTATGTTATCACAAAATGTGAAAGCACAATTAATTGATAAAATAGTTGCTCAAGTTGGTGATGAAATTATTATGTTGTCTGATATTGAACAACGTAAATTGCAAATGATTCAGGAAGGAATTGAGGTGTCAAATGCAAATGATAGTCAAATTTTAGAAAAGGTGTTGTATCAGAAATTATTAATTAATCAAGCTCAACTAGACAGTTTAGTGGTGTCTGACGATATGGTTAATGGTGAAATGGAGCAAAGAATTAGATATTTTCAAGATCAAATTGGTGGTAAAGAAGAATTAGAGAAGTTTTATGGTAAGTCTGTAGCTCAAATTAAAGCAGAATTTTTCACAACAATTAAAAAACGTATATTGTCTGAAATGATGGAAGATAAAATTACAGAAGCTATGACTATTACGCCTAAAAATGTGAAGACCTTTTTTAAAGCTTTACCGAAAGATAGTATTCCGTACATAAATTCACAAATATCTGTAGCACATATTGTTATTTATCCTGAAATTACTGAGGATGATAAATTAAAAGCAAAAAAGGAGTTAGAAGGATATAGAGAGCAAATTGTAAGTGGTGAAAAAAGTTTCAATTCTTTAGCTATATTAAAGTCTAATGATCCAGGTAGTAGAATTAAAGAGGGTGATTTGGGATGGCAAAAAAGAGGAACAATGGTGCCTCCATTTGAAGCTGCTTTATTTGAATTAGAACCAGATGAAATTTCACCAGTGTTCGAATCTCAATTTGGATATCATATCATTAAAATGATTGAGCGAAAGGGAGATAATTATCATGTGAGACATATCTTGATTACTGCAAAATCGAACAATAAAGCATTTGAAAATGCGGCAGTAAAATTGGATGGAATTTATCAAGATTTAAAAGCAGATAAAATTAAATTTGATGAGGCTGCAAAGCAATTTAGTTCTGATGAGAAATCTAAGAATAATGGAGGTAAGATTGTTAACCCATACACGAATGATTACTTTTGGGACGTTCAAAATATTAATGAAATTGATCCGCAAATGTATAGAATTGTGGATAGACTTAAAGATCAAGAAGTGTCTTCACCGTCATTATATGATAATATGTACGAACAAAAGAGTGGTGTTAGAATAGTTAAATTATTAGGGAAAACTAAACCGCATTTAGCTAATTTGACGGATGACTACCAATTAATTTCGAAAGCTTGTGAGGAAGAAAAAAAGCAAATTGTTATTAAAAAATGGATTGAAGCAAAAATCACTGGTGCATATATTAGAATTGATAAAGATTATCATAATAGTAATTTTACGTACAATTGGGTAAAAGGGGAATAAAAATTACGCTTCATTAGCTTGAGTAATGTTATTCTGTTAATCTAGGTTAAAGATGCTTACTACTGCTGAAATGATAAACTCTACACCTATTGCTATTACAATAAATCCTATTATCCTAGAAAGTGCATTTATTCCTGATGCACCTAAAGTTTTCACTATGTAAAATGAACTCTTTAGGACTAGGTAGATACAGAATGATGCTACTACAATGGCGCCAAGAATAATTGTAATGTTAGTTAAGCCTTCATATTCCTGATTATAGGTAATTAGCAATGATATGGTTCCAGGACCTGCAACCATTGGAATGGCTAATGGTGTTAATGAAATATCTGTCCGTGTTTTAAGATCTTCCTTCACTTTTTCCTTTTTCATTCCTTTATGTTTGTTAAATTCTCCTGATAATAAGGAGAATCCAGATAGCGCAATAATTAGTCCGCCTGCAATTTTTAAAGAATTTAGAGATATTCCAAAGAATATTAAAATGTATTTTCCAAAGAAAAATGAAATGAGTAATATAATTAACACATTTAATGCTGTTCTAAATACTATTTTTTTTCTTTCTTGGTGAGTGTGGTCTAGTGTTAAACTAACAAAGACTGGAACCGTTCCTAAAGGGTTCATAACTGACAATAAAGCCATCACTATCATAATAAATAATTCCATTTGTTTTTTTTACAAAGAAATATTTTTTTGATTAGTCTGATGTGTTGGTTAGATTAAGTTTATGTCATGAATTGATAACTTAATAATAACATGGATAACTCAATTTCTTAGGGTGGAATTTTTAACGTTTATGATAAATAACATTCTTCCAATATGCAGATTGAGTTAGGTCCTTCATTGAACAAAATATCCAAAATACTTAAGTTTTTTAAAAATGGATTCCTGTCGCTAAAGGTTTGAATGTATTCCGTAGATTTGAATTTCGAATCCTTCTTAGGGCTTAAATTAAGTCGTAAATCATTTTCAACAATTGGTGGTGATTGTGTTGTCGTTTCAATCTCACAGTCAATTCCTAATTTGTTTATTAAATGCTGTGTTAATGCCAAATTAAGTTCAGCTAAAGTAGTATATTCTTTAAAAAACAAATCATGAATTTGATCTATGTAGAATTCGTAAAATGGAGTTCTACGGTATGCACTTTCAATTGATTTCCAATGACTTTTTTTCCAATCTTCCGCTGCAGAAAACTTGATTTGATTGGTTTTTGATTTGGCGCCGTGTGGCCGTACAACAGGAATAGAGATGTTTAGTTTACCGTTTGCGCCATAAATTTCACTTCTGTTTCTGTAAGATTGCTTAACGTACGTTTCGCCAATATCTATAGTTACTTTGTTATGTTTAACAAAATACCAAAAGTATTCTAAGTTACCAAAATAGGCTATGGGTAGTACAATCATCAGTTTAAAAAATGTGCTATTGATTATAGTAAGTCAATAGCACAAAATAATTAGTTTATTTTTTGGAATATTCTATCCCATCTAACTCCGCCCATATAACCTTTTTCGTTTACAGACATCCAAATAAAGGCTGCTCTACCTACAACGTGATCTTCTGGAACAAATCCCCAGAAACGTGAATCTAATGAGTTGTTTCTATTATCTCCCATAAGCCAATAGTAATTCATTTCTATAGTATAGGTTGTTACTTTTTTGCCATCAATATAAATCTCATCTGCTTTCTCCACTAAATCGTGTTTTTCATAAGCGTGAATGATTCGTTTGTAAATTGGTAATGTTTTGTGGTTTAATTCAACGACATCACCTCTTTTAGGAATTTGTAATGGTCCAAAATTATCTTCTGTCCAATCGTATTGTTTGTCGTTAGGGAAGTTAGGAGTGTATCTTAAATATCCTTTTTCTAAATTAGTTCTATTAGCGCCTTTGGCTTTAATAATTGGAACTAGATTAGGAAATTTAGTTTTTAATTTTGCGTAATGTGTTTTAGTAAAAGACATTACAATATCACCAGTTCCAGTGTAGTCGTAACTTACTTTATGATACGGCATCCCAAAATTACTTTGGAAGTAAGCATCTTTTCTTAAGTATTCATTTCTAGCGTTTTCATCAGAATCTAATTGCTGTTGAGAGAAGTTAACATAAGGATAGTCATTTAAAACATATGAATACAGCATACTATCCGGCTGGTCAGCTAATGTTCCATTCACGAATAACTCTTTGTCTTTAATCTCAATTAAGTCTCCGGCGACAGCAACACATCTTTTGATGTAGTTTTCTTTTTTATCAACAGGTCTTTCCAATAAACCATTTATTTCAACTACTCCACTTTCAAATTCATAATCAGTTTTAGAGAAAACCTTATTATTTCTAATAAAACTTATTCTGGCTTTGTTTAAATAATAGTCGTAGTTTTTTTCAAAAAATGCAATTGATTTTTTTTCAATACGCACACAGATATGTAGAGCTTCATCTCTTAAAATTTCATGATAATTATGTCCAATTAAACCATGTGGCATTCTTGGGTCATTTAAAGAAGTGTCTCCAGCAGGGAAATTGAAAACGGTTACGTCATTTCGTTCCACAAATCTAAATCCAGGTAAACGAGTGTATGGAATTTTTTGAATTTCCGCATATGATTTTATGTTTAACCAAGGAATCATGTTGTGAAAAATAGGGTAAGAAAAAGGTGTGTTTGGTACTCTTGGTCCAAATGTGATTTTTTCTACCATTAAATGATCTCCAACTAATTGCGTCTTTTCCATTGACCCTGTAGGTATTTGAAACGGTTCAAAAACATACGTTCTAATAACTGAAGCGGCAACTAGTGCAAATAGAATCGCATCTCCCCATTCTTTAACCATTGATTTTTTACCTTGTTTTTTTTGAGAAAAGCCTAATAATGTAAATGGCATAACTAGGGCATGTCCAATAATAGGAAAAGCGAAAAATAGGGCCACATGATCTGACGGTGTACGGTGGTCAACTTGTTTAGCGACATCCCAATTAGTTGGATTAACAGTTTGGTATTTCTCATTTTTACCAATATTAAAAAACACAGGAAAAGGAAATAAAATACCTAGGATAGTTTCTTTTACACCAAATTCTCCAAATTTTCTAATTAAGGTAACGTTCAATGACGCCCACATTACTATTTGTGCTCCTGGGAATAGCATAAAAAATACCCAATACCATGGTTGTCCTGATTCTTTAAGTACTATGTAGTAATTGTAAAATGGAATGAATGCTTCAGAAGATTTACGCCCCATCTTAGGGAATATTTTATGCCACATTCCAAAAAATGGAGTTAAAGCGATAATAATGAATCCGATTGCTAATATATACATAATTCGTTTTTTATTATTTTATAATCCAAGTACATCACTCATGGTGAATACTCCATTTTTATTTGCTATCCATTCAGCAGCAATAACACTTCCAAGAGCAAACCCTTTTCTGCTATGCGCTGTATGACTAATTTCTATTTTGTCTATTTCGTTTTCATAAACTACATCATGCGTTCCAGGTACGTTCGGAAGTCTTTTAGATGTTAGTACTAAATGTTTTGAATTTGTTACATTTTGCGGTGAAACATTTTCCCAAGTTGAAAATTGATCTAACTCGTTAATAATTCCTTCAGCAATTGTAATCCCTGTACCACTTGGTGCATCTTTTTTTTCTGTATGATGAATTTCAGTAACCGAACAGTTGTAAGACGGATAATTATTCATCAATTTGGCCAATTGTTGATTTAACTTGAAGAATAAGTTAACGCCTAAACTGAAATTTGTGGCATGAATCATAGCCGTATTTTGCGATTTACATAGATTTGATAGTTCATCAAAATCATCATACCAATCCCCAGTAGTTCCAATAACTATAGGTAGATTATTATTTAAGCAAAATTCAATGTTGTTTTTAGCAGCTTTGGGGGTAGAGAATTCAATCACCGCATGTGTGTTTGAAAAGTCAATTGAATCTAAATTATCTTTAGATGAAATAATATGAGAAATAGAATGACCTCTTTCTAAAAGGACTTTCTCAATCTCTTTTCCCATTTTTCCGTAACCAAATAAAGCTATATTCATTTTTTGTAAATATTATGTGCGAAAATAACTAAAAGAAACGTGAATTTTGTATGTTTGTGGTAATTAAATTTTGTTAAAATGTTCAATCAAGTTATAGTTGTATTTTCATTAGTTTTATTACTTCTTTCGAGTTGCGACAGTCAATCACAATTAGTGGATAATACCGAAATCAATATTGAATCTAAATATAGAACCGTTACAGCTGATGAAATTTGTTCAATTGAAATTCCAAAGTATTTTTGGGAAATGTCCGATTTGAACTCTGAAGCATTAATTCAATATGGGTATAATGATACAATTGTTGACTCAACTTCTATAATTGAACAGGATGCTATTTATGTAACAACTTCTGTTTTTTATAAAATGGATTTACAAAAAATGCTAGGAGATTCTGTTAGTTTTGATCTGTTGGAATTTAATAATGATTTTATTGAGAATTTGAAGTTAGCGTTAGATGATGCCAGAGCTGAATATGAAACACCTAACATTAATGAACAGAATGGTGTAAAAAGCTTACATAATGAAATATACGGAAGTTATGGAAATGACTTAGTGTATTATCAAATTGGATTGTTTGAAACTGAAATAGCCTATTACCAAGTGTTAACTTGGTGTTTACAAGATCATTTAGCAAAACATAAAGATGAAATGGTTAAAATGACAACTTCATTTAAAGAAATTTAGAATATGAAGTTTGCGCTGTTTTTTTTAGCTTTTTCAGTACTAGTTCTTTCTTTTGGATGTAATAGAACAGTAAAATATAAAACTGTTAATCATTATAGTGTATTTGATGTTGAAGTCCCTGAAAATTTTGAAGAGATTGTGCTTCCGAATTCAATTGCAAGTTTTCAATTAGGGAATAGGTATGATGATTTTTATTTAACAATATCAAGTGAAGGTGTTGAAGAGCTTATGCTTCTTGGAATTGATTATGATTTAGGAATCTATTCAGATGTTTGTTTGCAAGTTACGAATGAAATGATTTCTTCACCTGTTATTGTGGAAGAAGATAAAAAAGTTGAGCTGCAGAATGATATTGATAAGAAATCGTATAGTATTACTGGCTTTGATGAGCATTTGTCACGGCATGTTTTTTATTATCTATCTTTTTTAAAAAGTAATTCGAAATATTATTCTGTTATAACTTGGTGTGCTGATTCATATAAATCAAAACATATAGAAACAATGAAACATATTCATTCATCATTTAAAGAGAAATAGCAAAATTAAAAATAATAATAAACCTGTATTGTTTGAGATTGTATCTTTGCAGTACTTAAAAAATAAAAAAGTATGTCAGTAGACGATAAAAAAATAATATTCTCAATGGAGCGTGTTTCAAAAACATCTCCAACAGGACAAGTAATTATTAAAAATATTTGGTTATCATTTTATTATGGTGCTAAAATTGGTGTAATTGGTATAAATGGTTCAGGT
>Ga0209395_1004390_pt1 | contig 16613 bp, 13 predicted proteins | sample GOMGulsemesocosm_3_FD_184635 | JGI IMG/M metagenome (GOLD analysis project Ga0209395, IMG submission 184635) | Methane-oxidizing microbial communities from mesocosms in the Gulf of Mexico - GOM9D Gulf of Mexico (SPAdes) (version 2) | ecosystem: Environmental > Aquatic > Marine > Cold seeps... | reverse complement strand
TCAGCGAAATTGCCGTTATTTTTCCTAGCGATTACTTGCATATCGGAGCAGATGAGCGACCTGAAGGTACTTGGGAGAACTCTCCCGCTGTAAGCACTCTAATGCAGCAACAAGGTTTTGATACTACTGAACAAGTGCAAACTTACTTCTTGCGTAACGTTCAGCAAATACTTAAAAAATTGGGTAAAAAAACAGCGGCATGGGAAGAGGCGAGCGAGCAAGGCGAAATTGAAAAAGATGGTTATGTGATCAGTTGGAAAGGTACACAAGCGGGTATTAATGCCCTTAAAAAGGGCTATCAAGTAGTGATGGCGCCAGCTCAGCACTGTTATTTTGATATAGCCCAATCAAACGCTTGGGATGAGCCGGGCCAAACCTGGATAAATGACTATGTACCGCTGCGCAAGGTGTATGAATACAATCCGCTATCGCAAGCGTTAGACCCAAGTGTTTATAAAAACTTAAAAGGTGTTCAAGGGTGTTTATGGGGAGAAAATCTCTACGATAAAAGCCTAGTGCAACACTTGCTGTTTCCACGCATTATCGCGTTAAGTGAAATAGCATGGACAGAACATGCGCAGCAAAATTATGCACAATTTGAAAGAGATTTAAAACAGTTACATCAACCGACACTGGAGCGTTTAAAGATAAATTATTGCAAGCTTAGTTTTTGACGTGTTCAATTGGATTCTTAGGTTGGGTTAAATTAAGTAGCGGCGGATTCAGTACAATATGAATTCGCCGCTACTTACAATGTAAAAGGAGAATCTCTTTAAGCGGGATACTGCTCTAACAGTTTTACTAAGTTTTCTCTAAAATCTTTTGCGCGCGTTTTATCGCGTAACCCGTATTCGACAAAGGCATTCATGTAACCAATCTTGCTACCGCAATCGTGTGATTTACCCACCATGCTATACGCTTCAACCGTTTCGCTTTCCATTAAAGTGGCGATTGCATCGGTCAATTGAATCTCATCACCAGCACCAGGCATCGTGCGCTCAAGCAACGCCCAAATTTTTTCAGATAATACGTAACGCCCAACCACAGCAAGGTTGGAGGGAGCCTCTGCGATGGAAGGCTTTTCAATCACAGCACTCATTGCGCTGGATTGGCCTTTTTCAAGTTTGTGGCCTTTGCAATCGGCAATACCGTAGCTGCTTACCTGTGACTCATCAACCGCCTCTACCATGATTTGGCTGTGTTTAGTTTCACTGTAGCGGTTGATCATTTGGGCCAAGTTTTCTGTTTTAGCATCAGCGTAAGCATCATCGATAATGACATCGGGTAGCACGACGACAAAAGGTTCTTCACCGATGATTGGGCGCGCTTTTAAGACCGCATGTCCCAACCCTTTAGCCTCACCTTGACGCACGTGCATAATCGTTGTGCCTTTAGGGGTAATGCTGCGTAGTTCATCAAGTAATTGACGTTTAACTCGGCTTTCAAGTGTTGTTTCTAGCTCGAAAGACTTATCAAAGTGGTTTTCTATCGCGTTTTTAGAAGAGTGAGTCACTAAAACAATTTCAGTAATACCGGCAGCAACACATTCATTGACGATATATTGAATCAGGGGCTTATCAACAATTGGTAGCATTTCTTTAGGGATGGCTTTAGTAGCAGGTAGCATACGTGTGCCAAGGCCTGCAACAGGGATGACGGCTTTTTTGATTTTAGAGTTCATGTATGAAAGGCATCTCAATTGTTTATTTAGGTGAGCATTGTACAGAAAAATGATGTCAGCAAAAATAACAATTTTTTTTAGTTGAAGAATAGGTTTGGGAGCTAGGAGTTGACGATTCTTTATACGCTGTCTCAGCTATCCCTTGATAGGGCGTATCTACAACAAATAAGTTACCTGCTTGCTCATTGGGGTATAGATAGCGCTGAGTGGTGATAAAAAGGCGTTTAAGATCCGCACCACCAAAACAGACGTTAGTGACATGAGCGGTAGGCACTTTAATAATAGTATCGATAATACCTTTAGGTGTTAAGCGTATAACTTGCCCTATATCGCTGGCCGCAATCCAGTAGCAGCCATCGGTATCAACCGTTGCACCATCGGGTCTGCCGGTTAATAAGTCTTGTTGGGTGGCGAATAGCTGCCTGTTGCTGGGAGTACCTGTTTCAATATCAAAGTCATATTGCCAGATAGCGGCGCAACTAGCGTGAGAATCCGATACATACATAGTGTTTCCATCAGGGCTCCAAGCGAGTCCGTTTTGTGAACAAAAACCTGAGAGTACAGCTGTTGTAATATTGCTATCAAGACAATATAACTGGCCAGTGGCGTTATTATTTAATGGTGCCTGTTGGATACTGCCAGACCAAAAGCGGCCTTGTCGATCAAGGGCGGCATCGTTCATTCTAAAGTCAGTATGCATTTGTAAAAACGGGCTGATACTTGGCTGAGCAGCTTTATTTTGGTGGCAATGCAGGTATGCAAAACCGTTATTGGTGGCACTGACAAACTGTTGTTTATCACTGAGAGCAAAGGCAGTAACAGGCTGCGTTAATGGGTAGCTATGGTGAGTATTATCTTTGAGTTTATGTAAAACGGATTGGCTAATGTCTACCCAAAAAAGTGCTTGTTGTACAGGACACCATACAGGGGATTCCCCTAAAGAGTTCTGACAGGCAAGATATTCTGTCGATTCTAGGATATGCATCGTTTACTCTCAACTTCGCCAATTAAATGGGGGTGAGCGGCCATTATTTCTTCATCCAGCCGATGCTTACGGATATATGTTTACACATAGGTGTAACAGCACGTTTCAGATTCACTGTTTCAATGGCCTGCATTATTACAATATACACATCAATCACGGTGTTGAGCTTTTCAAGGCGCGCTAAATCCAAGGCGATTAATCCCGCTAAGTGCGCATTGTGAGATGTTAAAAAAGCCTATAAATCGCTTTGCTTGGCATGGCATGGCAAAAGTGCTTGGTGAAAAGTTTTGTTGAGCCGCATAAATAATCCAGTCTGTCGAATATCGTCAACAATCGCGCTTTGCATTTTAACGAAACTTTTTAAATATTGATAAACACTTTTAGGAATAAGCATCGTTTTGTTGACTAAAATATTAATGCATCCATTTAACGACTTTTTATTCTTCCTGTGTATCAATAAATTCACTATCAATTTCTTTATGAAAACGCTCTGTTTAAGTCCGGTTAGCGTAGTTGATTGCGCTTGAGTAATCCTAGCTTGAACCTATAATGTGTCTTTCAAATAGATAAAAACCTAGCGGGAAATGATTTTGAGCGATTTTAGTTTACCAAGATACAAGTTATTTTTAATGCAGCCAATAGTGCTTGAGTCTAATCAGATTCGTGTGGTCGAGCTATGTGCAAGTCGCGCTTGGTTAATCCCCGCAACACCTTTTGAAACTATCGATCAGCGTTGTTGCGCCATTGAAATTCAAATTGCTAACGAGCAGATAAACGAAGCGCGCACACTGATAAAAGCGTTAGCAGTGCAGTTAGAAGCCGATCTAGTATTACTGAACGTTAAAGCACTCAATGTTGAACGCAAGCTCGCTGTGTTTGATATGGATTCGACACTTATTCAAGTAGAAGTGATTGATGAGCTGGCCAAAAGAGCGGGAATAGGCGAGCAAGTGATGGCAATTACCGCTGCCGCGATGCGCGGTGAACTTGATTTTAATCAGAGCTTTGCCAAGCGTTTGGGCCTACTTAAAGGCTTGTCGGATGAAGTGCTGGTCGATATCGCCGCCAATTTGCCGATGATGCCCGGTATGGAGGCGATGATTGTCGGCCTGCAACAGCGCGGCTTTAAAACAGCGATTCTCTCCGGTGGCTTTAGTTACTTCGCCGATCATTTAAAAGCAAAATATAACTTTGATTACGCATTTTCTAATCAACTACAAGTGGTTGATGGCAAAGTAACAGGTGAGGTGGTTGGTGAAATTGTCAATGGCGAGCGTAAAGTGGCCTATCTTAAGCAAATTGCTGAACAAGAGGGAGTTGATCTTGAGTGCAGTATTGCAGTAGGCGATGGCGCAAATGATTTACCTATGCTGGGAGTCGCGGGTTTAGGCGTGGCATTTCATGCCAAACCTTTAGTAATAGAGCAAGCGACACACAGTATCTCAACGCTGGGGTTAGATGCTTTACTGTATTTGGTTGATGCTAAGAGTGAATAGCTAGAAGCGAGAAGCTAGAAGCTAGAAGCTAGAAGCTAGAAGCTAGAAGCTAGAAGCTAGCTAGGGAGTCTTTGGTCAAGTAAAGCAATTCCCTAGCTTAAGTTTTAGTTCATTGCGACAATTCAAGTGTCAGTATTTTAAAGCCCGCAAAACCGAACGCTGCCGCAAAGCAGGTTTCAAACGCGCGTTGCATGCGCGTGTAAAACTCCCGTACCCGGCCAATTGAAAAGATAAAAGCGTAACACTGAAAGACCAAAAAACCTTGAGAGATAATTAAGGCGTTCAGCAGTAATACATCTTCAATGCTTGCAGTGGCAGGGATGGCGATGGCATACAAAGAGGCAAAAAAGAAAATAGCCTTGGGGTTGGTTAAGTGAATCGCCACGCCTTTTAGATAAGCAGATTTTAGTGAGCTGCTGCTCTTACCTTGGCTGCTTTTTATCGCTAACTCTTTATTAGAAAAAACAGAGCGCGCAGATTTATAGGCCAAGAACAGCAAATAGCCAGCACCGAGATAGCGCATCATTTCAAACAGCCAAACATTGGTATACATAATAGCGCTTAAGCCCAATGCGGCTAAACATGCCCAAATGATTGAGCCGGTACTAATGCCTGTCGCCAGTGCCGCACCTGTTAATCGACCTTGTCCCATAGATGTGCCCGCTATCGCCAAAGTGGCAGGGCCTGGGCTGGCGACGGCTAGGAATGAAGCGATAAGTACTAGTGTAAAGTTAATTTCAGTCATTGTTTCCCCCTTTAGTAGAGAAGAATACTAGCACAGCTTAATCAGACATGCGCTCTACTAAAAAGTCGATCAAAGCGCGAACCCTTGTGCTTAAGTGGCGATTGGGCGGGTAGACTGCATACAAACCTATGGTGGATGCTTCGTACTCTGCAAATAATAATTGAAGTTGGCCCTCTTCAATATGAGATTGAACGGCGTACAGCGGACAGCGAGCGATCCCTAGCCCATCAATCGCCATGTGTGTGGATGCGCGTGGTGAATTAGAATGAAAGGTTCCATTAACTTTGTAACTGTGTTGCTTGCCGTTAATTATAAAAGGCCAGTTAGCGGGCTCTTTAATCGTCATCTGTATTAAACAGTTGTGCGTTTGTAATGCGCTGGGGTGCTTAGGATTACCGTATTTCTTTAGATAGTTAGGTGCGGCGACTATCACCGCTCGCATATCGCGCAGTTTGCGGGCGATCAAGGTTGAATCGTTTAACCTGCCAAAGCGCACCGCCAAATCAAAACCTTCATCAACAATATTGACCACATGATCGGCGAGTTGTAAGTCGATCATTATTTTAGGGTGTATTAATTGGAATGCTCCAAGCGCTTTGACCAACTCTCTGCTGCCAAAACCTGTAGGTGCGGTAATTCTAATAGTACCTGCCAATTCACCTTGTCGCTGCTGTACTAGGCCTTCTAACTCATTAAACTGATCGAGTAATGGGGTGCATTTTTCATAATAGGCTTGACCGGTATCGGTGAGTGTTACGCTGCGGGTGGTGCGATAAAAAAGCTGAGCGTTTAATTTCTCCTCAAGTTGCTGCACGTATTTGCTGGCCAGTTTAGTGCTTAAACCCAGTTGCTTAGCGCCACCAGTGAATGACTGATTGCTCGCCACAGCGGCAAAGGCCTCCATACATTTGATGGTATCCATAAACTTTTTTAACCCTTAATGTTTTATTATCCACATAATGTACATAAAGATTCCGCTTTTCAAGTTATTGTCTTTGTTTGGTGGTGTAAATATAGTGGGTACTCAATGACACGATAAATACATCAGGAGAGAGCAACATGAACAATGCAATTACTATCCACGGCTTCCCACTTTCAGGTCACTCACATCGCGTAGAATTATTTGCTAGCATTGCCGGCATTAATCACGAGGTTAACACTATTGACTTAGCAGCAGGAGAGCATAAGCAAGCAGCTTTTTTAGCGCTCAATCCCGATGGGCAAGTACCGACTATTGTAGATGATGGCGAAGCGATTAGTGATTCAAGTGCCATCTTGGTTTATCTAGCGCGTAAATATGCCAATGACTACCTTCCACAAGATCCAGTAGAAGAAGCACAAGTGCAAAGGTTTTTGACGCTTGCTGCTGGTGAAATCGCCTTTGGCCCTGCTGCGGCAAGATTGATCAACGTTTTTAATGCAGACATTGATCCTGTGTTTGCCAAAAGCATTGCAGAGAAAGCACTGACTAAACTGGAACGGCATATGTCAGGTAAAGAGTATTTAGTGGCTAATAGACCAACCATTGCTGATATCGCCATCTATAGCTATGTCGCACATGCGCCAGAGGGCGGTATTTCGTTAGCACCTTATCCAAATGTCAGTCGATTATTGGCCAATGTTGAAGCCCTAGAGGGGTTCAAACCAATGGTTTCTTCCAAAGTCGGTTTGTTGGCGTAAATGAGAGCGCAGATGCATGTTATACAAATAGCATGCTCAGCGCTGTTGCGAGGTTTTTATGAAAGATCTAGAAATGACCGGCTCCGATGAAAAAGATAATGCATCGCCTTTTCATCAGGGTGAGCAGATACTGCAAACGAAAGCGGGTGTACGTGAGCAAACAGAGGCGATAGGCAAGCGCATCATTCGCCCCTACATGCCTGATCAGCATCGAGAATTTTACACACAGTTGCCTTTTTTAATTGTCGGCAGTGTGGATGATGAGGGCAGGCCTTGGGCATCTATTTTACCAAGTAACAAAGGTGCTGTTAGCTCGCCAAATTCAAGAAAATTGCAGATACGCTCAAAGGTCATTACTGGAGATCCACTTAAGTGTGCCTATCACAGGGAGAATGCCGCTATAGGACTACTAGGCATAGAGTTGCATACTCGCCGACGCAACCGTGTCAATGGTTTTATCAACCCGCTTAATGATGGCGGTATTGAGTTTAAGGTTGGGCAATCTTTCGGCAATTGCCCGCAATACATACAGCACAGGCATTTTAAATACATCCGCGATGCAGATGTGCATGGTGCCAATTATGAGAAAAACACTTTCAAAATATTAGATCAAGATGCACGCAATTTTATTGGCAACGCAGATTCGTTTTATGTGGCCAGTGCGGTAAAAGCCACTTCGCAAGTTAACAAAGAAGGGGTTGATGTCTCACACAGAGGTGGGCGACCCGGGTTTATAAAAATAGTCGGTAATCGCTTAACGATTCCGGATTATCCGGGGAATAACTTGTTTAACACCTTGGGAAATTTTTTACTCAATCCAAAAGCTGGGTTGCTGTTCACTGACTTTGCAACAGGCGAAATCATGATGTTGACGGGGACCGTTGAGCTCGATTGGGAGAAGAGTGAAGCGCTTAATCATTTTCAAGGAGCGCAGCGCTCTTGGACATTTAAGCTAGAGCAAGGTATTCGCATAAAAGATGCATTGCCTTTTAGGGCGGCTTTAGGCGAGTATTCTCCAAATACGTTGATGACAGGCACTTGGGCAGAGGCCACAGCACTTGATGATCAAGCCAAAACCGAGAATATGTGGCGTCCTTTTAAAATATCTAAAACTGTCGATGAAACCGACAATGTCCGCTCCTTTTATTTGCAAAGCCAAGACAATGCGCCTTTATTACCCTTTAAAGCTGGCCAGCATTTATTGGTTAAAGTGGCTTTAGATGATAGCAGTAAGCCATTAGTCAGAGCTTATTCTTTGTCATCAGCGCCTCTTAGTCAGTACTATCGCATATCTGTTAAAAAAGAGCTGCGCGATGGCGTATCGCAGTATTTGCACAGTGAATTAATGGCTGGAGATACGCTGTACATCAAAGTGCCTCGCGGTGAGTTTTGTATAGACCCGCAAGCGTCACGCCGTGGCGTATTAATTGGCGCAGGTGTTGGTATTACACCTATGATAGCGATGGCTTCGTATTGTTATAATGAAAGCATTCGCTATCGTAACCAGCGCCCATTGACCATTATTCAAGCCAGTAGTACGACTCAAGAACGTGCTTTTAGTGGTGAATTTAAACATCTGGCAAAAGCAAGCCAAGGTGGGATAGGTTATTTAAGTTTTGTTAGCAAAGCGTTAGCTGGAGAGAAGCCTGGTGTTGATTTTAGCGCAGTAGGGCGATTAAGTGCCAATGTCTATCGACAGTTGCTTGCCCTTGATGGCGCATTTTATGATTCTGACTTTTACCTGTGCGGGCCGGCAAGTTTTATGCAATCTCAATACGATGCTTTAATCGAGCTAGGGGTACCCGATGAGCGTATCTTTGCAGAGGCATTTGGACCTGCTTCTCTACAAAGACAGATCAGTGAAGAGATGATAGTTGATGCGCAGCTAAAGCCCGAAGCGGAGCAAAGCTTAGTGCAATTTAGCGAGTCTAACGTTGAGCAACACTGGAAACACGGCGATGAAACTTTGTTAGAAACAGCAGAGGCGCAAGGGCTAGAACCTGAATTTAGTTGTCGAAATGGACGTTGTGGAGCCTGTGCGATACCGCTTGTTTCGGGTGAGGTGACTTATAGAACTAAACCAACAGCGAGTGTAGAAAACAATCAAGTGCTGATATGTTGCGCAGTGCCGGCCGAGGGATCAAATGAACTAGTGCTGAAGTTATAGGGTTGAAATTATAGGATGAGTAAAGAAAAACTCGGCGAGAACTCCTCGTCCAAGGTAAACTTTGCATGCAGATATACTTAAGGTATATCCACAGGAAAGTGCTCTATCTCTACTTTATTAGGCTAACAGTAATCCGCCGTCAATATGTAATAACTGCCCTGTGATGTAACGACTTCGTGAACTCAATAGAAACTGCGCCAGAGAAGCGACTTCCTCGGGAAGTCCCAGTCTGCCAGTAGGGATACGAGCACTTATCTTGGCTAGGGCGTCAGCATTTAATGGCGTGTGGTTATCTCCATCTTTTTTGATATAGCCAGGCACAATAGCATTACAGCGAATACCGACAGCGGCATGTTGTACCGCGTAAGATTTTATCAACGCTTCAAGGCCTGCTTTGGCCGATGCTGCAGCCGGAGTAATATTGTTTCCAACCTTCATTTTATGAGCCAGAAAAGAGCTAATGCCAATGAAACTACCCTGGGTGCTCTGCAGTGATTTAGTACATTGTTGCAACAACATGAAAGTTGACTGCTGCATTAAATGAATTGATTGCATTAAGCCTTCAACCGTTAAACTGTCAAAGTCTCCCCAGTCAGGATAGCCGGCTGCAGCGACAATACCATCAAGCTCTGGAGAAATCTGTAAAGCGCGATCTATAAATTGCTGGGTCTCAGCACGCTCGGTTAAATCCCCTTGCAGTGTAAATACTTCAGCGTTTTTGGCACGGCAGAGATCGGCAATAGCCTGTAGGCCAGAAAGATTAGATTTAGTCTGTAAAATTAATCGACAATTAGGTCCTGCGATTTGTTTTGCGATCGCTGCACCAATGCCACTTGCTGCGCCTGTAATTAAAAAATTCCCAGTTAACGCCATAATATTCATTCTCTTAATAAATTAAATTGTGCCAAGAATAGCACGCAAATCGCTAGCAAAGAATGACAGAACTCTGTCGAGAGTTAGAGAGCGGCTGCAGAAACTTGTGCTTAAAGAGGGGGGATAGAAGTCGTACGAAAGCTGTAAAAAATGGAGCATCACTGTGATCAGATGCTCCACAAAAGGGATGTTGCTTAACCGCGGAAGTAACGTTGCTCAATAAAAGGTGCACGAGAAACAATCATCGCCAGCTTTTTGCCTCGAACTTCTGCAAAGATTTTTGTTTCAAGGCTAGAATACGCTGTTTCAACATATCCCATAGCCACAGGTTTGCCGATTGTAGGGCCAAAAGTACCAGAAGTGACGATACCTATTTTGTCACCCGCTTCATTGAAAAGCTCAGCACCTTCGCGAATAGGTGCCCGACCTTCTCCTAGCAAACCAACGCGCTTACGCGTCCAGTCTTTGTTGGTGATTTGGCTTAAGATAATATCAGAACCTGGAAAACCACCTGCACGTTCGCCATCTGCGCGGCGGTTCTTGCTGATCGCCCAGATAAGGCTAGCTTCTAGTGGTGTTGTGGTTGTATCAATATCATTTCCGTATAGACAAAGGCCTGACTCTAAACGTAGTGAGTCGCGTGCACCAAGACCAATCGCTTCAATTTCAGGCTGGGCTAGAAATAACTTCACTAGACGCTCTGTATCAGCATTTGGAATAGAAATCTCATAACCGTCTTCGCCGGTATAACCTGAGCGAGAAACGTAGCAAAGTGCACCATCGATATCGATCAGCTGCGTATCCATAAAGACCATGTCTTGTAGTGCAGGTTGAATACGGGCGAGGGCCTGTGCTGTTTTAGGGCCTTGAATAGCAATAAGTGCGCGATCATCTAATACTTCGATACTGATATCATCACCAAGATTGGCGCGCATGTGAGCGATGTCTTGCTCTTTACAGGCAGCGTTTACCACCACATATAAGTAATCACCGTAGTTAGCGACCATCAAGTCATCCATGATACCGCCGGCATCATTGGTGAAAAATGCGTATTTTTGCTTGCCGACAGGTAAATCCATAATGTCGACAGGGACAAGCGACTCTAGTGCCTTAGCCGCATTTTTTCCCACAAGCTTCACTTGGCCCATGTGAGAAACATCAAATAGACCTGAGTCTTCTCGGGTGTGAAGGTGCTCCTTTTTTACGCCTAGTGGGTATTGAACTGGCATTTCGAAACCCGCGAAAGGGACCATTTTTCCACCGAGTTCTAGGTGTAAATCATATAGCGGGGTACGTAAAAGGTTATCAGACATAAGAGGATCTCCATTGTTTCTTTCTAAGTCTATTTTCTAAATATCTTAATAGACAAGTAATTATTTTCAATTCGGATGATACTGAAGCTTGTAGTTTCAACTGCCGGCTATGTTAACAGGATTAATAAGAAAATGGAAAAAAATTTCCTATTGGAAATTGTTTGTAATTACGTTTGTGCTCCAGTGCTCTTAAATCTCCCGTTAAGACCTCTGTTTGATGCGTTACTGGTGAGCTTGCATGGCTTGTATTTCCTTGCATGGCGGATCTTGAGCTGTACATTGGAGCTTTTAGGCAAGCGTGCAGGTGCAGAGAAGAGGTAAAATGCAACACGTGTTTCCAATAGGAAACTTTTGGTTGTGTTTTGTTAAATCTGTTGTTAATCTCTTGTCATCAGTTACCACCATTAGATAAATGCTGGCAAGATTATAAAAATTAAGTGTGAGGCACCAGCTTATGTCGTTAAGTATTTTTGATTTATTTAAAGTGGGAATTGGCCCGTCCAGTTCTCATACCGTTGGGCCTTTAGTTGCCGCTAACCGCTTTCTTGAAAAGTTACACGCACAGCATGATTTTGAGCGCGTGGCTAAAGTGAAAGCAAACCTTTACGGTTCGCTCGCGATGACAGGTAAAGGACATTCAACGGATATAGCGGTGATGCTAGGTCTATTAGGTGAAAAAGTAGATTGTGTCGACCCTGATAAAGTGGCTGGCTATATCGAACAAATTAATAGCCAAAAGCAGCTGAATTTAGATGGCAAAAAATTGGTTAACTTTGATCCGCAAACGGATTTAGTGATGAATTTTGGTCAGTCTTTAAAAGAGCATCCTAATGGCATGCGTTTAACCGCTTATGACAGTGCCGGTATCATTCTATTAAATGATATCTATTTCTCTGTCGGTGGTGGTTTTGTTTTATCGCTCGCAGAAATAGCCAGTGCAGAGCAAGAGCCGCTCGATTTTGTTGAACCTTACCCTTTTAACTCATCAAAAGAGCTGATCAGCAGTGCGGAAAAGGCCGGTTTAAGTATCTCTGAATTAGTCTTAGCGAATGAGGCTGTCAGGCCAAACGGCGTTGATATTCACCAGCGTGTGCTTGATCTTTGGCAGGTGATGAGCGATTGCATCGATAGAGGTTGTGCGCAGACAGGCGTACTTCCGGGTGAACTTAAGTTGCGTCGTCGTGCGCATAAACTTAAAGCAGAGTTAGTCGATCACCCGGAAAAATCATTACAAGATCCACTCACCTTAATGGATTGGGTCAACCTGTATGCGATGGCGGTGAATGAAGAAAATGCCGCAGGCGGAAGAGTTGTGACAGCGCCTACAAACGGTGCTGCAGGTGTGATTCCCGCCGTATTAGCTTATTACGTGAAATTTGTTCCTAATTCAAATGATGATGGCATTGTTAAATTCTTAGTAACAGCAGCGGCGATAGGCATGCTCTATAAAAAGAACGCGTCTATCTCAGCCGCTGAAGTGGGTTGCCAAGGTGAAATAGGCGTGGCCTGTTCTATGGCAGCAGGTGCTCTTTGTGCCGTGTTAGGGGGGACTAACTCACAAGTAGAAAATGCCGCTGAAATAGGCATGGAGCACAACTTAGGCTTAACCTGTGATCCCATCGCTGGACTAGTGCAAGTGCCTTGTATTGAACGTAACACTATGGGCTCGATGAAAGCGATCAACGCGGCACGTTTGGCGATAAGAGGGGATGGTGAACACCACGTTTCCCTTGATTCCGTGATAGAGACAATGCGCCAAACGGGCGTCGATATGCAGGAAAAATATAAAGAAACTTCAACAGGTGGATTGGCGGTAAATGCGGTCGCTTGTTAATTGCTAAAGATCTTGATTAACGCTATTAGAGGGTGACGCAAAACGTAGCGAGCGAAAACAAGACAAGGAAAAAGCCTGCGAAATAGCGGAGTTTACTGGAGTAAATGAGCATGTTGAGCAGATTTTTTACGCCGTATTGTTGAGCGCAGTAGTTTAGCGGTATTCTCTATTAGGTGTATAGATTTTTAATTTTTAAAAAAGATAGCAAAGGGCTATCGATAGAATGTAGGTAGTGAAAATGAATAAATTAGAACAGTTTTTTAGTCAAGACTTAGCGCAAGTAGATAGTGCAGTGGATGCGGCGGTTAATCGCGAATTTAATCGCCAAGAAGTGCAGATCGAACTGATCGCTTCTGAGAACATTGTTTCAAAAGCAGTGATGCAAGCGCAGGGTACAGTGCTAACGAATAAATACGCAGAAGGTTATGCGGGTCGTCGTTATTACGGTGGTTGCGAATATGTCGATGAAGTTGAAATATTGGCGATAGAGCGTGCTAAAAAATTGTTTGATGCGCAGTTTGTTAACGTGCAGCCTCACTCTGGCGCACAGGCAAACGGTGCGGTTTTCATGGCGCTATTGCAGCCTGGCGATACTATTTTAGGCATGTCTTTGGATGCCGGTGGCCACTTAACCCACGGTGCGCGTCCGGCGCAATCAGGTAAGTGGTTCAACGCTGTACAATACGGTGTGAGCGAAGAAACCCAACGCATTGATTACGATGCAGTAGAAGCGATTGCGATTGAGTGTAAGCCCAAACTTATTATCGCGGGTGGGTCTGCTATTCCAAGAGAGCTAGATTTTGCACGCTTTAGAGAAATCGCCGATAAAGTTGGTGCTTACTTAATGGTTGATATGGCACACATCGCTGGTTTGATTGCCACAGGCGTTCATCCATCGCCAATGCCGCATGCGCACATAGTGACAACAACGACACATAAAACATTGCGCGGTCCGCGTGGTGGCATGGTGTTATCAAACGACTTAGATATGGGTAAAAAAATCAATTCAGCGGTATTCCCAGGTCTACAAGGTGGCCCGTTAATGCATGTGATTGCCGCTAAAGCCGTCGCTTTTGGCGAAGCTTTGCAACCAGAATTTAGCAGTTATATTGAAAAGGTGGTCAGCAATGCTAAAGTGTTAGCAGATACTTTGGTAGAGCGCGGTGTCGATATCGTATCAGGTGGTACAGATACCCACTTGATGTTGGTCGATTTACGTCCTAAAGGTTTAAAAGGTAATATTGCCGAGCAAGCACTTGAACGTGCTGGCATTACCTGCAACAAAAATGGCATACCTTTCGATCCTGAAAAACCAATGGTGACATCGGGAATTCGCTTAGGTACACCAGCAGGTACTAGCCGTGGCTTTGATAATGCAGAGTTTGCATTGATCGGTAACTTGATTGGCGATGTATTGGATGGGCTAGCCGCTAATCCAGAAGATAACCAAGCGGTTGAAGAAAAGGTTGGCGCACAAGTAAAAGCATTGTGTGAGCGCTTCCCGCTATATCGCTAAAAACCCCACGGCGATTATCTTTGTGCTTTGATCTTAAGATAATCGCCATAAAGCTGTAAGTGGACCGTGACAGTTCTCTCATTTACGGTATAATTTGAACAAAATTTATTATAAGGGAAATATTCCCTTACTACCTAAACAGACGAGGTAACAAATGAGCAACTTACCAACAGATCGTAAATATGCAGAATCACACGAATGGGTACGTGACAATGGTGACGGAAGCGTCACTATCGGTATTACTGATCACGCTCAAGAGTTATTAGGCGATGTTGTATTTGTTGAACTGCCAGAAGTAGGTTCTGAGATTGAAGCGGGTACTGAGTTTTCTTTGGTTGAATCAGTAAAAGCCGCTTCAGACATCTATGCACCTGTTAGTGGTGAAGTCATAGCAGTGAATGAAGCACTTGATGACTCGCCAGAGCTGATCAACGAAGATTCATTTGAAGGCGCTTGGATCGCGAAAGTTAAGCTTAGCGATGCATCACAGCTGGATAAACTAATGGACGCAGCAGGCTACGAAGCAAAAGTTGCTGACGAAGACTAAAGCATTGCCCTAAATACAGTACGTGCAGCTATAACTGATCGCAAGTACTTTATTTAATATGAAAGAAAGCATAGACCTCTTGCCTTGTACGCACGGCAGTGAGGTCTAGGAGGCTGTCCGAGAACAGCGATCGTAGCGAGAGTAAGATTATTTGAATGTAAATTAACGTTAATTTTAGGCGAATAGCGTGCTATTTAACGAAATTTTGTGTTGATTTTAACCAAATAAGCTTGATCGCAGTAGATCAGCCTGTTTTCGGACAGTCTCCTAATATTACCCGTTTTAAGCACCGTTTCCTCTAAAGGTTATCAAAATGACAAATAACACAGCCTCTTTGCAAGCGCTAGAAAACGCTGCAGAGTTTACCGCTCGCCATGTTGGTCCCTCTGCTGATCAACAAACAGCCATGTTAAATGCTTTAGGGTTAGACTCCCTTGATCATTTAATCGAACAAACGGTTCCTGGATCCATTCGTTTAGACGATGCTCTCGCCATGGATGAAGGCATAAGCGAATCAGATGCGCTGTTAGAGTTACAACAACTCGCCAAGCTAAATAAGGTGAACAAATCTTATATCGGCATGGGTTATTACAACACGAAAGTTCCCTACGTCATTTTGCGTAATGTTCTAGAGAATCCAGGTTGGTATACAGCTTACACGCCTTATCAGCCAGAAATTGCTCAAGGGCGACTGGAAGCATTACTAAACTACCAGCAGATGGTGATGGACATCACCGGCATGGATTTAGCGAATGCTTCACTACTAGATGAAGCGACAGCTGCCGCAGAGGCGATGACCCTTTGCAAGCGTGCTAATCGTAAAAAATCAAACACCTATTTTGTCTCCTCTGACGTACACCCACAGACGATTGACGTGATCAAAACCCGTGCCGAATACTTCGGTTACGAATTAGTGATCGACAGCGCTGATAAACTTGGCGATTATGATGTCTTTGGCGCACAGCTGCAGTACCCGGCAACTGACGGTACTGTGACTGATCTTGCGACGCATATCAGTGCAGCAAAAGCGCAAAAAGCGATGGTTGCTGTGGCATCTGATTTACTGGCATTGGTACTGCTTAAGTCGCCTGGCGAGCTGGGAGCGGATATCGTATTAGGTACATCGCAGCGTTTTGGTGTGCCGATGGGCTTTGGTGGTCCACACGCAGCTTTCTTTGCAGCAAGCGATAAGCTTAAGCGTCAAGTACCGGGCCGTATTATCGGTGTATCGGTAGACAGCGCCGGCAACAGCGCACTGCGTATGGCGATGCAAACACGTGAGCAACACATTAGACGTGAAAAAGCGACCTCAAACATTTGTACAGCGCAGGCACTACTTGCCAACATGGCGAGCTTCTATGCGGTTTATCACGGCCCAGATGGTCTTAAACGCATAGCAGAGCGCACTCATAGACTGACCGCTATTTTAGCCAACGGTTTAAGCGCAAAGGGTATTAGTGTTAACGGTAGCTACTTCGACACTATTACCATCAGTGCAGATGAAGCTGTTTACCAGCGCGCATTAGATGCAGGTTGTAACTTGCGCCAATCAGGTAACGGCGCTTATGGTATTTCCTTTGATGAGACGACAAAAGCGGCTGATGTAGCCCAGTTGTTCGATATCATTTTAGGTGCAGGTCACGGCTTAGATGTAGCAGCACTAGATGCACAAATCGTAGCAGGGGCTGCCACTGGTATCAGTGATGAGATGCGTCGCAGCGATGCTATTTTGACGCACAAAACGTTTAACAGCTACCAGTCTGAAACTGAAATGCT
>Ga0209395_1004387_pt1 | contig 16618 bp, 13 predicted proteins | sample GOMGulsemesocosm_3_FD_184635 | JGI IMG/M metagenome (GOLD analysis project Ga0209395, IMG submission 184635) | Methane-oxidizing microbial communities from mesocosms in the Gulf of Mexico - GOM9D Gulf of Mexico (SPAdes) (version 2) | ecosystem: Environmental > Aquatic > Marine > Cold seeps... | reverse complement strand
TTATAGCGATATAAAACAGTGATTTTTATGGGCGTTTTAGTTAAATTCCTATGATTACTATCACTTAGCGCAAGGTTGATAATAGGGATTTTTTGAAAGTATTATTGCTTCTTTAATCAGCATCTCGTCAGCTATCACTTCACCTTGCGCTTTAACGCTGGTTAACCAGAAGTTAAATAACTCCTCATCAAGTATCATCAGGGTTTTCGCTTGGAAATATAGTTCAAAATTTTCTGATTTTTGCATAAAGGTGGATTTTTGTTTTTCCACCTCTAAATGCAATTTTTCATTATGCTCTTTTTTGTATATTTGTGATTGTATATTTAAGCCAATAGCGCCTATTATCTGGCTATTATTTTGTGTTGTCATGGCCTTACCTAGGTCCAAGCAAAGTTGGTTTTGTTGATCGGAAAAGCTTTCTTTTTTAAGACAAAACTCAGTTACGTCACTAACCCATACAGAGGTAGCTGCATGATAACCAAGACCAGTTATTGCTCTTTCTCTAAAATCGATATCAAGAGCTCCTTTAGACGTTTGCATGAAGAGTGCTAACTTATCATAGTAATAATCATCGAAGCGCGTGGCACTAACTGCTTTTTCTATGGCTTTAAGTGTTGCTGGGGTGTTTCCTTTTGCAGCATGGAAATTAGCAATTTGCAGCCATAATGCACCATTATCGCCATCTAATTCACTAGCTTGGTTTAGTAATGTATCAGTGCAAGCTTTATGATTTGGGGTACTTGAACATAGGCCAACTAAATCCATTAATACACGCTTGTTGCCAGAGAATTCTTGATTATATAACAGTAATAATGCTAATTGCTTTTCATCAACTGTTTGTGAAGCAAACAATATATAAGCAAGTTGCTTTTCTGGTGAATTAGATTGTTGCAAGTGTTGAGCAAAATCACTAAATTCTTCGTCGGTATTCAAGCTACCTTCATTATCTGTTAGATCACACTGAACGATAAAGTCTTCTTTAGATTTATCTGAGGTTACCGTTTCAGTTACTTTTTTAGGAGCAGGATCAGAGTTGATTGTATCAGTTACTATTAGGTCAATATCATTGAGCTTAGTTGGACCTGTCGGTAAAACTGATGGCTCCTTAGAGTGGGACAGTTGAACAATAAAGGCAATAAGAAACAGTATAAGGCTGGTAACTATCAGCGTGATTATAAGGTTGTTATTTCGTGTCATCCGGGACTCTTTTTTGTCGTGTTAACTAGGATCTATTGTTAGTAATCTTGGCCGATTAAATCTAAGCGTTTGGCTAATATGATATCTTCAAAAGAAAACTCAATTAAGTTTGTCTCTAGTAATAAACTTTGCCCCCAAAGATTAGTGGCGCGGGGTACTTCAAAACTCTCTAAATCTACCGTTTCTTCTACCACAAAAATCAAACCAAATGATGAACTCTCACCAAGGGAGTTTTGCCAATGAGTTTTCTGTAAGTTGATGATATCACCATGTAAAGTAAAAGCATAAAAATGATAATTATGGGTTGCGGTTGCTGAGCCTAATGTAAACTTAAATAAATCAAAAGCAGGAATCGCTAAGCCTAGTTGAGGTTCATCGATAGAAACACTGTGATAAGCAAAAATAAAAGCATCATTAAGTACAGCGACTGAATCTGGCGCTCCTATCTGCTGCAATACCTCATGATAATCTCTTGGTGAAAAGGACTCTATGGCTTCGACATAACCGTATTGCCGTTTCACCATCGAACATGAAGTTAATAGTGGCAGATAAATAAAGTACAGCAGGAGTATGAGAGCTGCTTGTTTAGTCATCAGTGTTATTCAACAGGAGTCGCCATTTTACTGTAAGAAAAATCTGCCAAAAGCCCTTGTTCGTTGAAGAAAAATATCGCCCTATCGAAGACCGAGACTTCCGTTGTTTCGTTATAAATTAGTAGTAGCAAACCTTCTCGGGTTACTTGTTCTTTTAAATAGTAATAAACGGTTTGATGACCAACGGTCAATACTTGCGAGGGAGGACCTAACGCTGCTAATACTTGTTTACTGGTGGTAATACCGCTAGTAAAAGCTTGGGGCTGACGCCAAAGGTTTTCTACGCCTGAATCGCGGCTGTAATGAACACAAGCAGCAAGGAAACTGATTAGTAGCATGGTTATTATAGTTTGATAAACCTTTTTCATAATAGTGGTAACCCATCTTCTTACTTAGCTAAGTTAAAATAGCCTTTTCATTGTACTTTCTGTTGACGGTATTTAGCCCTAATACTATCAATAATACCATTTTCGATCGCATTGTCTAAACGTTGTGATAATAGATCTGCATAACGGCTATTAGCTGAGTGTTTTGACAATACAATATAACTATCAACAGTTTTATTGTATTGGTAATTTGCTAGGGCAATCTCCTGTAGATATTTAGCTTTTGGGAGCAGTGGTACTACTGATTCTTCTCTATCTAAAATAACATCTACACGACCTTTTAGTAACATATTAACCAATTGTTTTCTGGAGGTTATTTCTACTTTCTGTATTACTTGGCTGTTATCAAATAGTGGGAAATAAGTCGAGCCACGTAGTGTACCAACAATTAAACCTTTTAAATCATTAACGTTATCTATTGTTATATTTTTTTTTGCCAAGGTAAAAAATCTTATTGGTTGTTGTTGTACTAATAAAGGCGGCTCAATAAAAATCAGATCTTTTTGTCGTTCCGGCAAGTTTATTAACCCTGCCATCAGGTCTGTTTGGCCACGTTTGGTCATGGATAAACAACGAGCAAATGGACAAAGAACAAAGACAGGTTTTAGCTTAAGTGAGGCGGATAATAGCTTTATTATTTCGATATTTGGACCAGTCAGTTTATTTTCGACAAGATCTACAAAGGGCGGTTCAAGGTATGTGGCCACCCTTAGTTCTTCCATATCAGCAAATGCAGCATGGCAAAAAAAGCTTAAAATAACTAAATAATACTTCATAATGAATTTAGCGATAAGATATTTTAATAATTTAAGTGTTAGTCTTTGGGTGAATTATAGTTAATTGGTTACTTTATTTATTAAGCAATTCTAATTTTTCTTCAAGTTGTTCGAGCTTAGTGTAAATAGCGACATTTTGCTGCAAAATTTCTTCATTCTGTTTTCTCAATTCACGATTTTTGATATTTGTATCAGCAAAGCCAAAAATCTTATTAGCAAAGACCGCACCGACACCGCCTAATATACCAACACCTAGCAGAAACATAATAAATACCGTAATGCGTCCAACTAAAGTAATTGGGTAAACATCACCAAAGCCAATAGTTGTTGAAGACATTAACATCAACCAGAAAGCGTCGGCATAATTCTTAACTGGCGAACCAACTACGTTGGTTTCTGCTACAAAAGTAACATAACCTAAACTCATATTGATAACGGCGAATAAGACAACAGATAATACCCCTAATGCCCCGTAGTTATAATTTTTCACACCAAATTCATCAACTTTAAATAAGTTACTTTTTTCCATGGCGTTTTGCAAAATAATCATTTTTTTCTCTAAAGATCTTAAACAGGATAAATTTGATGATATTACAAACGGATGCGATAGAAAAGTCTTGCTTATCGGTTACTAAGAACTTAGGGAACTTATAGTGCAACATAGCGATTAACTGGAAATTGTGGTGTGGTGGCATAAACTTAGCTTCAGGTTTTAATATTAGAATTAATCGTTTGAAATGATCAGGAGCAAGTTATGGGTAAGTGTTACAACAAAATAGAGATTGCGGCACCAATTGCAGCAGTTTGGCAAAAGATAGCAAATTTTCATGATATGTCTTGGGCAGATGGAGTTATCACCTCTTTAGTCAAGGTTGGTCAAGTCAGTGGCACTGAAGTTGGCGCGAAAAGACGACTGAATGATGCTATTCATGAAACCTTAGTGTCATTAGATGCTAATCACTATACTTTTTCTTATTCAATTGATGATGGCCCTGGTCCAATAGCCAAGTCTGCAGTCACTAATTATCTCGGTGTGGTGAAATTGTCAGAGAGTACTGTCGGTACTTTAGTGGAATGGAGCTCTACTTTTACCTCACGCGATGAAAATGCTGTTACTGAATTTTGCGATCCAATTTATATGGCATTGTTGGGGGCATTAAAAGACAAATTAAGCTAGTTGGTGTTAATAGATTTATTAACAGCTCGACAGGCGAACAGGCAAGTAGCTCTGAGCTAACTTGCCTTCTTTGTTACCTTATTAGGCGCTTTTTTTTGAAACTTTCTTTTACCTCGCTTAGGTTTAAAAGCAATCTTGGGTAAACCGGCAAAAGATTGTTGGCTGGCGCCATGTACCATAGTCGTCACCGTATTAGCTAATGGCTGCATAAAGCTTGAGTAACTGGCATTTTTTTCACTGATAGCGGTGAGCGTTGCTTCCCACTGTGCCGTCATATCTGGCAATGTTGCCATCTCAGGCAGTGCGTTTATTAAGGCTATACCAACCTCTGTGGCAGTGATTGATTTACCTAGCCGCTGTAAAAAACCTCGTTTAAACAATAAATCGATTATTCCTGCACGGGTGGCATCAGTGCCTAAACCATCGGTGTCTTTTAATACCTTTTTAATGGCAGCATCACTGACATAACGGGCTATGCCTGTCATGGCTGCAAGCAATGTCGCATCAGTAAAGGATTGTGGTGGTGAAGTATGTTTTTCGAGTAACTCACCCTGTTGGCAGTGCAATACTTGCCCTGATGTTAATGGTGGTAATGTTTGTTCATGTTCATGTTCATGCTTTAGGTTTGAATCATTAGCGGCGTTATTTTTTTTACTTTGAGGGAAAAGTACTTTCCAGCCCAGCTGTTTTTCTGTTTTAGCTTGCGTAGAAAAGTGTCCTCCAGCGATTAATAAACTTACTTTTGTTTGTTGGTAAATATAGGCAGGATAAAACTGCACTAGGTACTGACGCACAATGAGCAGATATATGTTTTTTTCAAAGGTATTTAAGTTGATATTCTCAGGGGATTTCTCTGTAGGGATAATGGCATGATGAGCAGTGATTTTTTTATCATTCCAAGCCTTACTGACTAGAGTGGTGTTTGCTCCTTGAGCGGGTTTATTACAAGGCAAGGAGGACTTTGCCAATGTATTAACAATACCACTGGCTTGTTTTAACTGTTCTTTAGGTAAATAACGACAATCAGAGCGTGGGTAGGTGATCAACTTATGTCTTTCGTACAAAGCCTGACACACATCAAGCACCAGCTTGGCATTCATGGAAAACTGCTTTGCTGCACTAATTTGTAGCTGCGATAAATTAAACGGTAATGGCGCTGCTTGTTGTTTTTCATTGTTATCGACATTGGTAACGGTAGCGGGTTGATCATTAATGCGTTTAACCACATTTTCAGCCAAACCTTTAACTAAAACTCTGCCTTCTTCATCACAATAAGGTTTGCAATTATCACTGGGTTGCCATTTAGCGGTAAAAACACTATTTTCATTCGCAACTAAGGCTATATGCGCTTGTACTTGGTAAAAGGGTTTACTAATAAATTTAGCTATTTCCTGTTCTCGTCTAACTACCAAACCTAGTAATGGCGTTTGTACACGTCCCACCGATAACACTGAGTTATAACCGGTTTTTTGGCCCTGCAAGGTATACGCACGGGTAAGGTTAATGCCATATAGCCAATCAGCGCGTGAGCGAGCTAAGGCTGATATGGATAAGGGCATAAATTCGCTGTTAGGCTTTAATGATGAGAGGGCGCGTTTAACCGCAGGTAAGTTTAGATCACTAATCAACAAGCGCTTAATGTTAGCTTTTTTGGTCTTAGATACTTTGAAGTAATCTATAACTTCATCAACCAGTAATTGACCTTCTCGGTCAGGGTCGCCGGCGTGAATAATTTCACTCGCTTGTTTTACTAATTTTCTTAATACGGTGAGTTGTGCGCGGGTGCGGCTAATAGGTTTTAGCTGCCATTGCTCAGGTAATATTGGCAAAGTATCCATACGCCATTTTTTTAACTCGACATCGTAATCTTCAGGATCTGCTTGTGCCAAAATATGACCTATACACCAGCTAACCAAGTCGCCATTAGCCAGTTCTATATGGGTTTTATGATTTTTTTGTGGCTGAGGTAATGCCGCTGCAATAGCGCGACCTAAGCTAGGTTTTTCGGCAATATAGAGTTTCAATGGTATTTGGACAAAGTGATAAGTTGTGATGTCTTGATTATAGTGCCTGCACTGTCTTTATGTACAGTTTTGTTTTTGATGTTTAGCTAATTTAAAAATCAAGCCAAAGTCGAGCCAAAATTAAGTCAAAAAAAAGCCGCTTAAAAAGCGGCTTTTTGCTAATCAATTAAATTATTTGATTAGAACGTTTGTGTGTAGCTCATAGTGAATACACGTTCACGGATGTCGTATAATTGACCAACTGGAGTACGTGGGTCATCAAGGCGACGAGGTGCTTCTTCATTTAATACGTTCAACACAGCTACTGATACTTTACCATCCCACGGAGCGTGGTAAGTGTAAGTAAGGTTATGTGTTAAGAATGAATCAAGTGAATCATATACTTCTTCTTCACCATCTTCGTTAGTAAAGGTATCTTCTTGAGCGCTAGTGTATGAAGAGTACAAGCTTACTGAGTGATCATCTAATGACCAAGCTACAGTAGTATTTACGCGATCTTGTGGAGCCCAAACATCACCTAACTCATCTTGACCAAGAATATTGTTACCTTCTTCATCAATGAAGCTAGTTTTGTATTCTGTCATATGAGACCAGTTAACTGATAAATTAAAATCACCAACTGAGGTTTCAACGTTACCTTTAATAGTCCAATCAAAACCACCAACTTCTTGAATACCTACGTTAGTTTTTGGACTAAAGATTTCTTCAATGTTAGGACCAACAGCACCGCCACGGTAAACAATGCCAACACCAGGAAGTTTATTGGCGATGTCAGAACCCATGCCTTCATCTTCCCACAATTGGATTTGCATCAATTGGATTACATCAAAATCAATAACGTCAACTAACTTTTCAGTTTTTAACGTCCAGTAATCAAAGGTAGTTGAGAAGTTATCAGTGAACTGCCAAACAAGACCAATGTTGGTGCTTTCTGACTCTTCAGCTTCAAGCTCTGGGTTACCACCAGCTGTGCCCCAGTAATCATCAGACATATTACAATCTGCTGGGTTAACACCTGCTAAATAACAACCAATGTAGTTAGTTTCACCAGATTGATGACCTCTGCTACCTGCGCTATATAAATCAGTTAATAGTGGAGCTTGGAAGCCAGTACCAGCAGAGGCACGTAATAATAGTGACTCGATAGGACGGTACGAGATTGATGCCATTGGGTTAAATGTATTACCAAAATCACTGTAATCATCGTAACGACCAGCAAGGTTTAATTCTAAGCTTTCTAGAACAGGTACAGCCATTTCGAAGAATACTGCATCAACAGTACGGTCGCCTTCACCACCACTACCGCCATTACCACCACCTACATTGCCAGCTTCCGCTTGACCATCAATTTTTGAGTAGTAAGTTTCACGAGAGTGTGAAGCACCAACATAAGAGCTTATAACACCTGCAGGTAAATCGATAAGATCAATTTGTAAACCACCTCGAATACTAGTTTGACTAGTAGAACGGCGTTTATCGAAGTTAGCAGCAATGCTATCTGGTAATTCTGAATCTGGGTCACGAGGATCCCAACCAGACCAAACGCCATCATCATCCATAGAACCTAAAGAGCTAGATAATTGTGAAGTACTTGTGTAGCCAGTACCCCAAGTAAAGGCATCGTATCTTGCGTAGTTAGCACTAACATCCCAGCTCATTTCGCCTAAGCTACCTTCTAAACCAAGTACTAAATCAAGCGAGTTATCGTTATGCTCAGCAACACGGTCACCTAGCGTGTTCATACGGAAACCAAACCAACCTCCTGGATCCATTTGAGTTAGATCTAAGTTATCACCAGCTGCTGTAGTGATATTACGTGCAGGCATACCGTCTTCTGAAGGGAACCAAGATGGGTCACCAGCAGAAACGTCAGTAGTTGTTTGGCTCATCCACATACCACGAGCAGTTAACGTAGTATCATCAGTTAGTTCATAAGTCATGTTAGTCATGATTGAATCACGACGTGTTTCAGGCATTTCTTGTGCTGCTTGAGTCCAGTCGTAACCACAAACAATTGAATCATTACCTATACGTTTTAATGGGCCAACAAAACCACCTGAACCAACATTATTATAAGTATCACAGTTATTTTGAGTATTTAAAGATTTATCATTCCAACCATCACGGTCTTCTTCGATTACACGACCAGTACCACTGATACCATGCCAGTTATCGATGTAAGCTGGATCTAATCCTGGCTCTTTTAATTGTGCTGTTGCATATGCTAAATCAGAATATAAAAGTTGCTCTTCTTCATAATGTTCCCATGAGAAAACCATAGTACCTTTATCGCCACTGATACCACCAGTAAAGGTATACTTTTCAGAGTCAGCACCTGTTACATCATCAGGACGTTCAAATTTTGCACTCATTTCAAGACCAGTAAAGTCTTTTTTCAAGATGATGTTGATAACACCAGCTACCGCATCTGAACCATAAACCGCTGATGCACCATCAGTTAAGATATCCATACGCTCAACAGCAGCAGTAGGAATCATGTTCAAGTTAGCAGAGCCACCAGTGATTGGAGATTTTGATAATCTAACACCATCAATTAATACTAACGTTTTTTCAGCGCCAACACCTTTAAGAGCGATGTTTGCTTGTGCACTCCAACCATTGTTAGAACCACCACCAAATGAACCGAAGCTATTTAGTGAAGAGTTACGAAGTACATCGGCAACAGTTGAGAAACCTGTTTGCTCCATCATAGCCGCATCAATAGTTACAACAGGGCTTGCTGCTTCCATTGAAATACGTTTGATACGAGAACCAGTGATTGCAATACGCTCTACTTCTTCTGAATCAGCAGCTTCATCGGCAGCGAATACTGTAGTAGGTGCGAAAGTCATTGCTGATGCAATAGTTGCCGCTAATAGTGTTTTTCGTGATTTAAAACCACGTGTCATTATGTTTGACATGAAAATCCCCTTGATGTTTTGTTTTGTAGCTGTTTAAACAACCAATCTTTATTATCTGAGCACAGTTATATACGTTATATTGTATATTATCTACATATATATAATTCCAAATTAATACGAAATTTATCGTAAATAACATACAAAATTACCATTCGTTAACAAATGACTAGTAAAATTAACTGCTTGTGTGTTTTTTATAGAGAATTATACCCAGGGGAAATATCTTAAGAATATAATGCTATTAGCATATATCTTTTTTGAATATAATACTGATTAGGGAGGGATATCGAAATTTAATACTGTAATTCGTATATATTTTGGTCTTGTTTTTTTGTACAAAAAGCAAGCTAATTTGCGGGGGGAGTAACTTTATTTTATCTTATGTGATTGTTGTGTATATAAATTATATGCCTGGCGTCGGCATTGACTCTTCGCAATTTATTAGTATTGGAACCAAACAGCCTTTTGCATAGTACTAATAGGCAATGATTTACCAAGATAGCTATTAGTTTTTGCCCTTAAACCTTAGTACTAACACTGTGCCTAATAGAATCGCCAGAGAGGCGATAAAAATACGTAAGGTGATGGCTTCATTGAGTAATAGCACACCTGCAAGGGTAACCATTAAAGGTACACTGAGCTGCACTATAGCGGCTTGTGTGGCTTTTAGTTCAGGTAATACACTATACCAAATGATGTAACCCATAGCTGAGGTGACAACTCCTGATATCAACGCATAAATAACACCTACGTTGGTCAAATGAAGCGAGTCACTGCCGATAGAGCTTACCACTAACCAAAGTATTATTGCCATTGGTGCTGCTTTAATGAAGTTTCCAGCAGTTGTAGCCGCAGGATCACTGGCGCCTCTGCCTTGTAAAGTATAAATACTCCAAGCAATACCTGAAGTGCACATTAATACCGCGCCTATAAATGACGGTGCGGCTATGCCGGGAAACATTAAAATTACTAACCCAATAAGCGCTAGTATGAAGCCTGTTAGCTGTATCGTATTGAGTCTCTCACCTTCTTGATAACCTGCAATTGTCATAGTGACTTGTACTGCGCCAAAAAGTAATAAAGCACCAGTACCAGCAGCAACTAAGCCATAACCAAATGTGAAACTGACAGCATAAATAAATAAAGCAATAGCTGCTAACCAGGTTCCTGCTTTGTGTGGTGATGTATCTTTTTTGAACGCTAGGTATACCCACAAAAATAAGGCGCCGGAGACTATTCTTATCATGATAAAGCTAGCTTCATCTATGGCGGTTTTTTCTAAAGCGAAACGGGTTATTAGTGAATTAGCAGCAAAGGCGAAGAGAGAAAGCAGGGTTATTATGATGATACGCAGCTGAGTCATGAATTCACCTAGTTTAATTTGATTTGTTTACTTGAGCTAACGGCAGATAGAAATATGACTCAGCTAGATTGTAGGCATTAATAGGTGTTAGCTCTATTGATGTACTAACACCTACGTTTACTGATACTAAACCATATCGTCAAAAGGGTTTTGATTCGGTAAGGCTATACTATTTTTGAACTCTGCAAACGTTAAGCTATCGGGTGTTAACTCAATATTTTCTTCATTGAGTAACCCTTCGCCAAACTTATAAATTAAATCAAACTGACCCTTGTTAGCATTATCACGGTAAACTTGCTGTGCCTGTTCTACAGAGGTTAATTTTTCTTGATAGGCTTGCATAGCATTGCTACCGTAGCGTTTTTCCATCATGGATAAGGTTACTTTTGGTGAAAATACTGTTGCCGTGGCGTTATTACCACCAAAGCCTTTTGAGTTGATAAAGGCGATATCCATATCAGGACAATGCCAATGATCAGTGGCAATGTTCAGGTGTTTGTCATAAACATCATCAGCCACTTCATCAATAGTGGTTATACCTGGCATTATATTGTCACTGAAAATACCTAAAGCCATAGCCATTTGATCGCCACTCGCAGGACCTAAGGTATGACCAACATAGGCTTTTGGAGCAGCAACAGGCCAGTTTTCAATATTAAAACACTCAGCGACTTTGTGATAAATCAAAGACTCGGTTACTCGGTTTTGTGGAGTACTGGAACCATGGGCTAAAATAAAGCTTCGTTTTTGTAGTGCCTCTTTACCTAATACCTGTTCAGCCAAAGCAACCGATTTTGCCATGGTAATATAATTGCCGGGACCCGGAGCCGTAATTGATTTTTTATAACCGTCAGCGTTAATAAATACATCGGCAACCGAAGCAAGCACTTTTGCGCCCATTTCTAACGCAAGAGCATCATCCATTAGGACAACAAACTGTGCACCTTCACCCATGGTAAAACCACAGTTTTTACCGAATGGACGACTAGTTCTGCGATGATCTGCTGTGTCAGTTCCATCTAACTTCTTTAGCCCTTCCTCATTGGCCAAGGCACTCATATTACCAAAGCCTTCTATCATTTCAGGTGTGATTGCTGCTTCACTACTACCAACGATAGCCACACGAGTGCGGCCAGCTTCCATATCGTGCACTGCTGCTCTTAGGTTATATAAAAATGTTGCACAAGCACCTGAACTGGTGAATGTGGTACCAACATTGCCAGTCACATATGCATTGATAAAATCAGTAGACATAGTATTTAGTCCCAGCGCTAATTGCTTAGTACTGACACGAGAGCCTGCTAAGCGACTTTTCATTAAGCCACCAAAACCCTCATCATTCATTTGACCAGCAATCGAAGCTGAATAAGTACCCACCTCATCGGGACTAATTTTATCTAAAATAGCATCCCACTCTAGACCTGTAGAACGAATAGCATCAGTTGCAGCAAAGATAGTTGCTTGCAAACCACGAGGCTGATATCGGCTGTTATATAGTTTTGCTGGTTCAAATCCGGTAGGAAATTGTCCTGCTGCTTTAATAGGGTTATCACGATAGGAGTCGTGAGTAATGGTTAATTGCTCTGGAATTTCAACAGAAACTCTTTTATCACCTAAATCGGTAACAATCCATGAATTTGGCACGGGTTGAGGTAATTCCTTAACACGTAATTCAAAGGTAATGTGTTTGTCTGTTGGAGCTATGTTCATTTTCTGATGCCAATGAGTTGCATCCGGATCAAAATGATTCTTTTCAATTTTACGAATTAAAGTGCCAGCGAGGATCTGTTTACCAAACTTTGCTTCAATATCCGTTACAGCAATCTTATTACCATCGACATCAATTAAAGAGCCGTCGTGATTGCTGACTAACTTCATTAGACTGGCTAAACCAACAAAAGTCTCTTGGCGGGCTTGAGCATTTAGCTTGTCGATTACAATGCGGCGGAAGCCTTGATGAAAGGAGGTGCGACCAGAAGCATTAATACCGCCCATGCCAATAACTAAAGGTAAACGTGTCATGTAATAACCCACTTAAAAATTTGAATAAATGCAAAGTAATGATATTGCGTTAGATAGTTCCTATTCTAATGACTATTCAAAATAATAATAAGTCAAAATGGCCTTGTAATATGTAATAATAGCCAATGTTTATGATAAAGGATGAAGTTGTGTCTAATAAGTTAATAAAAAAAGATAATCTAATCGATAAACTTACCGTGAATCTACTGATTTACCCACACGTTTTAGCGACGGGCATAACCTTACCGGTAGAGATGTTACTCGCTGGAGAGGCCTTTGCAAGACGATATGATAAATCTGTTTTAAAATTAACTACGCAGTTTTTAAGTGAATCTTCGGCTAGCATAAAATCGCGTGCGGGTATTACTATGGTTGCTGATATCACCCTTGAAGAACAGTCAACTATTAACGCTGTGCTACCAGATATAATTATTGTACCTAGTTTATGGCGTAACCCACGCCCGGTCCTTAAAAGTCATCCCAAATTAGTCGCTTGGCTAAAACAATGCTGGCAGCAAGGCAGTACGTTAATAGGTGTTGGTACTGGGGTTTGCTTTTTGGCAGAGTCGGGTTTATTAGATAACCACTCAGCTACTACTCATTGGCATTATGTAGCTCAGTTTAAACGAGATTATCCAAAAGTTAATTTGAAACCAGATTTTTTCATAACACAATCTGAGCGCATATATTGCGCCGCAAGTTTAAATGCCTTGGCTGATATTATTGTTCACTTAATTGCGCAGCACTATGGTAAAGAGGCAGCTCAAAATGTTGAACGAAATTTTTCTCATGAAATACGTAAGCCCTATGAAGAACAGCGTTATTTAGAAGGGGCAGTTGATAGACATGCTGATGAGTTGATTGCCGAAATTCAATTTTGGTTACGTACTCATTTAAATACTGAGTTAACGTTGACTGAAATTGCTAAGCAATTTGGCATAAGCCAGCGTTCATTTACTCGTCGATTTAAAGCCGCAACAGGGGTGAGAGCTACACAATTCTGGCAACAGTTACGAATTGAAACCGCGAAAGAGTTACTTGCCTCAAGTAACTTAACCATTCAAGAAATAGCCGATCAAGTGGGTTATCAAGACCAAGGGCATTTAACACGCTTGTTTAAGCAAGACTTAAATTTAACACCAACGGCTTATCGTGCCATGGTAAGGAAGAAGTTATTTAGTTAAGGAAAGTAACTCTGCTTAGCTATAAAGTGATAATAGATAGCAGTACTATCTATTATCATATTGCATGCGACTATTTTTTAGCTTGGCGAACACGTAAACCAAATAGTGCTAACGCAAACATAGCTAATGTAGTAGGTTCTGGAATTGAATTAGCATCAGAAAAGCTACCGGCTTTAATAAATACAGTAGAATCCCAAGCAGCATCACCAGCATCGGCTATTTTTAGTGAGATGGTATGACTACCTGCAGACAACCCTATAAACGAAGCCTGAAAGACATCAGTAAAGCCATCATATTCAATATCAAAAAATGGACCACCATCATTGATATCATTATTATTAAAGTATTGTGAATTTGAAGCATCCGTACCATACGGATTACCACCATTTACAGTATTAATTGAAACGGGTGTATTTGTTCCTGGAATCAAGGCGATGTTAGAACCATCTAGAAAGAAAGCAAATGAATCATTCACTGTGTCATTAACATACTCATTGTACTCTTCTGAAGCAAAAACATAATCAAAGAATATATCACCGCCGTCACTCACAAAATCAAATGTCAGTGTAGCAGCGTCAAAAGTATCGTTACCAGCAATAGCGGTTAAGTCAGCGTCACCAGCTGTATTAAAATTAGTTGTGGTAGAGTCTAAAGAGTTTGGTCCAACAGCATCAATGACTTGACCTGTTGAAAGCATAATACCACTTTCGATATTGATACCAGCGCTAACACCACCTGTAAAAGTACCAAAGGCAGCATTAGCACCAGTTAAAGAGATATTTGAAGTTGATACGCCACTTCCTAGAATGTTATTAACTAAAGCATTAGCATCATTGTTTTGTGTTACTACTAAGCCTGCATGAGCAGAATTAACTAAACAAGTTGCTGAAAGGAGGACGGTAGCCAAAGTGGCAGATAAAGTTTTGTATTTCATGTAAATCCTTTTAAATTATGAGTTATAAATCTGTATGACACTCAATAGCAATAACTGAACCATTATTTGTTTTGTTAATGTTTACAGGTAGTTACGTATTACGTTGTGCTATTTGATATATATATTGTAAAAAAGACAGACACCAAAATAATAGGTCGAGTTATAGTTAGAATGACATGATTTTTGTACCAATGAGCTATAGCTACCGTATATTTCATTCATCATAATTAAAGGAATTTCTAGTTAATCAAAAGACTTTATTACCATTGAGAAAAGTAATTCATACTATCATTACGACTCAGATAGATACAAAATGTTGCTACTTACTCAACTAAATAAGGCGATAACCCCTCTATTTAAACAAAACAAGCAGACAAAAACTTGTCACTAGCTATAAGCTACGGCAAAATAGCTGCACTAATATTTATCATTTGAGAAAAACATGAGCGAACAACTATCAACGGCACTATCGATAGCCCTTTCTACTTCGGAGAAACAAATTAGCCAAATGCTTGTTATGCAAGATGCGATGAACAGTCGTGTCAGTGATACATGGCGTGAAAATGGTTATGAATGGTATCGTGCCATTTGGGTAGAGTGTGCGGAGATGTTAGATCATCACGGTTGGAAGTGGTGGAAACATCAAGAAATTGATATTGCTCAAGTACAGCTAGAGTTGGTTGATATTTTTCATTTTGGTTTAAGTTTACGTTTAATGACCAACGATAGTGCAGAACTTATTGCAGCGGATCTTGCAAAAGAATTGCATCAAGGTACTGCAGAAAGTGACTTTAAAATTGCATTAGAAAACCTAGCTTCTGCAGCCGTTACTGATAAAGCCTTTGATGCTAAAGCATTAGCTGATTGTATGTCATTAATGAATATGGACTTAGATGAATTATTCCGTCAATACGTAGGCAAAAATACGCTTAACTTTTTCCGTCAAGATCATGGCTATAAAGAAGGCAGCTATATTAAAGAATGGCACGGCGAAGAAGATAATGAAGTATTAGCTAAATTGGTTACTACACTAGATACCAGTGCAGAAGATTTCCAGCAACAACTATATAAAGCGCTAGAAGAAAAATACCCAACGTAAATAGCGCTACTATATAAGTACTATTATATAGGCTCTACGAAATGTAAAACATAGGTGCAGTAATCTGACATTGCACCTATTTTATAAACCTCCCTTTTAAAATCAATTTCTACAACAGTGATCTCTGGCACACATTCTGCTTAATCCTAGTTAAGTCGTGCGTTCATTTCCTTTAACAGGAAAAGCGTCAAGAATTTGAATCATGCCACCTAATTCATTAAGTGATCAAATAATGAGTGTATCTGGTATTACTGGAGAAGTTTATGGAATTAATATTATTTGCCTTGATTACCTTAGTGGTAATTGTTGCTGTGTTAGCGAGTCGTTTAAATGATAATAGCTTCCCATTTCCTTTTGATAGCAAAAAAGCAATATTTACTCCCGCAGAAAAAAACTTCCAAAACTTAGTTGAGCAAGCATTGGGTGCAAAGTACCGTGTATTGAATCGTGTAAGATTGAGTGATGTGGTGACTATTCGAAACGGTGTTTCAAGTCGAGCGAGTCAAACCGCAGCAAAGAGTGCTGAAACCAAGTATCTAGATTTTGTTATTTGCGACCGCAGTAGTATGAAGCTACTTGGCGCGATAGATTTAGTTGATACACAAGGCAAAGGTTATAAAATTAAAAAAGACTGGTTTGTCAGTGGTAGCCTGGAAGCCGCTTCAATCCCACACCTTCGTATTAAGGTGAAAGCGAATTACACGCTAGAGGAGATTAGAAGTTGTATTCATACACGTTTGTTAGGGCAGTCAGCTGCTAACTTTGCACCGCAACCAAAAGTGAAAGGTCGTATCATTCCTGCCCCTATGGTTAGAGCGAGAAATAAATCAGTGGGCGCTTTAACCGCAGCTGCGGCAAGAGCTCAGGTTGAGCAACAAACACCAATGATGCCACAAATGTCGGCAGGTCAATTAGGCGGAATGCCTACAACGTCGTTATCAC
>Ga0209395_1004382_pt1 | contig 16633 bp, 15 predicted proteins | sample GOMGulsemesocosm_3_FD_184635 | JGI IMG/M metagenome (GOLD analysis project Ga0209395, IMG submission 184635) | Methane-oxidizing microbial communities from mesocosms in the Gulf of Mexico - GOM9D Gulf of Mexico (SPAdes) (version 2) | ecosystem: Environmental > Aquatic > Marine > Cold seeps... | reverse complement strand
AGCAAGTTGTACGTATTCGTACGGGTGAAACTGGCAATGAAGCTTTATAAAAATAATTAGAATAAAAGAGGTGATAAAGTGGAAGTTTTAAATAGATTAACAGAATTGAGCTATGCGCTTGATACGTTCTACTTCTTAATGAGTGGAGCTTTAGTCATGTGGATGGCTGCTGGCTTTGCAATGTTAGAAGCTGGCCTGGTACGTGCTAAAAATACAGCAGAAATTTTAACTAAAAATATCTCGTTATTTGCGATTGCTTGTATTATGTATATGTTAAGTGGATATAACATTATGTACCCAGCAGAAGCCGTGAATAGTGTCTGGCCTGGCATTAGCTTTTTGTTAGGTGGAGATCACACAGTGGAAGCTGTATTAGCTAGTAAAGGTGAGACTTACTACTCCCAACTAGCGGATTTCTTTTTTCAAGTGGTTTTTGTTGCTACTGCGATGTCTATTGTGTCAGGTGCAGTGGCTGAGCGAATGAAGCTTTGGGCTTTCTTGGCTTTTTCAGTGGTGATGACAGGTTTTATCTATCCATTACAAGGTTATTGGAAATGGGGCGGTGGGTTTCTAGATACTCTAGGTTTTTATGATTTTGCTGGATCAGGTGTGGTGCATTTATGTGGTGCAACAGCGGCTCTTGCAGGGGTTCTTTTATTAGGGGCTCGTAAAGGTAAATACGGTGAAAATGGTGAAATATATCCAATCCCTGGTTGTAATCTGCCTTTAGCAACATTAGGAACATTTATCCTATGGTTAGGCTGGTTTGGCTTTAACGGTGGGTCACAGTTAATCATTTCTAATATTAGTGACGCAAATTCGGTTGCTATGGTGTTTGTTAATACTAATGCTGCAGCAGCAGGTGGCGTAGTTGCTGCGCTATTAACCGCGCAAATGATGTTTGGTAAAGCTGATTTATCGATGACATTGAACGGTGCGTTGGCTGGGTTAGTTGCGATTACTGCTGATCCATTATCTCCGACTCCCATGGTTGCAACCATGATTGGTGCCGCTGGTGGGATATTAGTTGTATTATCAATTATCACTATTGATAAGTTAAAGCTTGATGATCCGGTAGGAGCTACATCCGTGCATGGTATCGTAGGTATATGGGGTTTATTAGCCGTTTGTATATCAAATCCTGAAGCATCATTAAGTGCTCAGTTAATTGGTATTGCTTCTATTTTTAGTTTTGTATTTGTTGCAAGTTTAATTACTTGGTACATTATTAAAATGGTTATGGGGATTCGTGTTAGTGAAGAAGATGAATACCAAGGTGTTGATTATTCTGAATGTGGAATGGAAGCATACCCTGAATTTACTGATTCTAGTAAAGGGTAATAAGTTACTAGCTAAAAATAGTGGCTTGATATAAAGCCGTTATTAAATTAGGTAACTTAAAAAGCGGGTGCAGTATTGCACCCGCTTTTTTTTGCACTAAAAAACTGTATTTATAGTGCAATGCACTATTATGGAGTATGGCAATTGTATGTTGAGTCATAATTTATTATGATTGCACTAGTGACCTCAATTAAGAGGCTCTTTTAATATCGACTAGGAATAAAGATGAAATTAATAACAGCAATAATAAAACCATTTAAATTAGATGATGTTAGAGAAGCCCTTTCTGAAATTGGAGTGACTGGAGTGACGGTAACCGAAGTTAAAGGTTTTGGTCGACAAAAAGGACATACAGAGCTTTATAGAGGTGCTGAATATGTTGTAGATTTTTTACCAAAAGTTAAATTAGAGATTGCTGTTGATGAAGAAAGTGTGGAGAAAGCAGTTGAAGCGGTCGTAAATGCAGCAAATACAGGAAAAATTGGTGATGGAAAAATATTTGTCTCAGCTTTGGAGCAAGTAGTAAGAATTAGAACAGGCGAAACTGGAACTGATGCTATTTAAATTAAAAGAGCAATAAACAATAGCTAGGAAGTAGGTTGATGGTATTTGCATAATAGCCATAATATTTGCATGGTATTATGAGTCACCCATTATTAAAGAAATAAGTTTCAAAATATAGATAAATGAATTTTAAAAATAATTATAAATTATTATTGTGTTTGATATTTTTTCCCTCTATAGCAAGTGCGGAAGAATTAAATCAGGCAAATACAGCATGGATTTTAACCTCAACAGCATTGGTTTTGTTTATGACTTTACCTGGCTTATCATTGTTTTATGCTGGTTTAGTCAGAAGTAAGAATGTACTGTCCATTTTAATGCAGTGTTTTGCAATAACCTGTATTGTTTCAATTTTATGGTTAGCAGGTGTATATAGTTTTATTTTTGCTGACGGTGGAGAGCTACAGAAGTTTATTGGCGGTGCCTCAAAGGTATTTATGCCTGATTTGGGTACAGATAGTCTGACGGGTGATATACCTGAGTCAGTATTTTTTATGTTTCAAATGACTTTTGCCATTATTACCCCAGCATTAATTGTTGGTGGCTTTGCAGAAAGAATGAAGTTTTCAGCCATGCTTTGGTTTACTACGGCTTGGCTTATTATCGTTTATATGCCTGTATGTCATTGGATCTGGGGTGGCGGATGGTTAGCTGACCTTGGTGTGATGGATTTTGCAGGTGGAATTGTTATTCACGTTAATGCAGGTGTCGCCGCTTTAGTAACCGCATTAGTGCTAGGAAAAAGAAAAGGTTTCCCAACGACGCCAATGCCTCCGCATAATATGCCTATGGTAGTAACAGGCGCTGGTATGTTATGGGTCGGCTGGTTTGGCTTTAATGCAGGCAGTGCATTAACAGCAGATGGTGCAGCAGGTATGGCAATGTTAGTGACGCATATAGGTGCAGCTGCAGGGTCATTAACATGGATGTTTATCGAATGGATTAAATTTGGTAAGCCTAGTGTTTTAGGTATTGTGACAGGTATGGTTGCAGGTTTAGGAACAATTACTCCTGCTTCTGGTTTTGTTGGTCCAGCAGGTGCATTAGCTATTGGGATAACAGCAGGTATCGTTTGTTTTTATGCGACTCAGTATATTAAAAGAACATTAAAAATAGATGACTCATTAGATGTGTTTCCTGTACATGGTATTGGCGGTATTACTGGATCATTATTAACAGGTGTCTTTGCTGCAAGTAGTTTAGGTGGCTTAGGTTTGCCTGATGGTGTTTCAATTATCGATCAAGTAGGTGTGCAAGCTTTAGCAATTGCAGTAACTGCAGCTTGGAGTGCTGTTTTTAGTTATGTCATTTTGAAAATAATTGATATGCTTATTGGTCTACGTGTTTCAGAGGATGAAGAAGTTGAAGGTTTGGATATTGTTTTGCATGAAGAAACGGGATATCACAATCTTTAATTAAATATAAGCTTGAGAATTGTAGGGCGGACTGAAGTCTGCCCTACAAATTTTTCTTTTTTTAACCAAGCTGCTGTGATTTATTAATAGGCACATATTATTTGCATGAAGTGGTTGAGTGTCTTTTTAGTATTTTTGACTGTTTGGATGTCTACTTGGATGGTGACAGATATTCATGACTTGTCTATTGCTGATCAAATACATTCAGATCAATATGCTGGTTTTAATATTGAAAGTCATATAGACACAATTGATGATCATGACCACAATTCTCATTGTGGTGTTTGCAGTTATGATCATGGTGGTCATATTGGGCAAACTCTAGCAACATTTCCCTTCGTAGCAGAACACGTTCCCACACAAAATATAATTCATTCATTTCTAGATCTAGGTTTTTGGTCTTCTCAAAATACCGCCCCCATACCTCCACCTCCTATTGCTTAAATACTTGGCGTTTTTTAAACGTTTGATATATCGAGTACTTTAAATTTTAAGTACAACATCCCGTGATATTAAGTTAAGAGAGTTACCAGGAAGTGAGGCTTTAGCCTCGCAAGTGCTAAACATGAGAGGCTAAAGAGACTGTGAAAGTATTGGCTTTTTACTCCCCTCTTTGGAAAAGAGGGGCTGGGGGAGATTTTATTACAAAAACAATTCATTTAGTATCAATGAGTTATTGTTTTGTAAAATCCCCCTCAATCCCCCTTTTCCAAAGGGGGAGGCCAAAAGCAGAATACTTTCACGGTCTCTTCAGCCTCGCATAGGCTAGATGAGGCTGAAGCCTTACTTCCAATAATCAAACTGTGTTTTTTATCACTCCTTATGCTCTTTTTCCTCATTACTCTCATCTTCATCATCCATCTCAGCAATTTCTTTTAGTCTTGAAACAACATTGAAATTGATGGTTCCTTCTGGGTACACGCCTTCTTTATCCATTGTGCCAGCAGTTTTCCCCATTAATAACTCTAAAGTTTCATTAACATTTGAGACACAATAAATAGCGAACAAACCTTGTTCAACCGCATCAACAACATCTTGTTTTAACATCAGGTTTCTTTTATTTGAGACTGGAATTATTACAGCATGTTCGCCATTTAAACCACGCGCCTGACATAATTTAAAGAAGCCTTCTATCTTTTCGTTTACACCACCAATGGCTTGCACTTCACCGTATTGGTTTATTGACCCTGTCATTGCAAAACTTTGCTTTATTGGTGTGCGAGTTAAGGCGGATATTAAACAACTTAATTCAGCAAGTGATGCACTATCACCATCCACATAACCATACGATTGCTCTAGAGCGATACTTGCTGAAATAGCGAGAGGAAATTGCTGAGCATAACAATAACCTAAATATCCCGTTAAAATCAGTACACCTTTTGAGTGTATTGCTTGGCCTAATTCAGCTTCTCTTTCTATATCGACAATGCCCCGGGACCCCGGATACACTGTTGTAGTTATTCGTGCTGGCGCACCAAAGCTACTGCCACCCACTTCCATAACGGTTAGGCCATTAACCTTACCGATAGCTTCACCTGAAGTGTCGATTAAGATAGTACCATCGACCATTTCATCTAAAATTTCTTCTGCTATTCTTCCACTGCGTGATTCTTTGGCTGTTAAAGCAAATTCAATTTGTTCTTTATCAATTTCAGTAAGTCCATTACCAGAACATAGCTGATTTGCTTCACCAATAATTTCTAATGAGTCATTAATATGGGCCGATAATCTCTGCTGATTTTCAGATATTCGACAACTGTGTTCTATTAATCGGGCAATAGCTGCTTTTGTTAATGGTAACGCTCCTGAATCTGATGCTTGCTTAACCATTAACGCAACAAATTGATCAATCGAGTCTTGATTTAGTTTTATATGATTTCCAAAATCTGCCAGCACCCGAAACATTTCATTAAATTCACTATCCATATCTTCTAGCAAATAATAAATATCTCTCGGCCCAACCAATACCACTTTTACATTAAGAGGAATCACTTCAGGCTTTAAGGTGATGGTATTCACCCCATACTCTGAATAAGGTGTTTCAATTTCTATCTTGCCACTTTTTAATGCCCGTTTTAGACCTTCCCAAACAAAAGGATAGGTCAGGATTTTTTCAGCATCTAAGATTAAATATCCGCCATTAGCTTTATGTAAAGACCCTGCACAAATTCGCCTGTATGTTGTGATCAAAGCTCCTTGATCACTCATATACTCTATGCGACCAAATAAGTTCTGATAAGTAGGATGTGACTCGTAGATAACAGGTACGCCGTGTTCTTTTTTATAATCGACTAAAATATTGGGGAGATATTGCTCCGTTAAAATCAATCGCTTAGTTGTATTATCTTTTATTTCCTGAGCTCTTGATGGCATTAAAAAATCAGTAATAGTTTCTACTACATCTTTTTTAAACTCAGCCAAATACGTAATAACATCATCCGTATTTTGATATTTATGCTCTAACTCATCAAATAATGGGTCAATAGCTAAACCAATTGTTTCACTATCTAGTTGCTTAGTTTCATCAACTAAAGTTCTTCGCCATTGTGGCAATTCTATCAATACATCAGCCAAATAAACTTCTAACTCTTCAGTATGTTTATGAAACGCTTCTCTCTCAAGCTGTGGCAAGAGGGTGAACTGATCTTCATCCAGCGTTTTATTGTCTCTAATGGGTAAAAAAGTAATGGTATCGCTATCTCTATAAAGAGCAACACTCATGGTTTCTGCTTTCTTATCAACCAAATCGATAACAGCATTGTATTGCTGATTAAATCTACGCTCTATAGTGGTTTTTTTCTGCTGATAAGCAGGACTTTCAAAAGCAGCGGGAAAAGTAGCCAATAACTGATCAATTAATTTTTCTATATCTTTAGAAAAACGCTGCCCCTGCCCTGCAGGTAATTGAATAGCTATAGGTTCGCGTGTCTTTTCAAAATTATCTACATAAGCATAAGAAGGAGGCGCTTCTTGATCTGTTGAAAATTGAGTCAAATAATTTGTAATCATTGACAGTCGCCCAGTCCCAGGCTCCCCCATTACAAAAATATTGTAGCCTGGGTTTTTCATTGCCACCCCAAACTCCAGAGCTGACTGTGCGCGTTCTTGCCCAAGCAGAGTATCAATTTGTCTTGATACCTCTGGAATAGTTAAACTCTCAGCATCTATATTTAATTTTAAAGAATCTACAGGTACTTTTAAATGCTCAGTCATGGGCTGTTATTTGAAAAACGAGGTTATGAATAGGGAGATACTACTAAAGCATAGCAGTATTTTTTAATACGTTTAGATACTAAGATAAACCTTGATTCCTCTTTGTTTCATCAAGGCTACAATTAATATTTTTACAGTTATAGAAAAGGGAAATCTATTTGTTTTTTTTGTTTTCAGTAATTGATAATAAATGACTCATCTTTTTAACTTTTGTCTTTAGATATTCTTCATTATCATTATGAATATTTGTTTCTACTGGAATACGTTGATCAACTGTTATTCCTAATCGAACAAGTTCTTCTATTTTTTTAGGGTTATTGGTCATTAAAGAAACTGAACTTACCTTTAAGTCTTTTAACATTAAAGCGGCTAAATCGTATTCTCGCTCATCAGCCAAATGCCCTAAATGGATATTGGCATCAACAGTATCTAGACCTTGGTCTTGCAGGTTGTATGCTTGTAACTTTTTTAACAAGCCAATACCACGCCCCTCTTGTCGCAAATAAATCAACACGCCACAGCCAGCTTCATTGATCAGCCTCAATGCCATATCAAGTTGTTCACCACAATCACATCGGCGTGAGCCAAAAACATCACCCGTAAAACACTCCGAGTGAATACGCACAGGAATGCCCTGCTTATTACTAACATCACCTTTTACAAAAGCAATATGCTCTTTGTTATCAATGTTGTTGCTGTAATAATGCAATATAAATTCGCCATGCTCGGTGGGAATTCGTGTTTGAACTAAATTTTCTACTTGTGGCTTCACATGCGTAACTGACTATTAAATTGTGAGGTATTTTACCCTGTTAATAAACAAAGGTTTAATATTTATGCTGTTTTTTAGTATTTACATAGCTTTTTATTAAAAAAGCACTATATTTATTAACTACCATCCGTTTCAAAGATAGTGTAAATATTATGAAACAATCACACTTTTATATAGGCCAAATTATTCATCATAAGCTGTTTGATTACAGAGGCATTATTGTCGATGTTGATTTTAAATTTTCAGGCACTGATGATTGGTATGACGATGTTGCTCATAGTCGTCCAGCTAAAGATCAGCCTTGGTACAAGGTCTTAGTTGATAACGCAACGCATGAAACCTATGTTGCAGAGCAAAATTTAGATATTTCTGATAAATTAAGCACCATTAACAACCCTTTTATGGGGCTTTATTTTGATAAGTCAGATGACAATACCTACACCACAAAAATAGTCAAAAACTAAGCTATTTAATGGCTTGAATCAATTTAACCATATCTCGACTTGCTGGATCTAAAATCACCTTTTCAAATCCACATGATTGTACTGTTTTAACCGTTTGTCTATTAATATTGGCTCCAAAAATAGACGCTATCACTGGGTTAATTAACTTCATCATTTTCGACATCATCGGCTTTGAACTTAAAACATGCTCCAGTAACAAAACTTGACCTCCAGGCTTACAAACCCTGTACAACTCTTGCAACCCTTTTGCAGGTAACGGAACAGAGCAAAAAACAAAAGTTGCAATAACCGTATCGAAGCTATTATCGGCATAGCATAAGGACTGTACGTCCATCAGTTCCAGCTCGACCTTAATATTATTTCGTTGTTGCTTCTTTTTTGCCCTTTCCAGCATTTTTTCACTAAAGTCTAATGCTGTTATTCTTGTCTGGGCAGGATAGTATGGAAAATTTTTTCCCGTACCTACCCCAACCTCTAAAATATGCTCGCCTTTTACTTTACCCCAAAGAGTTTTACGCCAATCACTAAAAACCAACCCTTCTAAAAAACCTTCAAGGCTATCAAAATAAGGTGCTATGCGATCATACCGCCTTTTAGTTTTTTCGCTATCAGCTTTCATCTTTTGTACTTCCATTCATGGGGTAAAGTAACAAAGCGTTTACTGCTCTAGTTGCTGAATACCATCAAGATACCATTTAGGCTGCAAACTTTTTTTAGACTTTAAAAAGTGCCATACTTCTCTTATTTGTTCTGCTTGTGCATCAGTCTCTTCTCTGATGATAGCGTCAAACATCACTACCGCTTCAAGGTCAGAACCAACTTCTCTAATACTTAATAATTCTGCATCAACTTTTAATACATCTGTATGGTTAGCTTCTGAAGATGCTTGTAACTGACTTTGAATTTCAGCAAAAACTTTATCAGTTGTTAAGCCTCTAATCTCTGCCAAATCACGTTTATCCCATGCATGTTGTAAATCTTTATACGCGCTTGTTGCCCCTGCTAAAAAATCTGCTTTATCAAAACCAGCGGGAATAACATCTTCTTCAAAACTTGCATCATTTTGATCATAATTATGTTGAAAAGACTCTTTAGATGATTGATCCTGTTTTTTATCTTTATTAAATAAAATATCGGTATCAAACCCTGATGATTTCTGCTGAGGAGCACTATCAAATGATTGTGGTTTATATTGAGATTCATTTTTCTGTGAGCCATAGTTGTCACGAGTATAGACTGGCTGAGTCCTTCCCACACTAGCTTTAGCTGCAAACATTTTGTATAAAAGGTAGGCAATCCCACCAAATATCAAAACATCCATAAAATTAAAGTTCTCAAATGCTCCGCCAAAAAATAGAGAACCCAGCAAGCCACCTAAAGCTAACCCACCCAGCATCCCCATTAATCCACCACGTCGGCTCATACCTTGTCTAGCTGTCTGGTTTTGATTATATGCTTTCTGTTGACTTGCAGATCGAGCTGCTGGCTTTGATGCTGTTGAGCGTTTAAAAGGAGAGCCAAAAGATGACTTTCCACCAAAAGAGCGTGCTCCACCAAATCGTTTGGCTTCAGCATCAGGAATACTTCCTAACATCAGCAAGCAACTCATTAATACGGTTGCAAATATTCCTGTCATCTTATTCATAAGCTCTCTTTTAAACTATTTTAACGATAATTAAAGTTATATTGTTTACGATTATACGCGGTTCATTAGTAATAGCACGGTAATAGCCGTGCTATTAAACTAACCCTATATACTGCCACTTTCCAATACAGGCATTACCCAATAGTGTATTCCTGCACCTGAGAAGTTTTGTTTTAACTGATTGATTAACACCTCAAGTTGTTGTTCTGGCACATACATTTGAAATCGAATTTGTTTTTTTCGACCTGCAACCTGTTCAGCGAGGGAAAGCGTATCATGCTCACTTCCATGCGCGCTTACCACCAAACTACTAAAGCCATCAGCGGATTCTATCGCTAGCAAACAATCAACAACGGCTTCTTCTAGTAAAGGCGGAACATTAATGGTGACTAAAAACTGTTGCCCGCTCATAACTGCTCCTGCTTTGCTTCGCCATACATTTCATACAAAATAGGCAATAAGATCAATGTTAAAAAGGTAGATGAAACTAAGCCGCCAATTACAACAATCGCAAGTGGACGCTGTATTTCAGACCCTGCACCTGTTGCAAATAACATAGGCAACAAACCAAAAGCAGTTAAACTAGCCGTCATTAATACAGGCCTTAATCGTCGCTCTGATCCAATAATGACCACTTCAGAAATAGCCATTCCTGTTGCTCTCAACTGGTTAAAGTAACTAAGCAAAACCACACTGTTAGGAACAGCGACACCTAATAGCGCGATAAACCCAATCGAAGCGGGAACGGACATATATTCCCCAGATAACCACAATGCAAACACCCCGCCTATCATCGCTAGAGGAATATTAGAGAAAACTAGGGTTGCTTGTCTAATTGATCCAAAAGTTGTAAATAATAATAAGAAGATAAGTAGTAATGAAACAGGAACAACAATCCCTAATCGGGCAGAAGCTCTTTGCTGATTCTCAAATTGACCACCCCACTGGACTAAATAGCCTGTGGGTAAATCTATTTTTTCTTTTACAGCTTGTTTTGCTTCATCAACAAAACCCACTAAATCACGGTCTTCTACATTACTCACAACCACCACAAAACGCTGACTATGTTCACGTTTGATTGACACCATTCCATCAACTTTTTCTAACTTAGCTACAGTTGATAATGGCACGCTACCACCATTAGGCAAACTGATTTGTAAATTTGCAAAATTAGCACTATTACTAACACCTCTTAAAATTAAAGGCGTTTTTCGCATACCTTCTTGCACAATTCCTGCTGATAGCCCTTCTATCTGTCCTCTTAGAATTTGCTCTATTTCTTCAATATTTAATCCTAAACGACCTGCAGCCAAACGATTAATAGTTAGCTGTAAATACTGCATGCCTTCATTTTGACTGGTAAAAACATCGCTTGCTCCTTTAATACCTTTTAGAACATCAGCAATTTCTTCAGCCTTTTTATTCAGTAATCGGAGGTCTGTACCAAATAATTTAACGGCCACATCACCTCTAGAACCAGTCAACATTTCTGAAACACGCATTTCTATTGGCTGAGTAAAACCAAAAGCAACACCTGGTGTACCGGCCATTACTTTGCGTATTTCTTCAACCAACTGTTCTTTAGTCTCCATTCGCCATTGATCTTTAGGATGTAACTCTAAAAAGGTATCGGTATCATTTAAACTCATTGGATCTAAACCAATTTCATCAGAACCTACACGAGCAATAATGTTTTTAACTTCTGGAACATTTTTTAAAATATTTTTTTGCACCTGCACATCTAATGCAATTGAATCTTTTAAGGTAATTGATGGCAATTTTTCTAACTGTAAAACGATATCGCCTTCATCCATTGTTGGCATAAAGGTACTACCGATTTGCATAAAAACAGCCATAGTTACTATTAACATTGCAGCAGCAACTGAAAAAACTTTGTTTCTATTATGAATACTCCATTTTAAACACGGCATATACAATTGATGCAGAATACGTGATAACCAAGGTTCTTCAAAAGTTTGTTGTTTTAATAAATATGAAGCAAAAACAGGAATTACTGTCAAAGAAAGCAATAATGACCCAGCCAGTGCAAATACAATTGTTAAAGCCACTGGAGAAAACAACTTACCCTCAAGCCCTTGTAAAGAAAGTAAAGGTAGAAAAACAATAATAATAATTAAACTACCTGAAATAACAGGAGCGGCTACTTCTTTAGTCGCTCGATAAATAATATGTAAGCGAGGTAATCGCTGTGACTTTTCTTTATCTGAAAACTGAGTTAAAACATTTTCAACCACCACCACGGCAGCATCAACTAACATACCAATCGCAATAGTTAGCCCACCTAAACTCATTAAGTTTGCTGACATTCCAACAAAGTGCATCAAAATAAAAGTAACCAACGCAGCCAAAGGCAAAACAAGAGCCACAACAAGTGATGCCCTTAGATTTCCTAGAAACAACACTAGCAAAACAATAACAAAAGCTATTGCTTGTAATAAGGCATTAGTTACTGATGATAGTGCTGAATTAACTAAATTCCCTCGATTATAAAACACATCAAGATACACTCCTTCTGGCAAACTGCTACTTAATGCCTCTAGTTTTTCTTCTATATCAGCAACCGTTTGCCCTGCATTTGCACCGCGCAAACTCAGCACTAAACCTTCAACTGCTTCACCTTCGCCATTTCGGCTAACCGCTCCATAGCGTGTTAAAGCACCGATTTTCACTTCGGCAATATCACTCACTAATATAGGTATCCCCCCCATATTACCAACCACAATGGTAGCAACATCTGCCAAAGTTTTAATTCTGCCTTCGGAACGAACTAATAAAGCTTCCTCACCTTCTGTAAGTCGCCCAGCCCCATCATTTCTATTATTAACTTGTAAGGCTGTATACAATTGCGACATGCTGATATTTCTAGCACTCATCAATGCATTATTTGGTTCTACCATAAAGGTTCTAACCAAGCCGCCAAGAGCATTAACATCCGCTACACCAGAGACTGTCCTTAAAGCTGGACGAATAACCCAATCTAATAAACTACGTCTTTCCATCAGGCTTAGATTTCCACCTTCAATGGTAAACATAAACATTTCACCTAATGGTGTAGTCATTGGAGCAATACCGCCCTCAACACCCAAAGGTAAATTAGCCCAGACCGAATTTAATCGCTCGGCAACTTGTTGTCGTGCCCAATAAATATCGGTCCCTTCTTCAAAATCAATAGTGATATCTGTCAAAGAGTATTTAGCAATTGAACGTAACATTGTTTGCTGAGGAATTCCTAGTAATTCAACCTCAATAGGTGATGTAATTCGTGCTTCAATTTCTTCTGGTGGCATACCTGCCAATTTAACAATAACTTTTACCTGTGTAGGTGATACATCAGGAAAAGCATCAATAGGAATTTCTTTAAATGCTGCATATCCACCGCCCATTAATAAAAGCGTGACAAGTAACATTAATAAACGCTGGGTAAGCGAAAACCGAATTAATGCACTCATTATTCATCATCCCCTAAACCTAAAAAGTTGGCTTTTAAGGCCACAGCACCTCGTATTGCAATTTCTGTATTTTCTTTTATTTGCCCGGTGATAATCGTTTGTTGTGCTTCCCGCCCTAAAACACGTACAGCTTTAACTTCAAAGCCATCTTTATTACGAATAAACAAATAACTTTGCCCTTTAAACTGAGCCAAGGCTGAATTTGGTACTTTAAACATGGGGTGTTCACTGGTTTGACTGATCTTTACACTTAAGGTCTGCCCTAATCTAATAACCTCGCCACCAGATTTAACCTCTGCCCTTACCAATACTGTTTGATTTGTTTCATCTACACTTTTACCTAATAATAGAACCTCAGCTTGTAAAGCGGTCCCTTCTAGCTCAACCTTATCACCGAGATGAACATTATTAATCCGCTGTTGAGGAATGCGAATATCTATCCATAATTTTTCTAGGTTTGCAATACGAAATAATGGCCCCAGAGCATCTACACGCTCTCCAGCTGTCACCATTTTCTGTAAAATAACACCAGAAATAGGAGAAACAACTTTTAGCTGGCTTGATAACTTATGTTTTTTTTCTAATATTTGAATATGATATTTAGACATACCCGAAATTTCTAATAGCTGCTGGGTTTCATTAAAGTGTGACAGAAAAACTTTATAATTAGCCTTTGTCTGTAGCCACCTTCTATCCGCAATAACACCTTCTTTAAATAATTTTTCATCTCGCGAAAATTCTGTTCTCGCTAATCGCAAGTCATTAACCGACTTTAAATGGTGTCGTTGCAAAGCTAGTATTTCTGGGCTTTGTATAATGGCTAGGTCTTGCCCTTTTTTAACTTCATCACCAATAGATACCAGAATCTTATTAACTAAGCCTGCATGGGAAGTACTCACTAAATATTCATTCGCAGGTGGAATAGAAACTTTAGCAGGAGCATCCATTAACGGGACTGACTTAATCTCAGTAAGTGCTCCCATTTTTACACCCAAATTATAAAGCTGGGTTGTCGATAGGTTTATTTGCTTTTCTGCCAATGCAATTGGGCTACTCAAACAACACAAAACAATTAATAACTTTCTCATAGCCCTACTCCTACAGCTTGATTATATAAAGCAATATTTCGCTGTAATCGAACAGCACTTTCTTGGGCCTGTTTAAAGGCACTTTGAGATCGCGCCTGAATTTTGAGAAAATCCATTAAATCTATTTCTCCTTCCACAAAACTTAAATTTGCCATTTTAAAATGCTCTTCAGCATTAGCTTTCATTTTTGCAGTAATCTTGAATTGAACACGCTCAATTTCTAATTCATGCTCTGCTTCATGAACCTCTGCTAATAATTGTCTGTATAGGTGTCTCTTGTCTGATTCAGACTCTGCATATTCTCTTTCTGCTTCTGCTACTTCGGGTGCAGCATAGCTTTTTCCACCAAAGGGGACTGAAACACTAAAAGTAATACTATCCACACTTTGTTCTGAACTTGATGGTTTTTCCGTATTTCCACCAACAGCTAATGTTGTTTGTCCTGATCCTTCAGCTTTAACCCAAGCTACATTTGCCTTTTGTTTGGCAACAATTGCATTTACGGCTGCTAACGCAGGATGTGTCTCAACAATGCCATGTAGATCACTTTGTAATTCATTTATTTGTTCAGGTATTTTGTTGGTTTTAGTTAAAAAGAAAAAACCTTTCCTAGCATGCATTACCTCAGCCTCAGCATGAATTACTGAAATTTGCTTTTGTAATAGTTCACTTTCTGCTAATAAGAAGTCTGATTTTGGTAAATCACCTACTTCAACTCGTAATTGAATTGTCTTTAATAATTTTTCTGTTAGATGCAGACTTTTTTCTGCCATCTCATAGCGAACATTTGCTAATGCCATCGCCCATAAAGACTCTCTTACTAACCCTGAAACCTGCAAGTGAATTGCTTTAGCTTTATTTTCCGCACTTAAACCAGCTTGTTCAGCCAATTGTAGTCCTGCTGCTCGCTGCCCCCAATTCCACATAGGTAGTTCAATAGCGCCTTCAATTTCGTAAGCACCAGTATCTGATCCTATAAAATCATCTTTATAATCCATTGATGCAGTCGCAGCACCTGCAAACCATCGACTACCTCGCTGATTTAAAGCAGCCGCTTCATTTTGCATAGCTGAAATTAAGGCATAATCTGGGTATTTTTCTAGGGTTTGATTAACTAATTCTGACAAAGTTAATTGTGAATCAACGGTTATCTCATCAATATGATCAACAATATATCTTGATTCTGCATGAGCGACTGAAAAGGCACTTATCCAGCCACTAAAAAGGATGTAAACAAAGGGTTTAATTGACATTTTTTTCCTGAAACGCGTAGGCACGAAAATTTAATAAATTCAACGCACATAAAAACAATGGTAAAAAAGACTTTTCTGTAATAGATAAAACTTATTACAGATTTAACTTTTGATAGTTAAAAGAGTACTTTTTAGTAATTTGTTATAAAAAAACATTAAGCAGGAGGTGCGCGGGGGGCAGAACTAGATCGGTCTACAACAGACCGCGGGAGAGAATTAGATGAAAAGAGGAATAACTTCTTTGCTATAACAAACCGTTTAATAAGCTTGTTATGATTAGTATGACTAAAGCTTGGTATCTCAACAAATAACTTATTCTTTTGCTGAACAGCTGCTGGCATACCTATAACAATATCGGTATGGCCAATACTGTCAAATGATGAAAATTGAGAACTTTTTCCCACCGATGAACTAATGCCATCAATATGTAATCCATATTCGCTTCCATCCCCTGACACATGCGCATGTACCAAAGGCGTAAACCCTTGTAACAATAACAGTAGCAGTATGATGGAGCGGTGGAACAATAATTTCATTTTCGGATAATTTATTAAATAATTTGGCTTGAAAATAATTGAGTTAAAATCTTTAAGAAAATAACGGTTACTTTAAACTCAACCCACGTGCTGAATCTGCACCTTTAATATTTGTAAAAATAGCACCATCTATTTTAGCATTAGTAAAAATTGCATCTCTTATTTTAGCATGGGTGAAATCAGCTTTTCTTAAGTCAGCATCTGTAAAATTGGCACCTTCTAAACTTGCAGAAAATAATGCTGTATTTTGTAAATTAGCCCCTGTTAAATTAGCGTGCTTTAACATTGCTCGGCCTAAGTCTGCATTTGAGATATTAGCACCTGATAAGTTCACTTTTTTTAAACTTGCTCGCATTAAGCCCATAGACTGGTTTTTCATATCAGCGCCCCATCTGACATTAGACAAGTTTGCATTGCTTAAGTCAGAATTATCTAAAATAGCAATCACTCGACTACCACTCAGATTTGCATTGCTTAAGTTTGACCTCATCATACTGACACCAAAAATACTCACATTACTTAAGTCGGCCCCTTCAAGGTTAACAGCAACCATCACTGTTAAATCTAACACTAAGCCTGAAAAATTACTTTTACTTAAATTAGCGCCTCTTAAATCAGCCCCCCACAAGTCTGCATTTCTAAAATCTAATCCAGACAGATCAAGTTTTGTTAAATCTTTTCTACGTAAATTAGCAGTATTATCTTTAGTTGCCTGCTTTAACATGGCAACAACTTCACTACGTTGTAATTCTGCTGCATAAGTTGAACTATTTATTGAAACAAATAATAGAATTACTAAAACACCTATTGCTGATTTCATTTCCTCTCCCCTTGAACTGATAATATAGTTTTATTCACTTTTTAAACAAAAA
>Ga0209395_1004377_pt1 | contig 16642 bp, 16 predicted proteins | sample GOMGulsemesocosm_3_FD_184635 | JGI IMG/M metagenome (GOLD analysis project Ga0209395, IMG submission 184635) | Methane-oxidizing microbial communities from mesocosms in the Gulf of Mexico - GOM9D Gulf of Mexico (SPAdes) (version 2) | ecosystem: Environmental > Aquatic > Marine > Cold seeps... | reverse complement strand
AAAATGGGCGAAGTTTATTTTTGGCAATGCGAACTTAGGCGATCCAAGACGAACTCGCAGATTGACTCAGTTAGCCAATGATATGGCGGGAAATGCCGGCCACTCAATTGTTAAAGCTTGCGATAATCCCGCCGCTATTGAAGCGGCGTATCGCTTTATCCGAAACAATAACATATGCCCTAAAGCCATCGCTGAGTCTGGGTTCAAACGAACCTGTGAAATGATGCAGGAATTACCGCTGGTTTTAGCCCTGCAGGATACAACTGGCCTCACGTATAAACATAGCGTCTGCGATGAACTAGGAGATGTAAACTGTAATAATAACCTAGAAAAGCCCTCTAAAACTAGAACGTTATATGCACACTCAACGCTAATTTTAGATGCGAACACGGAGCATGTCGTTGGATTAGCTGATCAGCATTATTGGTATCGTAAAACAAAAGTAACAGGAACTAGAGAGGAGCAGCAAAGGCGCCCAGTGCAAGAGAAAGAAAGTTACCGTTGGCAACAAACAACGAGCAATATTAAAGAACGAGCTGGTGATGTATCTAACGTCATAGAAGTCTGCGATAGGGAAGCTGATACCTATGCGTATATGAATCATCAGATATCTAATGGGCAACGCTTTTTAGTCAGAGCCAAAGAAAACAGAAACTTAGTCGATCCCCAATGCAACCTAGTTCAGCTACTGAAAACAACACAGGGGCAATGCAGCTACACAGTTAATGTTAAGCAACGAGGAGGAAGGAAAGCACGGCAAGCGCAGATGAGCCTTAGCTATCAACCTATAACATTCGCCAAGCCGAGACGAACAGAAGGTTTGGATCAACTTAACGTCAATATCATCATTTGCCAAGAGAAGGAGAGCGGGCAAGAAAGTCCGCTACGCTGGATCCTTTATACGACAGAATCGATTAATACAGTAGAAGATGCCCAACGACTAGTAAGATATTACGAATTGCGTTGGCGAGTTGAAGAATTTCATAAAGTCTGGAAAAGTGACGGGACTGAAGTCGAAGAACTGCGGCTCCAACATTGTGAAAATATAAAACGTATTGCCGTTATCAAAGCTTTCATTGCTGTCCGGTTAATGCAACTTCAAAGCTGTATCCAAAACCAAGAGTCAGCTAAGAAAATACAATGCACAGTTTATGTCTCTGATTTAACGTGGAAACTACTTTGGCGAAAAGTTGAAAAAGGGAAAGAGTTACCGAAGCAAGCACCATCACTTCACTGGTTATATTACGCAATAGCAACACTAGCGGGCTGGTATGATAGTAAAAGGAATGGTCGAGTTGGAATAAAAGCTTTATGGCAAGGATGGCTAAAATTGGCGGACATGGTTGAATCAGCAGAGTTAGCTATATCGCTAACTCTGACCGAATAACTTGTGATCAAGAGATAGGGATGCATGTACTTATGCTTTGTCTGGAACAAAAAGCATGACCGTTCGTCCTGAACAAAGGGCCAGTATTCGTTTGAATACTGGCCCTTTCATCTCTAGTTAACCCAAGAATGTAACCCAAGCGTTAATCCCAGTTTAAAATAACCTTGCCTGACTGACCTGAGCCCATCGCCTCGAAACCTTGCTCAAAATCATCAATATTGAAGTGGTGGGTGATAATTGGCGAAATATCGAGTCCAGACTGAATCAAACTGGCCATTTTGTACCAAGTTTCAAACATTTCACGACCATAGATCCCTTTAATAACCAAGCCTTTAAAGATAATCTGATCCCAATCAATCGACATGTCTGACGGTGGAATGCCCAGCATCGCAATACGACCACCATGATTCATATTCTTAAGCATGCTTTGAAAAGCTGATGGTACACCTGACATTTCCATGCCAACGTCAAAGCCTTCGGTCATGCCAAGATCGGCCATTACATCTTCAAGCTTTTCTTCCATCACGTTAACCGCACGAGTCGCGCCCATCTTTTTGGCTAAATCAAGTCGATAAGGATTAACATCGGTGATCACAACATGACGTGCACCAACGTGCTTACAAATCGCTGCAGCCATAATGCCAATCGGACCCGCACCGGTAATTAAAACATCTTCGCCGACTAAGTCAAACGACAGCGCGGTATGCACTGCATTGCCAAAAGGGTCAAACACCGCAGCCAAATCATCTGAGATATCGTCAGGCAATTTAAACGCATTAAACGCAGGGATCACCAACAACTCAGCAAATGAACCAGGGCGGTTGACCCCAACACCTACGGTATTACGACATAAATGGGTACGACCACCACGACAGTTTCGACAATGACCACAGGTAATATGCCCTTCGCCAGATACGCGATCGCCAATGGCAAAACCTTTAACTTCTTGACCAATGCCAACGACTTCACCAACATATTCATGGCCGACAATCATCGGTACTGGAATGGTACGTTGTGACCACTCATCCCAGTTATAAATATGCATGTCGGTACCACAAATAGCGGTCTTGCGGATCCGAATTAACAAATCGTTATGACCCATTTGCGGCTCTGGAGCATCAACCATCCAGATGCCTTTTTCGGCTTTGACTTTACTTAGCGCTTTCATGAAATAACCTTAAGCTCTTTACCTACTTCGATAAATGCCGCAATCGCCTGATCAAGCTGAGCTTTGGTATGAGCCGCTGACATTTGGGTGCGAATACGCGCAGCGCCTTTAGGTACTACTGGGAATGAAAAACCAATCACGTAAATGCCTTTGGCTAATAATCTACTTGCCATTTCTTGTGCTAATTTAGCATCACCTAACATCACAGGTACAATCGCATGATCGGCACCAGACATTACAAAACCCGCGGCTGCCATTTCACTGCGAAAGTATTGAGCATTTGATTTAACGCGATCACGTAGCTCTTGACCATCTTCAAGCATGTCTAATACTTTAATTGAAGCGGTAACAATGGCTGGAGCTAGCGAGTTTGAGAATAAGTATGGGCGCGAACGTTGACGCAACCATTCAACGACTTCTTTGCTCGCCGAGGTGAAACCACCAGACGCGCCGCCAAGTGCTTTGCCTAATGTACCGGTAATAATGTCAACACGTGACATTACGTCACAATGCTCATGGGTACCACGGCCTTCATCGCCAACAAAACCAACGGCATGAGAATCGTCAACCATTACCATAGCATCGTACTTGTCAGCTAAATCACAAACACCTTTAAGGTTGGCAATAACGCCGTCCATTGAAAAGACACCATCGGTCGCGATTAATTTAAAACGAGCACCGGCTTGCGTCGCAGCAATCAGTTGCTCTTCAAGTGCTACCATGTCGTTATTGGCATAACGAAAACGCTTAGCTTTACACAAACGCACACCATCGATAATCGATGCGTGGTTGAGGGCATCTGAGATGATTGCATCGTCAGGGCCTAACAAAGTTTCAAATAACCCGGCATTGGCATCAAAACATGATGAGTACAAAATGGTATCTGGCATACCTAAGAATGAGCTAAGTTTATTTTCTAGTTGTTTATGAATGTCTTGCGTACCACAAATAAAACGCACCGACGCCATACCAAAACCATTGTTATCTAAGCCATGTTTTGCAGCAGTAATAAGATCAGGATGATTCGCTAGGCCTAAGTAGTTATTGGCACAAAAATTAATAACTTCACCTGTAGCAACTTCAATACCTGTTTGCTGTGGTGAAAGAAGCTGACGCTCCTCTTTGTACAAGCCATCTGCTTTAACTTGAACGAGCTGTTGCTTTATAAAGTCACTAAATGATTCAGACATGATGTCTCCTAAAAATAACGGATATGAGCGTCAAAAGTATAGCGCCATTTAAGACACTACACTGTACGTGTATCGGGCTATTTTACGGGTATTTGTGACACAAATCTGGTCGATTTGAAGAGAATTTAGGTATTATTAGATTTTTTCGTGTTAATGGCTTGTTTAAACTATAAAACAGTGAAATTACAATGAGTTGCAAAAATTTTGTAATCCCACCATCAATATTACTAATCTAGGGTTGGCGAAATGTCGTCACTGTTCATTAATTCACGATAGTTTTGCTCAATTTGGTTAAGGTGGTTACGCCCCATATCACTGACATGGCCCTTAAAAATACAAATCACTTTTAGCACCCCTTCAGATATTGTCGACTGGGTGATTTCGTCTTCACACTGAGTTTGCTGGTAACTAATCCAAAAGGTCACCACCAATTTCAGGGTCTGGGCTAAATCGTCGATCATATCATCGTCAAGGTCGAGATACCCTTGCTCACGCATCTCGTTTAAACTATTGATTACTCGGCTATATAATCGTTTCTGCGCCACCAAATAACGCTGATGTAATTCTTTGTCGCGCGCTAAAATATCTGATAAATTGGCGTAAAAAAAGCGAAAGCGCCACATCGAATAAAATACGCGATCAACGTAATACATCATCTCATCCATGCCAACACTGTCTGAGTGTTGCGGCTGAAACATTTGATCAAGATTTTGTTCGTACAAAGTATAAATCGAACGAATAATATCGTCCTTATTTCGGTAATGATAATAGAGGTTACCGGGGCTAATATTAAGGTGGGCCGCAATATGATTGGTCGAGACATTACGTTCGCCCAACAAATTAAATAGTTCGATGCTCGCTTGAATGATTTTGTCTTTTGTTTTCATTAGTATCTGTTTTACTTAATTGTTATTAAAAACGTACCTGGGGGCGTAAATTATCAGCGAACTGTTATTTTTGACAAAACAACGTATGATAAAGCCAAGTCAGACTCGTACTCACTAAGAGTCAATGTAACCTGTTCACAGACAACAAGCAAAAAATGAATAGACATTTATATACCTTTTTTTTATATCTACTTACGCCATTTATCATCGCTTATCTCGGCTACCGTGCACTCAAATCTACTGACTATCGCGGCAGAATTGGTGAGCGTTTCGGCTTTAACAAATTCAAAATCAACAAACCGATTATATTAGTGCACTCGGTCTCGGTTGGCGAAACCATAGCGGCGATCCCGTTAATCAACAATTTACTCAAGCAGCACACCGATCATCAAATAATAGTTACCACCAGCACGCCCACAGGCAGCGCCGCCGTTATTAAAGCGTTCGGCGATAATGTCACACATTGCTATCTGCCACTTGATTTACCAGGTGCAATGAAACGTTTTTTAAATCAAGTACAACCAGCCGTTTGCGTTATTATGGAAACCGAGTTGTGGCCTAACATGCTCCATCAGTTACACCAACGTCATATCCCAACTTTGTTGGCCAATGCGCGCATGTCACAAAAGTCGGCGACTGGTTATCACCGTAAAGCTGGCCCATTAATGATTGAGATGTTAGCAAACATTACGCAGGTCTCGGCACAGTTTGCCAGTGATGGTCAGCGCTTTACCGAATTAGGCTTAGCGGCAGATAAATTACAAATTACTGGCAGCATAAAGTTTGACCTGAATATCTCATCACAATTACTGACACAACAAGCGCAGTTAAAACAGGCATGGGCAGCCCAGCGCCCTGTGTGGATTGCTGGTAGTACTCACCCAGTTGAAGATCAACAAATTTTGCAAGTTCACCAGCAATTGTTGCAACAACTACCCCAGTTATTACTGATTATTGTACCGCGCCATTCCGAACGGTTCGACGGGGTCAGTCAGTTATGTCAGACGATGGCATTAAACTATATCAAACGTAGCGATGGCCAAACGCCAAATCAGCACACACAGGTAGTGGTCGGCGATACTATGGGCGAATTATTACTGATGTGCGGTGTCGCAGATATTGCCTTTATTGGCGGCAGCTTAATTGAGCGTGGTGGTCACAACCCACTTGAACCTGCAGCCTTGGGTAAGCCGGTTTTAATGGGGTCACATGTGTTTAATTTTAGTGATATCTGTCAGCGATTGGCCGCTGCAGATGGCTTAACGCTAGTCGCAGACCAATCGCAACTCAGCCAAGAGCTGCTGGGTTTATTAACCAATCAAGATTCGCTACTGACCATGGGTCATAATGCACAAGAGTTTGTTAAAAGCAACCAAGGCACGGTCAAACGACTTGAGCTTTGGATTAGCCAGCAACTTAATCAATCAACGACTTAATCCATGACTTACATCAATCTACGAATAGTTCATCGCATAGTTCATCGCGAAATTTACTTTCAATGGCGTTAACTTTCCAGCGCCATTGCTTGCTCATAACCTGCCATTAACTGCTGCCAGTGTTGCGAATTGAAATGAAACCGAGGCAGTTGCGCTAACTCTTTTTCGAACGAGCGTAACAAGCGGTCGAGATTTTGCTGACACCAAGCACCGATCTGCGGTTTGATTTCGCCACGGTCAAAATCAATTAACCAGGTTTTAAACTCGCTATCAATAAGAATGTTATGCGCATTTAAGTCGGCATGATAAACCTTCGCGCGATGAAATTGAGCAATGGTTTCACCAATATGCTGCCATTGCTGCTCACTTAGTTGTCCTTTGGTTAATAAAGCCACCAAGTCTTGACCACCACTGACCATCTTCATCAATAAATCGGCTCGATAAATTAAACCCTTTTTGGTGACTTGAGCCGCCACCGCGCGACAAGCTGGCAAATTAAGCTGCTCTAATTCAAGCAATAAACTGAACTCACGATAAGCTCTGGTCTGCTTGATACCATCAAACCAATAACAATCGGTCACCAATTTACCAATTAAACCGCCACGATAATAATGGCGCAGCACCATAGCTTGTTCTGGCAAGCCAACAAACCACGTGACATTACGACCATGCGACTGACCTAAAATCTGCTGCTTTTGCTGCCAATAAGTCGGCGAAAACCACTGAGGGTCGACAATGGCATCTGGGTGACCAATAAGCCACTGATTATTTGATTGCTGAAGGTGTAAAGCCACGGTGAAATACTCATCGAATAATTTTCGCTAGTTTAGCTTAATCAGCCGCAGGTTTATAGCCACGCCACTTTGTTATGATTAGCGTATCTAACCTTTGATTAAATTATGATAAACTCTTGCTCATTGAGACAACCAAAAAAGTTACCACCATGATTTTTCCCGGACATCAGCCGCAATCTATTTGTATTATTCGCCTAAGCGCCATTGGCGACGTCTGCAATGCAGTCGCCGCAGTTCAGGCCATTCAACGCCGCTGGCCCGAGGCAAAAATAACCTGGGTTATCGGTAAGGTTGAAGCGATGCTGCTCGAAGGCCTACCCGGTGTTGAGTTTGTTATTTTTGACAAAAAAGCGGGATTGCAAGGTTATAAAGATCTCAGAGCAAACCTCAAAGGCCAGAAATTCGATGTGTTATTGCAAATGCAAGTTGCACTGCGTGCTAGCCTCGCAAGCTGGTGCATAAAAGCAAAGTTCAAGGTCGGTTTTGATAAAAAACGTGCCAAAGAAGGTCAGTGGTTATTTGGCAATCGTCGAATCAAGGCCCAAATAAAACCACACGTGCTCGACGGTTTTATGGCCTTTGCCGAAGTGGCTGGGGCTACTGAATTAACACCACAATGGCAGATGCCACTTAGTGAGCAAGATTTAAACTGGGCCAATCAACATTTTGACCCTGACCGTCGTACTTTAGTAATTGCCCCAGCCGCGAGTAAAGCCGAACGAAATTGGCAGCCACAACACTACGCAGCTATCGCTAACTACGCTAACGACAAAGACTGGAATGTTATCTTGTGTGGCGGCCCAACCGAACTAGAACAAGAGTTAGGCGATAGAATTATTCAAAGCTGTGACGATAAGCCATTAAATCTTATTGGTAAAACCACCTTAAAGCAGTTGCTTGCGGTATTGAAGCAAGCCGACGTGGTGTTAGCCCCTGATACTGGCCCAGCACATATGGCAGTAACGGTATCTACTCCGGTGATTGGTTTATACGCCCACAGCAACCCAGAACGCACAGGCCCTTATAGCTATCAAGAGTTTGTCGTCAGTACTTACCTCGAAACCATCATCGAACAAAAGAAAAAGCCAATCTCGATGATTAAGTGGGGCACCCGCGCCAAAGGCGAGCAATTAATGGATACCATTAAAGTCCAAGATGTTAAAAACAAATTTGAAACGATGATCTTAGAATTAAAATTAACACCTAAACGCTATGGTAAGTTAAGTAAAAAAGACTAGTATATTTATTAGGCATAGGCGACATGTGCTTAATGTAATCGTGGCTACTCAGCATAAAAATTAACTTTAAGCACTGTATCGCAACAAGAATAAATAGCCTTATTTATGGGAATTTAGGGTATTATGAATGTTATTGTAATAATTCGCGGTATGGACAATAAATGACGTCTAAAGCTCCTGTTTTTCTATTTATTCCCGTGTCTTCAACCGAAGGCATTGGGGAGTATATGCGTTCATTAATTGTCGCCAACCAAATATTAAAATCTTGGCCCAATGCGCAGATTAACTTCATTTTAAGTGAGCAAGCTCCCTACTTATCGCAATGCCCCTTTAATGTAATGACGACGCCAAGATCTCCGACTAAGCATACAGAGGAAGTAAATAAACTTATTGTTAAAATACAACCTGATGTCGTGATTTTTGATGCGTCAGGGCGTAAGCTCCAGCTCCAAAAAGCAAAGCAAATTGGTGCCAAAGTCGTTTTTATTAGCCAACATAAAAAGAAGCGCAGCCGTGGTTTGAAGCTTGCTCGCTTATTAGCGACAGACAGCCATTGGGTAGTTCAGCCACAATTTGTTATTGGTGACATCAACCGCTATGACAAATTAAAGTTAACCCTATGTAAAAAGCAACCACCACTTTATCTTGGCGCAGTATTTACACCACCAGAGCAAATATTACAACAGCAGTTATTAACTCAGTATCAAATTGAAAAAGGTCAATACTTACTCTTTAATGCCGGTTCCGGAGGCCACTTGATAGGCCAACGACTTGCTGCAGATATATATGCTGAAGCAGCACAATTAATTAGTCAGCAACTCAATATAAAGTGCCTAATGGTTTATGGGCCCAACTATCCAAACGCGGTCATATCTGCAGGAAAGGTCATTGCGATAAAACAACTTGATAATAGTGGCTTTATTAATTTAGCTGCTGCAGCTAAAGCCGTAATCATTAGTGGCGGAGATACACTATTGCAGGCTATTGCTATGCAAAAAATCTGTTTAACAACCCCAGTATCAAAAGATCAGCCCGCGCGAATCAAAACTTGTCTGCAGCAAAAGCTAATCATTACGTGTGATACTGACGCTAATCAAATGGCAGCTAAAGCGACTGAGTTATTATCACAGCCTACTCAGCAACAGCTAACTAGCGCACTAGCACATTCCAATCAGCAAAATGGCCTCAATATCGCGATTGCTGAATTACAGCGTTTATTAGCTTAATATGCTTCAGGTTATTGACCGCCGCTAAGATATTACTCACAATAACTTCAAATTTACTCGATACTCATTAGGTAACCCGATGCACACTAAAGCAATTTACCCCGGAACATTTGATCCCGTAACCAACGGACATATTGATTTGGTTGAGCGCGCCTCAAAGTTATTCACCGAAGTGATAGTAGGCGTCGCAAATAGCCCGAGTAAGAAGCCTCGATTTACACTTGAACAGCGGGTGGAACTTGCCAAAGCTGTTACTCAGCACCTTGATAATGTCATTGTTGTTGGATTTAGTGGGTTGCTTGTTGATTTTGCTAAACAGTATCAAGCAACCGTACTGGTACGAGGCCTGCGAGCAGTCTCTGATTTTGAGTATGAGTTTCAACTTGCGAATATGAATCGCCGTCTACACCCCGATCTGGAAAGTGTTTTTTTGACTCCTTCCGAAAAAAATTCATTTATCTCGTCGACCTTAGTGAAAGAAGTAGCATTGCATGGCGGTGATGTTAGCCAGTTTGTACCAAATATTGTCTCTGATGCTCTAAAAAAATAGGCTGTGGTTAATGTATAATTTATGTCGTAAGTTGGCGATTAGCTGTCTTGTTTTTTCTGCTAGTTTATCTGCCTCGCCTTGGATTGATGCTAATCAGTTATTCTTACGCCATCATATTCAGCAACTTTCCGACGCAGGGCTAATTAGCGCTCCGGTCACAACGTACCCACTCATGTGGAACGCGATTAACAGTGATTTATTACAAATAAATCCACGCTCTTTATCACCACGTTTAACTGAAAGTTACGCTCAGGTGACTCACTACCTTAGGCAAGCCCAAAGCAATAAATATAATCATCAGGCAAAGCTCTCATTATCTAATCGGGCACAGCGTTTTCACGGCTTTGGTGAGGTAACCCGCCAGTCGGCCCAATTACAACTAAGCACTGAATATTTAGGTGATTTTTGGGCTGTAAAACTTAGCTCTCAACTTAGAGATAAACCACAAGACAATAAAGAGTTTACCTTCGATAATAGTTACCTGGCAGCAACCTTTGGTAATTGGGTTCTACGCGCTGGTGCTCTTTCGCAGTGGTGGGGCCCAGGATGGGACTCCAGCCTAGTACTGGGTAATAACGCCAGACCCCTGCCGACATTAAGTTTAAGCCGTCAGACGAGTACAGCCTTTACTAATGATTGGCTCAACTGGGCAGGCCCTTGGACTTTGACTAGCCAGATAACTAGATTAGAAGACGACAGTAATAGTGAAGATGGCCTTAGTTGGATCTCGCGTGCAACATTTCGCCCTGCATCATCGCTAGAGCTTGGCGTTAGCTGGTTTCAGCTGTGGCCAGATAAACAACAAAAAAGCAATTCAAACCAACTGCTTGGGCTAGATTTTCGCTGGTCAAACACCCAATGGAAAACACCATTTTCTATCTATGCTCAGGCTTTAGATAGCAATACGTCAGATACGGCCTACCTGATGGGAATAGACCGACACTTAAGCTGGGGCCCACAGTCAGTACGCTTATTTTTAGAATATACTGATAATAGCGCCAACTGCCATAGCTCACCCGGTTTGAGCTGTGCAGCTAAAGAGGAAGATATTGAACGTAGCTACAACTATCAAGGCAGTACATTAGGCACATACGATAATGCTAAAGTCTGGACACTGGGTGCGCTTGGCCAGTTAGACAATGGTTACCAATGGCAAGCAAAACTCCGCGTGGCTAAATTGGCTGAAAACCACAACGACAGCACTGCCTATGCAGCCAATAGCACCGTAAATAGTAACCAGCCGAATCAAACCACTGAAGATTTAATTCAGCTTGAGTTGCAATATAAGTTACCAATGTATCGCGGGTTATTATCACTCGGCGGCGACATCAGCCACTCAAGTTATAATAATAAAGCGAGCGATGATACTGTCAATTGGCATTGCAGCTGGGAATATCGCTATTAATACATTAGTTTCATTTAGCAATCAGTAATATAATCATTGTATCGCTGGCAGCTTAGGGAGTAATTGTAGATATTGGTTTGCTGCATACGTTGCATCGATTTTTTGATAAAGCGGCCATTGTGTCAGCTCGACTTGAGGTGCTTGCTCTAGTACTTGTTCAATCAACTTACTCAATGAAGCTGGGCTAAAATCGCTGGACAACCATTCCGGATGAAACCCTGCGAGAATTTCCTTAGGACCATGTTTGCAATCAGTCGATACTACCGGAGTTTGGCATAACAGCGCCTCAATTAAGACATTAGGTAAACCTTCATAATCCGAACTTAGCACAACCAACTCAGCATGTTTCATCCAAATGTAAGGGTTGTCTTGAAACCCTGCAATTATCACCCGTTGTTCTAAACCATATTTTTTGATCAACTTATCGAGCTTACGACTCGATTTAGTCAACAGTACTAATTTATGCTCACTATTGAGCGCTTTAAACGCTTCAAATAAACGGTCATGACGCTTAGCAGCGCATACTCTTCCTACATGCAAAATATATTCACCTTGAGGCAGTTCGCTAGCGTCTTGATTCGACAAGTTATTGATTTCTTCGATATTAAAAGGGTTATATATCGTCTCTAGAGATTCAACCGGTAACCAATCTAGTTTAAAATCACTCTTAACCCCATCGGACACTGTAATCAACTTTTCGTTTTTAAGTGCTAACTTCCGCCGTTTTAGTCGGTTATATTTCAACCAGCCACGTTGGCGTTCAATTTCTAGTTCAAGAACTGGTGAACTGTGAATGACATAATAGCGGGGCGTCTTAGTTAACAAGCCTTTCACTATTCGATGGCAAATATCTAAATTAGAGAACACCGCCGATATTGGGCCAAAGTCAGCCTCCAGTGCCAGCAATTTTTTATCAAGGGCCGACTGTACCTTGCTTATATTAATCCAATTATCGAGGTTTTTATTCGATTTAAAGTCAAGGATATGAATATATGGGCTAGCTGCTACTTGATAGTCGCCTCGCTGTGACAACACAATTAAATGGGCTTGTGCATTATCAATTCGGTTATTGATCGTTTCTAGCAAGCGTAAAACGACCATTTCGGCCCCGCCGCCATTAAGTGAATCAATTACAAAGCACAACCTTCTTGTGATACTACTTTGATCATTTTTTAATAATTGATTCATCTTTTTTCTTCTCTTTTAATATTAAGTGAGCCAGTCTAATATGCTCAAAGATAGCAAATATCGGCACTCTTTCATGCCAAATCTAATAAAAATAATATCTAGACTAGCTCGTGTCCCTATGCGAGCAATCTTGATTGCTCGCATTTAAATCAATTATACCGAATTAACTAAACTAGCGGGTTGTAAGTAAGCCATAGATGCATTGATTAACATTTGAAGATGTATCACCAAAACTTCCAATATTTTAGCTTCTTACGAAACTTTAGGTTACGCAATATATTGAGCGGTTTCGAAGCCGATAATATTTTTTTATCTGCGAGTTGAATTTCTACTGCGTCGAGTACTCGCCCAGAAGAATAACCATCACGGTTAGGATGTAACTGGAGATTAAACTCTTCAATGTTCTGCATCAGATTTTTTGGATGGGATAACGCTTGCTCGAGGTGTTGTTCTAACTGGTCAGGCTGATCAAAATCAATTAAATACGGTCCAGGTTTTTTATTTTTAAAACTAACAACCGGCTTGCCTTGCAATATAAACATTAATAATACCGATGAGGTATCACACAACATCACATCACCTTGCTGCAATAAAGGGATGATGTCATCGGTTTCAACAAACTTAAGATGCTCTCCCTCTAGCTCACGATACTGTTTTACAATTTCTTGATTCATTTTAGGATGAAATTGAATCAGCCAGCGCCAACGCCCACTGCGACTCAGCCTTTTTATTTGCTCAAATAAATGTGGAGCACAGGATAGGTTCCGAGAAAAAGTAGAGCACATCAGTACAGTCTTTTGCTCTCCAGCCTCAACTAACTCGCAACGAAAGAGCGGATCTAACGCAGACCACCCCGTTTCGACTACATTAAAGTGACCAAGCTCATCTGCAAGTTGTTTGAAACGCGTGGTGGTATTCGGCCCTTGCGTACAATATAAATCAAAGCAACCTCGAATATTAAAATGATCTTCTTTACCGCGCCGATTAATTTTTCCAGCATTAAAGCCATGAAACAGTCCGACTTTCAAACCTGGAATAAAATTTGGGATCATATTCTCCGGCGTAAATGTCGCTACTGGATTAAAATCAATAATCTCTTCAACATTGGTTAATTGAAATTCATCTTGTTTGAGGTACTTCTTATCTATTTCGCTACCATATAAAAACCATGCGACTCGACCACCGCGCTTAATAATTTCAGCCTGTAGTGGACGTAATATCGCGTAACTGTAGCTTTGACTTACAAAAAACAAATATCGATGCAATTCCCATCTCCACAGACTCATTCGGATAACAATAAAAATTAAAAGTGTTAATAGTCCAGTTTATTATTAGAACAACACTTAAGCTCAAGATAACTATGTGATTTAATGCTATGACTTATCTGAACCATAGCTAATTAATAAATACTTGTTAAAAGTATATTGCATTTGAATAATCGCAATAATAAAACCAATACGGCCATCGAGAAAACCTCGTTTTAATATATAGTGACGAAAGAATGCAAATAACGCAGAGGTCGATGCTTTCAACAAGCTGGTACGTTTACCATGTTGACGCTTGTCCTGAGATCCTAACTTGGCATAACCATTTCTTTTGTTAATGTATTGAAACAAGTCATCATACTGGTAATGTTCAAGATCACCTATGAGGTGTACCTGATTAGCACCTTTTGCGACAACAGACTCATGTACTAATTTATGATTATACCTATACTGAGTTTTATTATAAATTCGTGCAATGCGATCAGGATACCAACCACTGTGGCGAATAAACTGGCCACAAAAATGCGTTAGGCGATTAAGGTACAAAACATCCTCATCGGTTGCATCATCAAGCTGATTAACAATTGCGTCTTTTAATTGCTCAGTCACGATTTCATCGCAGTCAATGGCAAAAACCCAATCATTTGTGGCAAGATCTTCAGCACGGCGTCGTTGTTCACCAAAGCCAGCCCAATCATTGCGAACAAAAATTTTATCGGTATAACGCCGAGCGATTCCAAGTGTATTATCCGTGCTGCCTGAATCTAAAACGACAATCTCATCAGCCCACGCGACTGACTTTAGACAAGTCTCGATTTTATCTGCCTCATTTTTACATATAATACAGATAGATAGTTTTTTACTCACAAATTCATCCTTTAACTTTTTTCTGCTTATTTCTGACAATGTTCACAAAAAACAGTCGCTCTTTGACCAATTTTAACCTCTTGCAATAACTCACCACACTGCGTACATACTTGCCCACCACGGCCATAAACATGCAGTGATTGTGCGAAATACCCAGGTTTACCATCGGTTTGGCTAAAATCTTTTAAGGTAGTGCCACCTTGCTTTATCGCCGCAGCAAGTACACTTTTAATAACCTCAACCAGCTGAGTTAATTTTGTCGGTGCAACTTGGTTAGCCGGTGTTCTCGGATCGATCCCCGCTAAAAATAACGCTTCATTTGCATAGATATTACCGACACCCACAACCACTGGATTGTCCATTATAACCTGTTTTATCACTGCTTTACGTTTTTCACACTTGGCGATTAAATGCAAAGCATTAAAATCATCGGTCAATGGCTCGGGGCCCAGCTTATTAAATACCGCATGCGATTGCCCTTGCGCGGCAAACAATAACGCACCAAAACGTCGAGGATCATTTAATCGTAAGACTTTATCTTCAACGACCAAATCGAAGTGATCGTGTTTTTTTAAAGCACTGTCGCGCGCGATGACCCGCAGGCTGCCAGACATACCTAAATGAATAATAATATCGCCAGCGGCTGTTTCGATAATTAAGTATTTCGCTCGGCGTGATACAGCAACAATACGCTGACCTATAAAAGATTTGAGCTGCTCTGTTGGAATGTCCCAGCGTAATTTAGGGGTGCGAACAATAATATCACTGATAATTTTCTGATTAAGATGCTGGCTGACGCCTAACTTGCTCACTTCAACTTCCGGTAATTCAGGCATTATGACTCTTTTAGCGATTCTAGGGGTAATTGAGAAAGTGCCACGAGGTCGACTTTCCAAGTAGTTTGACTTAGAACATCGGTTATTAATCCCGCTGAAGGTTGTACCCAAAGTCGCCGCGGTTCTTGCTCTCCCGCTAACCAAACCACTACGCGATAGCCTTGCTCGTCACTGGTTGTAACAATGACTTCGCCTGTTAATCCTAACCAACGATCGATTAATTGTTGGGTTAACCCTTGCTCTTGTTCGCCGCTTAACGGTTCTGGAGCATGATTACGCGTCACAAGCCAATTGCGACCTAAACGCTCTATAATGCCGTTAGGGTACTCTAAGGTTAAGATCATGCTGCCACCGGGCAATACCAGCGTCGATTGACCCTCTGCGTTCTCTATTAGCTTACCACTCATGGTGTTGAAGATAATAATCATCGCCAGACATGAAAAAATTAAGACATTGTTCCAGGCGCGCTTTGTTAATCTCACGGCATAATACTCTGATCAAAAAATCAGTTTACCCTATTTAATCGATAAAAAGTCGTCTGATCATTTTTATCGATTAGCAGGCATAAAAAAGCCCGGTATTAACCGGGCTTTTTTTGTGAAGCTATCCAGCTTCATACTAATATCAATTACTTGATTTTAGCTTCTTTGTACATAACGTGCTTACGTACAACTGGATCGTACTTTTTAAGTTCTAGCTTTTCAGGCATAGTACGTTTGTTCTTGTCAGTCGTGTAGAAATGACTGCTTGCACTTGATACTAATTTAATTTTATCGCGCATTTTTTAATTCCTTAAACCTTTTCGCCACGGGTACGCATTTCTGCTAATACCACATCAATACCTTTCTTATCGATAATACGCATGCCTTTAGCAGTTAGACGTAATTTAACGAAACGGTTTTCACTCTCTACCCAAAAACGGTGAGTGTGTAGGTTTGGTAAAAAACGACGACGCGTATGGTTTTTAGCGTGCGATACGTTGTTACCTGTAATTGGTCTTTTACCAGTTACTTGGCATACTTTAGACATGGGAGTCCTCCAAAATAAACTTCTAAGCTCGAGCTTTTAATGTGCCTCGTTTGGCCGTCGCCCGAGGCACAAATGAGGGCGCGTATCCTACAGCACATTAAAAACCAAAGCAAGCAATGTTCAATAATAAGGCGATATTTGTATCTTTTTCGCCTAAAAATAGTAATTAGTTCACA
>Ga0209395_1004373_pt1 | contig 16647 bp, 14 predicted proteins | sample GOMGulsemesocosm_3_FD_184635 | JGI IMG/M metagenome (GOLD analysis project Ga0209395, IMG submission 184635) | Methane-oxidizing microbial communities from mesocosms in the Gulf of Mexico - GOM9D Gulf of Mexico (SPAdes) (version 2) | ecosystem: Environmental > Aquatic > Marine > Cold seeps... | reverse complement strand
TTAAACGAGGAACCATTGAGTATTTTAGCAGTAGAAGGCGCTAAAGATGTTGCGTTGGAACTTAATTCTCTGAGTAAAACATTCAATATGGCAGGTTGGAGAGTTGGAATGTTAATGGGCGCTGAAGCGTATATAAAAACGGTTTTACAAGTAAAAAGTAATATGGATTCTGGTATGTTTTACGGCATTCAAAAAGGAGCTATTGCCGCCATGAATCAACCAAAAAAATGGTTTGAAGAATTAAATGCGACCTATGTTTCTCGTAGAGCAATTGTATGGGAGATATTAGATGTTTTTAAGTGTACTTATCGTAAAGATACCGCTGGATTGTTTGTTTGGGCAAAATTACCTGAGGGGATAAACGCTGAAGAATTTACGGATAATTTATTGTACAAAAAGCATGTGTTTATCACTCCTGGAACTGTATTTGGTCCTATAGGAAGTGGCTATATTCGAATTGCTTTATGTGAAACAGAGGAAGATTTAAACGAAGTATTAACAAGAATTAAATCCTAAATTATGAAACAGATAGTAGTAATAGGATTAGGACTGATTGGAGGTTCTATGGCATTGGATTTAAAAAAACGTGTGCCTTCAGAAATTATTGGGGTAGACGTGTCTGATGCACATGCGGAAAGAGCCTTGGAGAAAGGTGTTATTGATAAGATTGGTAGTATTGCTGATGTAAAAGATGCGGATACGGTGATCGTAGCTGTTCCTGTGAACTTGACATCGAAAGTAGTATCTGAAGTATTGGATTTGATAGGGGAGAAGACATTGGTTTTTGATGTAGGATCTGTTAAAGAGACAATTTGCAAAGATTTGAGTACGCATTTGAGAAGAAAGAATTTTGTAGCAGCGCATCCAATTGCAGGAACTGAATTTTCTGGGCCTGATGCCGCTATTGAAGGGTTGTTTGACGAAAAAGTGAATATTTTATGCGAAACCGAAAAGTCGGATTGGCGTATTTTAGACAAAGCATTGAGCATGTTTAAATTGTTAAATATGCGTATTAAAATGATGGATCCCGCGGAACATGACCGTCATATAGCTTATGTGTCGCATTTATCACATGTCAGCTCTTTTATGCTCGGGAAAACAGTATTGGAAATTGAACGTAACGAAGAACATATTTTTGATATGGCAGGAAGTGGATTTGCTTCCACCGTGCGATTGGCAAAAAGTTCTCCCGCTACTTGGACTCCAATTTTTATGGGGAATAAAGACAATTTATTGGCTTCCTTGGATGGGTTTATTTCAAACTTAAAGGAGTTTAGAGCGATTATAGAACAAGAAGATACCAAGAAATTGTCCAAAATGATGGACGACACCAATTATATAAAATCAGTATTGAGTGGTATTAAAGAAAATGCCGATTCATAAATTAACATAATAAAATAGGCAATATAGCTTATTGCAACACAAATAAAATGGAGAATAATAAAGAATTTAGACAGTGGTTAGACGCAATGGAATTGAGTCACCCTTTAGTAATTGCCGGACCTTGTAGTGCGGAGACAGAAGAACAGGTAATGGAAACTGCAAGACAATTGCAACACACCGATACCAATGTGTTTAGAGCCGGAATATGGAAACCTAGAACGCGTCCAGGACAGTTTGAAGGAGTGGGAGAGAAAGGCTTGAAATGGTTACAACAAGTAAAGGAAGAAACGGGAATGATGGTAACTACCGAGGTAGGAAACGCAGACCACGTGGAAAAAGCATTGAAGCATGGTATCGATATTTTATGGGTAGGTGCAAGAACTACAGTAAATCCTTTTGTAGTACAAGAAATAGCAGATGCCTTAAAAGGAGTGGATATTCCTGTATTGGTTAAAAATCCTGTAAATCCAGATTTGGCCTTATGGTTAGGAGCTGTAGAGCGTATCCAGACGGCAGGTATTTCTCAATTAGGTGTGATTCATAGAGGTTTTTCTAGTTACAATACGGGACATTACCGTAACAAGCCGAAATGGAGTTTGCCAATTGAATTGAAAAAAGAATTTCCAGATTTACCAATCATCCTAGACCCTTCTCATATTTGTGGTCGTAGAGATACATTGTTAGATGTTTCACAAACTGGTTTGGATTTAAATTTTGATGGATTTATGATCGAAACTCATATTGATCCTGATAATGCTTGGAGTGATGCTGCACAGCAAATTACCCCAGCAAGATTGGATGAAATTACCAAAGAATTAAAAATTAGACAAAAAAATAGTACAGCTGAAGATTTTCAGAGAAAATTAACCATGCACCGTCATGAATTGGATTTGTTAGATGCAAATTTAATTGAAATGTTGGCAGACAGAATGGGAATTGCTGATCAGATTGGAGCACTGAAAAGAAAAGAGAATGTTGCTATTACAAACTGGACGTTGGGCTGATATCTTAAATACGATGGTAGAAACAGGTGTAAAATCTGGATTGAGTAAAGAATTTGTAGAGACCGTGTTTAAAGCAATACATGTAGAGTCTATTAATATTCAGCATAATAAAAAATAGAAAATTGAGACTTCGGCTCCGTTTATTTGGAGTTCATAGTTGACATTTTGTTGCAATGACTGTTGCTTTGCTCAGTCTATACTATTAGGTATATTGAAAAATTAAACAGCTATTGCTTTGCATAGCTGTTTTTTTGTGATTAGAAATGACGTGTGCGTCATCACGAGGAGAGTAACGACGTGGTGATCTCATGTTACTTGGTGCATTTGATTGTGAGATTTCTCCTCGTTCCTCGTTCGAAAGGACACGTGCTTTATGATATTTGGGAGATGATGATATTATTTCCTACTCATAGATAGTCCCCAGTCACAAGTAAACGGTATGAGTGGATAACCGCAGCAAGTGTCATCCTCGCGAAGGCGGGGACCCAGCGTTAGGAACTTTCCGCTTAGGCGTTTGAGTGGCTGTTCGGTATGAGTGGCAGTCACTAGTCACTAGTCCCCAGTCACCAACCACTATTCCCCAACCACTAATCCCCAATTGTAAAAACATTTACACTATCTTTGCCCAGATAAAAAAGTATTTATAGTGGAAGGTATTGTTACAAAATCAACAGGGAGTTGGTATTCGGTGAGGACAGAGGAAGGGATTCAATATGATTGTCGTATTCCTGGACGTTTTAGAATGAAGGGAATTAAAAGTACCAATCCTGTAGCGGTGGGTGATCATGTGCGTTTTAACTTAGAGGATGATAAGAAAACTGGTGTGATTCAGGAAATTAGCGATCGTACGAATTATATTGTTCGGAAATCGGTGAATTTATCCAAGCAGACACATATTATTGCAGCAAATATAGATGTTGCTTTTTTATTGGTTACGATAGATAATCCTCCTACGTCAACAGGGTTTATAGATCGTTTTTTGGCAACTGCCGAGGCGTATTCTATTCCTGTAATTATCTTGTTTAATAAGGTTGATATTTATACTGAAGAAGATGCTTTTCGGAATGAGGAATTGACCGCTGTTTATTCAAAAATTGGATATCAATGTATCGATGTGTCGGCAACTACAGGGCATAATATCGACATTGTAAAAGATATTATGAAGGATAAAGTAAGTATGTTCTCTGGGCATTCAGGAGTGGGGAAATCTACCATGATCAATGCGGTAGAAAAAGGTTTAAACCTGAAAACAGGTGCCGTTTCTAAACAGCACAAACAAGGAATACATACCACTACTTTTGCCGAGATGTTTAAACTTTCTTTTGGAGGTTATATCATTGACACACCAGGAATCAAAGGTTTTGGAGTGGTGGCATTTGAAAAAGAGGAAATTGGAGATTATTTTCCTGAGATTTTTAAAATAAAAGGTGGTTGTAAATTTAATAATTGCATCCATGTAAACGAACCTCATTGTGTAGTAAAAGATGCGGTGGCAACAGACAGTATTGCCGAATCTCGTTATACAAGTTATTTACAACTGTTGGATGATGAGGATCAACATTACCGCGTAGATATCTATAATTAAAAACTTTTTTCTCTCTTTTAAAATTACATAGTAGTATATGAAAGCTGTATTGCAACGCGTTAGTAAAGCCTCTGTGAGTATTGATAATACGATAGAAAGTTCCATAGACAAAGGATTGTTGGTGCTCTTAGGAATTCATCCTGAAGATGAGCAAGAAGACATTGATTGGATGATTAAGAAAATAGCGAACATGCGTATTTTTGATGATGAAAATGGGGTGATGAACGTATCTGTTTTGGACATTAAAGGTGCACTATTAGTAGTGAGTCAATTTACCTTACAAGCGAGCACAAAAAAGGGAAATAGACCCTCGTATATAAAGGCTGCTAAGCCGGAAATAGCGATTCCTCTCTATGAAACTTTTAAAAAGCAATTGGCTGAGACCATGTCTGATGAGGTGAAAAGCGGTGTTTTTGGTGCGGATATGGAGGTCTCCTTAGTGAATGATGGCCCTGTTACAATTTTGATTGATTCTAAGAATAAAATCTAATTATTTTTTATAATTTAGTGGGGTTCAACGAATCCTCGCAATACTATCTTTTATTACTTAAAACGCCCCTTGTTTTTTGTATGTTTTTCTTGGATTAAAAGGACACTTATAACCTAACTGTTTTTTTATGAGAAAATATTACCTACTCGTTATATTTGCATGGTCCGTTTTTGGCGGAAATGCACAAACTTCGTATGCATTTGATTCCATACCAAGCCCTTTACTAATAGATGCCAATGCCATTGTCAGAAATGAAAATGTCTCCATTGAAATCGTCGCCTTGGATAAAATGAAGATTAAGGTACGCAAGGCCGTTACTGTTAAAAACAAGCATGGAGATAACCATAACTCAGTGGTAGTGCACTATGACAAGCATAGTAAAATTAAAGCTATAAAAACCATTATTTATAATAGTGATGGTCAAGAAATAAAAAAGGTTAAATCTAAAGAGTATAAAGATATTAGTGCCGTTTCTGGTGGAACCTTATACGCCGATAGTCGCATTCAATATTTTAGCTATACACCTATCGGTTATCCGTATACTATATATTACGAATATGAGTTGCAAACTTCAAATACCGGTTTTGTACGGAATTGGTATCCTATATTATCTTCAAATACCAGTGTAGAACACAGTACGTATGACGTTCAGAATTCTATAGGGACTCAGTTTAAAACATTGGAGAAGTTATTTGAAAAATTCAATGTCGTTTCAGAATCGACGCCTTCAAGTGTAGGTTGTTCTTTGTCTGATTTTTCAGCCATAAAATATGAAGAGTTAAGTGGTAGCATCAAGAAAAAGGTACCGTCTATGTTAGTACATATGGAATCGTTTTCAGCGTATGGTGCTCCGGGGAAATTTACAAATTGGAAGGAGTTTGGAGAGTGGATGAATTTTTCCATTTTGACAGATACTTCTAGTTTAAGTGAACAAACTATTCAAGAGGTATTGGCCTTGACAGAGGGTGTAGCATCAGCCAAAGAACGTGCACGTATTGTATATGAATATATGCAAGGTAAAATGCGCTATATAAGTGTGCAAGTAGGAATTGGTGGCATTCAGCCAGAAATAGTGGAAAATGTTGATAAATTGGCCTATGGAGATTGTAAAGGATTGGCTTTTTATACTAAAAAGTTATTGGAGTTAGTGAAGGTTCCTGCGAATTATGTAGTGGTGCAGGCAGGGAGGAATATAGAGAGTTTTGAAACTGATTTTCCTTCTCTAGAACAAGGGAATCATATTATATTAAATCTGCCTTTAGAAAATGAAGAGCTTTGGTTGGAATGTACCAATATGGACATGCCTTTTGGTTTTTTAGGTGATTTTACAGATGATAGAAATGTATTGGTGGTGACAGAAAATGGTGGTGAGTTAAAAAAAACACCTGCATATAAAACCGAGAATAATGTTCAGATTACCACGGCAAATGTACTATTACTTGACGATGATTCTCTAAAAGGAGATGTACAAATTACCAGTACAGGGATTCAATATGATGATCATTTTTACATCGAATCGTTTGATCAAGAACGACTTCAAAAACATTATAAAGAAAATTATTGGGATTATATAAATAATATGACTTTGAGTGCTATTAACTTTAAAAATGAAAAAGAAAAAGTAGCCTTTACTGAAGATTTATCTTTTGAAATAGCGGGTTATCTACAAACCATTGATGATAAATTATTTTTAGATGTTAATGTGTTTAACAAATTTACTCGGGTTCCAAAAAAATACAGAAAACGAAAATATGAACTGGAAAAACAACGAGGTTGGAGGGATGAAGAAGTTATAAAAATTGAAATTCCAAACAAATATGCAATGGTTTCAATGCCTGCGGATGTGGAAATAACGAATGAGTTTGGGGTCTATTCACGATCCTTAGAGAAGGTGTCAGAAAACAATTTTTTGTACAAAAGGGTATTTCAGTTGAATAAAGGAGTGTATCCAAAAGAAATGTATAAAAACTACAGAAAATTCATTAAAAAAGTAGTGAAATACGACCAGTCAAAACTAATCTTAACCACAAGGAAAATTTAATATATCATGAAAAAACTAATCCTATTTTTTTGTTTAATTTCATTTCTCGCTTCCGGCCAAAACTATAAATTTGGTAAAGTATCTAAAAAAGAGTTAGAGGAACAATTTTATCCAAAAGATTCAAGCGCAAATGCTGCCATACTTTTTAAAAATAGAAGAACCTATTTTCAATACATTCAAGGAACCGGATTTTCTGTGATAACGGAAGTGCATGAACGTATAAAAATTTATAATAAAGAAGGCTATGGTTGGGGAACAAAAGAAATGCGATATTATACATCATCATCGTCCAATTCAGAGAAAATAATTTTAAGTAGTGCCAAAACATATGTCTTGGAAGGTGGGAAAATAAAAACGTATAAATTTAAGAAAGGAAGTCTTTTTCTTGAAAAAGAAAATAAGTATTGGTCCAAAAAGATTTTTACCATGCCTAATTTAACGGAAGGCTGTGTGGTAGAATGGAAATATAAGTTGATCTCTCCCTATAAAGGAATCGATAAATTGAATTTGCAATATTCAATACCTGTAAAAAGAGTACAATGTAAAATTGAGATTCCAGAGTATTATGTTTATAATTTAAAATCCTTAGGGTTTGAAAGAGTTCAATCAAAAAAAACGACCAAGAGAGGATCTATTACAATTACAAACAAAAGTAGGTCTGGTGGATCTGGGAATATTAAAACGAATTTTTCAACTCAAAATATTGGGTACGATATCAAAGTGATGGAAGTGAGTAAGGATTTTATGCCCGCTTTAAAAGAGGAGTCCTATGTAAGTAATATAAATAATTATAAAACAGCTATTAAATATGAGTTGTCTGCGTTGAATTGGCCAAACGAACCTATTAAATATTTTTCAAAATCATGGGATGATGTTGCTAAAACAATCCTTGAGAATAGTAGTTTTGGAGTAGAGATGCGTAAGAAATCTTATTTTAAAAAGGATCTTGAGTTGTTGAAAGCAACAACGAAAAATCAAGAGGAACTATTGAAAAGTATTTTGAGTTTTGTAAAAAACAAAGTAAAATGGAATAGTTATACGGGCTTGTATACAGACAAAGGTGTAAAAACTGCTTATAAAAAAGGAACGGGAAATATTGCTGAAATTAATTTGATGTTAATTGCCATGCTTAGAGAAGCTGGGATTTCTGCCAATCCCGTTTTAGTGAGTACTCGTAGTAATGGGATTCCTGTATTTCCTACAATTGATGGTTTTAACTATGTTGTGGCGGGTATAGAAAAGGAGGGCGCAGTTATCTTATTAGATGCTTCTGAGAAGTATAGTAGTCCTGGAGTACTGCCGTTTAGAACCTTGAATTGGAAGGGGCGTATCATTAGAGAAGATAAGACATCGGATTGGGTGCCACTGATTCCTCTTGAACATTCCAAAAAGGAGTATCTTATGAGTGTTGTTATTAATGACGATGAGGAATTGGATGGGTTTGTAAGAACAAAATATTCGAATAAAGCCGCGTTACAATATAGAAAAAGAAATAATACGTTTTCTGAGGAAGAACTCCTTGAAAAAATTGACGAGAGTTATAAGGATATAGACGTGTCATTGGTAAAGTTAAATTTTAAGGAAGATATTTACAAACCAGTGGTTGAATCGTTGAAGTTTACATCGGAGGATTTATTAGAAGATATTAATGGAGATTTGTTTCTAAAGCCACTTTTGTTTCTTGGAGAAACGACAAATCCTTTTAAAATGAAGGAACGCGTGTATCCCATTGATTACGGTGCGCCATGGTCAGAGAAATTTATGATTTCTATTAAGATTCCAGAAAATTACCAAGTAGTATCTGTTCCTCAAAGTGAGAAGATTATATTAAATGAAGGCTTAGGTTATTTTGTGTTCAAATCAAGTCAGCAAAAAGGAAGTATTAAGATACAAGCCAATTTATCTATAAATGAAGGACTGATACTGGCTTCTAATTATGAATTATTGAAAGAATTTTATAATAATATGTTAAAAAAGGTAAACGAGAAGATCGTTTTGAAGAAGGTGTAGCTTTTTTAGTATATTCGAACATTATACTAAATTAACAAATTAATAGACACATGAAAAAAGTAATTTTGATGTTGGCCATAGTTGGACTAGCATTTACATCTTGTAAAGAGACAGAGAAAAAATCGGAGGATAAAAAAGTAGCAGCAGTCGCTACAGAAGTTGTTGCCAAAGCAGTGGATTATAAAGGCGATTATGTGGTGGATGTCATCACTTCTAATGTTACCTGGAAAGGATTTAAACCTACAGGCTCACATGATGGTGCTTTAAAAATTAAATCGGGAAGCTTTTCTTTTGCTAATGGAGCCGTGGCTTCTGGTGAGTTTGTGTTAGATATGACAAGTATTGTGGTATTGGATATTCCTGCAGATGATAAGTACAATGCAAAATTAGTTGGGCATTTAAAAGCAGATGACTTTTTTGGAGTGGAGCAAAACCCGACAGCTACTTTTACTATTACCAAAGTTGATGGAGATACCGTCTCTGGTGATTTAACAATTAAAGGAAAAACTAAAAACGTTTCGTTTACAGTAAATTCTGTAGAGTCTGAAGGTGTCATGTCTTTTAAAAGTGAGGCGTTTAAAATTGATAGAACTGATTTTGATATCAAATACAAATCAAAAAAGTTTTTCGAAAATTTAAAAGATAAATTTATCAACGACGAAATTGAAATTTCAATTGCTGTAAGTTCAGTAAAGTAAATTTTAAAAAAATATTATTTTTGAATAGCCATCTCATTAGTTGAGGTGGCTTTTTTTGTGATTAGATGTGTGAGATGAGCACTGTTACGGAAATGACACAGGAGACAGGACGTAGGATGCATGACTTTTTGAGATGCTGTCTTAACCAACAACAAGCAACCAACAACTAGTAACCAATAACTATTATCCAATCTGAGTGTCCTAACAACAAGCAACCAACAACCAGCAACTAGTATCCAATCTGAGTGTCCCAACAACAAGCAACTAACAACCAGCAACTAGTATTCAATCTGAGTGTCCTAACAACAAGCAACCAACAACCAGCAACTAGTATCCAATCTGAGTGTCCTAACAACCAACAACAATAACCCAACTATGATTTCAAAGAAATCTTTATTTCATTTTTAGCAGAACTCATTACAATATTACTTCTTACGTTTCCAACTGATGGTAATACAGATAATTTGTTTTTTAAAAACAATTGGTAATGTTGAATGTCTGGAACGACTACTTTTAATAAGTAGTCATAATTTCCGGCAACGTGGTGACATTCTAATACTTCATCTAATTTGATAATTGCTTTTTCAAAGCGACTGATAAGGTCTTTTGAATGTACTTGTAAAGAGACTTGGCAATAAACCGTCATTCCGTATCCTAGTTTTAAATAACTTACTAATGCCACATACTTTGTGATGATTCCATCTTTTTCTAAGCGCTTGATACGTTCATAAGTTGGAGTGACCGTAAGTCCAACTCGCATGGCAATTTCCTTGGTGTTTGCCTTGCTGTTTTCTTGTAATAAGTTGACTATTTTAATATCTATTGCGTCTAGTTCCATCAGATTTAGTTTTTTATGCTGTTATATACGAATAACTTGAAGGTTTAAAGATAATAAAACTTTATTAATATTCTTAAGTAGTTTGTTTTTCTGAATTTGAACTTGTTACCAGTTTTTAAGTTTGAATAAGTGTATATTTACCTTAAATTTAATAAGTTATACCATGGTCAATACTAAAGAAATGGCTTTAAAGCCAGCAAATGAAATTCAAGATTTACAGTATTTCGGAGAATTTGGAGGGGTGAATCCATCTATTTCTGATTCAGCTACTTATACTTTTTTAGCAGCAAAAACGATGCTGGATACTTTTGAGGGACATGCAGAAGGTTGTTATTTGTACTCAAGACATACCAGTCCTAGTAATTTGTATTTAGGAGAGGCTTTGGCCGCTATGGAATTTACAGAAACTGCCAATGTTGCGGGGTCTGGAATGGGAGCTATTACTTCTGTTATTTTACAGATTTGTGGAGCTGGAGATCACATTGTTTCGAGTAGAACAATTTATGGAGGAACCTATGCTTTTGCTAAGAACTTCTTGCCAAAATTAAATATCAGTACTTCTTTTGTAGATATTACCAACCTTGAAAAGATAGAAGCTTCGATCAATGAAAACACCAAGATGATTTACTGCGAAAGTGTGAGTAACCCATTATTGGAAATAGCAGACATCGAAGGCTTGTCTAAAATTGCAAAAAAACATGGTTTACCATTGGTAGTAGACAACACGTTTTCTCCATTAATTATTACACCACAAAAATTAGGAGCGGATGTTACCATCCATAGTTTGACTAAATTTATAAATGGAACCAATGATACTGTTGGAGGTGTTGTATGTGGAACGCATGATTTTGTGAACGCTTTGAAAAGTGTCAATGATGGTGCTGCAATGCTTTTAGGTCCTGTGATGGACAGTTTAAGATCTGCAAGTATCCTTAAAAATATGAGAACGCTTCATATTCGTATGAAACAACACAGTTACAACGCTCAATATTTAGCAGAACGTTTTGAGCAGGAAGGCTTAAAAGTGGTATACCCAGGATTAGAAAGCCATAAAGGTCATGAGTTATTTAAAGCGATGTACAATGCTGAATATGGTTTTGGAGGGATTATGACTGTTGATGTTGGAAGTTTAGATAAAGCCAACGAATTAATGGAATTAATGCAAGCCAAAAACTTGGGCTACTTAGCAGTGAGTTTAGGATTTTATAAGACATTATTCAGTGCTCCGGGGACCAGTACTTCTTCTGAAATTCCAGAGGACGAACAAGAAGCAATGGGCTTATCTGATGGTATTATCCGTTTCTCTATAGGATTGGATAATGATATTGAAAGAACATACCAGCAAATGAAAAAATGTATGCAAACACTCAACATTTTGTAATAATTATCAATTATTTTTTCATACCACGGCTTTTAAGTCGTGGTTTTTTTATGCATTCACTTCAGTGATCAAAGTAGGGAAGGATAGTGAAAATTTAACACTCTGTATTAAATTGTATCAATTTTATAACATCTAGTGGCTATGTTGCTGATTTTATTTTATTTGCACAACCTTTTTAAAAACCGTAAACTTACAAAAACTTAAACACAAATATATGGAGCCAAAAATTGTCGAGAATAAAGAGTTAAATATTTGGGAAGCATTAATTCCTATTGTTTTTTTAGTAGGGATGTTGGCTTTTAATGTGTTAGCTGTTTATGGAGATGATGCTTTGAGTGGTTCTAATCAATTTGCCTTGTTAATTGGTGGAGCAGTAGCGGCTATTGTTGGGTTTTTTAATAAGGTGCCCTATCAAAAAATGATGGACGAAGTAGCGGACAATTTAAGGTCTACTACAGGAGCTATCTTAATCCTTCTTTTTGTAGGGGCATTGGCTGGAACTTGGTTGATAAGTGGCGTGATACCATCTATGATTTACTATGGATTAAAGATTTTAAATCCCACTATATTTTTACCGGCAACAGTGATTATTTGTGCTATAATTTCAATTGCAACGGGGAGTTCTTGGACTACCTCAGCTACCGTGGGTATTGCATTGATCGGGATTGGAAAAGCGCTAGGGATTCCTTTAGGGATGGTAGCAGGAGCAGTGCTTTCTGGTGCTTATTTTGGAGATAAAATGTCACCATTATCTGATACAACTAATTTGGCTCCAGCAATGGCAGGAACGGATTTGTTTACACATATTAGATATATGGTTTACACAACAGTTCCTACAATATTAGTTACGTTGGTGGTGTTTATCATCATCGGATTGAATTTGGATGTAACTGGAACTATTAATAACGAAGCTATATTAGCTTCTATAGATGAAGCGTTTAATATAAACCCATGGTTGTTTTTAGTACCTGCCGTGGTTATCTTTTTAATTATCAAAAAAACGGAACCTTTGGTAGCCTTGCTTATAGGAACTTTATTAGGAGGTGTTTTTGCCATTATCTTCCAACCGAATATTGTATTGAATATTGCAGGAGCAGATACCATGACATTTTCTGCTGCTTATAAAGGAATTATGAATGCTATAACCGTAGATACGGCTATTGAAACAAGTAATGCAGACTTAAATGATTTGTTTGTAGCAGGGGGAATGAAAAAGATGATGAATACGATCTGGTTGATCATCTGTGCCATGGTTTTTGGTGGAGTGATGGAGGCCATTGGAGCCTTGTCTAGAATTAGTAACTCATTATTAAAAATGGCTGATTCTGCATTTGGTTTGTTTGCGAGTACTGTAGCAAGTTGTTTGGCATTAAATGTGACGGCTTCTGATCAATATTTAGCCATTGTAATCCCTGGAAAAATGTTTCAAAAAGCCTACAGAGAAAAAGGATTGGCTCCTGAAAACTTAAGTAGAACCTTAGAGGATTCTGGAACGGTAACTTCCGTGTTAGTGCCTTGGAATACTTGTGGTGCTTATCAGGCAGGTGTGCTAGGTGTACCCGTATTTGACTACGCTTTATATGCCGTGTTTAACTGGTTAAGTCCGTTTATGACCTTGTTGTTTGCTGCTTTTCATATCAAATTGAAAATGATAGTGGATCAGAATAAAGCGGTTGAAGAAGTGAAACCTATTGAAGTGATAGATTAATGTAATTCTTAATTTTTTTTCAAATGTTGCTCAAAAACAGTACTTTATTGAAGTTGCCTTTGATAGGATTAATTGTGTACTGTTTATGTGCTTGTACAGGAAAAAACGTAAAGGAAACAACGGTTGTTTATTATCCTAATGAGAAGGCTTTTTCGGAGGTTGATCGCTTAGTTAAGATAGATTTTGGAGATACCATAAAGTATAAAGCGGTTTGTAAGAGCGTGATGAGAATTCTGTCTAATGATTCGATTCCTTATGTAGCCTTTGTTAAAAACGATACGGTAAAAAAAGTAAGAATATTTACTTTTGGGATTGGTTATTTTAAATTTAAAAACCAACTAAATGTTTCAAAAGAAACGGTTAATTTTATTGAACCATTAGAAGGTTTACCTGAAATAATGAAGAGGTACTATGTAAATAATGGGAAGGATCCTAATCTTCCAGATAGTGCTGATAAAGTAATTGTTGTTTTAGATATTGAGCCAGAGAGTGACGTTTATAACGATGTTTTAATGCATGTAATAGATGTTTTTGAAAAACTAAAAATGGATCGTTCAATTGGCTTAAATATTTTCGTAGAGAACTATTTTGATGTTAGTTCTCCACCACCACCTCCGCCAAGTAAAATAGAAATAATAGAGGATGAAATTTATTGAGCATTGTTCAAGTAATTTTAATCACTAGTCACCAACCACTAGCCACCAACTATAGTATCCGTAAGAGTGGCCTAACAACAAACAACTACTATTTTAATAATATTCGTAACTGTTTTTTAGTTACGTTTTATTTCTTACCTTTGTATATGAGTAAGATAGCGAAGCTTATTGAGAAGTTTAAGAGTAATCCTACTGATTTAACATGGGAAGAACTTGTAAAGATTCTTAAATATTTGGGATACGATGAACTTAAAAAGAAGGGGAAGACAGGTGGTTCTAGACGTAAATTTGTAAACTCTAATAAAGAAATTATTAATTTACATAAGCCACATCCTGGTAATATCGTAAAAAACTATGTTATTAAGCAATTATTAGAATATCTGAAGTTGTAATTATGAGTAATATTTTAAAATATAAAGATTATATAGGTACTGTTGTGTATAGTACAGAGGATGCTATTCTCTTTGGTAAAGTGATAGGGGTTGATGATCTTATTAGTTATCAAGGAACTTCGGTAAAAGAATTGAGAACGTCTTTTGAAGATGCCGTGGATGATTATTTAGAGATCTGTTTGGAGGTAGGAAAAGAACCAAATAAAATATATCGAGGGATTTTTAACGTGAGAACTTCAAGGGAAAATCACAGGGCTTTAGCTATTTCTGCAACTAAAAGAGGGATGAAATTAAATGAATTGGTAAATAAAGCCTTTGAATATTTAATTAAGCATGAAGACGAGGTTCTTGAGGCTTAATACTTTGTTTTTAAAATAGAACGAATGCTCTTTTTAGCTGTTTATACGAAAGAGTGGCTCCAACAACAAGTAAGAGTAGCAGTTACTATCTTATATTCATTAATATATAGTTTTCTCATCGTTCGAAAAGAAATGTGCTTTGTAATGTTAGATATGAGCCCTGAGATTTTAGATATGAGAAGCACTGTTACGGATATGACACAAGAATCAAGACCTAAGACTTGATTTTAATCACTAGTCACCAACCATCAATAACCAACTATATTATCCGTAAGAGTGGCTCCAACAACAAGCAACGAACAACCAATAACTTTTCTCCCCTATGGGGAGATGCCGTAGGCAGAGGGGCTAGATAAACCAATTCCAAACCAATCCAAATCGCACCGTTAAATCGCGGTAAGGATACATAGGAGCGGAGTAGTAATTACGTCCCGTAAAACTAGCGCCAAAATTCTCTACTTTAAAGTACAAGCGTGTTCTTCTAATCTCTGCATTTATAAAGAAATCTAACATGGGGAAATTCCCTATTTTAGTGGTGTTTTGAATAGAAAACTCGCTCAGTAAAGGATTGTAATTATCGGCATAATAGCTACTGAAATACTTAAATGTAACTCCTGTTTGTAAGAACATTGGATCCCCTTTAAAAACATAATCTGAGAAGTAAATGGTGTTTCTAGTAACAAAAGTAGGGACATTTAAAATGGCATCACTGCTAATTACCTCTTGGTATAAAAAGGTGTTGTCAAGGGTAAATTTCCCCAGGCTTATCGCCTTGTGTGCCTTTAGTTTTAAATAATTGATCGTTCCGCTGTATTGAGCCGCTACTTGGTTTTGGTTAAAATAGGTGTAATCATTAATCAACGAATAACTTGCGTCGATGTCGACTATTTTATCTGAAATAAATTCAAAACCGAGTTGTTGTACCTTTTGATTGTCAAAGGTATTATGCCAGTTGTAATTTTTATAATCACTTTGCTGTAAAAGAAAGTTGAAATTAGGTGTTTTACTAGAGCTCAATGCGCTCGCTTTTACCTCGTACAAACTATCTTTTTTATAGCTAGCTACGGCATTTAGTTCATAGCCCGTTATGTCATCTGTTAAAATAGTGGAAGCCTTGGCTCTGAACTTAAATTTTTTAATATGTGTGTCCCAATCAGCACCTACAGATAAAGCATTTCCTTTAAGTCTGCTAGGAATGGTTTTGTCATCTAAAAATAAGACGCTATTGAAATGGTAATTGTAATTAAAAAGGTTGGCAGTAGCACGTAGTTTTCCAAGTACTATCGGCGATTTTAATTCGGCATACACTTGGTTGTTCATTTTCTGATATTGGGTATGATCGCTTATCTCTGATTGATAGGCTTCCCCAAAATAAGAATCTAATGCAGCTTCCTGATTAAAACGGTAATGCTGTGTTTCGTAGGTGAATTGATGTCCTACTTTTAATTTTGTGTTTGCTTGAATACTGTCATTTACTTTGCCTAAGGTGTAGTAATGGTCTAAGTAATATCGTTTTCCTTCAAACATATTGTTCGCATCGGTGAAATTTACTTCCATCCTACCTCTGTCTGTATAATTGACATCGTTATCTTTAAAATATTGGAGTGATTCCTCTGGAAGTCCACCGTATTCATCATTGTAAAAATCATAAGAAACCATGTGTCCTCTAGCTACATAATTTCCTTTTTTAGATTGGTAGTTAAACGTTCCTCTAAAATTTCCATGACTTGCCAATGCGTTTCTGTAATGCCCTAAAGAGCGTAGCCCTTTGTATTCAAAAGAAACATTGAATTTTCGAGAGGTATTTACCGTAAATAAAATATCCAACATTTGCCCTTGTTCCATTCCTGTACGGTACATCACTTCTGTAGTAGCGGTGGGTACTTCAAAATAATTGACAGCTTCTATGGGAATGTATTCGAATTGTTTGGCATCGGCTCCTAAATCAGGAAAAAGGCTGTTTTTTGTAAAATTACGTCCTAGTTTTTGATAGGTCTGACCTTGATTGTGAAAAGCCATCAATTCAAAATCATCTCTTTTTAAGACATTGTGTTTGAATTCTTTTTTTAAGGTTAAAGTTGTATCAATATAAGTGGTGTCAT
>Ga0209395_1004370_pt1 | contig 16649 bp, 12 predicted proteins | sample GOMGulsemesocosm_3_FD_184635 | JGI IMG/M metagenome (GOLD analysis project Ga0209395, IMG submission 184635) | Methane-oxidizing microbial communities from mesocosms in the Gulf of Mexico - GOM9D Gulf of Mexico (SPAdes) (version 2) | ecosystem: Environmental > Aquatic > Marine > Cold seeps... | reverse complement strand
CCACTTCAGCTAATTTCTGCTTCAACAGTGATCGAATTGTCGAGACTCGAACTCGCTTGGTTTTTGGAAAGGCTTTCTTATAAGTATTCACAATTTGCTGTTCAAGTTTAACTTGTTGATTATTCAACTGTATTAACTCAGCGCCTTTAATTCCGACATTTAATAATAATGCTACTGCCGCAATACCTGCTGCCCAGATCCAACTAGTAATAGCTGGAGAACGCTGCTGTTTAATTTTAAACTCGCCCTGTAACAGGTTAAATTTCTGTGATTTATTCTGACTTAATGTTGTAGCAAGTAACGCAAGAGGCAATTCTTCGGGCATTGTATTGATAGTAATATCAGCACTTGATTCAGGCAATATTGAATATGAATTAAGCGTAAAGGTATTTTCCTGCTCACTTGCTATGCTTTCAGATTTGTCTTCAGTGCTATCGTCATTATCAACAGACTTTTGTTTAACTAACGAGTTACTGATTAATGTCCAAGTATTGCTATCTATGGCACTACCTTGCCATTGACCATATCGCACGATAACTTGCTCACCTAATACAATTGCACTCGCTGTATTTTCATTGCTTGGCAGTGGCATTGCCAATACATCAGGTAGTATTCTTTTACACTGAATATCTGCATCAACTAACCACGACTGCCAAAGCGCTAGCTGAGCATGCTCAACAACCGCGACAAAGCAATTGTCGTCAGTATCGCTAATGTTTATATCGCTATATGCGAAAAACAACTCTTCAACATCTTGAGCAAGCTCGTCTTCTAACATATAAGGAACGGCTAAGCGCATCGCTTTTACTGTCTTACTGGGCGATTTTAAGCTCTTTAAGACGAGATCACTTGCCGGAACAAACGTTACGACCTCGCGATGTTGCGCCTTTTCAGTTAACTGTATGAGTTCACTTGCTTTCGCTAATTCGCCACTGGCAATGATACCTTCTTGATCATCATTAAAAATTAACCAATGCAGCTTACTTTGCGCATTACTGCCTAAACGGATATATAATTTTTCGGCCATTACTCTCGCCCTATGGTACGACTAACTACGGAGATACTATTATTATTTTCAACTTTCATTAAGGTGATCAAAGAAAAATAACTATTATTAAAACTTGTGGTACTTTTTAACTTAAAATATTGACTGTCTACAACAAACTGTTTTTTCTTTTCAGCTGTTATTTTATGTTTTGTTATTTCAGGTAAACTAAAAAAGTCCTTAGTGGTTTTAAACCCCGCTCCTTCTCGGTTCGACAGTGCTTCTTTAGCATCTTCTAGCGGAATATCTAATAAAACCTGTAGCAACTCAGGTTGCTCACTACTTATCGTATTGATATTTACTTCATGCAAGTTAGTATTAGGTAATACACATGCATACTCTTTTAATTTATTAATAACGGGCACAGTAAAATGCTCAATTAAACGTAATTCAGTGATGCTGGCTAAGTAATTATTAGCCGGTAAATATGGAAACTGTTTGGCAGAATAATCATTATCTTCTGCCCCCCCCGCACTTTCAATTGCACTATCTTTATCAAGCCAGTCAACTAAAGCATCGGCCATATATTCAGCTTCAAATTGACTTACACCTTCAACACCTAATGAAATGATCAATTCGATGAAAGCCGTTTGTATTGCCGGTTTTTTAACTCCTGCTGGTATTACGTTTTTATCCAACCTGAGTGCATTTAAATTAAAGCAGGCTTGCATATCAAATATTTCACCGGTGATTTGTCCAAAATCAACAGGATAACTTGTTTCGCCTTGTGCCCACATTTGTTCTAAATGGGTTACATCTTTTTCATCTGAAAATGTAGTAATGAGTATACTTTTAGCAAAAGCTTCAGCGCCCATTGCATACCAATAGGCTTGCTGATTAAACTCGATATTCGACGTTCGTTGCATTTGTAATTGTAAACGGGCAGTCATTTGTGTCGCTAAAACAGCGGCTAATGCAACAATTAGCATAACAGTGATCAGTGCTACACCTTGGCATTTTTTAATCTGATATTGACGAATGAGTCGAAACGATAAAGGTTGTTTCATCATTTGTCCCCAGCGACTAGGAAAACTTTACGAAGTAATCCATAGTCCTTAGTTGTTAATTCAACAGCAATAGCCTGAGGTAAGACTTTGTCTTTAATTTTTGACTGCCATTCATCATCGTAAAAAAATTCAAAACTTAGTGCTTCAACATTACTGATTAATTTTCTTACTTTAGGCTCTTGTCCTTGTACAGCATCAACAAAATTAAAGTGCAACCGTTCAAACGTTTCTTCATTTAGCTGATAAGCAACAGACTGCATGCTGCTTCTTGGTAACATTAGCCCGGGGTTTGTCCAACCATGGCGAACAAAAGCGAGCGTATTTTCACTGTTTGAAAAGCTATTACTGTCAGTATGCAAGAAATCGTTAGTAGGTGCTTCGCCATTCAATCTAACACTACGTTTAGCTATTTGTAGCAAGTCGCGCTCTATTAACAAAAATCCACGTTGTAATTCATTGATACGCGCAGTTCGAGTCTTAGATGACTCATCACTTTTAATAACGGTATTGAAAATAGTAAAACTACTTAAGCTGATCATCGAGAAAAGCGCAATGGCAATGATGACTTCTAGTAGGGTAAATCCCGTTTTTTTATAAGGATGCTGGCTAAAGGTATTCATCAAGGGTTTTTCTTAGCATTCTTAGATACGTAGGTCGTTACACTCGTTAGTGCTAATTTTTCATCTTCAAGTAGACGAACTTCAATCTCGACGGCACGCATGTTCTTATCGGCTGTTTTAAACACTTTTTGTACCCAAAACCATTCACGGCTAGCCATTTCAACCATACCTGTTTTATTATTCTTAGGTGGCCACGTTTGATCCAGTGAAATTTCGACTAATTGATTTGATGCGATCCAGTTGGCTAAAATTTTATTTTCTAAATGACTTAAGTTTCTAAAGTTATTATCAGCAGCGCTCAATAGTGCAATACCCGCAATAGAAAAAATAGCCAAGGCTAACATTACTTCTATTAACGTAAAGCCTTTGTTAAGTTTAGCGGATAGTCTTAGCATGCTACTTTTCATCAAAGAACGGCCCTTCAACGGTTAATGGCGTGGTATATAAGCCCGTAACTTTATAGTGTAATTTGGGTTCAGTGTAGTTGTTTTCAATGAATTGAAAACGTAGGCTAAAGGGGGTAATGTCACCACCAGATAACATATAAACTTGTGGGATTAATTTCTTTTTCTTTATTTCGCTATCTGAATCATCATCTTCTTGGTCGTTATCTAAGTCGAAACTACTCTCTTTTTCCTTTTGTTGTTCAGTAAACAGTTTACTATCAAATAATTGTGGTTCTTCAATAGGCAGGTCATCAAGTTGTAAAACAAGTTCTACACCGTCTGGTAATTGATATTCAATGAAAAGCTCGTTTTCTGAAACATCGGTCCATTTAACACCATCAAAACCGAGAAACTGATAGCTATTTTTACTGACCATTAAACCCAATTCAACATTATTGAGCATGCCATATTCTGCAGCAATATCAAAAACACCAGCGAAACGCCTACTCGATTGGTCAAGCGTTTCTTCTGCTTTGTCTCCTGAAAAACTAAACTGTATTGCAGATACCATTAAACCCGCAATAACAATCACCAACATCACCTCAATTAAGGTGAAGCCGTTATATTGCTTAACTTTTCTAGAATGAAAATTCATAGCGATGTATCAGAATTTTGATGTTGACTGAACGAATTACTGATAATCACCTAAGTTCCAATTACCTATATCATCTTCTGTGCCTTCTTCACCATCAGGACCCATACTGAAAATATCAATGTCGCCATTTTCACCTGGATTTAGTAACTGGTACTCATTACCCCATGGATCGTTCGGTAAACGGGGTATATAGCCACCATCAGGAAAACGTCGCGGTAAAGGCTCAATATCAGTTGCTTCAAGTAAAGCTTCTAGTCCCTGTTCTGTAGTTGGGTATTTATAATTATCCATTTTGTACATACTTAACGATGTTTCTAGTGCGTTAATGTCTTGCACCGATTTTTGAAGTTTTGCTTTGTCCAAATTACCCATAACATTTTGGACAACTACGCCACCAATCATTCCTATAATCACGATAACAACCATTACTTCCATTAAAGTAAAGCCTACTTGTTTATTTTTAGATTTCATCGTCTGAGTCATTTTGTTCATACTAACCTCCTACTAAGGTATTTAACTGAAGAATTGGCAATAATATCGCCATAACAATAAAAAGAACTACCCCCGCCATAACGATCATTAAGGCTGGTTCAAAAGCTTTAAGCGAAATACTCATTAACGCTTCAAACTCTCTGTCTTGATTGTCTGCTGAGCGGCCTAGCATATGTTCAAGCTTGCCACTTTTTTCACCACTGGCAATCATATGAAGCATCATCGGTGGAAATAATTTTGTTTGTTCTAGAGAAACTCTTAAGCTTGTCCCTTCGCGGACTTTATCAGCTGCCTCTTTTACACTTTGTTTAATATATAGATTCTCTAAAACCTCTCCGGATATCTTCATACTCTCAAGTAAAGGCACTGCACTAGCGGTTAGTATACTTAAGGTGCGTGCGAAACGAGCGGTATTAATGCCACGAACTATTTTTCCTATTCCTGGAAATCCAATCACTTTACTATGAAAAGCAAATTTGAATTTTTCCTTTTTCATCAAGTGACTAAATCCGGCAATAAGTAATATAAATAGAATAATAATATACAAACCATAATTCATTAAGAAATCACTCGCACTAATCAAAAACTGAGTAATCCCCGGTAAGCTTGCACCCATTTGGTCGAACTGTCCGACAATTTTAGGGACCACCGAAGTTAGCAGAATTGAAATGACGCCTATAGCCACTACGGTCATAATAACAGGGTATATAAGCGCCTGAATTACTTGTGAACGCAAATGCTCACGTTGCTCTGTGTAGTCAGCTAAACGATTTAATACGGTATCTAAAAAACCTGACTTTTCACCTGCTGCAACCATTGCTCGGTATAAGTGATTAAAGACATGAGGAAATTCAGCCATACTTTCTGCTAAACCATAACCTTCTGTTACCTTAGTTCGCACCGCCATGATCATGCTTTTCATACTATTTTTTTCACATTGCTCGCCGACGGCCAATAATGACTCTTCGATAGGCAAGCCTGACTCAACCAATGTTGCAAGCTGACGTGTTATTAAAGCAAGCTCAGCTACCGATACTTTAGTCCTACCTGCGAACCTTGACTTATTCGCATTTTGCTTCGTTTTCTTTAAGCTTGGCGTAACTTCAGTCGGCATTAACCCTTTATCACGTAATAAGCCACGCACTTGTCTTGGTGTATCCCCTTCGATAACACCTTTTACCGCTTTACCACGGCTGTTTACTGCTTGATAGTCAAAAGCTGCCATAATAAAACCCTAATTAATCTTCTCTTGTTACACGTAAAACTTCTTCGAGGGTGGTTTTACCCATCATAACTTTATCGAAACCATCTCTGCGTATACTTGGCGTACTTTTGCGAATGCATTTTTCTATTGCTTGTTCACCTTTGCCATTGTGAATAAGTTCTCGGACTTTATCATCAACAAATAATAATTCATGAATGCCCATTCGACCTTTATAACCCTTGAATTTACATTCAACACAGCCAATAGCACTATAGATTACTTGTGTATTATCGCTCGGTAATTCAAGTAGTTTCAGCTCTTGTTCATCAGGTAAGTGACTTTTTCGACAATGTGGGCAAAGTGTTCGCACTAATCGCTGCGCAAGCACACCGAGTAAGCTCGAGGAAAGTAAGAATGGCTCTACGCCCATATCTTCCATACGTGTGATAGCACCAGAAGCACTATTGGTATGTAGAGTCGACATCACCAAGTGACCCGTTAAACTCGCCTGCACTGCAATTTGCGCGGTTTCTAGATCTCGAATTTCACCGACCATTACCACATCAGGATCTTGACGAAGTATTGCTCGTAAGCCTCGCGAAAAGGTCATATCAACTTTATTATTAACTTGAGTTTGCCCAATACCTTCAATGGCATACTCGATGGGATCCTCAACAGTTAATACATTGCGCTCTTTTGAATCGATTTGGCTTAAACCAGCATAAAGAGTGGTACTTTTACCAGAGCCTGTAGGACCGGTTACCAAGATAATACCGTGTGGTTTTTCAATGAGCTGTGAGAATTTTTCGCGATTATTTAATGTCATGCCTAAATCTTCTAGATCTAGGCGTACTGAATTTTTATCAAGTAAACGTAAAACTACACGCTCGCCATGTCCGGTTGGCATCGTAGAAACACGTACATCAACGGCACGACCGGCAATACGTAATGAAATACGACCATCTTGAGGGATACGTTTTTCAGCAATATCGAGCTTGGCCATAACTTTAATACGTGAAACTAATAACGACGCGAGTTTACGGTTCGGTTTTAAAACTTCACGTAATACGCCATCAACACGAAAACGAATTTGCAAGGCTGCTTCAAAAGTTTCAATATGAATATCAGATGCGTTTTCTTTAATGGCTTCACTGAGCATGGCATTAATGAGCTTGATAATAGGGGCATCATCTTCATTTTCGAGTAAGTCTTCTGTTTCTGTCAATTCATCAGCAAGTGAGTACAAGTCGACTTCTTTACCAATATCTTCCATCATTTGCTGTGCTTCAGAAGAATCGCGCTGATATGAGATGGTAAGTAATTGCTCAAATTCATCCAGTGAATGAAATTCAATGCTAAAGGTAGTTTTCAGCACTCGGCGTACTTCTAGCACAACGTTAGCATCTACATTGGATAAGCAATGCAATATATATTGCGTATCCGACTTCTCAATTAATGCATTATGACGTTTAGCAAAATTAAAGGGTAAACGCGTGATCGATACTGCCTCGTCTGTCTCTTGTTGAACATCAGTTTCTGCGATATTAACAGGATTCATCACGGCTTCACTTTTCTCAATATCAGCCATATTATTTATCTTTAGACTCTGATTTTGATGAGCCATCGCTATCGACAGTAGGAGGAAGTAAACTTGGCTCTTTTAAATTATTATCTTTCATGTATTCGTCAAATGATGGCGGTAACGCTAATTTGTCATTCCATTTAGGTAACAATGGCATTTTTGCATCATCCATTAAAGACAAGCCTTCTTCTTGTTTTCGTATTTCATCAGCACGGATATAGTTATATTTCTCTTTGCTGATTTCATTCATTAAGGTGCCGTCTCGGATAATCGTTGGACGGATAAAAACCATCAAATTACGTTTACGCGTTGACGTTACTGTAGATTTGAATAAATTACCAAGAATTGGGATATCCCCTAACAAGGGTACTTTTTGCTCGCTTTCTTGCACATCTTCATCGATCAAACCACCAAGAATAACAGTAGCACCAGTGTCAGCCATAACAACGGTTTTAATTTCACGTTTGTTGATGGACACATCAACAGCGGTAGCACCACTTACTGAAGAGACTTCTTGTACAATGGTTAATTGAACACCCGTGCCTTCATTTACCTGTGGGGTCACGGTTAGCTTTATACCCACTTCCTTTCTATCGACCTTTTGAAAAGGACTACCATCGCCACTACTTTTAGTAGAACCGGTCAAAATCGCAATTTCTTGTCCGACTAAGAAGTGTGCTTCTTCGTTATCAAGTGTTGTAATACTTGGCGTTGCAAGAATGTTTGCATTCGTGCTGGAACTCACCGCTTGTACTATCGCGCCCCAACCATCTTTCATGATACCGAACATACCACCACTAACAGAACCAAGTAATGTGGCAGCTAAAGAGAAATCACCTTTAACATCAGGTTGGTCTGGGTTAACTGTTTTATTACCATTTTCATCATAAACAGTTGACCCTTTCGCACCAGGAGTTGACCTCGCAGCCTCAGCAGCAGCAGCAACAGAGCTAATAGAAGCTGGGCCATTGGTAAACTGCGTCATAGCACCACTTTCATGCATCCATTGCACACCTAAACTCACACCATCCGTTTCATAGACTTCAACAATAATGGCTTCTACAAGTACTTGTGCGCGACGAACATCTAATTTGCGTATTACGGCTTCCAATGAACGTAACATGTCTTGTGGTGCGGTAATCACTAAAGTATTCGTGTCTTCATGAGCATCAATGCTTACATTACGTTTTTTACTTCTTTTAGAGCTACCCTTTGAAGCTGAGCTATCGGCTTCCATTGATTTACTCACGCCCTCTAAAACTTTAACTAAATCTTCAGCGGTTGAATATTTCAAACGATAAACACGGGTATTACCGTTCGTTTCCTCTTCATTGTCTAAACGCGCGATTAACTTAGCAATACGCGCACGGGCCTGAGATTCTCCACTCACAATGACGCTATTAGTACGTTCATCGGCAACAATTTTTGGGATAAGAAAAGTTGGAGTACCCGCTTTGCCTTTAGAAGACTTATTCATCGTTTCAACAATACGCACCATTTCTGTGGCCGATGCGTATTTTAATTTAATAATTTGTACGTCTTGATCTCCAGCTTTATCGACAAGCCGTATTATTGCCACTAACTTATTAACGACAGCCGCAGTACCAGTAAGCATGATCACATTAGCAGGATCATATTGGACGACATTGCCTCCACCCGCTTGGTCTGACAATTGACGTAACAATGGCGTTAACTCACGAACAGTTACGTTTTTCACTTCAACTACACGGGTGACCATTTCATCACCAACGCCAGGGTTTTCACTACCTACAACGGGGATTGATGAAGTTTTTGCGCCTTTACTTCTAATCACTTTTACAACATTATTCTCCATCTCTACGGCTGCAAAACCGTAAACATCTAGCACATTCAAGAATACTTGATAATACTGTTTGTCAGTGAGTTGATCTTGAGTTCGTAAAGTCACTTTTCCACGTACGTTGGGATCAATAATCATGGTTTTTTTCAAGTTTTTACCCACAACGGTAATAAACTCGGTAATTTCAGCACCTTTAAAATTAGGAGAATATTTAGCTGCACTGGTTTGCGCACTAAAAATTAATGCGTTCATCATCACAACAGACAAGCCTGTTGTTAATATGCGTTTGTACCAAGGAGCGCCATAAGTCTTGCGCATTAAAAACTTTTTCATAACGTAAATTCTCAATTTATGATGAACAATGATGGTATTAATCATCAATGCTAAATAATATTTCGGTGATGCCACCATTTCGGTCAATTAATAGTGACACTTCTTTTTCTTGTTTTAATGCAGATAGAGCCTGTGCAGCTTCACTTGGAATGGTTAAGTCATATCCATTCATTTGAATCGCAACATCACCAGATTGTAGTCCAGCATCTTGGAAAAATTTAGCATTTTTTCCTGGTAATATACGGTAACCTACCACTTTCCCATTTTGTCGTTTAGGTGATATTTTTAAATAATCTGTAATTTTACTGGGATTAGTACTAATATCGTCTTTGAAAGACTTTGCACTTTTACTGAGTAACTTATTCATTCTTTGATCAAGCACATTAGGTGATTGAAGGACGTTTTTACGCTCAGCAGGTATTTCCCTTGCAACAGTTAAGTCGGCTTTTCTTTTACGAAGGTTGGCTTCACTATAATCGAAACCATCAAGCATTAATGTTTCAAGATTGCCAGCATGCTTTAATATTACTCGGTCATTAAAAACGGTATCGAGTATCGCACGCGTTCCTGTAATGGTTTCCCCTGGGCTATAGGTATTTTGCTTTCCACTATTCTCAATAACAGCTGCTGACGTTGTTTTATCATCAGTAGCAACCACACCAGATAGGGTTAAATTTAAATTAGTTTCAGGAACATTCTCAACTTCAGCAACTGCAACAACTTCTTTTGGACTATCACTATATAACCCAAAGATATTTAACGACTTTACATTGGATAGACTAATAGTTGATGTTTTGGTTCCCTGCTCAAAAATTTTTGTACTGACATTACCTGATGTTTCAAACGGGCCATTTGGTGCAATAAACCAAGTCATTTGCGCGCAGACATAAGCAATATATCCCAGTAAAACTACACTAATTCCCTTAGCAATTTTCTGCTGGGGTAAGTGCGAAATCTTTTCGATAATACTGGATAAATTTGGAGGTATTGGCATGTTTATCTTTATAAGTCTGTTAATTATTAGTATTTTTCTCTACTTGATAGTACTTGAGCCAGACCCTATCAACAAGAATTACATTGCTATTTGTAATGTTTTTTAACATTTTATTTACCATGCACGCAAACAAAATATTCAAAAGAATACTTAACGGGTATAATAACTAGACTTTATTAATAGTTATGCTATTTTCGCCACATTATGATTCTGACTACCTTAGGAGTATTACAAGCTTATGAATAAAGTAAACCCTCAGGTAAAAAAAACATCGATTCGCTTAGATAAATGGCTTTGGGCTGCCCGTTTTTACAAAACTAGAGCGCTTGCTAAACAGATGATCGATGGTGGTAAAGTATTCTATAATGGCCAACGAACTAAATCAGGTAAAGCAGTGTCTTTAGGCGATAAAGTATTATTACGCCAAAGCTATGAAGAACGAGAAGTCATTGTTATCGCACTTGCAGAGACGCGTAGAGACGCAAGTTTTGCACAAACTCTTTACCAAGAAACGCCAACAAGTGTTACTGCACGCGAGAAAAATGCCTTAGCTAGACAGCAAGGTATTTTATTAAGCCCGGCAAGTGATACCAAACCTGACAAAAAACAACGTCGAAAACTTCGACAATTTAAAGAAAGGATCTAACGTGACTATTGAAACTGATGTTTTAAATCGCTATTTATTCGAAGGTAAACATGCTCGTGGAGAGCTTGTTCAACTATCAAAAACTTATCAAGAAATAATTGCCTTACACGAATATCCTCAAGGTGTTCAAACACTTCTCGGGGAGTTGGTAGCAGCAACGTGTTTGCTCACCGCTACTCTAAAGTTTGAGGGTGAGATCACAGTTCAGTTACAAGGTGACGGTCCTGTTGGTTACATGTCAGTAAATGGTGACCACAACCAACAAATGCGTGGCATTGCACGATTGGCAGAACAAACTGAAACTGAAGGGCTAACAGCACTTATTGGCAAAGGTACTATGGTGATAACTATTCGCCCCTTAAAAGGCGAAGCTTACCAAGGCGTGGTTGCACTTGATCAAGAAAATCTAGCAGATTGTTTAGCGCATTATTTTGAGGTTTCTGAGCAAATTCCTACAAAAATTTGGTTGTTTAACGATACCGAAAATACACAGGTTGCCGGTAGCTTAGTGCAATTATTACCTGATGGTGATGATAAAGAAAAGCAACTGAGTGATTTTGAACATTTATGTCAACTAACCAACACAATTAAAGCGGATGAGATATTCTCATTAGACGCTGAAACTTTGTTGTACCGTTTGTACCATCAGGAAGAGGTACGTTTATTTGATCCGCAAACAGTTAGTTACCAATGTAGTTGTTCTGAAGAAAAATGCTTAACGGCTATTGCTCAAGTTGCTCCAAATGAATTAAAAAGTATCATCGAAGAACAAGGTTGTGTGTCGATGACTTGTGACTTTTGTTTAACAACTTATAAGTTTGAACAATCTCAACTAACTCAATTTATTGATGACGTAATTCACTAAAAGCAATTATTACACAAGAAACAACCAACAGGTGTATTTCAATACTATTCAATCGCTTACGATAGGTCTCGTAGGCGATTTCAAGAAAAATATCTCATAAGCCCAAATCCTCTCTACTCACCATTGATGCTTTAACGAGCAACTTTATAAGCTCTATTTGACATTGTTAAATAAACTGCATTCAAATGCTAATTTTATTCACACAATTCATTTACATTAACGTTACATATGTTATGTTTATGCATCGCTTTTTTCGGGTTATTTAATTGGCCTCATTAAGCTTTTAATAAAAAATAAACGGCTGGTTCCATATAATATAAAGTCTTATATCAGCTAAAAATAATAAAATGCGCTCCAATAAGCGCAAAGGAGATTTCAGTGAGAAATAAAGTCGCAGTAGCTGTATCAACAGCATTAATGACTGTTAGTTTAAGTTCAGTAGCAAGTGTCGAAGTTTTAACTCAATCGGTTAACATTGACACACATAGAGCTATAAAATCTATTTCAACTTCAAAATCGACAGTAGCTCAGTATAGTAGAAAGTTTTTCGCTGAGGAAAACTTAGCTGCAGGTGAATATACTTATATTGTCCGTTTAAAAGATATGCCTCTCGCAACTTATAATGGCAGCGTTGCTGGTTTAGCAGCAACAAACCCCAAAATAGCTAAAAAAGAATTATTTGCAAAGTTAGCTAAAACAAAAATGACTTCTCAACAAGTTCGTAATGAATTACGTTTAGATACTAAGTCTATTGAATCTGTTCAATATACAAACTTCCTAGAGAGCAAACAGGTTGACTTTCTTACTCAAGCTAAAAGCACGTTAGGCCAAGATTCAAAAGTTGTTTACCGATATAAAAACGCTTTCAACGGTTTAGCGATGCGATTGACCCAAGCTCAAGCTAAAAAATTAGCATCTTTAAGCAGCGTTGCATTTGTTGAACGTGAGCAGATGGAACAAATGGACACTGATACAGGTCCAATACATGTCGGTGCCACGCAAGTTTGGGAAGGTGAAGGTCCTACAGCAGTAAACATGGGTGAAGGCGTAATTATTGGTGTAATTGATAGTGGCATAAACTCTGACCATGCTTCATTTGCTGATATTGGTGGCGATGGTTACGACCACACCAACCCTTGGGGTGATGGTGTTTACGTTGGTGATTGTGCTGGCGATTACGCATCAATGTGTAACGATAAATTAATCGGTGTACGCTCATACTCTTCAGTTACCGATATTTACGACGATGAAGCTATATTTGGTGATACTCCACCAGCGAAAAACGGTGAAGATTATGGCGGACATGGTTCGCACACTGCAAGTACTGCTGGTGGTAATATTTTAAAAGATGTGCCAATGATGGAAGGCGAGGCGGGTGTAGCCGAAAGTTCTGGCCTTAATCCTACCGGTTTTAAATTTGGTCAAATTTCAGGTGTTGCACCGCATGCAAACATCGTTGCTTACCAAATTTGTGCGCCAGGCGATACAGGTGATAAATATTCAGGTTGTTATGGCGCGGCTATTATAGCAGCACTGGACGACGCAGTAGCAGATGGTGTAGATGTTATAAACTACTCAATTAGTGGTGGTGGAGATCCTTGGAGAAGCGCTACGGAACTTGGCTTCTTAGCCGCTCAAGAGGCTGGTATTTTTTCATCTGTTTCTGCCGGTAACAGTGGTCCGAATGCCTATACATCTCCTAAGAATGCTCCTTGGTACACATCAGTTGGCGCATCAACGCACGGACGTACCATAGTTTTTGAAAAAGAACTAAACGGTTTCACTGGCGGAGATACTGAATTAGCAGCTCTTGAAGGTGGCAGTGCATCGGGCGGTATTACTGCTAAGATAGTATGGGCAGGCGATTACACCAATTCAAATGACGTGGGCAACGACCCAGCTCAATGTTTAAAACCTTTCCCTGCTGGCACTTTCGACGGTGAGATTGTAGTTTGTGACCGCGGAGCTATAGCACGTACTCAAAAAGCAGAAAATGTTGCTGAGGGCGGCGCAGGTGGTTATGTATTAGGTAACATTGATGGTGGTTCTACTACTGTTGCCAATGATGTTTACGTAGTTCCAGGTATTCATATGAATGCTGCAAACGGAAACGCATTACGTACTTGGTTAGCAAGTGGTACAGACCATATGGCAACCATTACAGCTTCCCCTGGCGCAACTAAGGTTGGTCAAGCTGATGATATGGCTAATTTCTCATCACGTGGTCCAAACCTTGCCGTACCTAATATTATGTCACCATCTGTAACTGCTCCTGGCGTATCTATTTACGCTGCGTATGCTGATCAACAGTTTGGACATAATGTTACTGGCACAGCTCCTTCAGATTATAGTTTCTTGCAAGGTACATCAATGTCTTCACCACATACTGCTGGTGCTGGTGCTGTGTTAAAGTCAGCTCATCCAACTTGGACCGCTGACAATATTCGTTCAGCATTAATGCTTACGGCATCCACTGATGTTCGTAAAGAAGATGGGGAAACACCTGCCGATGTATTCGATATGGGCTCTGGTAGTATTCGTGTTAATTTAGCAACAAATACAGGTTTATTAATGGATGAAACCTTTGCTAATTATATGAAAGCAGATCCATCTGTTGATGGAGAGCCTGCAACATTGAATATACCTTCCATGGCTAATACTCAATGTATTAAAACTTGTTCTTGGACGCGTACATTTACAGCAACTAAAGATGCAAGTTGGGCTGTTACACCTAACACACCATCGACAGGAACGGCAGAATCGCCAATTCCTAGTAAAATGGCACTAACGGTAACTCCAACAAGCTTCGATATTAAAGCTGGTGACACACAAACTATAACAGTTACAGCTGATGTTAGTGAGTCTGCAGCAAATGTATGGAATTTTGGTGATGTTACATTAACGTCTGCAGGTATTCCGGATGCAAGACTACCAGTATTAGTTCAAGTATCAGAAAACAACTTGCCTAATAAACTCACAGTTCCTGCGTTACGTAAAACTGGTTCATTTACATTTACTGATTTTATCGCAAATGATTTAGAAGACTTTAAAGTCGGTATTTATAATAAAACGACTAATATAATGGCTCCTTCAACTGTTAGGGTTGCAGATGGTGGATTCGGTTATATTGGCTTGAACTTCCCTGAAGCTGTACCTAATATTACATTTAGTACCTCGTCATTAACAGCTCCTGACGTTGATTTGCGTATTTTAAACAGTACATTTACCCGAATTGGTGGTAGTGGCGGACCTGACTCAAATGAGTCTGTTTCATTTTATAACCTTGCAGCTGGTGTTTACTATATTGTTGCCGATGGTTATGAAGCATCAGCTCCGGGTGCAACAGATGATGTCACAATTAATGTTGCTTCAGTTTTCGCTAATGATGCATCAAAGCATGACAACATGACTGCAATTGCCAAAGAAAATGGCGATTACTTCGATGTAACTGTTGGGTGGACAGATATTGTACCTGGTACCTCAATATTAGCATTCACCTCTGGCGACGGCTTATCTGAAGTTCAAACACAATTAAACTTTGTTACAGCTAAATCTGATGTTGTCGAAGTTATACCTGCTGAACTTAAAGATGGTTTACAAACGATGGTCCCTGGCAAAGTTCAGCCAGTATCATTTAACATCGATGCTAACTTTACCAATGTTGATAAAGTTTACACATTAGTTGCAGCTGTTACAGAAGGTCATGAAATTAGTAACATCAACAATGGCGGTGTAGTTTCAGATAACACAGTTACTTGGACAATTACACGTGCTGTTGGCATGTCTACTGAAATGCTTAATGTTGGATTTGACTTAATTCCTCGTACCGCAAGTACAGGTAACGAAGTTGTATTATCTAATACTTTCGGTGATGATACTGTCACTTCAACATATACCTTTGGTACTGTAGAAGTAGCTCCTGTAGCAGTAATTACAGGTTTAAAATCGACTGGTGCCGGTGCAAGAATAAGAATGAATGCTTCTGCATCTTCTGACGAAAACCACAATGACCTGACTTATACTTGGGTACAGCTTGGTGGCACACCAGCTACATTTGATGCAAACGCAGAAGCTCTTAGCTTTGATGCAGCAGATGTTAAAGCTGATGAAACCATCTCTTTTCAACTTACTGTAAGTGATGGTAACGGTAATAGTGATACTACTGTAGCATCAGCTTCAATAACTAAAAAATCGTCAACAGGTGGTTCATTTGGGTGGTTACTTTTATTAGCTACTCCTATGTTATTCACTCGTCGTAAGAAAGCGTAATTGCATAACCAAGGTTAATTATAACCTTTTATGAATATAAGCCATCAATGTAATGTTGATGGCTTTTTTTATAGAAAACGACCTTTCATCGACTTTATGTATTAAACATTGGCGCAGCCAATAGAAAGTAAAACTTTATTCTTTTTAATGTTTAAATCCTCAGTAAAGCTAAAACAGTATGTTTACATTCTGCATTGCACCTAATCTAAAAACACTTAGCGTTTATACGCTATTTACGCCCCTATTATTGATTAACCCCATCAATGGTTTCCATATATATTCCAACGATAATTTATCCCTAACCCACAGCTTCATATGAATAGAAAAAACATCTATATAAAAAACTTATAAACACGAGTTGAACTTGCTGTTGTAGATAATTTATCTAGCAGTTAACACATTAGCTTTGCGTATCATCTGCGATTAAGACATGTTTGGAAAGGCCTAAATTATTCAATAATAGTTATCCCCCAAATTCAATATGTGGTTAAGGCCATATCAATCAATATATTGTTAAGTGGTTTGCTAGGATTTTATTCTATTTGATCTTGTATAATGCAGAAGTAAAGCGAAGGAATTTATTAATACTTGGGGATAATTTAGCCAACATAACTTTGTTAATCATAAATAATATTTAAGGCTCTGGTCGATTATAAACGTCGTTATTTCGATGATGGGTATATGACATTATTTCAGAAATAGACTGAATTTTGTTGTTTACATTGATGATTA
>Ga0209395_1004367_pt1 | contig 16666 bp, 16 predicted proteins | sample GOMGulsemesocosm_3_FD_184635 | JGI IMG/M metagenome (GOLD analysis project Ga0209395, IMG submission 184635) | Methane-oxidizing microbial communities from mesocosms in the Gulf of Mexico - GOM9D Gulf of Mexico (SPAdes) (version 2) | ecosystem: Environmental > Aquatic > Marine > Cold seeps... | reverse complement strand
TAATGCATTGGTTTTCTGAACTGTTTAACTGAACGATCTGTTGAAGCATCCTCTGATTCATCGTCACCGATAGGGTTGATATGCGATATCGTTTGGTGGGGATCTTAAATGGTTGTGACTATTCAGCAGGGTTAGATTGTCCTAAAACTGGTTATGCCTTAGTGAAGTCTTGCAAACAGTGCACTATTTAGCTAGCGAGCGTCTGCAGCAATAGCAGAATCAAGAGCAGCAAGGCATGTTAGTGACCAGCGTTGGCCATTAACTTATTCGAGCAACAACCAGAGTTTTGGGGAAAGATCAGCTTGAACGCGAAAGCCAGTCGTTTTAACTGGCAAGATAGCGAAAATGTGGCGTGAGCAAACGAATCAGGTCACATTTAATATGCCACTTTAAGATATTAACTTAGTGTTTTCACACTATTCACGACAAAAAGTCAGGATATAACTTTTAAATAAAAAATTCGTGACACGAAACGCTAATAAAATTAGCATTATAAACAAATAGTAAACGTTTACGGTTATTATAGAGTCTATATTCTAGAATTTAGCTAGTGGCAAATATTAGCTAAAACTATATTTAAACCAGCGTCAGAACTTTACATGGAAGATACATCTATATAACATATACCTCTAAAGTTATATTCATGGTAAGTTTGAAATACATGCAATAATGGAGTAATACGACATGCAAGCACTTAAATTAGTTGATATGGGCTTTCTATATACAGAGACGGTGACAAGCCCAAAACATGTCGCAGGGTTACAGATATATACCATACCTGAAGACTATGAAGGTAACTTTACCCGCGATCTTTATGACTCACTCATGTCACAAGACCAAATTCAAAAGCCCTTCAATTTAAAAGTAAAAAAGCAGTTAACAGGACAATGTTATTGGCAAGAAGATAAAGACGTAGAGCTTTCTTATCACGTCCGCTTTGCTATGCTGCCGCAACCTGGCACTGAAGATCAACTACTATCATTTATCGAACATCAACACGAATCGTTGCTAGATCGTAATCGACCATTATGGGAAATGATCCTTGTCGATGGCCTGAAAAACAATCAGTTCGCTATTTACATTAAAGTACATCATGCGATGGCTGACGGAGCCAGAGCCAACCAAGTATTGATGCAGTCGTTGAACATAGATCCAAAGGCACCTTTAAAAGCCTTTTGGACATTAGAAGAACCAGTCAGAGCTAAACGCGATGACAACTTACTGGCAAACGTAAGCAGCACTTCTAAAGCTTTATCTAAGCAAGTCAAATCGATTCCATCATTAACTCGTTTGACAACAAAGCTACTATTCCAAGCAGCAAACGTTTATAAAGCAGATATTCCGACACCATTTACCGCGCCAAAAACGCCTTTTTCCGTAAGCCCAAAACGTGCTCGTCGTGCTGCATTAGCGGCTTTACCTTTAGATCGAGTTAAACGTTTAGGTAAGATCACCGACGCAACCATCAATGATGTTGTCGTGTCTGTTTGTGACATGGCCATTCATAATTATCTTGCAACCAAAGGTGTATCACTGAATAAGCCACTAGTAGCGCAAATGCCAATTAGTTTGCGTAGCAAAGATGACTCTACCTCAAATAATCGCGTCGCTATCAGCATGGTGGAGTTGGCCTATAAAGGTGAACATCCATTAGAGCGCTTAATGACAATCAAAGATGCTTGCCTCAAATTTAAAAACGAAGCAAAACTACTAACAGATGAAGCGCTGACGAACTATACCTTAGCCAGTCAAGGACTTGCTGCAGCAACTGAACTACTGAAAATTGATTCTTTCCTTCCGCCTATGGGGAACGTACTTATTTCTAACGTGCCAGGTCCAAGAACACCCTTGTACATGATGGGTGCGGAAATGAAAAAGTGTTTCCCAATTTCAGTTCTACCTCCAGGCATGTCGTTAAATATTACCCTGTATAGCTATGCAAATAATATTAACGTTGGTTTGATTGCCTGCCGTTCTGCATTGCCTGACTTGAGCCATTTAGCCGAATACATTGAAGCTGCATTTAGAACATTGGAATCAGCGGTGACTCAAAGCGCGATTGAAACTGTGAGCGAGCAACTACACATGCTGAATAATCCTGATGAATATTCAGCGATGCGCTATGAAAACCTTGCCGTTATCGAACAACTGCTAAACGAACCTGATGTAGAAGCTATAGAAGACGAAACGCCAGCGGCAACAGCTCCTACTAATACCGACTTAGTCACAGACATTGTTGAACCAAAAATGGCTCAACAGAACACAACATCACCGAGCGTTGAAACAACAACTAACTCCGAGCTGATCGCTTAAGGAACAAGCATGAAGACACGTGATAGAATATTACACTGTAGCCTAGATATGTTTAACCATTACGGTCATATCAAGGTTTCAACCGTCGAAATAGCCAATGCTTTAGAAATTAGCCCTGGTAACCTTTATTATCATTTTAATGGTAAAGATCAGCTATTGACTGAGTTATTTTATGAGTATGAAGCTGCAACCAAAAAACTGATTGAGTTCTACGCTAAAGACGTACAGATATTTGAAGATTACTGGGCTTACTTAAATATTTATATTGGTTTGATTCAGCAATACTCATTCTTCTACAGAGATATGCGTTTACTGTTTGCTGAAGACAAGCTACTAAAACGCCGTTTTATGCGCGTAGTTAATAGTCATCAGAGTTTCTTTCTGAAGATGCTAGCCGCCTTGAATGAACGCGGTGAATTAAATATGTCTGAAGCTCAGCGAGAGATCACTGCGGAAACTATCTACTTATTAGCAACCAATTCTCTCGACGCACAAATGGCTGAAGGCGAAGACTATAACTTGCATACGATAACGAAACGTATCGTTATGCGTATTATTACGATCGTTGAACCCTACTTCACCCTAGATACTCGAACCACTTATAACCGTGAATTCGATCCATCAAAAGTAAAGCCTGTGAGTCTATTTAAGTCTTAAGCATTCATCTAAATAAAACGTATAAAAAAGGTCAAGTTGATTAATCAACTTGACCTTTTCATTTTTCTGTACAGTGATTCAATGCCGTTGATATTATCATCTTCACTTGTCAATCTTACTCATCTCCGGACTCATCTGTAAGTATGGCGCTGCTATAGCTACGAACATTCGCATTATGATCTGCCATCAAATCAGCAATAAATAAAGTCAAAGCTTGTATGCCTACATCGCCAAATTGCGCTTTAACAAGTTCGAGTAGTCGGCCTGCTTCTTCGGCATTACTTAATTCAAAGCTCGGATCACTGACTAATTGATACGGTAACCAGCGTTCTAATAACTCTGCAAGCTCATCACTTTTATCAAATGACTGTTTAGCAAAAACCTGCGAAAATGAAAACTCACTATAAGCAGGCACTGCGATGTTCTTTGTCAAAGCCTTAAAAATAGGGCTAGAAAAATCTTTGTTCACATAAGCAGCCCGCGCCAATGCTTGCTGGATATTCTCAATGGCAAGATGACGATTTGATAATAACTGAATTGCGTCTTCTTGGCTTTGCGGTAAACCCACAACATGCTTAGCATTGCTCCACATACTCGACCAAGTACTGATACCCGGTTGTAAGCGCGAATGGTAAGGTTGAGAAATATCGCCGACATAGTGCATGCCCCAACCCATAAAACGCCAACCCCAATAATAATGACCAGTAGCAAACGCAAACTCGGCTAACTTTTTGAACTGGTGAACTCGGTAATCAGGGAAAGTAATCCGCAAAAATGGTGCCAGAGTAAACAAAACTTCAGATTCATGGTAAAAGCCCATATGGAACGGAGCTTGGCTACCATAGTCTAAATTTGGATCGCCAAATGATTGCGGGCCAAAGCCATATTGCTTACCAATTTCAGTTTGGTTATCACTGAATAATCCAATATCCAAGCCATTATCAGGTTCGTCATTAGCTGTCACTAGTACCGCGATTGGCGCGACACGTTCGCCAGCATTCAATCCAACAAAGGTTACTTTATCGTAATAACTTAAATCGTTATAAACCGCGATAGCTTTAGACGCCAATCGTGTTCTGCCAGCTAAGCCTTGGCCCGGTAATAATTGCAAATACGGCTGTAAGCGAGTTTCAGGGTTAATTCTTAATGCTTTAACAAAGGCCTGTAACTTCTCTGACTTATTACCTTGAATAGTAAACTTTAATTGTTCAGGACGAGGTAAATAATAAGGGTAATTATTACGCAGCCATAATTCATCTTTTTGTAGCAGCAATGCCAAACCAGCCGCTTCGGTATTCACAAAATCAGCTAAGCTTTCCACCACAACGGGTTGCTGCCCTTTGATTTCATCCATAGAATTAAGGATTGGAAAAGTAATCAAGCTATGCTCAGACCAAGCAAAGCCTAACGGTTGATAAAAAACAATACCAACACCAACTAAGCAACGTCCAATAAAATAAACTGCATTACTACTTTTTTTACTCACTATTCTACAACCTAATACCATGATGAACCCAATTAAACAGACGTTGTAACTAAAAAAAAAGTGATAACTAAATATTTTGCCACGTTTCGGCATTACTTTTAAGCTGAGCCAATAAACCTTGGTTATCTTGATCAGTACTGCGCTGTTATCCTAGCACTATTCAACAACTTAATGAAAAATGAAAGTGTGACATGCGTGAGTGTTAAATAAATACCAATATAGCTTTTTTATCTAAAGCTTGTCAGTAAAGCAACTGAATATCATTTACTTATCACGGAAGCTGTGTAATTTTATGGTTTAAATTAGAGCAAATATACATTTCATCGGATCATCATAAAAGGAATTAAACCATGAGGTATACCGTTATAACTGGCGCAAGTGCAGGTATCGGCACCGAATTTGCTAAACAACTTGCATCAACAGGTGAAATATACACTCAGGCAAGACAATTTCACTAATTTACCGTAATAACACCAAATTAATCATTGCAGACTAATCATTTAGCGTTATTATTCACACTTACAATTTAGAGCTTACGCTCCATTTTTAATTGCGAGTTTGTAATGGATAAAGTTTGGTTAAATAATTACCCTTCCGATGTGCCTGAATTTATTGATGAAAATAAATACACCAGCATCTTAGATATTATCGAAAATAGCTGTGAAGAACATGCCGATGCGATAGCTTTTGTTAATATGGGTGCCAGCGTCACCTTTAGAGAGTTAGAACAACAAAGCCGATATTTTGCCAGTTATTTACAGCATGACTTACAACTTAAGTCCGGTGATCGCTGCGCGATCATGATGCCAAACTTGATCCAATATCCAGTGGCATTATTTGGCATATTACGCGCAGGCTTAATTGCAGTTAACGTGAATCCGTTATATACCCAGCGTGAGCTTACGCACCAACTAGCCGACTCTGGTGCGAAAATGGTTATCACCATTACTAACTTTGCCGCTAATATAGAAAAAGTATTACCGCATACTCAGATTGAACACGTGATCATATCTAAGCTTGCCGATCACCAACCATTGCTGAAACGTACTGCGATGAACTTTGCAATTAAATACGTTAAGAAACTGGTTCCAGCATTCAAATTACCGCAAGCTCATCCATATCTCAATGTGCTCAAGCAAGGTGCTAAGTATGCATATCAACGCCCACAATGTCAGAAATCAGATATTGCATATTTACAATATACAGGTGGCACAACAGGTCTGGCAAAAGGCGCAGTATTAACTCACGGCAACATTGTCGCTAATGTTTTGCAGGTATTTGACCAATTTTCACCGCGTACTTTGCTCTCAAAAGACAAGGTAGTAACACCACTGCCGCTTTATCATATCTTTGCAAACTCAGTGAGTTTGATGTTTATTATGATGATCGGAGGCCAAAACCTATTAATCACCAATCCAAGAGATTTACCGAGTTTTGTTAAGGAACTGGCATCATATCCTTTCACCATCTTTTTCGGCTTAAATACCTTATTCAATGGGCTCTTGAAAAATGATGAGTTCAAGAAAATAGACTTCAGTCATGCCCGATTCACCATCGCAGGTGGAATGGCGACTCAAGAAACTATCGCCAGAGAATGGCAATCGGTAACAGGAATGCCTGTTATCGAAGGCTATGGCCTAACAGAGTGCTCGCCAGTCGTGTGCAGTGGCATCCACACTCAACAAGAATATACCGCAGGTATTGGCGTTCCTTTGCCATCGACAGAAGTGCGTGTCGTAGACGAAGAGCAAAACCCGTTAGCTATCGATCAAGTTGGCGAGTTACAAATCCGCGGACCGCAAGTTATGCAGGAATACTGGCAGCAACCAGAAGCAACCAATAAAGCCATCAACGCCGATGGCTGGTTTACTACTGGCGATCTTGCCAAAATGGACGTAAACGGCTGTTTCTATATTGTAGATCGTAAAAAAGACATGATCTTAGTATCAGGTTTCAACGTCTATCCTTCTGAGATTGAAGAAGTGTTAACTATGCACCCTGAAATAGAAGAAGCCGCAGCGATCGGTATTCCAGATCCAGCAATGGGTGAGTCGATTAAGGTATTTATTTGCTGTAAAAACAGTGAACTGGATAAAAAACAAGTGATTGCTCATTGCCGTAAATATCTTACTGGCTATAAGGTGCCGAAACAGATCGAGTTCCGTTCTGCACTGCCGAAGAGTAATGTAGGTAAAGTTCTAAAACGAGAATTAGCCTAGATAAAACAAGGGTTAACGCAAATTAAATAGGTTGCGTCGACCCTTATTAAATCGATCTACTCGACACTTTCATATCTAAACAGCTGCCTAAGTCACAGTCTCCATTATTTATCTCTCAAAAAAAATTATCAAATTAGTAAAACTGTCACATTAGTTTCGTAATATCCGGATCGTACTTTTACATTCTTATATTTACAACAACGATATGTATTACCTAACTTATTCTGATGATTGGTGATGGCATGGGCCCGCAACAAGTTGGCTTGCTAGAAGAGTACGCTCAACGTGCACCAAACTCGATTTATAACAGTACAGGTAATAAAACCGCATTATCAAAATTTGCTGATTCCGGAAAAATGGGGTTATCAATGCACGCCCCATACGGCAAGAATGGCCGCACTAGGCGCACCAAGCAAGGTATATAAGAAATCAAAACGTAAAGATCAACGTAACGTATTATTAGAGGCAAAAAATAAATTTGGTTACAGCCTAGCATTTAGTAAGGAACAGCTTGCTGCTAACAACAACACTAAACTACTGGGTTTATTTTCTAACTCAGCCATGGCAGATGGCATTAGCTACAAAGCTTGTTTAGCCGATAATAGCTGCGTACAGCCTTCACTTCGCGATATGACAATAAAAGCATTAGACATCTTGTCGAAAGATGAAGATGGTTTCTTCTTGATGATTGAAGGCGGTCAAATCGATTGGGCTGGTCACGTCAATGATGCAGGTTGGATGCTCAACGAACTAGTTAAGGCACGCATACTTCAGCGCCTGTTGCCGTTTATGCATTTGGTCCTGAGAATATAACTAATCAATTCTCAACAATGCAGCATCATGTTGAACTAAGCCAAAAAATGGCTAAAGCACTGTTAAACTAAAACAAGATGATTAAGTAAGTGAACAACAAGTTCACTTACTTTTAAACTCGTCACTTTACAAGCTCATACTCAATATTTGGTTTTTACCGGCATTCTTAGCACGGTATAACAGGCTATCGGCCTTGTCGTAGATCGTAAGCATGCGAGTGCTTTTGTCTTTGATTTTAACCATACCTAAGGAGATCGTAAGACAGTTAAATTCATCATCGGTATTGTGTTTAATATTTAAATTCTGCACCAGCATACGGACATTATTAGCAAGAATTTCGGCTTTACTTTCATTTTCTGAATAATACAAAATTCCGAACTCTTCACCACCAAGACGGAACACATAATCATCCGCGCGATGTAAATTATCTTGCAATGTTTTAGCAATTAAAACTAACGCGTTATCACCAGCTAAATGTCCAAAGGTATCATTATAGTTTTTAAAATTATCGATATCTAAAATAGCAAAGTTCAATAAGCGGTTATAGCGTTTGGCGATGCGTAAATTAGTTAAGAATATATCTTCAAATTTACGACGGTTGAATAAACCAGTCAGAGGATCTGTAAGTGAATCTGTTTCTAAACGTATGTTAATGGCTTTTAATTCACGTTTTTGTTTTTTAAATTCAGTGACATCAGACAAAATACCAACAACACCGATTATTTCATTACGATCATTATGTACAGAAGCTTTGTATAAAGAAAATATACGCACATTGCCGTCAGCACAACGAATAGACTCTTGGTACATACGATCATTTGGTAAATTAAAGAATTCTTGATCTTTGGCGTGGTAGCGTGCAGCTAAATCAGTTGGAATATATTCTTCTAAATCCAATAAAGATTTGTTAATTACTTTTTCTTTATTAATCCCAAGGATGGTTTGGGAGAAAGCGTCATTGCAATTTTGATAAACACCGTCGATATTTTTATAAAAAATAGGACTCGGGATTGTGTCTAATAAGACTTGTAAAAACTGGCTATTTTTAACAGATAATTGCTTGATTTTATTAGCGACTTCAAGTTTTAGTTCTAATAAAGTGATCTTATCTTCTAGCTCTTGATAACTCAGCTTTTCTACCATGACTCTTTTCTTCCATAAAATAAAACCAATCCATTGTCTAACTGACATATTGGCAACTAACTCAATACCGTAATACACGGTACAAAATGATAGAAGGTAAATATAAAACAAACAAGCATAATTAAAACTTAATACACGCTACATCTCACTGGTAAGCTGAGTTAAACTACAATTATATTTTATATTCTCTCGATTCATTTTAAATCGATAACAATTGGATAATGATCTAAAAATAAAGAAATATTATTGATAACCTCGCACCTGTCACAATTCGTATCAGTAGGAAGAAGAGCCTTGCTGCCTAAAATAGCAATTGGTAGCTGTTTTATTTGCCAAACCTGCTGCTGAATCAATGATTTATAAAGTAACTGCTCTATCAAAATATAATCCAAGCTACCAAGATCTTTAAAGGAATACGTCCAGTTATTATTTCGTTGTTTAGAAAACGGGTTTATATAAGCGTATTTACTATCTGGTTTTAGATTCGTTAATATCTGTAAAGGTTGTTCTTTAGAGTAACTATTTAAGTCTCCGAGAATTACGCCTTTCGTTCGATACTGTTGACTTAATTTAAACATCTGCTGCTTTAGATAAGTTGCAGCCATAATACGATAACTATTACAACGTCCTTGATTAACGACTCTTTTGTTACTGGTTAAGTGCTGATTTTCTAGATTATCTAATCGGCATGCAGAACCTTTCGACTTCAAATGATTCACAGCGATCAGAAAACGCTTACTTTTATCTTTTCGTCGTGTGCCATTGTTCATTGAATTATCAGTCAATATTGCCATTAACGTACGTCGATGCTTTATTTTATCAACCTTTCGCTTTAGTCGTTTATTAATCCATATTTTGGGATTTTTTCCAATGAGCGAAGAACCCGCCTTACTAAAACATGCCTCCCTTAAATACTGCTTTGGTAGTTCAAGTACAAAAGCCTTCTCTAAGGTTAATCGGTTCGGTCGATATAGTGCTCCGACACTAATCAACCCTGTATCGAGAAACTTTTTTTGATAAAGTTCGTCGAATTTTGGCTCAACCACTTGGTAATGATCATCAATATTTTTAATTTTCCCATTCACTAATCGCTTTAATCTTTGAATGGCGGAACCATCAGCAAAGCCATTATTTTCAATTTCCATTAAACCAATGAAATCAGCATTAAGACGACTGATTATCGCGGCTAAAACGGCTTCTTTCTTTTGCTGTAGCGCTGGTTTTTTGATGCCGCGAACTTTACCAACAGGATTAACATCACCTGAAAAATGCGATACAAAATAGTTATTCACATTCAAAGTTGCGATGCGTATATTTCCTGCTTGTTTAGGTTTAAGTTCCTCTTCTTCGTGAGCATGGATAATATTCTTTTCTGTGACGGGGTTTAACAATAACAGGCGGAATTGGCCAAAACGAAAATCGATAATACCCATAAGATTGGTCACTTTGTCAGCCACATGAATACTTTCAAAAACACCTAGCTTAGCACGCTGTTTCGTAGTTTCTGTGTCGATACTTTCTATATATAAACGATTATATTTATTTTTGTGCCCGAGGTTTTGAGCAAGAATTGAATTAGGGTGGTTATTACTATGTGGGTGTAAGTTTAACTGCTCATAACTAAGCAACAATTGCACCCGTTGATAGCGTTTATTGAAGTGAAGAGGTTTGGTAACCAGTAAGTTGACGAAGCGATTGATATTAACCAACATGCCCTCGTATCGCTCAAGCGTATCGCGCAAATTTCGATCTCGTAGAGCAATATTAATATTTGCAGCTCTGATATAAACTTTATTGGCTAACACGTAAATATCACTGGCAATAAGACTCGTCATACCATAATTTTCAAATGCCACGCCAGTAACACAGACTTTATCTCCCGCATTAAACAGCCCTAACTCCGCTACCTGTACAAAAATGCCAGATGAGGCATAGGTGAAATCAACATTTAACTGCTTACTTCGTACCTCCATCTGCATAAAAAAACCTGAACGGTTAAAGCCCACAGACTCAATGACAGTTGCGCTGATCACGCCAACAACGGTGACTTCATTGTCACTCTTATATTTTTTATCTTTGGGCTTAGTTAAGGGAGAATAATTAAAATTACCTTGTATCTTAGCGATGTTCATATCTTTGCTATCGCATAAACGAACATTATCACCAGCTTGCACAAAATTAATATCACTACAGAACAAGACACATAAAAGCAATAACACTTGAACAGTTGATTTAATTCGATTGCTATTTACCGTTCGTTTGATGGCGTTTTTTAATAAACAATTAACCTTGAGATCATTAGCAAATTTCAATTCGGTCATTTACACTGCTCTTAGCTTTTTCATAACCATTTATTGTAGTTACCATGACCATAAAATTCCTGACTTCAGAGCAACGTAATCAAGCAAGTGCCAACCTAGATCAACTTTCAACTATCGAGCTTGTCGAGCTATTCAATAAAGAAGATCAAAAAGTTGCATTAGCAATTCAACCAATCTTACCTGCGATTGCGAAAACAATTAATATAATCGCATCAGCCTTACAACAAGGTGGTCGGCTTATTTACATTGGTGCCGGTACATCGGGTCGCTTAGGCGTATTAGATGCATCAGAATGCCCCCCTACTTTTGGTGTGGAACATGACCTAGTGCAGGGCATTATTGCCGGTGGTAAACAAGCCATGTTTACGGCACAAGAAGGCGCTGAAGACAGTAGTGAAGCTGCTCACAGTGATTTACAAGCTATACAACTAACGAAACAAGATGTTTTGGTAGGTATAGCGGCTTCGGGTAGAACACCTTATGTAATTGGCGCGCTCAATTTTGCCAACAATTTAGGCTGCCACACAGTCGCAATTAGCTGTAATCAACATTCTTCAATAGCCAAACTTGCCGATATCGACCTTTCAGCAATTGTTGGCGCAGAAGTGCTTACAGGCTCTAGTCGCATGAAAGCTGGCACGGCGCAAAAATTAATACTTAATATGCTTAGTACTGGTTCAATGATTAAAATAGGCAAGGTTTATCAAAATCTGATGGTTGATGTGAAAGCGTCAAATATCAAGCTGGTCGAAAGAAGTGAGAATATTATAATGGAAGTAACAGGCGTTGAACGCGGCCGAGCAAGACAGCTATTGCAACAAGCACAGCAGCACGTAAAAACAGCGATATTAATGGAACTGTCAGATATTGACTACCCGACGGCGAGGACTCGCCTTGCCCAACACAAGGGATTTTTACGTCCGGCCATTGCAGAATAAGCGACTAACTTGCTTTAGCGTCATAATCTAAGATGTATTGATCTCAATACATCTTAGAACAAGTAAAGAACAGACTTTATATCCGTTTATAGCACCGGTTTATTTTCCACTAAATTACAACCTTCACCATCACACTCTTCACTGTACATACCAAGCTGTGTACAATCAGACGACAAGGCATTTACAGCTGAAACGGCGGTTATTTCAGTTAATTTATCAGACAGTTGTTGATCTTTTTGCGACTTACGCTGCTTCTGATTAATCAGGTTAAACGCCAATAAAATCGAAGCAATACCGAATATAACAGAACCTAACGCTTGACCGATTAAAATACCTTTTACACCCGCTATCTGTGCACCCATAAATACAAATGGAATGGTGCCGAGTGTAGCTTTGCCCATATTAAAGAAAGTAGAGTATTTCGGCTTACCCAAATTATTAAAACTGGCATTAGCAATAAACATCATACCGTTAAACACAAAAGTAACAGCCAGTAAACGGCAGAATAATTGCACGACTTCAATTGCATCCCCAGTAAGGTTAAACCCGGTAATAAGTTGCGATTCGAGTAAGAACAATAACCCAGAAACCACCAGTACATAAGCACTACAAAACAGTAAAGCATCACGTAAGCTGTGTTTTACACGCAACATCAGGTTAGCTCCGTAGTTTTGTCCTAGAATCGGCCCTATCGCACCAGAGAGTGCGAATATCATCCCAAATGCAACGGGCAGAATACGGTTCACCGTTGCATAACCCGCCATGTAACTATCACTAAAATCAGCAATCGCACGCGTCACAAACGCATTACCAACTGGCGTCGCAATATTGGTTAACATCGCAGGTATAGCGATTGCCATGATAAAACCTAAATCGCGTTTAAAGCTGGGCATATCCCACCTCGCCACTAAGTTGTGTTTGTAATGAACCCCATAAACCGTAATTGCAAATACCGCACAGCGTGACAGCACACTGGCGATCGCCGCGCCTTCAATACCCATATCAAAAGTGAAAATGAAGATCGGATCGAGTACTGCATTAACAAGGCCACCACCGATTGTAGACAGCATCGACAGCTTACCATCACCAACCGCACGCAAGCTCGCCCCTAACGCCATAGATAAAGACATTAACGGCATAGAAGGGATCAGGATCTTTAAATACTGGCTACCAAGTGCGAGAGTATCTCCTTTCGCGCCAAGTAAACTTAATAACTCGCCAATGTTTAGCCAAGTAACCACCATGATCAGGATTGAAATAATCACGGTTACAAAGGTAACATTAGTGACAAACGCTTGTGCATTGTCACGCTTACCCTGCCCTAATGATTTGGACACAAGCGCGCCCATAGCTATCGATAAACCAATCGAAATGGAAGTAGTAAAAAACGCTACCGTGCCAGCATAACCGACAGCTGCTGCTAAATGTGATTCGCTAAGTAAGCTTAAATAGAAAAGATCGAGAAGATCAACAAGGAACAAACAAGTTAAACCAATTGCACCTGTCGAACTCATATAAATAATGTGGTTTAAGGTTGAGCCTTGGGTAAATTTAGCGGTAGACATAAAAGCTTTCTTAATAGAATAAGACAGCTATTATTACCATTGCACCGCCAGAGTGCAACGAAAATAATATGCTTGATCAAGAGTTAAAAATTTCAGTTACAACTGAAAATTAGGCAAAACCATAGGCGAGTGCAGTAACCACAGGCACAATAACAATATAAGTATTAAAACTACGTCGCCATAATGTCGATGCAGAATTCAACTCCATGAAAAAGCCCGTGATTAATTTTGCTTTGGTTATAGTCAACAACATTACCGCGGTAATCAAGTAAGACTTATTTATACCTAATCTAATGAGATCTAATTTAGATAACCCAAATGCCAAAATACTCATCAAAATCAAAGCTAACCAAATATAGCTCATTTTAGTTATCTGTTTTTTCATATCGATTTTACCTTGCATAGCCAGCCCCGCTAAATGACATACATTAATGGAAATAAGATCACCCAAACTAAATCCACCATATGCCAATAACTGGCAGCAGATTCGACAGTATTAATGTTACCAGGTAAAAATTCAGGGTGCGCTAAATTACGATAAACCAAAATTAAGATAAACATGCCCAATAGAACATGCATGAAATGAAAACCCGTAATAAAGAAATAGAACATGAAAAAGGTATTAGTCGATAAGCCATACCCAGCCGAGATCAGAATATTGTATTCCCATAACTTAGTGGCTACATAGATCATACTCAGCAACAAAGATGCAAATATAGCCCAACGAGCGTGACTATTTTTCTGATTTTTAGCATATATCACCGCAACCGCAACTAAATAACTGCTGGATATCAGCGCGATGGTATTAATTAAACCCGCAATCGGATGTAAAGCCAGCTGGCTTTCTACAAACATATCGGTTTTCAGATAATACATGCTGCAATACGCAAAGAAGAATATCGCAAATACTGTCACTTCGGCCAATATAAAGAACCAAACAGCAAGATCGCCAGATAAACGCGTCGTGTTCACATCTGTAGAGACAGATTCTGATGCAGCAACGAGCGTAGAAGTGATGGGCTTATTTTCAGTCATAGGAGAATTCAAAACAGTATTCACTCTGGGAAAAATCAGTCTGGTTATAACATAACGTAAAAAAGCTAAGATCACCTTGATAATTATCAATATGCTAAAAAGCAAAAAGGCGCTAATCTCAATGAGATTAGCGCCTTTTCTATGTTTATGGCGGAGGAGGAGAGATTTGAACTCTCGAGGAGCTATTAACCCCTGCTGGTTTTCAAGACCAGTGCATTCGGCCACTCTGCCACCCCTCCGCAGCCAGGCAATAATATAAAACTCTAATAATATTGTAAATAGCTGTAAGTAACATCAATAAACAAAAGACCTAGAGCGTCCATTTAAAATACAAATAGCCGGTTATAGCGACAAATTAAGCTGAATAGCTATAAATGTGAGTTTTAAATTTGATTATAAAAGCAACGACAATGCGCTGTTCAATAGTTTAAACAGTCAAAATAAAAATCATTTTCTCAATTTATATTTACATTACCTTCACATCGCTATCGATATAGTGATTCCAAAGCGACATCAATCACGGAGAATACCAAATGAAGTTAAATTCCATTGCAATTGCATTATTAAGCCTATCCCCTACCCTGGCCCTAGCTGAATTAGGTGATGCAGGATTTAGCGGTGAAATTACAGTATTAGTTGGCTCTGGTGCAGAAAAAAGTAACTTCCAAACAGACGAAGCCAAAATTACTGATCTCAACAGTTCAGGTAAATCAAGCTCTGAAGTGCTTGCAGCACCGCTTGGCACAGTAAATTACACTTTCGGTCAAAATAACGATCAACAAGTATTCTTCGGCACAACTCAAAGTGATGTTGCTGTAGGTGATTTTGCCTTAGAGCTAGGCTACCGCACTGAATTTAGCGATGGCACAGTAGCATCATTTGCCTTCATGCCAAGCTTAATGGGTGGTGAAACATTTGAAGACCCATACCTTACAGGCTCAGCTCGTAAAGAAACCGATATCAGTGGTAGTGCCTTTTTAGTTCAACTTGAAGAGATTAATGGCACCCCTTTTTCTGCTGAGTTAGGTTACTTCAGTTCTGAAGTCGATAAAGAAGCATCAGGTAGCGCACTAATCTCAGCTTCGTCAGGCAAAACAATCACAGCAGCTGAAGCGAAAACGCTGGAACGTGACGGTAACGGTTTTTACGGTGCGGGTTCATACTATAACGACATCGAAGGCATTGGCCGTTTAACAACGAGCATCAATTACAGCAGTTTCTCAGCGGATGGCGATGCCATGTCTTATGACCAATATGGCCTTGAGCTTGAGCTACAAAAGCGTATTGACCGCCATGCATTCGCTGTTTCAGTGGAATACGGCATGACTGATTACTCAAAATCAAATCCTATTTTCGACAAGAAACAAAGTGATGACCAATACGGTGCTATGATCATCTACAAATACCAAGACATCATGGATTGGAAAGATTGGTCATTTGTGGGTTTAGCCGCTTACGAAAATTCATCATCAAATATTAGCTTCTACGACCAAAGTGAATATCGCGCTGCAGTTGGCCTCAGTTATGAATTCTAGTTTCAGCGCAAGCTAAACTAAAAAAGCTTACCACGAAGCAAGCATAATATAGTCAAAACATAATTAAGCGGTAGAGGCTAACTCTATCGCTTTTTTCTTATCAGTTTGTTTACCCAAAACTGCATATAATTTACAGCTTAACTGACCTTCCCCTCTATTTATTCCCATTATAATCCGTATAATAACGCTTCAAAATAGCCACATTGACGAGAACAATCATGAAAGAAGCCAATCCAGAAATTGCAAAGTTTTTTGCTGACATAAAACCACACCAAGAAGTTTGGGGATTACAAGATCACACAGGCGAAGAATGGGTAGTTTGCGATTCGGTTAATTTTGAAAATACTGATGCAATGCCATTCTGGTCAACAAAAGAATTGGCTCAAGCTCATTGCAGCGAAGAGTGGAAGTCTTACCAACCGGCAGCGATCAGTGTATCTGATTTATTAGAATTTTGGATTGAAGACCTAAACAGCGATAACGTGATTGTAGGTCTAGATTGGACAAGTGAAGGCGAATGTCTTGAACTTGATCTAGCAGACTTCACACAAGCTGTTGTGGCTATCGAAGCGCTATAAGTAAAGATTAATTAGTCAGCACCCTTTCTCGGGTGCTTTTTTATCGCTCTGTCCCATCAAGAT